>BNJS01000647.1_pt1 | contig 80190 bp, 142 predicted proteins | sample 8540461 | NCBI WGS metagenome assembly BNJS01 (sample SAMD00202454, study PRJDB9452) | human saliva metagenome | isolation source: human saliva | place: Japan
CTTTTACTGGTCGAAAAAGCTACTTTTATGTAAAACTGGGATTTAGATACTATCTTTCGGATACACTTACTGGAGAGGTGAACATAACAGACATCCATACTAATCGGATATACCCCTTATGCAATAGAGGGTAGAGACTATCTTCATGCATTATGCAAGTCAATATAAATAACAATACATGCGTATCATTCGTATTCTATTTCTACTCTTCTTCTCGCCCTTGCCCTCAAACTGTAATGAAGGCTACAGCAGTTACTACGTCTCTTCTTCCTCAGACCTTTAAAAGGGACAAGGAAAGGCTGGGTCGCGACTCAAGAGACTTTGAAAACGTCCTGGTTGATCGTCCCCTTGAAGTCCAGGAGGATTATACCCACTATCTAACCGTGAGTACACCAAACATTCCAGCGATTCAGGGAGATTCCGAATAGAACTATCGCAACTCATCCCTCTACCACGCACCCAAGAGGAGTTACTCATCGCCGTCAGCTCATCCCTCTCTATCTCTCGATAGTGTCTCTGATGCTTTCGGCTGGTCTCGGAAGAGCTACTCGGGATGGATATTAGCATCCCGAGCTCGAGCTTGCTCACTGCAAAGCCCATAATGAAACATCTATGACCTCACCTTCCTCCAGCGATACGCCCAGACAGAGCTCCTACAGCTCACCTCATAGCGGCTACTCGGAAGCCTATCTTGGATAACACATGGTCTCGCTCGTAGATAGCCGTATGGCTGGATGGACAAGACATCTCGCACTTGCCGTGCGTACCTACCCGACACCCCTTCATTTTAGTCTGGCCAGGCTCAGTCTATCGACCTCTCCACGGGGAAGGGCTGTCAAGCATCGCCCTCCTAAGGAAGAAACGCCTCATTGGACTCAGCAAGGAAACGACCTATGGACATATCGGCTTCCAGCTCCTACAGCAAAGTCATAAGTACCTCGTGACAGCGCTCCTGCCTTACAAATCCTCACGGAGCAGTCCCTTGAGCACTCCTTGCACTGAATAGATACATACAGAGGATCCCTCCTACGTCGATACGACCTCTATATCTCTACATTCGCCCAGCTAAAAGTATCTACGTGATCGGCGCACAGCGCACGGATGAGTCTTCTACCTAGGGATGGACTACATCCATGACTATGGTGCTCTGTTCTCACACCTAAGGCGATTTATAGACTTCGTGACCTCGCTCTCGTCATACAGGGCAAAAGGTCGAGCCCTAGACCAGCTAGTTCCTAGCCCTACAAGATGGCTCCACACAGGTCATTTAACTACATAGACCGAGGAACAGCAAACCTCTCCCAGACCTAAGCGCAGACAGACTCGCCATCATCGCCATATACTCCTTATCTCTGAGTTTGCCAGGGGTGCTAGAACGAAATTGCATGTTGATACGGGACTTAGTCATGGCTGAAATGCCCCGTCTCCTCATCGACCGACTAATCTCGATCCCCGACGTGCAGTCCTAATCACACACGTAACCTCGGGCAATATCCCTAAGCAAGTACACACCTTAAATATTCCCTCATGGGCTATCGTCTGAGCGATATATGGGCGCTGACTTCACCACACAATAGCTATACTTGGCCCGTAGGAGGCAGCTTTTCCAAGATATATACCAGAGCCGAATTATATCACTCCGTCTTGGAGCCCCCGACAACGATGTCGAGACCCATGTACAGTACCTAGCTCCCGCCTGCTTCCTACATGCCTACCCCCAAAGCTAGACGGACTCTATCTACTGCTGAGCTATGGCTCTGCAGGGATGAGACTTCTTTGCCCTCAAAACCTCTTTCGCCGATGCAGAGGGTATGATTGTGCTCAACACCATTCCCCAACATAGTATTCAGGCTAAAGGAGATGCGCTCAGTGGGGACAGTAAAGGCTCTGGCACATTCGTTGTTACAGGCACGCAACTCATCGAAGGCGACTCACCAAACGCCTACTGGGATGAAGTCGCCAATCGCTGGGGCCCTGACCTTCTGCCTATACTGGGGGAGGATGTCCTCTACCTATCTCTGCCCTATCTGGCAGGGGTATCCTCCGTCCCATCCTCTCTCAATAATCGTCTTGCTTTCTTCCTTGTCCCAACCAACATACACAGCTGGTGCAGGCGCCACACTCAGAAACTAAAGCTCGACCCATGGGCGGCTGCCTCCTCCTTACCTCCTCCACTGCAGCAGGTCAATTGGCTAATGCTCCTGACTCCATCTATATCCTTGAGAGTGGGCCAGTGTATATTCACTCCCATATCAGGAGAGCCCATATGCCTCCTTGCCTCGCCACTACATGAGTGAAGACACGAGGGGCAAGCTAAGAACCCGAGACTGGGTCAAGGTGGACTATTCTGATGGAATAATATCATTATCATAGGGTTTTGGAACTCTTTAGTCATTGAGAACTTCTTTTTGCCTACTATGCGGCTGAATTCCCTGTGAGATGAGATACGAACTCTACTACAGGAGACAGGAGGAGATTACCAGGAGGACTTCAGCTCAATCAAGTTCACCCATGCCCTACGGCCTTCCCTTGTGAATCAAGAGGTATAGCTTCACAGACAGGCGCACCACAGTCGATCGTGGCAACACCCTCCTCTTCGTCGTCAGGCGACGAAGGCGAGCCGCTACTACAAGTACCGCGTAGCCCTCAGCCAATCTACATCGACTGTGACCACCCTGAGCTGCACATGATACACTAATGCAAGTATGGTGCTATCAGGGCATCGATATTGAAGCACCTTGCCACGGAAGGCCTCATAAATGCTCGGCATCACGCCCAGCCCTCGGAAATGCCTCACGACCCAGGCTCCTGCCAGTCTCGACTGAAGATGCCACCTCCTCCTGGAAGGCTGCGAAGGCATCCGCATCCGCCTCCGCCCACTTGGCCATAGTACCTTGGCATGGCCTCCGGGAAGATGTGCCCCAAGGGAGGTGCTCATCTGGCGAGGGGCAGGGCTGGAGCTAGGGCACAGCCCGCTGCCAAGCCTGCTCCTCGAAGGCCAGCCATCCAGCCCCTCCCGAGGGACTCGGTGATCGTGTCTTAAGCCATATCAGGCCTTAAAAGCTCAGCTGACGGCAGGCAGCATAACCAAACGAGGAAGTGCCGAGCCTGCTCCATACACTGGATGAGCTCCTCCGGGCGATGCCTCCCCACTCTCTCATAGTGGCAGGCCGAGGTCAGGAGCCACGTGCGCTCATCAGCCAGTTCTCCATCAGTTGGCTGGGGCTCGACAAGTCAGCCGACATTCGTACCGCTGAAGTGAGCTATAGCGTGCCGGGCAAACATCCATGCAGAGCGTGCCCGAACTCTGTATGGAACGTACGCACCTCGCCCGGAGTAAGCAGTGCGGTGTCCCTCCGTAGGCGGGTAAGTTCATGACCAGCACGATATGCGGGCGGTGGTCTATGCCACTCGGCGCTGTGGTACACTGCTCCTGGGTTGTTCATCCATGCCCACTCTGCTTCCCTCACGAGGAAGAAGTCCGTGTAAGAGGAGCCCAAGGTGCTCCATCATCAGTCCTCTGAGCACGTACATCAGGATGATGGGGGGAATCGGGACGAGGAGTGAGTGTATGCCATAAGTGTCGTCGCTAGACAAAAAGCAGCGTCCGAGGTAAAGGCTCGAAGCCAAGGGGCGGAGCATCTCCTCTGTCAGCTCATGTGGCCTCTGATACTGCTGTGCCCAGTAGCTCAGTCCCACGGCTGCAGGGGCTCTGTCTGCCCGTGCTCCCGAGCATAGGCCTACAGGCAGGCTCGTCCTCGGCAATGGGACGATAGGCATCTGGAGCTCATCTAGGGCTGATAGACGGCCTCCAGGTCAGCGTACCATACGTAGGCGCAGAGCCTTCTCGGCATAGTTCTTAGCCCGAGGCTGGGCATGCCTCAGACGAAGGTTCACCAGCTCACGGATGGGCTCCCTGTTGTCATGCTCATCTCCGCCGCACCGACCCGTCATCTTAGCGATACATCTCCTCACGGAGACGGCCGTCAGGGCAGTGCTGCATGAAGGGGAAGAAGCTCGGAGCAGCAGGGTGAAGACCCAGCCCTCGCCCCTCCCTCTCAGGCAAGCGGCTCAGCGGCACACCAGTGACTTGTCTCAAGGCATCCTCGAAGACTGCGGGCATCGGTGACGTGGAGCGGAAGCGTGCTGATCGCCCAGGAGTTGTTTTGGCTGAAGGTCAGGCTAAAGCTCACTCATACGAGCTTGGATGCCTTGAGTCGCTCCCTTCACCTCAGGGCGCAGGAGGGCACCCGCTCTGTGAAGCCCTCGTAGGTACGCTCCAGAGGCAGATCACTCCAGCATCCCAGCGCCAGCCCCTCACGCTCCTCCGCACCAGGCGGACACGCTCGAGGGCATCGGAGGTGTGATGAACGGAGGCCGAGGTGGGGTGACCTCCTGACTGATGGCCATCAGCTCCATCCGTAGCAGCAGCATGCAGGAGGTGAAGATCACGACACCTCCAGCCGGGCACCACTACGCTCCCGGGGGCTGCAATGGTGTTGGCGAAGGTGGGGCGGTCACTCACTGGCGATGAGGCTTGGGTCTCTGCTCCTTCTCCTGAATAGCTTGGTCAAGGCTTCTCGAGTCCCCCACCTTATTTGGTCAAGGGGTAAGCACCATGCGGTGTCGTCGTGAGCTGTAATAGGCTGTTCATCCAGCATGCGAATGTTTGATAAATACGTGGTGACTCTCCTCAGCTCATATGCTTAGGCAGAGGCAGGAGAGAGCCCTTTCTCGTCAAACACCTGCGGTCACGATAGGGTTTAGCCGCCTCCTAGCCTGGATATGAGCACTCCATCCACAGCCTTAGTTGGGTGTAGGCTGTGGGCTTGCGACAGACCTCTCCATAGCTGAGCACACCGCAGAGATAGCGACCATCCCCCGTACACCTTCGGGCAGGGGAGGGCACAGAGGCTGGACAAGCTTCTTCCGCACACTATAGGAGACAGCTTGTAGAAAGCAGACTAGCCAGCAGACCTGGCTCATTTAGGAATATCGAAGGGATATAGATACGCTGCGGGGGCAGGCCTCCTTACACTAGAGCTATGGTCGCCATGTACTAGAGGGCGAGGGTGCCCATCGGCATCTAGGTGCCAATGGGGATTATTATAGGCTACCTCGATTACATAGCCGTCGAGTCCTAAGTAGCCACTATAGCCACCCCAAAAGACCCGCTCGGCGGAGAAAACTTCGACGACAGCCCCAGGTCGCTCTGCCTCCTGCATCGGCATCGAACCTCCTCCTCGGACCTGCGTTGTAGCTTAGGGTCATCCCGAGAAGGTCGTCGGCTGAGTGAGTCAGCGTAGTATCTACCTCAGCTCTGTGGGATACAGCCCCAGCGATTCCACCGGGGGAAGAGGACGTAGTCCTCCATACTCTGCTCGAGGGCTTCAGCCCAAACCCGTAAGTCCAGGCTCTCCCACGTCGCTACTCCTAGTGTGATTAGGGTCAGTCTCTGTCTCATCTTTTTGTTTGTTTTCCCTCCCTCAGGAGGGTGTTTACTCATTATTCTCTTGTCTTCGCTAGCCCCCGGGGGTAGCTTCAGTGATGAAGCCTAGCCTGCCCTACCTGGCAGGAGCAAGCTTTTGTCCTGCCCTAGAGCCCTGGTACGTCACTACACTCCTCTACCTTCACCAGCCCCTGCGGAGGGACTCCTCTCCCCGACTGGGTGATGCCTTGCTCACGCTCACATGGCGCTCGTGAACCCCGCTACTGGAGCTTAGCGCGAGCAGGTTGCGCAAAGATCGCAAGGATGCAGATCCATCAACAGACTCACGATATAGGGCTTGGAAATGGCTCTTAGCCGGTGTCCGTGCCCCCAAAGAAGGCGATGTATAAGTAGAGGCAGCATAAGGAACCATCACGATGAGCGCATAATTGTAGCGGATCGCTTCAACCAGGTCACCCACTGGAAGGCTTGTCCCGCTCGCTGCAGTCCACAGCCAGGACAACGAGGCCCCCAGTAATTGAAAGGAAAGGCAACCCCCCTATCCACCTCGTAGGAAAGGTCAAGGAGGGCAAGCCATGAAATACAAGGAACACAGCCACCCGTCCCCCACTTGTGCTCAGCCAGCTGTTGTCCCTAGCCATAGATCATCCATCTGCACTAAAATTCCTCACCACGAGGCATACACACATCTAATAGACATGGGCTCATCTCCACGAGTGCTGAAGCTGAGCCCTATATATAAATGAGCGCAAAGCCCCCGCCTAGTGTGGAGCATGACATGTCCAGCCTCCACAGGAGTCTAGCAGGATGGGGAGTGTGAATGGCTGATAGCACCTCAGGCTTTCACTCCAGACCTCATGAAGGCTCCATATTCTTGCGCCTCGTAGTGTCCTGGATGGAACCAGTCAATGACAGCAAAAGATACAACACCTGTGGGCTTAGTCACAGGCCCCATATCTAAGAAGGATAAAGCGGTCAATCCAGGATAGCCCAAAGATTGACGAGGAGCATCACCATCGGATGTCAGTACTCCATCGAGGAGATGATGAAGAAGCGAGCATCATCCAGCTGCATCAATTGTTCGCAGATGAAGGAAGCCTGTCTAGGCTCAAAGTACTTGTGGTTGGTAACGAGAAACAGATCGACCTTCTGACTATCCATATTCTATCGATGTTATATGGTGGTCAGCTTACCATAAAGCAAGACGTCACGAGGAGTCACGAGTACCTTTAAAGCCAAAAGGGTAAATACTCACCTCCCCTCATCAAGCGTCTGATGCACGAGGCAAAGTACGATAATCCTGACCTCTCCTCTCCATTTCAGCTGAGGGCTCACTCATCTCCCCTCCCCAGTCCCAGCGCTGGGAGGTGGGAAACCTGGACTCTGTTTGTCACTCCCACTGGCCTACAGTACACGTAATCACCCCTCAGAGGACATATAGTGTTCGCTCACGTCACCTATGTAGGTGGCGAGGACAGGCTACCGGAATCACTCCTCCCTTCTCAGTGTCCTCTAGCCCCCTCTCGATATGTGCGATACAGAGGACATGAGGTCGGCAGGCCTCCCCACCCCAACACTTCGCGCACTCTAGGAGACACCATGAGGATGTCGGGCATAGGAGGGCGAAGGGGTGTGAAGAGACGACGAGATGCAGGGAAGGCGAAGACAGTACGAGAGCTATCGAAAGAAGAAAGAGGCCTATCGGCAGCCATATCAATCGGGGGAAAGGAGGGCGCTCTGGCCTCAGGCGATGGTATCTCGAGACAGAAGGGGAGCAAGCAAGGAGCTAAGAGGTCTAACGGTAGGTATAGCAGAATAGTGAGGGTGAAGGCGGGGAGATAGACAGAGCAAAGCATGATCTCTTTTAGTTCCTCCTCTCTTGGGAGGCTCTTTGGGAGCTGTAATTCATGTCAGAAGTCTTAGCGGTATCTCTAGAGAGCCTAGAGGCTTAGCCCCGAGAAATAGACATCGGAGGGAGTCTACTGGGGACATACTTAGAGCGGAGTAGTGTACACGTGGGTATACTAAAGTGTACACGTGGGTACGTGGTATACACACATGTATACTTTTCCCTCGTAGGTAGTAGGTATCCTCGGTAACTCTACACCTAGGAGTAAAGTGCCGACTTAGGCGGATGACTCTCGACGACTACGTACTCGATCCTAAGTCTTGAGAAACTTAGCTCTGGGAAATGGAGGAGTATAATATTCTACAACTTTCTTTTGCTCTGTAGTTTGTTTCACCTTTTTTCTTATTTGTAAGCGTGATGAAAAAGCCTTTATATCTCTCCTAGTCGTTATCGCCAGCACGGCCTTCCTGCCTTAGCTTGGGTGCACAGACAAGGAAAGCAACCCTATTGCCTTCCTCCAGCCACCACCGCATATATCCGTTCGATAGACCGCATGCTGAAATTGCGACCAGCGTGACTCAGTCATCGCTACGCCCTAACCCTGAAATGCGGAAGGTACATCGGCTCGTCGCAGCCACCGGCGTAGACCCTATATTCGAACAGCAGGATACGAGCAGGACTTGAGAGAAGACCTTCCGTGCACGACAATCAAGGGAGATTGGTACGAAGTCTCTCAGCGAACCTGCAGAACTCATCCATCCCCTACACCTCAAGCAGGTGCGTGGACGCTATGTAAATCAACCATCCACACTCTGGCGAGGGAGGAGTACGGCGATGGCACTTATGGCCAACCCCAGCGAGCAGCACCACGATGAACAACAGCAGCTCCGAGGCCGCCTTCATACTCTCAGCTTCTATCGTCGATATCTCTCGGCTTGCCTCTCGATGAGCCGTGATATGGAAGCATATCCTCTCCAGCTCCGAGGCATGCTGCACGCTGGAGACGATCGACCTACATCGCGAGGCGAATGGGTCAGGCGACCTAGAGGTTAGCTGCTACGATGTGATCGACCGTGGACTTTGACCCAGCCGTTATCTTGGCTCTGGTGCGCCCCCGACAAGGAGGGTGGCTACGAAGTCTCCTACACGGAGCTCATAGAGGCGACCGATCAGCATGTGATACGTCCGTGCCGTCAGGAGGTCGGGCTATCGCCTGCATGTGAGGACCAAAGCGGGGTCACCCCCAGTAAAGCTCCCGAGGAGGTCAAGCTGACCTTCGACGCTCAGCGAGCACGAGCTCGTCGCCTACGCCAGGGAGTACGGCGACCACTATTGCCCTCTACTGGCTTCCAGGGGCAATACTGGGCTCCTGCTCTGGAACTCAGCCCCCACAGGTTCTGATCGTCGCTCCAGAGGGAGTGCTCCAGCATCATCTACCACAGGGAGCAACTAGCCTCTGTGGAAAGACCCCAGACCTGATGCAGTATAAAACGGTTTATGTAGCCGGCAGACGACAGCAGGCAGTACCTCCGGCACTGCCTGCTGAATAGAAAAAGCGTCTGCTTGTCCTCAGTGAGGGGATGGACGCTTTCATCAATCTTGTCCCTAGCTCCCCGACCACACGAAGGGGTCAGGGTTGGGCTATAGGGGATGAAGCCTCAGCGCTCTCAGCAGCAGGGCAGCAGCCTCTGCAGCAGACTTCGTGGGGCGACGTGAGCGGCGGGTCTTAGAACAGCCTTCTTATCGGCCTTGTCCTTGAGCAGCCTTCGTTGCTTAGTCTACAACGGGCTCGATGAAGCAGACAGCAGCAGCGTTGTCACCAAGGCAGTATCCGTCTTGAGGATATATATCCTGGACGATCGGCGGTCTTGTAGCTACAGGTGAAGAGCTCCTTGAGGGCATACTTGTTCTATGTGGCTCGGCGAAGACGATACGACGAGTGCGTCAGGTCATCCTTAGCGCGGGTCAGGCTCTACATATACACGCAGCGCCTTGGCCTTAGCCACAGTGGTGAAGATCAGCACGAAGGATGGGTGGGGAGGCAGCCATATTGGAGAGCATGGCCTCACGGTGCGCCTTCTTGCGACCTGGGTGGTTGAATTTCTTATTATGTCTCATCTTACTAGTTAGTCATTATCTAAATTGTACTTGCTAACATCCATCCCAAAGTCTAGGTGTAGACGCTCCCATGGTTCGTTGGCTCATCCATGGACTTCTTCCCGGTTGCGACTTAGAGAGAGTCACAATTATCATAAAGATCACTTCAAGGGTATATGGTCTCGCCAGCACATCAGGCAGTTGAGCGCACGTACAGAGAATTCAGTTCAGTAGTTCATGGATAGGAGCTCACGTACACGGTTAGCTCTTCCTCGCTATCGACTTCCTCGGGAAGAGAGCTTCCCTCGATGAACCTCTACCTCATGAGGATCGCAGCCCGCGAAGAGTCTGAAGTGATAGGTAAGGGATACCAGCAGCCTCCTTGAGCGCACTGGATGGATGCTACCGGCCGTGGTGATCTCTAGGACAGCAGGCTTCGTAGTCGGTCTTCTGCTCGACACAGGTTCTCAGCCCAGTACTTGACGTTGCGGATAGGGGTGTAGATGAGTCGATGGCGTGGTCTGTGACTCCAGTGGCCTTAGCTGCTTATCGACTATCTTCTCATCAGCAGGGACGTATCCACGACCCTTGTGATCTCGGAAGCTCGATGGTGGGCAGGTAGGCTACATCAATTGACAGATGACCGAGCTCAGGATTGAGCACCTGGAGGAGTTAGTCGCCGTTGGGTCACCAGCGACGGGCTCCTTCTTACCAGAAGATAAATCAGGCTGATGGTCTCGCCAGAGCCTCCTCAGAGGGCGGAAGCGAACCTGCTTGAGGTTAGGAATGATGTTAGTTACATCCTCAAGACACCCGGAATAGTAGCAAATTCATGATTGGCACCTTCGATGCTTGATGGTCAGGATAGCCTTCAGTGAAGAAAGGAGTATACGACGCAGGGCATTACCGACAGTGGTACCCGCTTAAGCCCGGCTCGAGGACGAAACTCAAACTTAGCGAATGGTCCGTCGCATCCATCATGAGACGTTTTCGGAAAACTACAGAGTACTCACTAATATTGCCATGTGGTGAGATACTAGGATTAACACTTAGAGTATAGTCCGACGATCATTGTTCCTCGACTCTTCGGGGATGTCTCCGACGGGGCACTGAGGAACTTTAGCTGGAGAGGGAAGCTCTGATTCCACTCGAGCCAGCTGTGGCTGCTGTGGCTGCGACCAGCAAAGAGAGTCGGTGATGACCTCTAGGCTCTCTGCCTTCCTCACGTGCGACGACCTGACCCATGAGCTTGAAGGGGTATAGGAGGGGATGTTATTTGACTACCTGACCGTCCACGCAGATGTGGCGGTGCGGGACGAGGCTTGGCGAGCAGCCGCACGGGTCTCCGCGATGCCGAGGCGGTAGACGACGTTGCCGAGGCGGCTCTCAAGGAGCTGGAGGAGGACTTTCACCAGTAGCTGTAGTGCGCTGAGAGCCTTTTCTTGAAGAGGTTACGGAACTGGCGCTCGAGCACACCATAGGGTGTACTTTAGCCTTCTGCTTTTCCTTGAGCTGGATGCCGTATTTCGCCTCGTCTTTGCGACGGCGGCTGGCTCCACGTGCTGACCCGGAGGGTGGCAGTTCTTCTTGAGAGAGACCTTGCATCCGCACCGAAGATAGGTGCGCCGAGCTTCATGGCGATCTTTGATTTACTGCCCCGTATATCCTGCTGCATTGTCTCTATTGCTGGGCGAGTGCGAGGCCCTCCGACGAGTCACCGGGGATGGGAGCGTGCAGGAGGCGCGAGGGTGGGGAGGGCGGGTGCAGCCGCGACCGGTTATGCGGAGGAGGAGGAGGATAATGAAAGCATAGCCATCTATTCACGTCGTCCTCCTGAGAGCTGATCGCTGAGCCTATTCTGCTACTTGTCTGTCGTATGCTCTAGCTCATCAAGCTCCTTTAGGTAGGAGAAGTGGAGGTGAGCCTCTGCGATGTACACTGCTATCCGTGTGAAAACTACTCTGTTATCTCAAAGCGACTGACGAGGATTAGACACGACGACGCTTGGGAGGACGGCGACCATCAGTGTGGCATCGTCACGTAACCACGATTCTCGGTGACCTCGATCCCCGCACCATGGAGGGTACGGATAGCAGACTCGTCCGTTGGCGTCAGCCTTGACGCAGACCTTCACCTTTACGCAGACCAAAAGAGGGTCGTGGCGACCTTAGCACAGTCCTGCGCAGCCATCCGAGCGGCATAGGGTATTCTTCTTGGAGCTGCGGGAAGCCCCATCTTTACCGGCCGAAGACCAGGCTGATGACCTGACCGTCGTTGTTGGTCAGGAGATGATGATGTTATTGAAAGAAGAATGGATGTGAATGAGCCGATACAGCGTCGGTCTTGACGACCTTCTTCTGCACTACTACTTTCTTTGCCATATCAGCGTCTCATTACTTACTAGCTTCTTCTTATTTGCGACGGTCCTCTGTCACCCTTGCGTGCACGAGCATTGTTGCTTAGTGCTCTGACCAGCCGTAGGGGCAGACCGACTCCCGGTGGCGGACACCACGGTGGCAAACTGATGTCCATCAGTCAGCTTGATATTCAGCTGGAGACTTCGGAGCGTATGGAATTACGCTTCGACCTTGTACTCGGCACCGACACGCCTCTCACGGATATGCGGCTTGGCCCTGGTCATCGCTCCAGTCCTTTGACCTTGATATTATGGTCGACCCCAGCCTTTATTCCAGGATCTTTCGTGGCGCTGCTGCAGCCGATCCTGAAGATGTAAGTCACGTACAATTTCTCCTCGTTTGTTTTGTGTGGCAAGTCAACGCCAACAATTCTGAGTAGCTACACGTATCTTGTTCGTTTAATATATAGTCCGATGGTTAGAGACTCACCATGGCGTTGCTTTGAACTTGTTCTTCTTGTTGATTACGTGCAGACGCCCCTTGCGACGAACGATCTTTGCAGTCAGCGGTGCGCTTCTTTGAGTGGTGCTCTTAGCACTGTATCTATGTGGGTTATTTATATCTGAAGGATATACGCCCTTAATAGTCAGGTCGTGCAGGGAGACATCTCCACCTTGACCTCTTGTCCCGGGAGAGGATGTGATGTAGTGCATGCGCATCTTCCCAGAGATGTGGGCGGCGATGACGCGATCTCATTCTCTAGCTCGACCTTGAACATTGCGTCTGGAGAGAGTCGCCCAAGAGATGACCCGCGTCCTAGTTCTATAGCCGCTTGCGTCGGCATATTAGTTATTACGAACTTAAAACCTCCTGTCACTAAGACTTCCTTGATGAAGTCAAACGAAGAGAGGGATATCGGCCTTGCCTCGCGAACGGCGATGCAAGCTCGAAGTGAGCTGGAGGGCTTACACGTCCTTTTGCACAGTGACAGTCCAGCCTAATCGTTCCTAATATCAAAGATTACATTCTCTCGCATCCCATGTCTCACCATGGGCTCGATGCGAGATGCATACATCCCTGAGCGGAGCTCTGCTCCTGCATTTCACGGCGTCCGTAGTTCGGCACACCAGGCTCCTCGCGCATTATTCCTGCCTATCCCTATGTCCTCCAGCTCGCGGACGATATGATAGCCACGATGCCTCGCAGTACTGCTGCACAGCTGAGCCAATATCACCCACACGCTTGCCTCGCTACCGCCTGCTCTATACCTACATAGAGAGTCCTTCGTCGCGTACTGAAGAAGGGCGAGAACTCGAGTCCTCACCGACGGCAAAGGCATAAAGCCGAGTCGCCGGTGAAGCCAAGCGAGCCTCAGTCGCAGTCTACGGAGACGATGTCAACCCTCACGGTAGGACGACCTTGGAGGAAGGATGCCGTGCACCACATGGCTGGATCGACCGGTACACAAGCTCCGGGAAGCCATTGTAGCCGAGGAAGGCAGGAGACACCGTTGTCGCGGATGAACTCCTCCGCGCTTATCTAGCTTCCCAGGGTCGAGACCCCGAGGCGCTGCGATCTTCGCCACCTCGGCGAGTACGACCGACCAACTGGCTGGCCGTGCACGCATGAGCCTCGGTCTCTTCGTCTGTCTCTTCAGATCGGTCGTCTTAGTAAGCAGCTACAGAGAGCTTCGTCAGCTGTCCCTTGATGCGAGCCACTCTTCAGCAGACCATCGTATGCGCATGAGTGGGTGGCTCTCGACTGCTGCTAGGGTAATGATCGGTACGACCCCAACAAGAATCAAGAGTGACGTACCGCCGAAGAACTGCAGACCAAACTCTCCTGATATGCACCGATGATACGAGCGAAGGCGGGCGCAATCGCCAGCAATCGCCAGGAAGAAGGCGCAGTGCGGTGTGATGCGGTGTATGACGCATCGTATCGAGGTGATCCTTCGTTGCCTATGCGGGCCACACCTGGGATGAGACCCATTGTTACGCTTCAGGTCACTGCGACCCGCGAGCCGATCGCGATCGCATGTGGTAGAAGTAGGCGAAGAGCAGTGATGAGGATACCGAAGACGAGGTTGTACCAGGATGCTCGTATTGTCCGAGAAGGCGCGTACGAAGCCACCGGGCGTTATCCTGCACTCCAGCTAAGGGATGGAGATAGGCACCATCGCTGTCGTCTGAGCGAAGATGATAGGTGCATGACGTTAGCGGCATTAACCTCAGTGGGATGCACTGACGAGAGCACCTCCCGTACTGCTTGCAGTGGTTGCCGGACGACACGCTTAGCATACTGAAATGGGACACGTAAGAGTCTCCTGAACGAGCAGGATAGACTCCAGCCATGACGGCAAGGAGGAAGACAAGTCTGCAGAGGAGCTATACTAGGTCCACCTGAGCGCCTGGACACACGGTGCACCAGCGGTGAGGAGAAGCTGCTGGTAGGCGGGCGATCGATACCGATCGCGACGATCGAAGCGAGACGCCATTGCCAAGGCTTCTTTGTCTGTGATACGCTCACGAGGCGGAGGGACTGAACATACCTGCAAGCCGTGACGGTAATCGCATAGACGTCGAGACCAAAAGCCGCCAGGCAGGGAGAGCCCCGACCTGACCGAGCCGATGATTGAGGGTTCGCCAGATAGGCTGAGCCACAGCCACGGGTAGCAGGACGACCGTTGGATATGCGTCCACTGGCTCATGTCTGACGACGACCACTCTCACCCTCCTGCTGGAGCTTCTGGATAGAAGGCACCAGCTAGATGGCAGGGAGCTGCATCACGATGGAGGCAGAGATGGTGCATGATCACGTATGGCGAGAAGACGAGGGCATTAGAGAACGCCTCAGAGAACGCCTACTCATTGCAGCATCAGACCCAGAGCTGCGATCTCGCTTTATGCAGCGAGTCATGCGCATTGGGTCGATCCCGGAATAACGATGAAACGAACCTAGCCGATGAGATTGCGCAGACGAAAAACAAGGTGGTGAGGATGCGCTGGCGCAGCTCCTCAACCTTTCCAAAATGTTTTTCAGTGTCTCTATAAAAGCGCATAAAGCTACTAGAGGTTTACAGCACTTCCTCCTGCGCGATGATAGCTGCTTCAGCGGACTTAGAGAGGCATTAGCCTCCACTTCGAGCTGAGGCTAAGCGTGCCGTTGCGAGGATCTTCATGGATCGTTCTACCTACTAGACCAGCCTCGATGAGGTTGGCCTTGGTAATACGCTTAGGCTCTTAGCTCTGCGAGCGTTTGGAGCGTAAGAGGTTTACTGGAGCGTATTCGCACGATTGATATTCTTGAAGCCGAACTTGGGCAGGCGACGCTGGATAGGCATCTGCCCCCTCGAAGCCAAGCTTCTTGGAGTAACCAGGCGGCTCTTAGCACCCTTGTGATACGAGTAGATGTACCTGGAGACCGGAGCCAGAATGCGACATGATGTGCGCGCATGTCTTCACTGGAGCCCGCTGCGGGCTTTCAAACTTGATAAATCCATTTCTGTCTTTGCGTTTTCATAGGTTATTACTCGACGATGCGGACGAGGCTTGGCATGCATTGACCATGTACCACGGATCTGTGGAGTGTCGTTATGCCTCGGACATCGACCTAGCTCAGCCCCTAGAGCTTGGAGCGTGAGCTTCTGCACCTTAGGTTTCTGATCTTACTGCATACTCTCATGGATGCTGCTGTGCCATTGTACGTGTGATTCTTTACCCAATGAATGATGCAGGACTAGCCTTGAAGACCTTTTTTCAGAGACGCCATGGTTGCGAGCCACCATCAGAGGCAGAGCATCTCACCTAGAGCAGCGATGGTTGCCTTGACGAGGTTGTGAGGGTCTGAGGAGCCTTTTGCTCTTAGCCAGGACGTCATGTACCCTACGCTCTTCAGCACGGCACGCATAGCACCACCAGCCTTTACCCCCGTACCGGCAGATGCAGGCTTGAGGAATAGCGGGCACCGCCGAAGCGAGCGACCTGCTCGTGAGGATCGTACCTCTTGTGGATGGGCACCGGATGAGGGTTCTTCTTTGCAGCTTCTGTACCCTTGGAGATAGCGGCGGATACTTCGCCAGCCTTACCAAGACCCCAGCCGATACGTCCGTTTTTCGTCTCCGACGACGACGATATAGCAGCGAAGGTGAGATGTACGACCACCCTTAGTCACCTTGATCACGATGTGATAGCTAGGCGTCTCGACGAACTTGTCCTTTCCTTCAAACTCTAGCTGACTTGGAGCGATTATCTGACATTGCGATACAAGATTAAAAGTTAAGACCTGCTGCACGAGCCGCATCAGCTAGCTCCTTCACACGGCCGTGGTAGATTAACCATACGGTCGGAATACTACGGTGAGAGACACCGCAGCCCGCGTGCCTTGGCAACCTCTGTCCCGACGAGGCAGCGACTTCCTTCTTCGTCCCTCTGCACTGAGCTGAGCGAAGACGCACTCGCCAGGGTTACCTCCCAGCCACGTCATCGATCACCCGTGCGCAGATCTGCTTATTGCTTCGGAATACAGTCAGGCGTGGCGTTCTGCCGTACCGCCGATCTTGGCACGCACGCGTCTGGATCTTTCTGTCTTCTTGCTTCTTTCTTCAACATGATTGCTTTATACGTGTTTTTAGCGGTTACTTACCTGCGCTCTTACCTGACTTATCGGCGACGATATCCCACCTCGAAGCGGATACCCCTACCCTTGTAAGGCTCTGGCATACGGAAGGCGCGATTCTGGTGCACACCTGACCGAGGAGCTGCTTGTCGGCGCTGGTGAGAGACGATCAGAGGGTTCTGTTACGCTCTGTCTTCGTCTCTACCTGAATCTCCTTAGAGCCGTGATAGACGCTGTGCTGAAGCCGAGGCAAGCTCTGTGATCTGACCCTGTTGGAGGCACGATAGCCGACACCAACGAGCTCAAGCGTCTTGGTGAAGCCTCGGAGACACCGACGATCATAGTATGGATAAGAGCACGATAGAGACCGTGGAGTGAACGCTCCTGACGATCATCACTGCTGCGGCTGACGACGACACGGTCGCCCTCTACGGCGACAGAGATGCGGGGCATCGAAAAGCTCCGGGTACAGCTCACCCTGGAGCCCTTTGACGGTGACGACCGATCCTGACGGAGACGGTAACGCCTGCTGGGATGCTTACGGAAGCTACCTATTCTTGACATAGTATATACCTCTCTTTTAGTAGATGTAACATAGCACTTCGCCACCCACCTTGAGCTGCGAAGCCTCCTTATCGGTCATAACACCCTCGTGAAGTAGAGAGGATAGCGATACCGAGACCATTGAGTACGCGGGGCATCTCACGATAGCCTCACATGCCACGAAGACCTGGACGAGAGACGCGCTTGAGTGCCTCAGTGCGTTTAAGCACGACCGTGACGGTCATACTCAGTGCGACCTTAATCGTCGCCTCGCAGCCATCTTCGACGAACTTGAAGTTGAGGATGTACTCTTGTCGAAGAGGGATCTTCGCGATTCTTTCTTTAGATTAGACGCTGTATCTCGACTCACTCTGTGGCCAGCCTTCACTGTCATTACGCAGCGCGTCAGATAATCTGCACAGGGATCGTCATTAATGTTGAGAATTAAATCGATCTGACGACCCAGACAATATTTAAACATACTGCTTGTTGCTCCTTGGCATGAGACACAACACATTAGGGGTGTAGATACCCACACAAAAAGCACGCAAATTTACGAACTATTTTTCCATACATGCAACTACCACAGCCACACGCATATCGTATCAACTCGCCACCTCCTCTCACTCCTCCCAAACCGAGCCCTCCTTCACCTTCCCTGAGGGCAAAATGCTCCCCAACAAGCCCAAACCACACCGACAAACCCTCCCTAACCCACTCATATTACAACAGCAAGGTGCATACCTCCCTTATCAAGACAACATGGCCTATCCCCATCCCACACAATAAGCCTCTATAGCTACGCAACATCTAGGGTCATCCTCTATCCTAGATACCTATATTATAGGAGAAAAGATCCCCAGAGGCGGGAAGAGCGACCTCTTCCGCCTCTGGGCTGATCCTAACTATAGGTCAGAGCGCTTGACATCATCTAGGAGAGGGCGATGTGGTGAGAGCTTCATGGGGGCGCTTTGCCTCGCCTCCGAAGTGATAGGTGAGCCCTAGAGACAGCATTAGATAGAGACGTACGAGTCTCTTTCCGCTGGACCCGATCCCTCGAGGAAGGTTGTCCGGTCATCCGCTCCCAGCCAAAGGGAGCCATCATATTAAGATTGACATCTAGCTTCCCTGCGAAGAAGCCCTTCTGTAGGAGGAGTATCAGCAGGGGCCCCTGCTCCTGCTGATAGGATAGACTCGGAGAGTCCGTCGGCAGAGAGATCGAGACTGGCCAGCCAGCCCTTAGGGTGATAGTAGTTCACGCTCCCACCCCACTCTAGACTCAGCCACGAGTACCATAGGTCAAGGCACGGGCACGATAGGGAGGGAGCGAGCCGATAGTCGGCATACGTAGCACCGACGTAGAGGTTGAGGCTAAGCTGGTTGCTCAGTAGAGCTGTGCTAGAGTTAAGTGTCGTACTCAGCTCATCCCCCTATCCCAGCATTCCTGCTGTGAGCTACATGGGCTGGTTCGATAGAGCGAAGAGATGAGGTCTGAGGCATGCCAATAGGGTGCTCTTCAGGCTCAGCGAGTGTCGCCCAAACTGCTTCGAGAGCGAGAGTGCCCAGTTATCTGTATATCAGTGCCTAGGTCGGGGTTACCTTGTCGTTGCTCCCAGCTCATTCCGATAGAACACCCTCGGGGAGAGTAGGTCTGCACTCGGGTGCTGCACTACGCCCATAGCGCAGCCCGATCGTATAGCCCCTGAGCTCATAGCTGAGTGACAGCGAGGGGGTAAAGGCGCTGAAGCTATACAGCCGATCTCGCCCATACCGCCCCACTGCCCTCAGTGAGGATGAAGTAAAGGCTCGTGATCCTCGAGTAGGGAGACATTATCCCGCACATAGGCTCGTAGCTGTCTATTGCGGTAGGGGGCAAGCCCATCATACAGGCTATTACGCCCTAGACGCCCTCCGAAGCCGACCCCGAGGCGGTGCGTCAGGCCGAGTAGAGAGGCCTCGTTGTGCTCGTAGGCGATCTCCGCTAGCACATCACGGCTATTGATCCTATCGACCATCCCTCTGAGGTCGGTATCGTTACCGAGCATCCATGACCCATAGCTTTTGAGTAGTAGCCGATTATTACTCCCCAAATTTGTAGGCCAGCAGGAGGTTCGCAACATGCCTCATCTGATCCTCTCGTACCTTCCCTGAGGTCACCATTCCCTGCTGGTTCACCTGGCTATTGTGCCAGCTCTGTAGCCCGGATAGGGCATAGGTCAGTGTCCCCCTTAGGCGGGGGCTGAACTCGGCTGTAGCGAAGACCTGCCCTCCGGTCTGTAGCACCTTGGATCTATTATATACAGAGAGCTCAGGGTGATTATTGCGGTAGAGATGAGACTCGGGGTGCTGATGGTTATAGACAACCAAGGCATTGGCGATAATATCCACAGCCCCTACTATATAGGGTGAGGCTCGGTATTAGCCCCAGCTGGGACGGAGTAGGCCTCCGCTGAGGTCAAGATCCCCTTGAGGACAGGATGCTCTGCCTTCTTGTGATAGATATGGATCGCACTCACCCTCCCCTGAGCTATTGCGATCCATGTAGCGCACTCGACTCGGTCAACATCTGCAGCCCAACGCGCTCAAAAACCTGAGTCCACAGTGCACCCTCATCGACATGATCGTAGCACTACCCCCTGAGCCCCAATGAGCGAGAACTCCTCCATCCGAGTGATGACCCCAGGTAGCCGCTTAAGCGCAAGGCCGCCTTAGCCTTCGGGGTAAGCCCCTGCATGGAGATCCGGTAGGTCGTCCCCTCTGCATCCGTCTTGACACTAGAGCGGGAGGCGACGATCTCGACCTGCCCTAGCTCCACCCTCGGTGAGTCGAAGGGCATACTGTAGCCCTTGCTGTAGGCGCTACGGTATGCTCCTGCTGTCCATAGCGCCCTCGGCGAGCACCCAGAGGTGGAGGCTATCACATCCTGCGGGGACGCCTGCAGGAAGATTCCTGCAGGGTCAGTCTTCCCGAGGTAGATCGTATCACGACAGCACTCTCATCGTACGGATGCCGAGGCAACTGGTTGCTCGGCAGGGAGAGGACACGTAGACGTGAAGACCCGCTGCCCGAGACTCGGGGTAGATAGAGTATTACGAGCAGAAGCATGTAGAACATCTGTCGTAGATGATGCGTAGACGTATTCATAACTATTAGTTTATCGAGGGTGCATGATAAATATATGGCACCTAGTTATATCGATTCATTTCATCAGAGAGATAGCTCTGACGATGTTCATGAGCCTCCTCTTGATACTCGAGGCGGAGAGACCTCGGGCTTTGGGTGCGTTTGCAACCACATCGTATGCTCCAGTGGTCAGGACACGTCCTCTGACTAGAGTTGTATCAGACTTTAGACTCCTACATAGTATATTACTATAGGTATCGGAGGAAGCAGGATACCCCACGCTCCACCACCACAAAGTTGCAAAAAGACCTGATACGATCACGATAAATCGCCCTGTCTCTATTTAAAAATTCTTGCAGAACAAGCGACGTAGTAAGACCTCAGAACCAATGTATAGTCTCTTTAGCTCGACCTCTCTATGGCTCTTCTGGGAGCATCTACTTGCTCTGACGATCCTCAAAAAGCTCCCTTTAGGAGGGGGACGTATCAGTAGGCTTATCGTCGGGAGGAAGTTCGTAGGGATACCTCGTGGAATCCCTTTGGGACAAACTCCTTGTAGCGACACGATGGCAATAGACTCACCGTAATGGGACCGATCGTCTGCTCTGATATACTGGTAGGTCATCGTCCGGCTACTCATGAGACGCTGAAGTATCAGGTCACCCAGGAAGCTATATCGCCTCCGGTCACAGAACGAGAAGCCAGAGGTGTCCTCAGAGGATATAGGCGACACAGAGGTCACCCACACCATTGCGATCCTCAGACGATCTACGATCAATATCTGATTATCCGCCGGGCCTCCATAGAGCTCCCCTGATGGCTATATCCTCATGGGTGAAAATATCTGCTTCGGCATAGCTCACCCTTACACGACCTCATAGCCACGAGGGCTCATCAGACACTCTATGACCCGCTTGCGACTGAGGGGCCCATAGCTACGGAAGATGACAAGATAATTGGGGACACTGAGGATAATCCCTCTGTCCGTATACCGACCCTACCCAGTAGCTCATTGAGGTACCGTGCCCACGCTCCTCTTATAGCGAAGCGTCTCTGTCCCAGATAGGATGGAGATCTTATGAGAGGGTGCTTGTCGTGTGAGAAACCCCAACACAGCCATGTAGGTATGTCCCTCCTCCTTCCCAACTAGTGAACTTACCCTGATCGCTGATGACCAGACTGACCTACAGCCTTGGATCTCAGATAGTGGACGTAAATGATCGGCGGTTGTCCTTCCCTGCCTCGTAGCGTCCATTGGGTCGTCCCACAGCCACAGAGGCTGAGGGTAAGGAGTATGTATAGGAGGTATTTAGTGTTCATAAGCCTTTTACCGCCTCTATGGAGTATCAGTAGCAGTGTCGAGCAGGCTCCCCACCCTGAGACTAAGGAGGGGAGTCTGCTCGGCTATTTCACCCCTACCTCTTCGGTGAGGTAGGCCTTAGGGATCACCTCGGAGGAGTTCCGTGGACAAACTCCTTGTAGCGACACGAGGGCAGGAGGCTCACTGCGATCGGACTGATGAACTCAGCTATATGCTGGTAGGTCGTACTCCGATTGGTGAAGAGGCGACGATACCATGTATAGCCCAGGAAGCTGTAGCGCCTCTAGTTCGTCCTCCGAGAATTGGGAGGTATCCTGCAGGATATAGGCGATACAGAGGTCACCCTACATCATTGCGGGTCTCGTAGACGATCCACGATCAAGCATCCCGATCCTCTGCGGGAAAACCTCATAGAACTCCCTGACCGCCATATTCTCAGAGGTAAAGATGCCTGGCTGCGTATATTGGACCCTATACGACTGATTCTGGAATGGGGGCTATCAGACAGTCCACGATACGTCTACGGCTCGGAGCCTCGTAGCCACGAAAGACGATGAGGTGATTCTGAGACGCTGAGGATAACCTTCTCGATCCGTATACCTACTCGGCTTAGTCGCTCATTGAGGTAACTCGCCCATGCTCCATCCAGATACCGAAGGGTCTCTACTCCTGATAGTGTTGGAAGTGATCGGCGATGCAGAGTCGTGTTACCCACCCCATATCAGCTTCATAGGTATGCCCATTCTCTTCCCAACTAGTCCTCCCATCTCGATCCCTAACTGCGATACGATCCATCACTTGGATCTCAGACAACGGGCGAGGATGCATCGGGGCTTGCCCTTCCTTCGTCTGGAGCATCCTCGGGGCGTCCTGCAGCCCCAGAGGCTCGAGACCGAGGAGTACGATGTATAAGACCCTGCCGAGCACTCATGGCTCTACTTCTATGGGGTTGTATGGGAGGTTGAGCATAGGATCACCCTTGAAGGACATCTCGTCCTCCAAGCGCCTTGATAGCCCTGCTCGGGATTGGCGTAGAGCTGGGCGACGATCTTCTCTAGCTCCTTCCTCGTCGTGGGGGCGCTGGTTCCACTCCAACGTACGATATTCTCCCCAGTGGCGAGGTAGTGCATCCCTATGCAGGTATACCGATAGTCACCCCTCGCTGTCAGCTGACCTCCAGATCAGCCCCGGTAGTCCCCGAACTCGGCTTACCCTCAGAGAGCGGGATTCTGTGTGGAACTAGCGATCCACAGCCTCCCCCAAAGGTGACCTCCGCCCTCTGACAGCTATGTCCGAGTGATCTCCCGCTTCGGGCTTCACCTGCCATTGTAGTGTAGGCTTAGGGCTCTACATAGCTCATCACTGTGGGCTCCAGCGGGCAGGCGGTAGTCAGTGGTACATCCTGAGCCTTTGGGTAGCCCTCGGTAGAGTGATCATCGGCGGGACAACATCTGTCACGATCTTCCGAGGAGACTGACCAGCCTCATCAAGGGTGTGGCGGCAGAGTCAGCTTGGTAGTGTCTCAGACTATACACCTTACTAATCTGTGTCCCTATAGTTTAGGCGCACCCGATCCTGAGTGACATACTCCCGATCAGTAGGATCTGAGATGAAGTCTAGCTGGTAGAGCACACGATACTGCACCCGATCCAGACTATCAGCCCTCAGCGAGCTGAGCGAGGGTCTTGTCGAAGACCTCGTGCCCCCGAGGGGAGGATGCTGAATAGGATACCCCTAGGAGTATGGAGTTTGATGGCTTTCATATGATATCTATAGTTAGTAGTTAGAGATTCGTTAGAGCTTGAATGATACCTTCACGAGCACCGCACGAGGACGTAGACGATAGGCTGTGCTGGATGGTAGCATAGGATAGGCGCTGGATGCTGTGATAGACCTGCATGCCCAGCAGGTTATTCAGCTCTGCAGCCCACCTCTACTGAGAGCTGCTCCACTTAAGCTGGCTGTCCAGGAGTAGGACATCGGTCTTTCGCTGGAGGAGCTGACATGATTATGCTCTAGGATGATATCCCAGAATATGTTTTTCCCAAAGGCTACTCCTATCTGTGCGGTCTCGGAGAGGAGGTTATCGATCTCGGTGCGAGAGGCGAAGCGGGAGGTATAGTTACGTCCATAGTAGACATTGTAGTCTAGGAGGATTTCCTTGATGGGATTGGCCTTCAGGCCAGTCGCACGCTCTGGGTATGTACTTTATAGGGCGATCGTCCCCTGATAGGCTACCCTGCCCTAGATGGTGTGTATAGCTCAGGTCAAGGCTCCATCCCTAGGCCTGCCCCAGGTAAATCCCCTTTGCTCAGCGACCACACTGAGAAGGTCTGTGTATGGTGCTTAGTGCGCTAGGGAGCTCATAGCGTCCTCCGTCCCTCACCGAGGAGTAGCATCTGGATAAAGGGCTTGTAGTGCATGTCTGTCTCGCCCTCAGAGAGGACGACGAACGAAAAGATGTCTCGGTAGTCTACCCGCCCCTCTATGGTGGCTGTTTGCTCCCTGAATAGCCTAGGTGTCCCGATCGTCAGACTGCGATAGCTTCTCTAGGACGGGTAGGGATACCAATCACGATCCTCGGCTCCGTATGTGCATAGCTACCTGCCAGCTGGAGACCCCAGTGCTGGCCTAAGGCTAACTTGACCTTGAGATGGGGCTCAATGAGGAGGCCTGCACAGACGATCTGAGCTTGTCCGTCGAAGCTGGTAAATGACGGGAGGCTAAATCTATGGAATACTTCTGACGTAGATAGCTTTAGAGTCTGCTCCACACCCACACGCAGGACACGATCATAGCTACTGCCCGTGCGCTCCAGTAGGCTACTCGATAGGCTCTGCCACTGGTACGAGGCGAAGACCTGAGGGCCATACGTCCAGTAGCGCACAAGGGGGAGGTTGAGGATCCGAAGGCGATTATCCGTATAGAGACTCGTGAACCATCCCCTGCTGCCCGATCATACTGTGTAGTGGGAGCACCTGCTGCAGTTGCTGGTTATTGGCTCGTCTCAAAGTCTTCGTCTGAGGTCGGAACCGCTGGGTGAGGATAAGCTCTATCGGGAGACGTGTACGGCCATTGATGAAGTGCATCTGATTGTTCAGTGCAGGGCATCCAGCCCTTGATGCTGAGGGGTTGAGTCCATTGAGGGCAATTGTCCCCGATACTCTATTCTGCGAGGCGCTTGCACGAAGTCGATCTCTGAGGTAGTAGCCCTGCAAGTTCTTTCGCATAGCTAAGGTTGGTCGAGGCGCTCCCCGCCGTAGTAGATGCTCGATGCGCTCATCTAGAGGAGCGGGAGGAGGAGCGTCCATACGGAGCCTGCAGAAGAGCCCCTCGGAGCGAATCTTATCATACCGATAGCTCCCTGCAGCTTGAGTTGGCTACTATCCGAGAGGACAAAGGCACTATTGCCACTGGCCATCAGCGACACATTGTCTGTATAGTATGATGGGGGAAGGTTGGGAGTAAAGGGCTTATCTATGCGGGGCAAAGATGCGCTCCCCTCGAGCCGCTCCTCTGCACGCCAGAGGAGCTCGTAGTACTGCCTACCTGAGTTATCGACATACGCCACACCGAGGAACTGAGCTTTACGAGCGAAGTAGTTACTCCTAATACGGCTATTGGTCTCAAGCCCATCACCTAGCCAAGACCCAAGTCAAGTGAAACACTCCCGCATCCCACGCTTCTGGGCGAGAGCTTGAGGTTGAGGATGACATCATCCGAGGAGGTTTTCCTACCAGCGCCTTGATGCCCTGGTAGTTATCCAGCACCAGATGGTGGAGATGTCGCTCGTGTCTATATTGCTCGTCATCAGCTCGTAGTTCCCTTGGCCGATCGATCCCCTCGATATTGATTTGCTTTAGGGGCTTGCCTTGGTACTTGAACTCGCTCTCCATCGCATGCCCTGGGATGCGACGGATGACATCCCCTGATACTGCGGTCAGTGGCCTCGCTAGACGAGCGACATTATAGTTGATTGTATCTTGGTTTCCCCAGACCCGTGGAGCTTGCACAGAGACTTCCTTGAGGAGGTATCCTCCTGAGATCAATATCTAGCTCGTGCGCTGTGGGGAGTGTGAGACGCTGGGTATAGGTCTTATAGCCGAGGCAGCGAGCCGACACAATAGCCTGAGTGAGCTGGCCGCTTGCCGTGAGCTCAAACCGCCCTCCAGCATCCGTATGGGCGTAGCTAAGGATGGTACTCATCTGTCACGGACAGGAGGGTGATAGAGACTCTGGGGAGTGGCCTTGCCTGAGTGGACGCCCCCTGATCTTGATGGGGCTCATGCCCTGAGGGTAAGACTGAGGCAGATAGGCCGAGCAACCCCACCCCTCTTCCAGAGGGAGACCAGTAGACTCAGTACATAGTATGAGCTACCAAGTGGGCTTGAGTAGGTGTTTCGGTATCGCATCGCTAACGTGAGATTAACAAATACTTATGGGGCAAAATGTATGAATAAATATGCAGACTATACAGCCATTAGGCATCTTCCCCAAGACACCATACAGTAGGAGATATAGCCACACCATGAAGCCCTCATCCCCCTAGCACCATCCGTGCCGTAGGATGTCAGCGTATTCTCCTCCCTGAGCAACCACCTATTTAGGTTCCTTTGGAGCGCATTCCTGAGAACCCCATCGGTGGACACGTAACGATCGCCAAAGTGGTCTCGGTATGTTCGCTCCCATCACCTACATAGGTGACGAAGGTGTTCTTTATAGGAGCGCAAGTGCGCTCGGTATGTCGTTTTTCCTCCTCGGGATGATTGATACAGAGGTCGTTATATCGGGTGTTTTCTGACGACTTGCCCCCTCTCCAATCCTTCCCCTAAGCCCCTTCTATCCCCAAGAAAGCCCTCCTGCCCACGAAGATGAAAACGAGGGCGAAGCAGAGATCAAGCCCCTCACCTAGTGGCTATGCAGTCATACCTCAGGATAAGGGGCGGGGAAGAGGAAGGGGATAACAGAACTTCTATCCAGATGCCCTCTGTGTATCCCAACTGAATAGGGGAGCACCTGAAAAACAGTGACAAACACATAATACCATACTCTGCTCACCTATATAACGTATGCTGCAGAGCCTTTCGCATAGTCGTTATTATTTTTATTTCCCCACGAGCAAAGGAGAGGGGGAAGGGCTAGTGCTTGTGCCGCTCAAAGAATCGGCGGGCAAACTCCTTACACGCCATCGGCAGCTGCACCATCTTCTGAGCCGTGAGATAGGGACGACAGCGCAGATAATAGGTCTTCTAGCTCGGCTTCCTCGATCCATGCCGAGAGCGAAGACTCGAGAAAGGCATACAGCTCGGCTTCGGTGAGCGTCTTGTCACCTTGGCGCACACGGTGGCCTAGAGCCATTCCCTCACGCCAGAGCTGGAATCGCTTCTCATCCAGTTCGTCTAGGATGGGGTAATGTCATCCGCTTCCTTAGCAGTGAGGCTAAGACGCTGAATGAGGTAGGCTGCTTCTCACTGCGCACACGCTCCCGCATCGAGGGTGTGGGATGAGCGGGCGCCTTCTTGTCCTTCTGCGCCTCGGCTGTAGGAGCCATGAGGAGCAGGAGAGCGAGTAGGAGGTATGGAGGCTGGTCTCATTATAGGGAGATAGACTAATAAGATGAGGAGTAGTCAGTGGAGGCGAAGAGGGTGCCATCAGGAAGAGAGATTCGTGGGCATCCTGAGCTGCCACCCTCGGCTCCATACTCAGCGTAATAGGTGCTATAAGCCTCGTCCTGCTCCTCGGCCGTCGTCGCTGTGGCGACCCTGCTGGGGAGTAGTATCGGGATGCATCACACTGCGGAAAGCTCGAAGACAAGGTTCATCGAGACGAAGACTGCAGCGAGATAGACGATGGGACGACACGTACCCAGAGCGAGGGGCGAGCAGGTTCTGCCTCGGCCTCACGGGAGTCTCGGGATGTGCCACGATCCGCCCTCGAGCCGATCAAAGTAATCCTCGGGGACACGATAGTGCTGCTTGCTCTCCTCGGGTGTGGGAGAAGGCTGCTTATCCATATATAGTAGGCGAAGTGCTAGGCTCAATGGGTGAGACAAGAGATGAGGCAAAAGGTTTACTCTTCCCCGGAGGAGCCTGGAGGACTTCTTGTGGGACATGGTGATAGAGGCCTTCAGTGCGCCCTCGCTCGTACCCGTGAGCCGTGCCATCCGATCATAGGGCATCTCATCATAGTAACGTAGGCGGAAGACAAGCTGTTGCTTGGCTGGTAGGCTGAGCAGGGCTCGCTGTAGCTCGCTCCGGCTTCATCGGCATCGAAGTACTCCATCGGCATGTAGGCGGGAGAGCAGATACCGGCATCCGCCTCCTCACTAGGGGCGACTCGGTGCTCCTCCTCACTACGGCGCTTCTTCAGGAAGTTCAGCGACTCATGCATCGCCATGCGGTAGAGCCACGTGGAGACCTTTAGTCCCGCCACGGAAGCCCCTCGATAGCCTCCCAAGCCCTGATGAAGGTGATTCTGCACCAGGTCATCCGCATCCTCGTGCGATAGACCATACGGCGATCTGCCAGCAATGATCCGCTGAGAGTAGAGGCGGACGACCGAGGAGAAGGTCGATCGGGCGTGTCGCATGATCAGCCAGCCGACGCTGCGCATCCTCCGGAGACCGTGGACGGTGAGCTCATGTATGGCTCTTAGCTTTGAGTGGAGGATGCTGACGGTCATAGCGTAGGGATTGGTTGCGCCTGAGGGCTATCGAGAGGTTATCCCCAGCCAGTGAGCCGTCTAGTATATGATTTAGGAGCCGATCCTCGACAGCGTGCTGGAGGGCATGGCGCAGAGGACGCCCCTCACGGCACGATCGAGCCCTCAGAGCGAGGAAGCGACGAGCCTCGGGCGAGACGGTCACCCTATAGTCCCTGCTGGACTGACACGCTCACGTAGCTGTGTGAGCTCCAGCCTCAAAGATACGTACGAGCGCCTCATCCGAGTGGCTCAAAGGCGATCCTCATCCAGACGATTGAGGAACTCTGGGCTGAACGTGCGCTGCAGGCCCGGCGAGAGATGTGCTCACTGCGCTCGGCTTCGTCCGATAGCCCCGCAAAGCCTGCACGGGCAAAGGCCTGCGCCTGACGAGAGCCGACATTGCTCGTCATGATGACGATCGTATTGCGGAAGTCCACGACATTGCCCTCCGTATCCGTCAGTCGTCCGTCCTCGAAGACCTGCAGGAGGATATTATAGGTATCGGGGTGCGCCTTCTCGATCTCATCCAGCAGGACGAGTGAGTAGGGACGGGTGCGTACGGGCTGTGTCAGCTCACCTCCCTCTCCATAGCCGATATAGCCCGGAGGAGAGCCGATGAGACGAGAGACGGCGAACCGCCTGGAGAACTCACTCATATCGATACGCACCATCGCATCCTCACGTCCGAAGACCTCACGAGCAAGAGCCTTCGCCAGATAGGTCTTCCCCACCCCTGTGGGGCCGAGGAAGAGCATGGAGGCTATCGGTCTACGGCTATCCCTGAGCCCTAGGCGAGAGCGTTGGATGGCACGGGCGATCGCCTCGATAGCACGATCCTGCCTGAGGACAGAGGCCTTGAGGCGATGAGGTAGCTCGATGAGGTGCTTGAGCTCATTTGTCCCCGAGATACGCTCTAGGGGCAGAGAGGTCAGACGAGAGAGTGCCCGATCGACATCTGCCTCGGTATAGATAGGCATAGTCGGTCTGCTTGCCCTCGCCCCTTAGTCTCGTTCTCGCTCGCAGACGAGCCAGGACGACAGCCCCTGTAGCATCTAGGGAGCTCAAGAGCCCAGAGGGAAGGGAAGGGCGGGCATATAACGCTCGGAGATCGAGTACACGCTCCAGTAGGGCCAGGTCTGCACCATAGTGCCCCTCGTACTGACGACTCTTCTCTCTGAGGACTGCGGTACGCTCTCAGAGAGTGGCTCCACGAGCACGGGGTAGCAGACATGGCTCCATCTGACTGCTGTCACTCGAGACTCTGCGTGTAGCCACCGCTGGTCGTCAGTCCTGATGAGACGCAGACCGCCTCAGGCTCAAGAGGGCTGCAAAAGAGGTATCTAGGACCTCACCACCCGCACGTCTCCCTGAGCGCAGGAGATGCGAGATCGTCCACGAAGAGTAGGACATCTGGAGCTGCACGTAGGTTCTCCATCAGACTACGTATGGTAGCCTCTGCCCCACCCATGAACTGGGCACCGGCGAAGAGTCCCGTGAAGCTCACCTGCAGGATATGTTTGTAGGGGAAGGCTTCAGGGAAGCCTTCGCCCGCACAATCAAACGTGCGAGCTGGCGATGACCTCCGTCTTACTGACCTTAGGCTCACCGATGATGACCGGGCCACACCTGTAGCGGAGGAGGATCTGAGCAGCTGCCCGATCTCTGCCTCACGCTCCAGCCCCCAGCAGAGCTCTGCCCTTGGGCCCGGACATGCTCCACGAGCATCACGCCAAACTCAGCGAGGAACTCATCCATATCCGCACGAGGCTCTTCGCCTCCACTCTCCCTAGCTCCCGCTTGGGTACGGTTCATCAGCTGAGAGGAAGTCCCCTCGATATCTATACTGCCCTCAGCCCTACGGACGAAGGCCTGGATAGGTGGAGATCATCCCCAGTGCTATGGGGTAATGCCCCTTGGCACTAACCTCGATGGCTTCAGTGGGACGTATGCACACTTGTGCCCCTCGCTGGCAGGACTTTCGTCGCCAGCCTTTCCTCGCCACGCTTGAGCGCCTTGCCAATACGCTGGATGAGGGATCAGACCAGAGGTCATAGTTACCGACGTTGGCAAAGCCACTGAGCACCGTCGGCACTCCGCAGAAGATGATACTTCAGCAGGAGGTGGAGGGGGCCTGATCGCATGGTCGCCGATGATCGCATGATCTCTGCGGCACGAGCGATCGCACCATGAGCCTCTAGGCTAGAGGACAGCACCAGTGGGCTCTGGAGTGGGGAGCTCATCCTCCTCCTTGGGGTGACGAAGCAGAGCCTCGGTGAGCTGTAGGAGCGTCTGGGGAGAGAGCTCCCGATCGGAGGAACTTGATAGCCGAGCTCGTTCCCTCCCCTCAGGATCCCCAGAGGAGAAGACATCCAGACTGACCTCGAGGCCTAGCTCATCGAGCCTTGTCGGTGGCGAGCCCTAGGGTGGAAACGGAAGGTATCGGTATAGTTGTATCTCATGATAGTGAAATGATTAGGACTTCACCGATAGCATGCAGGCATGAGCATAGTGCCCATTGAGGGCGAGAAGCTCCCTCGTGCGTCCCCTCGCTCGACGACACGTCCCCCATCGACGACACGATCAGGTCAGGCATCGGACATCGTGGAGAGTCGGTGGGCGATGACGATGGTCGTACGCCCGGACATGAGGCGGTCGAGGGCACTTGCACCGTGAGACGTTCGCTCTGGTGTCGAGGCAGAGGTAGTCTCATCCCATCAGGATAGGAGGATTCTTGTAGACAGCTCAGTGCTATGGAGAGCCTCTGTCGTTGCCCCAGAGAGCTTGCCCCCTCGGTCTCGATATTGGTCTGATAGCCCTCGGGAGGAGATCGATGAACTCATCAGCGTGCGCCACGCTAGCTGCTCGACGGACAGCTCTCTAGGAGGCATCTCGATCCTGAAGGCGATATTATCATACGCTGAGCCATTGAAGAGGACGCGATCTTGGTTCACATTCCCCATCAGGTGGCGAAGGTCTTGTACGGCGACCTCCTATATCCACTCCGTCGATGGCGATCGAGCCCTCCACGACATCATAGAAGCGTGGATCGAGATCCACCAGCGTGGTCTTCCCCGAGCCTGAGTGACCGACGAGAGCGACGGTCTGCCCTTGTGTATCTTGAGACTGACTTCCCGAAGCACCCACCCTCAGCGTAGCGGAAGGAGACGTGTGTAGCTCGATCGCCTCCTCAAAAGGTCACGGGCTGTGGGTACTCTGGGTCCTTGGATCATATTCTCTGCCATCAGGATGCGGTCTACTCTGCCCACAGAGTGCCATACCACTGCGAATAGCATAGCAGCCCTTGCTGCAGCTCCCTTGAGCGGATTGATGAGGCCATAGAAGATAACGAGTAGTAAATGAAGGAAGAGGCCGTATCGAGCTCGACTGAGAGAGGATGAGCGATCCCCATACCACGATGACGACCACGATGGCTATCGTACCGAGGAACTCACCATCGGATGTGCGAGGAGCTGACGACGTCCCACAGCGATGTATCGAGCCACGTAGTCGCCCATGAAGCGACCTCGAAGCGCCGACCGACAAAGCTCTCAGCCGTAAAGGCCTTGATGATACGTAGCCCACTTAGGTCTCCCCGATCTGGCTGACGAGCTCCCAGGAGGTTCTGCACCTCCAGACTTGACTGCATGAGGGACTTCACCCACACGTCCCATCACTAGACTCGCCACGGGCAGGACTAAGATGACAGAGGAAGCTGCCAGCCGATCAGATATAGAGCCGAGGTAGACAATGATCATGATGGGATTCTTGAGCAGGAGGCTCAATCGAGCTCATCACAGAGCCTCGACCGCACCGACATCCCCGTGATACGAGCCATCACATCCCTTGCGCCTCGTCGCTGAAGAAGCCGAGAGGCAGGGAGAGTGATCAGGTTGAGCATACTACGTAGGTCACGGACGACCCCGCACGTAGTGGAGGAGGGAAGAAGCCTCCCGAGTGTAGGTGGTCTGACCTTGAGTAGGGTCACTCAGGATTAGGTAGACCCCTAGTATGACGGGGTATAAGAAGCCCCCTTGGTCGTTAATGCCCGAGACGATGTAGCGAAGTTGTGGCTGATGGTCTTGGGTATATCTGCCAGCCAGTTGTGTGGTCAGTCAGCGAGTACCAAGGAATCAAAGGTCGTCACCTGCGCTCTATCTGAAAGAGTATATTCAGAATAGGCATCACCAGGCAAAGGCTACGAGATTCAGTAGCGCACTGAAGATATTAAATAGGACAGCCAGCGCAAGCAACCCTTGTAGTTTAGGGCGATGAACCGCCGTATAGCATCAAGATATCCTCATCTAGTACACTCATCATGTGGTCATGCCCCCTCTCTTAGGAGGGACCACTGACTGCATTACGCACTTACATAGTACAATAATCATACCAAAGGTACTACTTTCCCTTATACCTATCCTCTATAGCCAACGCACGAAACCACTCATAGTGCGAGGGGCAAGTAGTCAAGGAGCAGACACCGAAGGTAGAAGTGTCTGTACCCTAGGAGTAGACATACCCAGCTTATACCTACTACCTAGGAGGTATGGTAGATACACGTGTGTACACAGCAGTATACCCACGTGTATACAACTGTGCACACACGTGTACACTACCTCGCTCTAAGTGTGTCCCCTGCTGTGCTCATGTAGCTGAGCCTCCTCGGAACTAACTCCTCGGGCTCTCTAAGCGATCTGGCTAAGGCCCCCAGACATGAAATAATATCCCCAAAGAGCCCAAGCATGGAGTGCTCCAAAGAGATTCAGCGTCGCCCCTGACCGCCCCCAGTCCCCACCTATTCTCCTCCCGAAAGGCCATCCCCCACCCCACACTAGAGAAAAACGAGGGTAGCACCCATCGGAATGAGTGCTACCCTTGGGTGTCTCTCGTTAGAGCACAGAGTGCGGGAGGGAAGTGCGAGGAGGGCTACTGAGCAAAACGGATCTTCCTCCAGACGCTGTAGCTCGTTGCGTAGGCGAGCAGCCCTATGAAGTCTAGTTCCTTGGCTGCCGCCATCATCTCGGAGTGCTTGACTTCTGGCGAGCTTCATGAGCTTCTCCAGCCCCACTCACCTCCTCGATAGGATCGGGGATGGCAGCCGTCGGGTCTGCCTCGACATAGGCGACAGCTCCAGTCGCATCCTTCTTGTCGGGGAAGGCCGAGGCACTGTTCTTGACGATCTGCTGGGGGTGATGCCGTTGGCCCTCGTTGTAGCGATCTGCTTCGTGCGCTCTGCGCTCGGTCTCCTCCATCGTCAGGCGCATGCTGGTGACCTTGTTCGGCGTAGAAGATCACCCGACCATTCACTTACGTGCTGCTCGTCCTGCCGTCTGAGTGAGGGAGCGGTGGGAGCGCAGGAAGCCTTCCTTGTCGGCATCCAGCACCGCCACGAGTGCCACCTCGGGTAAGTCCAGTCCTCACGAAGGAGATTAACCCTGATGAGTACATCATAGACTCCCTTACGCGATCCTCCACGATCTGTATACGCTCCAGCGTATCTACATCGCTATGGATATAGCTACACGAGACACCGTGCGGAGGAGGTATTCGGAGCCCTCTGCCATAGCGCTTGGTGAGTGTCGTGACGAGTACACGCCCTGACGTTGGATAGCTAGGGCTGATCTCATGCCCAGGTCATCCACCTGATGCTGTGTCAGGCGCACCTCGATCACGGGATCGAGGGAAGCCCCGTAGGGCGGATAAGCTGCCTCGACGACGCATCCCTCACTCTTAGCCAACCATACTCGGCAGGCGTAGCACTGATATAGAGGATGCGGGGGGTGAGAGCGTCGAACTCTTCGTACTTCAGCGGGCGGTTATCCAGCGCTGCGGGCAGGCGAAACCCGTACTCCACGAGACTAACCTTGCGCGAGCGGTCGCCCCCATACATCGCATGGATCTGGGGACGGTCACATGGCTCTCATCTACGATCAGCGGGTAGTCACTCGGGAAGTAGTCCAGCAGGCAGAAAGGGCGTTCACCGGGTTGCCTACCATCGAAGTAGCGGGAGTAGTTCTCGATCCGAGCATCAGCCGAGCTCACGTATCATCTCTAGGTCATGGGTCACTGCTCATAGAGACGTTTGGCTTCGTAGGGGTGTCCCTCTTCCTCCAGCTCCCGCACCCTATTGCCTAGGTCTACGTCTATCTGCCCTACAGCAGTATTCACCTGCTCCTGAGTCGTGACAAAGAGGTTAGCTGGATGGATGACGAGCGAAGACATCGACCCGTACTCCCGACCACTCTGTGGGTCAAAGGAAGCGATACGCTCGATCTCATCATCCCCAGAAGGGTGATGCGGTACGCCCACCATCGAAGCCTTTCGATAGCCGGGAGACGTCTCATCGTATCCCCCTTGAGCACGGAAGTAGCCCGACTCGAACGTGATGCGGTCATTGACATAGTGGTTGAGTACGAGGTCACGCTTGAACTGGTCTTGGCTATAGCGTTGCCCATCCTTGAGGCGGATAATCTTTTCCTCGAAGGCCTTCGGGTCGGCCATACCATAGAGACAGGATACCGATGAGACCACGATCACATCCTCACGTCCCGAGAGCAGAGAGGCTGTTGTCCGGAGTCGCAGCTTCTCGATCTCGGCATTGATCGCGCATATCCTTCTCTAGTGGGTATCTGAGGCTGCGATATAGGCCTCGGGCTGGTAGTAGTCGTAGTAGGAGACGAAGTACTCCACAGCGTTGTTGGGGAAGAAGGCCTTGAACTCAGCATAGAGCTGCGCTGCCAAGGTCTTGTTGTGGCTCAGTACGAGCGTGGGCTTTTTGACCTGAGCGATGACGTTGGCTGCTGTGAAAGTCTTCCCCGAGCCCTGTCACCCCGAGGAGCGTCTGGAAGGAATGATACCCTGCTGGAAACCGACGAGCGCTCGCTGATCGCCTGGGGCTGGTCGCCCGTAGGCTTGAAGCGAGAGGTGAGCTGAAAAGTCCATGCCTCACTTGCCCTGATGGACAGTGAGCTGTGGGAAGGGGAAGGAAATGCCACGCTTGTTGAAGTCCTCGTACACGCGACGATTGAAGTCCCAGAAGACAGGCCATAGATCCCCAGAGCGTACCCAGGCACGTACTAGGGACATCGACCGAGCTACTATTCAGGTTATGGAGCACGATCGTGGGCTCAGGGGTCTTGAGCACACGTTCGTCACTCTCTAGTAGACTCTCTATGGCCGAGCGTACACGAGCGAAGTCCTCATCATACTCAATCCTCGATCGTCCATTCGATACGCCTCGTCTCCTCGTGAATAGTTCACAACGACACCACTGCTGAGGACGCCATTGGGGATAAGATGCGCTTGTTATCTGCGTGTCAAGATCTCGTATAGAAGAGGCTCACAGCTCGCACTGAGCCCTCAGCCGTCTGAGCCAAGATATAATCCCTCGATGGAGAAGGGCTTGGTCACCATGATGATGACCCTCCTGCTAGGATTCTGGAGCTGTCCACTCAGTGCCATCCCCACAGCTAGACCCATCGAGGCCAGCAGCACTGAGCAGAAGGATACCGACTCACCCGAGCACCCCGCCCAGCGTGAGGGAAGAGGGCGATGTAGAGCAGAGCCGAGCACCAGAGCCTAGGAGTGTGACGGCCACCCATCGATCTCTGACGCTTGAGGATACGCTCAAAGATGCGGAGTAGCCAACGTATCACCCGAAAGCGACCGATCAGGAAGAGTAGGATCGCCAGCACGACACGTATCCGAAGTTGATACCCGAGTTCAGCCAATCATTCATCATCGCACGGCTAAACCAGTTGTTTACATCCAGCCTGAGGGCTGAGTCGCTGTCCCCTAGGGCAGAGTTAGCTGGGTGGTCGCTGTGAGTCTACGGGCAGTACAGCAGAGAGAGCAGTGGAGTGCCATAGTGCATATTGCTTGATATCTTATTTATGGGTAATGGGGATGACCTTCATCCTAGTAGGGTAAACCATTGAGCGAGGTCTATGGTTCGTCTCCTCTAAGCTATTCACCTAGAGCATAGTAGGCAGGCACACCCCCAATGAGAGGAGGTGTGCCTGGCTCCCTATAATGGGCTCTATCCCGAGCCCTGCAATCCTAGGATCAGCCTAAAAACAAAACGCTAGAAGCGGAAGCCTACCGAGAGCGACATACGGAAGAAGGCCCAGGGAGTGCCTATCCCCTGAGCACGTACCGTCGTGTTGGCCTCGTCGAGTTCGGCCCGAGCCCCATCGAGGTTGAGGAATGCTAGGTCGCTCAGCGGAGCTAGGGATGTCCCGGCTAGCTGTCTCGCGGCTCTGCAGGTAGCTGCCCCCCACCCTTGAGGTGGTAGACGACATCCGCCCCGAGCTTACCACGGCCGATATGTGCCCCTAGGATATTCCAGTCTAGGACGATATTCTTGTTCCGCCCGAAGAGCCACTGAGCCCCTAGGCCTATCCCTAGGCTGTAGGTATCGAGCTTACCCGAGAGGACAGCACTCCCTTGGGGGGTCGTCCCATTAGGGAGCCGCTCGAGATCGAAGTGATACCCATAGTCACCGACCCGATAGCGCCTCACGGCGCCAGTAGCCCATCAGGTAGAAGCTATGGCCATAGCCCCCTGCCTGTAGCCAGCGGAGCTCAGGGGTGAGGGAGAAGGAGCTGAGGGAGAAGAAATTCACCCACTCCGACTCCATCTGTAGGACACCCGTAGCGGGAACTAGGGGTAGGGGGCCACGGGGCATGATGTTTGCCCCGAGCTGCAGGCCGAGACCAGAAGTCAGGACACGCTCTACAGCCACGCTGTAGTTGCGGGAAGATAGGGGCTCGTGATATCTGCCTCGATCACGGTCTTTCCATCGACTCAGTCCCCAGTGCCTCGGGGCAAACAGTCTTCTGTGCTTGCAGTAGAGAGTAATACACTCAGTAATAGGGTAAAGATACGTCTCATGTGGAGATGAATGTTATGAATAATAGGAATTAGAATTATGCCACTTTAGTGGCATGGTGTATGAGGGTTCTGCTGTTGCATTTGGGGACAAAGATACTCAATTCCTTATCACACACAACTATGCCCTGTATTAGATTGATGCCCCCTCATCTATCCCCACACATGAGCCCTTCGAAGGAATGCTCTAGCATAAAACACACCCCAACTGAGCAAGCCAGGAGGGAAGAGAGAGGGAAGAGCAAAGCCGTAATCCTAAGATGAGGATTATAGGACGAAAGAAGAGGGCAGAGCCACAACGACTCTTGCCCCTCCCTATTTTGTATCTCTCTTACCTTTGTCGTAGAAAGGTCGAGTCCACGAGGGTAATGGAGCCGAACTCGCATCTCCATCAACGCCGTTAGCAAGTTATTCGTCTCATTTGTGTCTTCGTAGCAACTCCACCTGCAGACAGCCCCCCAAAGTTAGAGATCCATAAAATGAACGGCTTACCATTCTTTTGTATTCCCCAATAGGCTGAAAATAGGTAGACAGACCATAGGTCTGAACCTAATTCATAACAATTCACTGAGTCAAACTCCTCGACAAAGCGTCGAGTAACCCCTCCCTTGGGATGGGTATCCCACCAGCTAGTCTCCCGGATTGTGTCTAGAGTTACATCTTCCAGAGAGGCACCCAACGACAAAGCGATCTCGAGCACAGAATTAGATCCCCCACCATCATGCCAGTGATACCTCCACGCCGAACGGAAAAGACTATTCTATACCTAAGAGCGAAAAGTCTCACCTAACCAAGAGAGCTCCCCGTGTTTTGGAAATCACTCTTATAGGTCTGCTCAGGGTGTTCTCCCATTGGATACGCTCGTCAATGTCTTCATGTGTACTACTCCTCCATGGAAACACTAAACGAACTCATCCTTTCTGTCAGTGAAAGGGAATACACTACTCGCCTCCTCTACGGTGGGCAGATGCTGTCCTTCTGGTATCCTCATTACGTAAAGTTAGTACATCTGCAGCACGATAGATTGTAGATTCACGACTTATGCTCCTCAGTGATGTACTCAGCGGGAGCTTGACTCGCTGAGTCGCCTGAGCCGTGAGGCTACGTATCTGACTCATTCCGCAGTGAAGCGACGGTTGTCTTCCGCTGATAGTCGGTAAGGAAGTATGGAGTCGGGTGCTGGATCGTAGCATCGTCGAACTTACCTCCTAGATAGACCGTGGTCTCTGCTGTCACAACACCTGCCTTAGGCATGATCCACACGAGATAGGTCTTATCTTCGTCGAGCTTGTTGTATTGGAGTGCATGGGGAGAAGCGAGATCATACTTGAGGAAGGCATCGCCCCCTGCTGACTTTGCCACCCACTGAGGCATATCACCTCTAACGATGGTAGAGGGGCTCAGGTCAAAGCTACCCTCGTCATCAAAGGCATTCGACTGAATAACGAGTGGGCCATCGAGTGTCACACCCGTCTTGTTCTCGACCTGATTACCTAGCTTGATTCGGAGGATCACACCCTGTGGACGGAAGGGCACAGCACCCTTAGTCGTTACCTGTATCTTCCCTTCATACTCTGAGCGTGCTAACTCCATCCATGGAGAAACCCAGGGAACAACAATACTATTAGGCGTCGCACTATTCATGGGCTTAAGAGACGTGCGCAGGTCGGTCTGCGACACGTTCACCTTCTTGCCTGTAGCATCCAGATCGCCACCTATGACGGCACACATATACCATGTCGCAGAGGAGCGAGGTGAAATATCGACACCTGCAGGGATAGCGAGTTCAAAGGCGCGGAGGCGCAGTCTTTGTGTCCCAGGAATACGATCCCATAGGAGTGTCTGGGCAAAGGACTCGCCCGTAGAGCTACGGAACACGCAGTGTACTGGTACCTGGGTGATGTCGTCAGCTAAAAGCTTGCTAATCCTCCTACCGTCTGAGCCTACGGGGATGCTGGGCAGTCCTGCTACTCGAGTTCTTCTCCAACTCCTTCCGTCGCGAAGCTAATTGTGTTGTGTTCTTTACTTGTTTGAGCCAAATCCGGGTCGCTCTGCTTATTGCAACCCATCAGGCCTACTAGTCCTAGAAATACTAGGATGATCTTTGTTAGTCTAATCATGTATAGTCTAGTTGTTGTGTCACATGGACATTAGTTGATGAAGTGGAAAATTTGGTCATTGGCTCATTCCTCGGTGAGATTATGATTATGAGGATAGACTATCCTCTGGAGGGATACTCCAAAGACCATATATTTTCGTGGTAACAAAAAGTGGCTAAGAGACCTATTTGCGGGCAAAGATACACAATTACCTAATACCCAGCCTGCTTTCATTACTTGCCTCACCATAAGGTTAATTCTGCCAGCCTATCCTAGTAGATAAAGGGCAGGACAACAAGGAGTATCAAAAGGGAGGGGGCGAGAGTCATTAACGACTCTTGCCCCTCCCTGCTCTGCACTCTTCTCTACCTTTGTCGTAGAAAGGTCGAGTCCATAGGCTAATGGAAGTGAATCCCCCAGTACCTCCATCAACACCTCTAGGCAAGTGATCAGATACTTCTATCTTCGTAACAATTTGCCTGTAGATTCCCCTGATTTAGAGAACCATAAAGAAATGGCTTCCCATTCTTTTGTATTCCCCAATAGGCTAGGTACGTAAAAATCCATAGGGACCTAAACCATTGCCATAATAATCTACTGAGTCCGAGAACTCAACGAAGAGTCGGGTAATATTCCTCTCTGGGTGGGTGTTCCCACCAGCTAGGATCCTGGAGCGTACTGAGGGTTACGGATTCCCAAAGAGGTACCCAACGACAAGAGATCTCGAGCTCAGAGTTATTTCCCCTGCATCGTACCAGTGATACCTCCATGCTGAACGGGAAAGGACTATTCTTATACCGAAGAGCATAAGTATCACTCTAACTGGGCAGGTGGCACACCAGATTTCCAAAAATCACTCTTATAGGTCTGCTCAAGGGTATCCCCCATTCAATAACCTCTTTAACATCCTGGTACTCGGTTTCATTCCATGGATCCACAAATGCATGAGCAGCCTACCTCCCAAAAAGGGGAAGACACTACATGCCTCCTCTACGGTGGGCAGATGCTGTCCGGCTGGTATCAACTTACGTAAAGCTAGTACATCAGCCACACTAGAGACATACCTAGTAGGCTATTCACCTCTGTGATGTACTCCAGCGGGAGCTTGACTCGCTGAGTCGCCTGAGCCGTGAGGCTACGTATCTGACCATTCCGCAGTGAAGCGACGGTTGTCTTCCGCTGATAGTCGGTAAGGAAGTACGGGGTCGGGTGCTGGATCATAGCATCGTCGAACTTACCTCCTAGATAGACCGTAGTCTCTGGTTTCACGACACCTGCCTTAGGCACGATCCACACCAGATAGGGTCTTATCTTCGTCGAGCTTATTGTACTGGAGTGCATGGGGAGAAGCGAGATCATACTTGAGGAAGGCATCGCCCTCTGCTGACTTAGCGACCCACCGAGGCATATCACCTCCGACTATGCTGGAGGGGCTCAGGTCAAAGCTACCCTCATCATCAAAGGCATTCGACTGAATAACGAGTGGGCTATCGAGTGTCACACCCGTCTTGTTCTCGACCCGATTACCTAGCTTGATTCGGAGGATCACATTCCGTGGACGGAAGGGCACAGCACCCTTAGTCGTTACCCCGTATCTTCCCTTCATACTAGAGCGTGCTAACTCCATCCATGGAGAAACCCAGGGAACAACAATACTATTAGGGGTTGTACTATTCATGGGCTTAAGAGACGTACGCAGGTCGGTCTGCGACACGTTCACCTTCTTGCCTGTAGCATCCAGATCGCCACCTATGACGGCACACATATACCATGTCGCAGAGGAGCGAGGTGAAATATCGACACCTGCAGGGATAGCAAGTTCAAAGGCGCGGAGGCGCAGTCTTTGTGTCCCAGGGACATGATCCCATAGGAGTGTCTGGGCAAAGGACTCGCCCGTAGAGCTGCGGAACACGCAGTGTACTGGTACCTGAGTGATGTCGTCAGCTAAAAGCTTGCTAATCCTCCTACCGTCTGAGCCTACGGGGATGCTGGGCAGTCCTGCCACTCGGAGTTCTTCTCCAATTCCTTCCGTCGCGAAGCTAATTGTGTAGTGTTCTTTACTTGCTTGAGCCAAATCCGGGTCGCTCTGCTTATTGCAACCCATCAGGCCTACTAGTCCTAGAAATACTAGGATGATCTTTTCGTTAGTCTAATCATGTATAGTCTAGTTGTTGTGTCACATGGACATTAGTTGATGAAGTAGAAAATTTGGTCATTGGCTCATTCCTCTGAGACACTACAATCAGCGGACGACTTATCCCCTGAATAGAACAGCCCAAAGACCATGATATTTTCGTGGTAGTGAAAGAGATCATAAGATCAAATTGCGGGCAAAGATACACAATACTCCGGTACTCATCACACTTATATCTCTACTCATCCTAGGACTAGTGGATGTACACCTTTTACCTAGCGGGCAAAGCGGACAAAGGGTCGGACGACTGGGTAGTGCTTTGTATCCCACTTCGCCTTACTTGAGCCATAGTTGGGGCTACGCCCGATACCATTCTGCTTATTGAGCACGAGATGCCAGTAGCTACCCTCCTTATCTTTCCCCTTAAGCACATAGTACGAGTCGGCAGTCTCTGCGATCCTATTGTCCGTGACACAACCCTCTCTGATGAGCTGCTCATAGGCAGTCCTTGTCGCATCCTTCGTCTTACCTCGGAGGAAGAGATTAATCGCCTGCGCTGTCCGCCCTCCTTGACTGATTCCATAGCCCGTCATGGGGAAGTAGACGACACGACGACGCCCCTCGGGATCTGGCTCTTGGAAGAGCTTTCTATTGATTGCCCCTGCCTCCCCCTTTTTGCCTGGGGCACCGACATTCGCAACATCGGCGAGGGTGACACTCTGATATTCGGGGCTTGTCCCGAGGTAATAGGAGGTCACTCGTAGGGTATAGCCATCGAGGTTCTCCTGCTCCTTTGGGACAAACCCCGTCAGCTCACCAGGAGCAAAGAACTCATACTTGATAGCAGTCAAGAACCTCTTCGTATGGAGAGCTTTCGTACCGAGGATAGGGCTCTCTGATATGGGCTGGAAGCAGAGGGCATACACCTCATACCTATCATCCCCTATCGACGCCACGATACTCAGACTTAGCCGTATAGGTATCTCCTGCGAGACTAGCGACATCGACCACAGGGTCTGACGGGGATAGTCGCTATCGAAGCGAATATACTGGGGAGACATCACCCCAGGGAAGAGTGTCTGCCACTCATCCACACCCGGAGATACATCCCATCGGGGAGGTTCTCCCGCTCCCATTGGCTATTCCGATATATATCACTCAGACTATAGTAGCCCGAGTGGAAGGAGTCATTGGGATCGGCGAGAACCTTAGGCGTTGGCGAGAGGTTAGCATCGGCGATATACTCCAGCGGGGTCTTGGGGCGCACGAGTGTCACATCGATATAGCCAGTCATCCCACTAGGCATCGGGCGTGTCAGCTGGACGGAGTAGTCGCCCTGCTGGATATGGGGGGAGGGAGTCATGGCTCGGAGCTTATAGCCGAGGGCAGAGATACGGAACTTGACCTTCTTCTCCTGATTCTTAGATAGGTTCACCCCCACAGCAGGGCTACGGGGCCGATAGTTGGGCGAAGCTTCATGTCAGAGCTGGATGGTACCATTGCGTGCACACGATAGGCGAAGACACTCCTATCTGGCGCATTATTCACCATAGTAGGTCTATCACCCTCCCGAGCCACTGCTGGGTTAAATGATACATCTCCTCCGAAGTCAGGATCCTCGGAGATGAGAGCAAGCTGTCCGACCTGTGTGGCTTCCTCACTCTCCTCTCCCTCTATATCACTAGAGAGGCGCACACGGATGAGGGAGCCCATAGGGAAGAACTTGAGCCCTTTGCTCTGGAGCCAGAGTGCAGGAGCCTTCGCCGTACCCTCTATTCTCGATGGTGATACGCTGCCAATTCGTGCAGTAGGGGATATCAATGCGAGCTTTATCTCCGCCCAAGTTATCATCATAGTTCTCACCGGGGCTGAAGTTGAGTTCTCCATTCACATAGCGTCCCCCGATAAATGCAGTAAAGAGCCAGTCGCCCTTCGTCAGGTCTAGCCCACCAGCACCTATACCGACCTCGACACTCTGCTTAGTCTTCATAGTGACCCCACTCGATGTCCTCTCTAGGTGCCAATACTCTTGACCTAGAGCGAAGTGTAGAACCCTAGCGTGGGGCTCAGGTCTACGTAGGAAGAAGTGGACAGTAAGTCCTTGGATGGAATGCAGGTGTGGTCTCGATGTCTTGTCTTGACTGCCAAAAGTGTAGTCGAAAGACTTTTGCCTCGTCAATCGCTCCAGAGAGATCAGCTGGATGCTCTGCTGGGTACTCTGTGGTCTCGGCTGCTCGATTGGCTCCTTACGACAGCTCACGAGGAGACTGAGGAAGGCCAATAGGCAGAGGCTGAGACCAGATCTAGTGATGTTTTGTCTCATTATATTAGGTGCATAGTGTGCCGAGCCCACCTCCTTGGGCGACGTGGGTATATTAATATCTTGAGTCGTGAGACACGAGGAGGTATAACCATCATATCCCTACCTCATGAAGAGCTGACTAGGAGAATACTACGGGGAGGGGAGTAGGACGTGCATAGCTATGCACTGGCTCATGTTACCTACATTGTGTCTCTAGTTGGGGAGTATCCTCAGGGCGGAGCACGGGGTAAGAATAGGGGCTATCGTGTCCTATTCAGTACGGGTGTGATGGGATCGTGTGTGGCGAACTCCACCACAAAGATAGCATTTTCCCATCATTATATCCCTCACATGCAACACTCTATACCCCATCAAAGCCAGAGAGCGGAGATACGCCTATACTGGTGTATCTCCGCTCTCTTTGGGTAGACCTACGGGTAGGCCTTCGCCTAGGATGCTTCACGACTAGATCCGCCAATAAATCGCCCACCTATCGGCTGGGCTCAAGAGAGATGAGGCGGTTTTCCCTCATACGATGTGTGTACTCCTGCAGGTATGCCTTGAGACGAAGGAGCATTGCGGGTAGAGGGGTATTGGGCTGATCGCTGAGATCGGTCGTCTGCCTTGGATCGAGTACGGAGGTTATAGAGGGCTTTGGGCTGTGCCCCATCAAAGAGCAGGAGCCAGTCACCCTCGATCATCTGATGCATGCCATCGATCTCCTGCACCGTGAAGCGGGGACGATTAGGGTCAAAGACAGAGCTACCAAAGGCTACCATCGGATGCGTATCCCCACGAGATCGAGGGATCGTCGGATAGAGGTCTGTCTGAGACACGACCTGATGGGGCTCACGTCCTATGAGCTGTCCTCTCGGGTCGAAGAGGATAATCGGCACACGGAAGATACCAGACGTCGTCTTGTACTCATCCAGTGCCCCTGGCACTGCATGATCGCCACGATAACGAAGAGGGTATTATCGTACCAGGGCTGCTTGCTCGCTGTCTCAAAGAAGCGACGTAGTGCCATATCCGAATAGCCGATCAGCTGATGCATTGGATGCGATCGCTTGGGCAGCAGAGACTTATATTCATCGGGCACACGGAAGGGGTGGTGTGAGAGAGCGTGAACTCTGCTGCAAGAAGGGCTGCAGCAGGCTACCGAGCTCCTTAGCGACATACTGCAGGAACTTCTCATCCCAGCATACCCCACTGCCCATCATAGTCCTTAGCATTGTTATACTCCGTCATTCCATAGTAGTGACTAATACCCACCTGTCGGGTGAAGGCATCGAAGCCCATAGATCCATTGGGTGCTCCATGAAAGAACGCAGTAGTGTAGCCCATCTCTGACATCCTACGGGGTAGAGAGGGGAGATCGTTCCCCGAGTAGACCGATAGGATGAAGGATACGTTAGGGTGAGATAATGGAGGTAAAGATGGAGGGCATCGCATCAATGGACTTCCCCCATTGGCATAGGCATTCTCAAAGACATAGGAGCGCTCTATGAGCGAGTCAACGAAGGGTGTATAACCTGATAGCCCTTTATATCCCGATTGAGCGCACCGACCCATTCACGAGCCAAGCTCTCCCAGATAATGAAGACCACGTTACGCCCTCGGAACATCCCCGAGTGAGGTGTATGTCCAGGGGTATAGATCGGACTGAAATACTTCTCTACCTCGGAAAAGGGCATATAGGTCAGCTCAGGCAAGCTACTCTTACCAAGCGTACGAATCAAGCAAAACGGAGTATTGAGCACCATAGCCCGCTGCTGGGGTTGCTGGATATAGAGGCAGCATTGCTCATCGTGATTGGACGAGTCTCCGACGTGAAGCCTCCTCGCCCCCCGGCGATAGAGAGATAGATCCCCATGGCAAGTAGACCAGCCGAGGTCAGATAGATGGGCAGGACACGACCCTCGGGATAGGTCTTCGGACGGGGGAGCCTACGCTCTATGAGGATAAAGAGGGCGATTAGGACGACCCCTACAATCGTTATCCCCCAGTAGTCGATGAAGAAACGCAGGAAGTGCAGTGGGTTCTCCGCATGGAACTCCTCTAGGACAGAGAGGGTCGTACGCCTCAGCGTAAAGCGGTAGTAGACCGTATCCCCGAGGTTAAGGATGAGGGCAAGAATGATCGTGAAGCGATAGATCCAGGTCATCGCCCTCTGATAGACGGGGCTATAGGCCACCCGTAAGGGCAGGAGACTAAGGAGAGTCAGCAGAAGCTGTGTATAGAGAATCGCACTAAGGTCAAAGCGAAAGCCACCGACGAAGATACGCCCGATCTCCCCAGTGGTACTTAGGTCGAGGAGATCCCTATTATATAGGTAGAAGATGCCTCGGCATAGGGTATAGAGCACCTGGGCAAGGAGTAGGCGCAGGACGAGCAGACGACACTGTGCTAGGAGGGGCTTAAATGACCTCCTCGATGAAGTCTCTTCCATCAGTCTTGGGATAGGGGTCGTTATACATTATAAATTAGCGCACAAAGGTACAACAATAACCTCGCTCCAACAGTAGCTCTCTCCCTCATAGTGTAGACTGTGGAAGAGCACTCGTCGTGGGGGTGATATTGTACACACGTGTACAGTAGGGTATACACGCCTGTACACACCAGCGGACATAGTATGGACGATATATGCCCTCCTACAGACGGGCTCAGTTCCACCTCCCTATCGGCATCTTCCTCCATCCTAGCCAAGCCCTCCCGCAAGCCCTAACGCCCCCCTCTCCTCCCGACACAACGAAGGTATCTCCCACAGAGAGCGCAGACAGATACCCCTCCGAGATCATAGACTACTGTAGCGAAGAACGCACCGAGCATTCACCCAAACAAGCACAACCAAGATGGAGATGGGAGCAGAAGAGGCTACAGGGCAGACGCATGATCTAGCTCGCAGACTCCTGCCTTTGGATCTCCGGGGTATAGCTTTATATTCCAGGGAGCCTTAGCCCATCACTAAAGATCTTAGGCATTATCCCCAAGAAACAGACGTACTAGCGAGCCCTAGAGAGGAGATACTTAGAGCGCACTTGTGTACACGCGTGTATACAGTTGTGTACACGTGGGTATACAGTTGTGTACACGTGGGTATACAGTTGTGTACACACGTGTATACTCATCCCTCTTCGGCAGGAAATGTTCGCTTGGCATGTCTATGCTGGGACAGAGATACTTCTACCTTCTACGTGTGCTCCTTGACGACCTTGCCCTCGCACTATGGCGATTTCATGCGTCAGCCCTGAGAAGAGCTTCCCAAGGAGAAGTCAAGACATTGATCTAAGGGGATGATTTAACGCAAAAAGGAAAATAGGCAGTAAGCTCTAAGGAAAGTACAACTCCATCAACAAGACCTATACTACAGACACTTAACACACAAAAAGGAAAATACATACACCCACCCAAGGAAAAAACAATACCTTTATCGTAGAATTTCTAGCAAAGATCATTATGGCGCAGTTTCAGGACTATCCTCTCAGGCTAATCAGACCCGAATTCGATTCAAAGCTTGTCGATCTCATCCTCTCCCTCGAGGAGCTACGGACAAAGCACATGGAGCAGACAACTCCTCTCCCCCTTTTCCACGAAATAAAGCTCCTATTCCACATATTGGAGAGTATCGGATCTGCCCGTATCGAAGGTAATAACACGACCATACTAGACTACATCGACATCCAGCAGGAGAATCCGTTAGGCACTCTGAGGACAGTATTAGGGAAATCCTCAATATCGAGAAAGCACTCCAGTTCATTGAGACGACAATCCGTTACTATCCCCTGAATAAGAGTTATCTACTAGAGCTCCACAAACGGATCGTAGAAGACCTGCCTCACGAGGAATGGAGGAGGAGATCGAACTCCTGGACAATTTAGAGCAGGGCAGGTATATATCAGCAACTCGAGCACTGTCCACCCGATGCCCTAACAGTGGAGGGATATATAGACGAGCTACTGGACTTCGTCAAGACAGAGGATAGCCCTAAATACGACCTTATCAAGATCGCCCCTAGCCCATCATCGCTTTGTATGGATACATCCTTTTAGTAATGGCAATGGACGCACAGTGCGCCTTTTCACTATGCCCTCCTTTTGAAGTATGGGTTCCGTGTGTCTATCGCCAATAGGCTCATCAACCCAACTGCCATATTCTGCAACAATCGAGATCGCTACTATGAGCACCCTAACCAAAAGCCGACCGGGGAGATAGCGCTGGGCTAGAAGAGTGGTGCGAATACGTCCTAGAGGGACTAAAGAATGAGCTGGAGAAGGTCTACAAACTCACAGAGTATAGCTACCTAACTGAGAAAATACTCCACCCAATGCTAGAGGAGGCATTTGCTAGGATGGCGATAACAGAGGAAGAGCACACAATACTCCGAAAGGTGATTGAGATAAAGGTTCTACAGAATAGTGACCTCAAGAGCCTCTTCCCTAAAGCTACCGACTCCACTAGATCGAGAGAAAATACGGGGGCTACTCGATCGACAGCTTCTTGACTATCTCCCCTGAGCATAAGCGCAAGTACACCCCTACGCCTCACTCGCAATCCCCTCACCCGCTATGCTATGGGAGCGCTCAAGCGTGAGGGGTATTTTGAGGGCTTAGACTAGGAACGTGGGATGAGCTCTAGGGTAGAGCGCTAACGAAGTTAGATGCAGAAACTTCGTATCTTTGTACAGACAAAGGTCATGAGGACTCTTCTCACTGGCTCATCGTGGTTTATAATGACCTAGATGATGTAGGCGGTGAGAAGGGCTGAAATATGACCCATCGACGATAGTTGCACAATAATCAGGGCTTAGCCCTTTTGGATAGATGTTCTTCTCTTCACGATCACGATATTGGACTTTCCTCTTCACCCTCCTCTGGGGATACCTCCTCTGGGGAATGCCCACAGCCCTACAAGCACAGAGGCTCTTCACCATCGTCATAGATGCAGGCCACGGAGGTAAAGACCCCCGGCACTGTAGGTAATGGAGGTAAGGAAAAGGACATCACCCTCTCTGTAGCAAAGATCGTAGGGAAAAAGATTAAGGCCAACCACCCCGAGGTACGTGTCCTCTACACCCGAGAGAGCGACACCTTCGTAGGGGCTACAGGCACGTGCCGACTATGCCAATAAGCACAAGACCTCCCTCATGCTCAGCATCCACGTCAATAGTGCCCCCACCGCTACGGTGAACGGTACCGAGACCTATGTACTCGGGGTATCGAAGTTCGCCAATAACCTGAGTGTCGCCATGCGGGAGAACAAGGCTATGCTCCTGAGAGTGACTACAAGACGACCTACCGAGGCTTTGACCCGACGAGCACCGAGAGCTACATCATGTTTGACCTCATGCAGGATGCCTACATCACCAAAAGTATTGACTTCGCCAACCGCCTACAGCGTCGCTACCGCACCCACGGACGCTATAGCCGTGGGGTCAGGCAGGACATACTCTGGGTGCTGAGCCAGTCAGCCATGCCGAGTGTGCTGACGGAGATCGGCTTCCTCACGAACAAGCAGGAGGCGAACTTTATGCTCAGCGCTGCAGGACGGGAGAAGATCGCCGATGCGATCTCCGAGGCCTTCACAGGGCTACTACATGGCCTTCACCGGGAAGAGCGCCAAGGATACACCTAAGCAGGATGAAACTACAGAACCCGCAGAAACCACTGCTGGTAGCGAAACCAGCGAAGAGGTAATCCCCCGCTACCCCCAGCACACCAGACACACTGCCACTCCCGGAACCCAAGAAGGGGCAGGGCAAGACTCCCAAGAGCGACACCAAGAGCGCAACGAGCAAGGACACCAAGAGCGCAAAGACTCGAAGGGAATCACCTACCGAGTTCAGTTCCTGACTTCGCCAAAGAAGATGGAGCCCAAGCACCCAGACTTCCGCCACCTCCCCACCGCAGTGGAGCGTATGCGTGCTGGGAATAAGTACATCTACCTGCTGGATCACGTATCCACACGTGAGAAGGCAGCGAGCAGCTGCGACAGCTACCCAAGATATATCGTGATGCCTTCATCATCCGCTATCGTGATGGTGTCCGTATCCGAGGCTAACTACCCACCCCTTCACTAGACGAGAAGACATATAGAATATAAGAATTATGAAGATAAAGAAAGAAGTGCAGATAGGTCTGCTGGCCATCATTGCTCTCGTGATCTGCTATGTCGGGATCGACTTCCTCAAGGGCATCGAGGTCTTCAAGAAGAGCACGACCTACTATGCACACTTCGATAACCTAAGTAGTGTCACTGTCGCCACACCCTGCGATCGTCAGTGGCTTCAAAGGTCGGTACAGTGCAGGATGTACAGTTCTGACTACACTCGAGGCTATGGAGCTACGGTCGAGCTAGCCCTAGACCCTAATGTACGTGTCTCACGTAGTAGCCAGGTCAGGATCAAGACCAATCCACTCAGCGGCGCAGAGCTCGTCCTAGCTCTAGCTAGCAACAGTGGAGACATCCTCAGCGAGGGCGACACCATAGCGAGCATCAGCCCTACGGGAGACCTGCTCTCCGTAGCCAGTGAACAGATCCTGCCTGCGGTGAACAACATGATGCCTACCATCACAGCTACCCTAGAGCGTCTAAACGCCCTCCCTACAGGACAAGGCTCTGGACTCTATGCTCGTCTCCTGAATACCTCTGCAGCACAGCTACGGAGTATGATGGCTAACCTCAATCAAGCCACTCACTCCCTCACGCCTGCTATGGCTAATGTACCGGGGATGACGGCGAACCTCAATACCTTCACACAGCAGCTCACACGAGGTCAGCTGGATAGCATCGTCCTCTCCCTACAGAAGACCACCGACCAGCTCCAGCAGGTATCGGCACAGCTACGTAGTCAGGACAATACCGCTGGGCTTCTGCTCAACGACCCCTCCCTCTACAACCGCCTCGACAGTCTAGTCGGCAGTGCAGACAAGCTCATGCGAGACCTCAAGGAGAACCCCAAGAGGTACGTTCACTTCTCTGTATTCTAGCCCCACCTCCCTATCCCGATCATGCAGCGTATCCTCATCACGGGAGCCTCGGGCTTCATTGGTTCCCATCTGGTACGCGTAGCTCAGAGCCTCGGCTACGAGGTCTGGGCTGCTATACGCCCAGAGAGTAATAGACGCAAGCTCGAGTCCCAGGGTGTCCGCCTCGTGGAGGTGGACTATAGTGATGAGCACCACCTAACCGAGATGCTCCGTGCTGTCATCCCCCCCACACTCGGACAGGAACCGATGTGGCACTACGTGATCCATAATGCAGGGATCACGAAGACAGCCCGTACAGAGGAGTTTCAGGAGGTAAATGCCGAGCAGACCCGCCGCCTACTCTCCGCCCTAGGAGCTCTCTCCCACTCCTCCACTACGCTTCGTGCTGATGAGCAGTATGAGCAGCTACGGGGACTCTAATGCTGACAGCTCCCTGAGGGCGGAGAACGAGCAGCACCCCATACCCTCTATGGGCGGAGCAAGTGTCTAGCAGAGCACTACACCGAGCAGTCGGGGCTCCCCTTCACTCTGCTGATGCCTACTGGGGTCTACGATCCTGGGGATGCGGACTACCTCCCTCTCTTCAGGGGATCGCCCGTGGCATCAATGCGATGGCTGGGTGCAAGACGCAGTACCTGACCTTCGTCTACGGCGAGGATGTGGCACGTGCTGCCCTCTTCGTCTTGACCCAGCCCGAGGCTGAGGGCAAGCGGTATATTGTCGCCGACGGCGACACCTATACTCGACCTCGAGTTCGGCCGTATGGTGCAGCGCCTCATCGGACGCAAGCATGTCCTACATATCCGCATCCCCTGCCTCTGGTACGTCTCGTCTGTGCCTTTGGTTCGCTGAGAGCACGCCTCACGGGCAAGGTCACGCCCCTCAATAGAGACAAGTATCCACTCCTAGCGCAGCGCAACTGGCGGTGTGATCCCAGCCCGCTCTTCGCTCTGGGCTTCAGCCCGACGAGGAGACTGGAGGAGGGACTACGTGAGACGATCGCAGCTGCCCGAGCCTCGGGAGATCTTCCCTAGAGACCACTCACACAGCGCACCACGATATATCACACCTCCCACACGAGACGACACAGCACGACGAGATGAGGACACGCTACACGACACGATAGGTATATGTACCTGCAGGGTGCTACACCTTAATACCCCATAAGATTACTTCACTCTTACTCTATTTATACGACATCATGAGAAAAGACCCCACGAAGATCCTACGTATGGGCGCACTCTCCCTTGCTCTCCTTGCCTTCGCAGGCGAGGGTGCAGCACAGAGCTTGATGCCTGGCTACAGCTATGCACGTCAGGAGGCACCTCAGGGCGATGAATGGCAGAGCCCCGAGCGTTACGCACTGAACAAGGAGCGTCCCCATGCCTACTTCTTCTCCTTCGCCAAGGGCGATCAGGTCACACGGGTACTGCCTGAGCACAGCCTCTGTACCAGAGTCTGGATGGCAAGTGGCGCTTCCCACTGGGTACGCACTCCAGAGGAGCGTCCCAAGGACTTCTACCTCCCTAGCTTTCGACATCACCTCCTGGAGGAGGTCACTGTACCGATGAACTGGAACGTCTACGGCCTACAGCGAGACGGCAAGCAGAAGTACGGGCACACCGATCTCACGTCAATCAACCCTCGATCTTCTACCACGGGTGAAGCCCTGGGACTGAAGGGCGGTGTCATGCGCACCCTCCCAGGACTGGACGACCTATCGTGACACGCAACGAGGTAGGCTCCTATCGCTGTACCTTCACTCTACCCGAGGTGGAAGGGACATAGCTGTATCTGAACTTCGATGGGGTCGATTCCTTCTACCTCTGGATAAACGGGCGTTATGTGGGCTTCTCTAAGAACTCCCGTAACCTCGCCTCCTTCGACATTAGCCCCTACCTGAATGCTCGTGGGGAGAACACCCTCGCTGTCGAGGTCTATCGCAGTAGCGATGGTTCGTTCCTCGAGGCGCAGGATATGTTCCGTCTACCGGGCATCTTCCGCTCGGTCTACCTCACGGCCAAGCCTCAGACACAGCTACGTGACCTGCAGGTCATCCCCCGATGCGACAGCAAGACCAAGGAGTGGAGCCTCAGACATCACCTCCGAGATCACCCTCACAGATCGCAGCGAACAAGGTGCCGCGGGGGCATCCTCCGCTACCGTCTCTATCGTGTCGAGCTCTACTCCGACAACGTAGCGAGTGTTCCCGATGCAGAGACCGAGGTACGCCTCCCTCTAGGGGGCTCTACGAAGGCAAACCTCGTCGTCCCACAGCCCCGACTATGGTCTGCCGAGCAGCCCAACCGCTACGTCCTCGTCGCCGAGCTCTACGACAAGAGCGGCAAGAAGCTCCTCGACCAAGCCTCCCTCTACACCGGACTTCGTCAGGTAGAGATACGAGACACAGAGGCTAAGGACGATGAGTTTGGGCGCAAGGGTCGTTACTTCTACGTCAATGACTGCCCCGTCAAGCTCAAGGAACCAACCGCCACGAGACCAATCCGAGCAGGGGACATGCCATCACCCGAGAGCAGATGGAGCAGGAGGTCTCCCTCATGAAGCGGGCGAACATCAACCACGTGTCAACTCGCACTACCCCCCCGCTCCCTACTGGTACTACCTATGTGACAAGTACGGCATCTATCTGGAGGACGAAGCCAACATCGAGTCCCACGAGTACTACTACGGCAAGGCCTCGCTGTCGCACGTCCCAGAGTTCGAGGCGCAGCACATCTCCCGTATGCTCGAGATGGTCCATGCCCACATCAACCACCCCAGCATCGTCATCTGGTCTCTAGGGAACGAAGCTGGCTCGGGAGAACTTCGTCAAGAGCTACCAAAGCCACTGAAGCGTAGACACCACTGCCCCATCCAGTACAGAGCGCAACAACGACATCGTGGACATGGCTCCAACCAGTACCCCTCCATCGCTTGGGTCGAGGGGCCGTCGAGGGAACTACAAGATCAAGTACCCCTTCCACATCTCCGAGTATGCCCACTCTATGGGCAACGCCTGCGGCGGACTCGCCGACTACTGGAAGGCTATCGAGCGCACCAACTTCCTCTGTGGGGGTGCTATCTGGGACTGGGTAGACCAAGCCCTCTGACTAACTACACCCCGACGGCAAGCGCTATCTAGCCTACGGGGGGGACTTCGGTGACAACCCGAACGATGGTATGTTCGTCATGAATGGTATCGTCTTCGCCGACCTCCAGCCCAAGCCTCAGTACTACGAGGTGAAGAAGGTCTATCAGAACATCGGCATCTCCCTAGAGGGCTCAGAAGGCCGTACGCTCAAGATTTTCAACAAGAACTACTTCACCACCCTCGACGACTACACCCCTACGTCTCTCGCTCTGGCGTGATGGTATCAAGGTAGAGGACACTACGATCCCCATGCCCACTATTGCCCCTCGTGCCACAGCCGAGGTCGAGCTCCCCGAGTCCTACGCTAAGCGTATCCCCGGGTCGGAGTACTTCGTGAAGGCCGAGTGTGTGCTCTCCGTGGATAGACCTTGGGCTAAGACGGGCCATGTACAGATGGATGAGCAGCCCCTTACTGACCATCCAGGCTGAGCCCCAGCTAGAGTTTGCCACCGCCGCCCCCTTCGCCTCAGCGAAGACCATCGGAGATAAGTGGGTAGCGACGGGCAAGGACTTCGACGTAGCCTTTGACCTCAAGCAGGGGACGATCTCTCGCCTCGTCACTCTGGCGATACCCTCATCCGTGAGGGCAATGAGCCACGACTCACCGCCTTCCGTGCCCATGTGACAACGACGTCTGGATCCGCTCCCAGTGGGTGGCCAACGGCCTGCACAACCTCCACCACAAGGTGCTCTCACACAAGATCACGCCTCTCCCAGGCGGTCGTGTAGAGCTGTACTTCACCGTACGCTCCCAGGCACCAAATGGCGCATCGCTCACGATGAAGAAGGCCTCGGGACGCTACCAGATCACCGAGGACACCAGTCATCCCTTCGGTGAAGAGGACTTCCACTTCATCTCCGAGGTAGTATGGACAGTGCACTCTGATGGCGATCACGCTGCGCTCCAACATCTCCAGCAACAAGCCTCACCTCACCCCTCGCTCGTCTCGGCTACGAGTTCGTCCTGCCCCAGCAGTACGAGGACTACACCTACTATGGACGTCACCGATCAACAACTATGGCGACTGCAAGGCGAGCCAGTACATCGAGCAACACCAGAGCAAGGTCGCTGAGCAGTTCATCCCCTTCCCCAAGCCCCAGACGATGGGCAACCGTGAGGACGTCCGCTGGGTGAGCCTCACGAAGCCCTCGGCTCAGGCATCCTTCTACCCGATAGCGTGATGACGAGCTCTGCCCTCCCCACTCCGCCCTCGACCTCATGCTGCGCCACACCCCTACCAGCTCCCTGCCCTGGGGATACGCACTCGTGCTCTCCCTCTCGACGACAGTCTCGGAGGACGTAGCTGTGACTGCGCCTCCCTGAAGCAATACCAGAGCTTCGGTACACCACAGATCTTCACCCTTACCCTTCGTCCCTTCCACTAGGGATGAGGTCAGTGTCCTGACCCGTGAGCAGCCTGAGGGGACAGTCGTCCCTGCCATCACCCGCTCTATGACAAGCGATCTGAGCCTAACCAGTGTCCAGGATGCTCAGCTGATGTACTCATCGGCAAGGGCAAGGCACAGCGCTACACCGCACCTATCCCCTTCTGTCTCCGGAGGGACAGTACGTGCCTGGGATGCTCGCCATCCGGGTCGTGGCTACCCGCCAGTTCCCCAAGATCGAGCATACGGCAGCCACCGTCACCTTCTGCAGCAGCGAGGATACAGAGTACGAGTGTCAGGCTACCAACCTCCTCGATGGGAAGCCCTGAGACGATCTGGCACTCTATGTGGTTGCAGACCGTGACGAAGCACCCCACTGGATTGACTTCGACATCCTCAAGCCCAAGACGGTACGTGGTATCACCCTACCTACCCTCGTCAGGATGATAGCTCGACGGGGGACATCAAGGACTCTCATCATCTCGGTAAGTCAGGACGGAAAAGAACTGGACAGAGGTAGCATGCAGTGCCTTCCCAAGGACAAGAAGGAGCAGCGCATCCTCCTCACTAAGCCCGTCACTGCCTGCTGACGGTACGTCTCACCGCCCTCACCGCCCAAGATGGCACGGACTATGCGAGTGGCTCTGAGCTTCGTATCTCTAGCCGACTAAGCTAAGGTCTAGCCCCTCCTCGCTCCCTCCTCGTGAGGCTCATCTCACAGCGATTCCGAGGAGGCAGAGACACACATAGCTAACGTGCTCAGCGTTCCTATGAAAGAACGCCCTCGTCACCTCACATAGGTGACGAGGGCGTTCTTTAGGAGCGCACTACGTTCTCGGTATGTTCGTTTTGGGGCTCTAGTCGTGTTTGATACAGAGGAGTTATGAGCGGGCTTTTCCCCACCCTTCCGAAGGTGGGAATCTAGGGCTCATAGCCCCATTTTTCCCCTGAGCGACGGGACTCCAGCCACGTGCACGTAGGTATCTAGGGGGAGAGAGTGGGACACCAAGGCCTGCCTCCCTTCCCCACTCGGGGATGTAGTCTTGGCTCTTTTATGGGGCAGGGTGTCCTCTCTACCTCTTCCAAAAGGCTATTCGCGTACGGGTGCTCCCCCAGAGGAGCTTACGACGGAGCGTGTCGGCGGAAGCAGTAGGGTCTCAGGTGTACGATACGGAGCTGGCTCTGGGACTTCTGCACACGCACCTTTACCCCCGTAGGTAGGGATCTTGGTCTGTCCGTCTAGGACGAGGAGGAAGTATTGCGTGCCGTCACCGTCATCTCTACCGATGATCCTCGGGTAGGACGAGTGGCCGCATCGTCAGCGAGTGGGGAGCGATCGGTGTCAGGAGCATATTGCGACACTGGGGCATAATCAGTACCTATAGGGCACTGAGCGAATAGGGCAGTCGAGCCAGAGGGGGTGGGAGACGATGAGCCCATCACACTCATAGTTGGCGAGGTAGTCCTCCCCCGAGGAGGTGTGGATACTCGATCATAGAGCCCGTCTCCCGCTTGAGTAGTGCACATCATTGAGCACCTGCCCGTAGGGGTGTCCATCGACCTCTACCGAGAGGAGCATACGCCGCTCCAGGGTGTACTGCCTGAGAAGAGGCGGGGTAGGAGGCAGAGCCTCCTCGATCCCCATATCCGTGAGGAAGCCTAGTCGTCCCATATTGAGTCCCAGCACGGGGATCTCCTGCCCGAAGACCCCTGCGGGCAGCCCCTTAGGAACGTCCCATCCCCCTAGACTTAGGACAAAGTCTACATCCAAGGGACCCATATCCGTAGGGAGTGCCCCCGCTATACGAGGCGTCAAATGGAACTCCTCGGCGAGATCCATCTGGAACGAGCGATCGCGTAAAGAGCTACATCAGAGCGATCTAGAGCAGCCAATAGCTGGGCTAGGTGCGTTGCGTGTGCCGAGAGATGCTGGGAGGCAATCAGAGCTATCCTATACATAGTAGGTAAAATATGGACGTTACAGTATCGTGGGTAGGTTAAATAACGTTACCTTTGTATGAGTAAGAGAGATAGCCTCCCTACCTACAAATGTATAAAAGATCACGGGATAATGACTCGGCTAAGTGTCAATATAAACAAAATAGCGACCCCTACGTAACGCCCGTGGGGGTAACGTACCCAATCTCCTGCTGTGGCCAAGGACTGCGAGCTCTTCGGCGCCGAGGGTATCACGGTACACCCCCGCCCTGATGAGCGACATACGCTATAGGGATGTCTATGAGCTAGCGAAGTGGTCACCACGGAGTTCAATATCGAGGGAATCCCACCCCAGAGTTCATGCGCCTAGTCGGCGAGGTGCGCCCCGATCAGGTCACACTCGTCCCCGATGCACCTGATGCGCTGACGAGCAATGCAGGCTGGGATGTCGTCACCCACCATACCTTCCTCTGCGACACGGTCGCTCAGCTCAGGGAATGGGGATCCGTCCCCGATCTTCGTCTCCACCGATCTGAAGCGGATCGAGGCTGCCGCCTCCCGTAGGCACGACACGAGTAGAGCTCTACACGGAGCCCTATGCCGCCGAATACGTCTCTCAGTGTCCCCGAGGAGGCTATTGCCCCTTCCGCCGTGCTGCTGAGACCGCCCTTGCCGTTGGGCTCGAGCTGAATGCAGGACACGACCTGAGCCTCACGAACCTACAGTTCTTCGCCGAGCAAATCCTTCTGCCTCCGAGGCATCTATGGGTCATGCCTCGATCTCCGACGCCTCTATCTCGGGCTTCAGGAGACCATCCGCCGCTACCGAGCCTGCCTCGGCAAGTAGAGCCTCCCCTTCCCCTTCATCCTAGTAGCTCCTCTCGCTCTCGGGGTGGTCTACCCTATGCCTTCGGGCTAGGGAGAGCCCTGCTAAGGCCTAGCAAGCGAGCTTAATAAATAGATAAGACAAATAACTAAACAGATTATACCGTGGATACAACAGCAACAGCCTCTCGGCACAGACCCCAGCAGAGAACTCTACCTCTGCTCGCTTCGCTCTCCATCCTAGACCTCGCTACCAAGGGCGGATGGATCACGATCGATCCCTACTCCTACTCTCCCTCCTCGCCGTCTATATCTTCGTCTCGAAGTACATCCAGATGCGCTCGGCTGGGCAGGAAGACAAGTACTTCGTCCAGCGTATCAAGGACTACGTCATCGAGGGCAAGACCAGCTCCGCTATCAAGCTCTGTGAGGAGACCAACACCCCCTACGCCCGTATGATCCGCAAGGGGCTCTCTCGTATCAGTCGCCCTATGGCGGACATCCTAGTCATCGTAGAGAACGTCGGTAATATCGAGGTCGGGAGACTTGAGAAGGGTCTTCCCTACTGGCTACCGTCGCTGCTGGCGCTCCGACGATCGGCTTCCTCGGGACAGTCACGGGGATGGTACGTGCCTTCTTCGACATGGCCAACGCAGGCTCTGGTGGGGTCGATGTAGCCCTCCTCTCCAATGGTATCTACGAGGCTCTAGTGACCACTGTCGGTGGGCTCGTGGTAGGTATCATCGCACTCTTTGCCTACAACTACCTCGTGGCTGAGCTCGACAAGGTCGTGGGTAAGATGGAGGCCAAGACGGTCGAGTTCATAATCTACTGAACGAAGTCGTGCACTAACCCCCGCTAGCTGACCCGACACATGGCACTCAAGCGTAAGAGCAAGGTCTCTGACTCCTACAGCATGGCCTCGATGACAGACGTCATCTTCCTGCTCCCCGATCTTCTTCCTCGTGACCAGCACGATCATCGTGCCCAACACGATCAAGGTTACCCCTACCGACCTCTGCCCCTCAGAGTTCGCCCGAGCAGCCCGCAGCACGTATCACACTCACCCCTGATATGCGCTACTACCCTAGGGATCGAGCGTGCTGTCCCCATCGAGCTCTCCAAGGAGGAGCTACGGGAGCAGCTAGCGATCTTCGCCGCTGAGCATCCCTGAGGCCTACGTCTCCATCCAAGCTGACGAAACCATCCCTCACAAGGAGGTCGTCGCTGTCATCAACGCTGCCTCGCAGTCCTCCCTCAAGGTAGTCCTCGCCACACGTGCCGAGACCGAGCAGCCCTCCACCCTCTAGTCGATATGAGTAGATCGGACTCATCGCCACTACGCCGTCAGGCGATTGCCCCTAGCTATTGCCCCTAGCGCTGCACGCAGGTCTTCTAGCCCTGCTGTGGAGCCTCTACCTCAGTGCCCCACACCCTCAGCCCAAGCCGGTAGAGGTAATGGTGGCAGTGAACGTGGGCAATGTGGAGCAAAGCTGCGGGCGCTGTCGAGCCTGGGGTACACCTACCGAAGCGCCTCAGTCTACCCGTGTCGAGGCGCCTCGCCCCTACCCCTCCCACTCCGCCTATCCCCACCCCTACCCCACAGCCCAAGGCCCCTCACGCACCTCCAGCCAGCCCCCTGCAGACGCAGAGCATAGAGCAGAGCATGCGCATCGAGGAGACCCGCCGTGCTGAGGCTGAGGCCAAGCTCGTGCCGAAGCCGAACGCAGAGCCTGTGAGGAAGCCGCTCGCCGTGAGGCGCAGCGTCAGGAGATCGGGCACCCGTATCGGGTGCCTTCGGACGGCAGAGTGGTGCAGCAGGGTCACAGGGGACAGCCAGCTCAGGCACGAGCAATCAGGGCAACCCCAATGGTAGCGCTGGTAGCTATGCCCTCACCGGGCGTACCATCGTCAGCAATGGCGGTGTCCTAGCCCGACCCTCCACCAGCCGAGCTATCGACGGCGTCGTACGTGTACGCATCGTCGTAGATGGCTCAGGACGTGTCATACAGGCTACCGTCGCCCAGGGTACCAATATCGCTGACACCTCCATCCGCAACGCTGCCCTGGCGGCAGCTCAGTGCGACACGATTCAACAGCGTAGCAGGTGCTGATGACCAAGAGGGACTCATCACCTACCGCTTCAAGATCCAGTCGTAACTCCACCCTTCCTTGCCCCCTCCTCCCGAGGGGCAAGGCGCTTGCTCCTCTCACGGAGCACCCTCTCCTACACCCCAACCATACCCACTCCTCAACAATCCGAATTTATTATGCCAAAGAACATCTACGTCTTCCTCGCAGAAGGCTTTGAAGAGACCGAGGCCGTCGCCACGATTGACCTCCTACGCCGTGCCGGCCTACCTACCCACATTGTCACCATCGACGATGAGCCACACGTCACCGGCGCACACGGCATAGCGATCCAAGCCGACCTCTCCATCCGCGAGGTATATAGAGCCGATGTCCGTGCCCTCGTCCTACCCGGTGGACTACCCGGCGTGACCAATCTAGATGCCTCACCCCGCCCTACACGAACTCATCCAAGATGCAGTCACCGACGGCAAGCTCCTAGCTGCCATCTGTGCTGCTCCCTCTATCTATGGTCGCCTTGGGCTACTTGAGGGGAAAGAAGCGACCGCCTACCCTGGCTTCGAAGGACAGCTAAAGGGTGCGAAGGCAACGGAGAGCCCCTGTCGTCCGCTCGGGCAACTTCATCACAGCTAAGAGCGCAGCCTACACCTTTGACTTCGCCCTCGCCGTGATCGAAGCCCTCGAAGGCAAGGCGAAGGCAGACGAAGTCGCCGCCCTCATCTACCACCGCCCCTAATTCCCCCTGCCCCTTCCTCTTCATCCCACAGCGAGATAGAGCAGCCCCAGCGAGTAGTGTACTCGCTGGGGGCTGCTTACATACGGGGCTGAGGGAGCTCCTAGGGATCTATTGCTTCCAGTAGACGTCCCCTCTCGTTGCATAGTCCCCTCATTATAGTCGATGAAGAGGCTATTTACCCGAGAACCCCCTATTGCTGTAGAAGACGATTAGCCTGCGACCATTAAACATCTCTAGTCTATAGACACCAATAGGCTCACTCTCCACAAGGATAGCATTCTTATCAAGGGTCTGCCTCTGATAAGTCTCCCCTGATATGAATTTGTAGACGTCGTAACCCCTATTCCCAGATAGACGATTAATCCAGGTTGTCCCTGCTAGAGGGTAGGGCTTTCCGCCCTCTATATCCTCATCCTTCTTGCAGGAGGAGAGGAGAGTGATAATCCCCACAACGAGGATAAATAGTCGAATGAACTTATTCATAACACACTTCTAATAACGACTCGTCTTCACGGGAGTAAAGGTCGCTGTAACCGTTCCATTGCTGATATTAAACAGCTCATACTTACCTCCCTCCGCAGAGACGATGATTACCTCTGATTCACCAAGCTCAAGGGCGTGGGATAGAGCACAAGCAAAAACCAACTCCTCTACAAGCGTACTTGCCTGAGTAAACCCTATCGTGAAGCTATTGCTTCCGGTACTTAACGACGCCCATCGTCATATATCCCTCATCATAGTAGATGAATAGGCTATTACGGATCCTATCACCCTGATAGAAGTCCACGTTCCACCTGTCTCTATACTTCGTCACGACATAGTGCCCCCTAGCAGAGACATCTATCAACACTGCATTCTGGTCTAAGGTTCGCTCCTCATACTGGTTCCCAGCGAAGAAGCGAAAGGACGTGTACCTCTTATTCTCTGACATCGGGGAGGTCCAGGTTGTCCCTGCTAGAGGGTAGGGCTTTCCGCCCTCTATATCCTCATCCTTCTTGCAGGAGGAGAGGAGAGTGACAATCCCCACAACGAGGATAAATAGTCGAATGAACTTATTCATAACACACATCTAATAACGACTCGTCTTCACAGAAGTGAAAGTCGCAGTAACCGTCCCATTACTGATATTGGGCAGAGCATATATACCACCCTCAACAGAGACAACATTTGAGTTGCTTGGGTTCGTGATTGGAGGTGCAAAGGTACAGCTAAACCGAGGGTAGAATGTGCTAGAATTGTTGCATTTTTGTGTACCTTTTATAATGTTGGTTTTGTGGTGTCATCATACAACGACTCAAATGACAAGGAAGAAACTACGATCGAGGAGCTACTCCTCCCAGACTAGAGCAGCTCAGTTTGCCTAGTGATGAGGTAGACTGGGTGATGGGGCATGGGCGGGCGATCCACCTTAGGCGAGGCGACTTCTTCCTCAGAGCTGGCTCTCGGTGTAGTGAAGTGGGTATCCTCTGCGAGGGGATACTTACGAGCTACTACGTGGATAGGAGGGGAGAGCGGCGTACGAGTTTCTTCTTCAGCGACCGCCTCTCTAGCATTGTACTCGATGCTATCAGTCTACGCACGGGCGATCGGAGTGAGCTATATCGAAGCCACTAGGGAGAAGCCTGCTCTGGAGCATTAGTAGAGACCTCTTACACGAGCATAGGAGACAGTCACCGTCTTTAACGAGTGGTTCACTGACCGACTAGAGGCTTTCTTCATCGAAGCATTACAGACTCGTCCGAGCCTTCCAGCAACCCAACTTGACCGATCGTAGTTATCTACCTCTACGAGCGACGACCAGAGCTCTTCGACGCTATCCCCAAGAGCCACCCTAGCCACCCTGCTCAGGGATGCACCGCAATACCCTACAGCAGCTCATCGACACACTGAGTCCTCCCCTACCCGACTGATACCACCTCACACTCCTAGACTAGTCCTAGGTCTGGATAGAGATCCCCCATCGGACTCATTAGGGAGACGTACCCTAGGCATGTAATTATAGGCTCACCCCGACTATATCGGAGGCGGAGAAGTATACACGTGTGTACACAAGTATACCCACGTGTACACAACTGTATACACGCGTGTACACAACATCGCTCTAAGTATGTCCCCCTCAGGGCTCTCTCTGGCACGACCATCGGGGCGAACACCGAGCCGCACTAAGCGACATGGCTAGAGCCTCTCGGGCAGGAAGCAACATCCCACCCCAAAGTACCCGAGCATGGAGCACTCGGCAGGAGCGCATGGGCTCGCCCTAGCTCCTAGGGTATCTCCCCTATGTATGAGGGCTTTTTCGTACATTTGTATCCTAAATATTGTGCATGTAAGCCCTATACACCATTATATAAAGAGGACAAAAGATGAATATATCCTACGACCTACTGCGTAGCTATGTACCTACAGACCTCACCCCCGAGGAGGTGGCCGAGGCCCTCACCTCCATCGGACTAGAGACAGGGAGTGTCGAGGAGGTCGAGTCAATCCCCGGAGGCCTACGTGGCCTAGTCATCGGTCGAGTACTCACCTGCGAGGAACACACCAACTCCGACCACCTACACGTCACCACCGTAGACATCGGTCAGGGTGAACCCCTACAGATCGTCTGTGGCGCCCCCAATGTACAGGCGGGCAAGGCTGTCGTCGTAGCGACCATAGGTACCGTACTACACTCCGGAGGGGAGAGCTTCACCATCAAGAAGGGCAAAATCCGTGGCGTAGAGAGCTACGGGATGCTCTGCAGCGAAGTAGAGATAGGCGTAGGGAACGACAATAGTGGGATCATCCTGCTAGATGCCGACGAGGTCGTCATCGGGCAGCCTGCCGCCGAGCACTTCGGCGTCACCTCGGACTATGTCCTCGAGGTGGATATTACCCCCAATCGTGTAGACGCTACCTCCCACTATGGCGTAGCTCGTGACCCTAGCAGCTTACCTCGCTCAGCGTACCGGGGAGCATGTCCACACTCACCTCCCCCAGGTACTCAGTCGTCCCGAGGGCACCTGCCCCGTACCCGTCTCCATCGACGTAGCCCCCGAGCTCTGTCCTCGCTTCCGAGGACTCGTGATCCGTGGGCTCAAGGTCACGGAGAGCCCCGAGTGGCTCCGTCGCCGACTCGAGACCCTCGGGCTCAAGCCTATTTCAACAATGTCGTGGACGTCACGAACTTCATCTCCACGAGGTAGGGCAACCCCTACATGCCTGCATGACCTAGCCAAGGTCGGGACACAAAGGCCTGCGTATACGTGTCGGTCAGGGAGAAGAAATGACCCTCCTCGACCAGAGCAAGGTGAAGCTCACCGAGCAAGACCTCCTCATCGCCTCGGGCGAAGGCGCTCCTCTCTGCATCGCTGGTGTCATGGGCGGCTTAGACTCAGGGACGACCGAGCAGACGACGGAGATCTTCCTAGAGGCAGCGAACTTCAATGCCTCCAGCGTGCGCCGTACGGCACGTCGCATCGGGGTGAGCTCCGACTCCTCCTTCCGCTTCGAGCGTGGGCTCGACCCCAACGCCACTGAGTGGGCACTCCTTCGTGCTAGCACCCTGATCCTAGAGCTTTGCCCCGATAGCTATATCGACGGCGGGATGGTCGACTACTATCCCGAGCCAGCCCAGCCCTACTCCGTCACACTAAGCCTCGGGCGCATGCACCAGCTCCTCGGCCTAGAGATCCCCGAGGAGGACATCGAGCGTATCCTCAGCCAGCTGGAGATACGGATCAGCGGCCGACAGGGAGACCAGTGGCACCTCCTAGTACCTCGCTATCGTGTGGACGTGACTCGTGACGTAGACGTCATCGAGGATATCCTACGCATCTACGGGTACAACCGCGTAGAGCTCAGTGGCTATATCCACGCCAACCTCAGCCCCAAGGGGCAGTAGACCGCTCCTACAGCCGTCGCCTCCTCCTCTCTGAGCAGCTCACGGGGGCAGGCTTCAACGAGATCCTATGCACTAGCTCTCCTCCGAGAGCTATTACGAAGGGCTTAGCTCCCTGCCTCAGGATCGTCTCGTACAGCTACAGAACCCACTGAGTGGAGAGCTGAACGTCCTTCGTCAGTCCCTACTCTTCGGTGGACTGGCTACCATCAGCCGTAACCTTCGCCGCCAGCAGAAGAGCCACTACTACTACGAGTGGGGCAACTGCTATGAGCTTGATCCCAAGATGCCCAATACCGCTACCACCCCTAGCAGGCTACCGTGAGACGGCGACCCTAGGACCATGGATAGCAGGGGAGCGGGTACAGAATAGCTGGGCGCATAGCGATGAGACGGTCTCCCCTTCGAGCTCAAGGCGCATGTACAGCACCTCTTCGACCGCCCAGGCATCAACCTCGGTAGTCCAGCCACGACGACGTGCGAGCGAGACATCTTCGCCTCGCCAGCCCTCGTGTGGGCGACACACGATGGGCGTGAGGTCGCTTGCCCTCGACGGTATCCCCAGCTGCTAGACCGCTGGGAGATCGACCCTACCCGTGTACTTCGCCTCGGTAAACTGGGCTCTACTGAACACGCTCGCCGAGCGCACAAAGACCACCATCAAGGAGCTCCCCAAGTATCCCGTCGTCAAGCGTGACCTCTCCCTCCCTACTAGACAGCCGAACGACCTTCGCCGAGGTCGTAGAGATCGCACGACGCACGGAGAAGAAGCTCCTACGAGATGTCACCCTCTTCGACGTCTACGAGGGCAAGAACCTCCCCGAGGCAAGAAGAGCTACGCCATCACGCTCTACCTCACGGGATACCGAGCGCACGATGAGCGAGGCATGATCGAGACCATCATGACCAAGATCCAAAAGAACCTCCTAGAGGCCTGGGGAGCGGAACTACGATAACGACCCAACACAACGATCGATAAGCAAAGAATAGACATGGGAAGAGCATTTGAATATCGGAAAGCTCGTAAGATGAAGCGCTGGGGAAATATGGCCCGCGTCTTCACGAAGCTAGGTAAGGAGATCACGATCGCCGTCAAGGCTGGTGGTGGAGACCCCGAGACCAACCCTCGCCTACGTGTGCTCATGCAGACGGCTAAGAAGGAGAACATGCCTAAGGAGAACGTGGAGCGTGCCATCAAGAGGCTACCTCCAAGGACTTCTCCGACTACAAGGAGATGAACTACGAGGGCTACGGCCCCTTCGGCATCGCTATCTTCGTCGAGACCGCTACCGACAATACGACACGTACGGTAGCCAACGTCCGCAGCTACTTCAACAAGTTCGGCGGTAGCCTCGGCACCACAGGGAGCCTAGAGTTCTCTTCGACCACAAGTGCATCTTCCACATCACCAAGCGTGATGGGATGGACATCGAGGAGCTCGAGCTAGAGCTCATCGACTACGGCGTAGAGGAGCTGGAGGAGGACGAGAACGAGATTATCCTCTATGGAGCCTTCTCTGCCAACGCTCGATCCAAGCCTACCTAGAGAGCGCAGGCTACGAGATCGCCCTCCGCCGAGTTCGTACGTCTACCCAACGACACCAAGCCCGTTACCCCCGAACAGCGTGAGACCCTCCCAAGCTGATTGACAAGCTCGAGGAGGACGAAGATGTCCAGAACGTCTTCACCAACATGCAGGAGAAGAGAGAAGAATAAGCCTCCTAGGGTGACACCCTCACCCTAGACCACGGACTAGATAGAGCAAAGCACCGCCCCCAAGCAATGGGAGGCGGTGCTTTCTGCTTATCGCTATATAGGACGCAGGCCAGTAAGGTCGCCCTAGCTATTTGCGCTCACGATAGCTCTTGATGATCGGGATGAAGACGATCACCCCCGAGGCAGCAAGAGTCAGTAGGGTGAGCCCATCAAGCTAGGGGAGCCTACGAGGATCACACCACGAGAGCAAGCCAGAGCAGAGCGAGACACGATCGTCTGCGAATAGGTCAGGGGACGACGATAAGCCATAGTGAGGAGGTAAGAGGAGATGAGAGAGTGATATGGTGGGGAGACCTGTCCTGGAGTGCGTGCCTTATGCCCCACGCTCCGTACTATCTGCCCCCACAGGAGCATCCACGAAGTAAGGGCTTAGCCGAATACTATCATCACGGGTAAACGTACCCTCATGACGAAGGATCTGCCACGTCAAGCGCCTACCATGCCGTAGCACCATGCGATGTAGGGCTCGCTGTGTCGCTCGGCTTAGGTAGGGATGCCATGGGATCGAGTCCGCCCTTAGCGTCGAGAGCTGATGGGTATGAGGTGGAGTCTTGATAACAAACCACGGGCGCAGCTCTAGGAACTTGTCTTCATCCACTCCATATACCTCCTGCAGCTGTAGGACGGTATAGTAGCCTCGAGGACTTGACGGAAGGAAAGGATACGATGTGCAAAGGCTGAGTCTACCCCGGGATACGCAGTAGGGTAAAGGGAATCTACACGGTTGAGATCCAGCTGGACGTAACGTCTAAACTTCTCCACACGATCCCCCTGCGGGTAGGGGCATCCGACATAGTGTTCGTCAGTGATGAGACTATCGGAGTGAGCATGCTTAGCCCCTATCGGATTAGGCGAGGTGTTTGGAGTCTCCACAGTCTGCTGTGCCCTGCCGATACTGATGCTGAAGAGAGCGATGAGCCGTGAGGGCATAGACTGCGAGCGCAGAGGAGAGGAGGAGCAAGAGGATAATCATGACCTTGCGCTCGCTCGTCCTAGTATCCGATCCAAGTCTGTCTCATAGGGGAGAGGGGGCGATTACCAGACCTGCTCGATAGCCTCTGCTAGAGCTCGGGTACGAGCCTCCTCAGGATCCTCGGGTGTCGTCCCTTAGGAGTAGGCTCGGGGGTGGAGCACATAGAGAGCGTAGGAGGCTCAGGGAGATACAGATGGTTACTGGCTCTGGCTGTCCTCCGAGTCTTGAGGGATCAATAGGTGCCTTAGGACGCTTGGGAGCTAGGGGGATTACTCTTGGTAGACGAGGGACGCTGAGATACCGTAGGCTGGGCGTGTGGGTGTGCAGTGGGCTGTAGTCGTGGTTGGGACACGGGGCGGGGCTGGCTTTTCGTCGCAGTAGGGGCTATAGCCTGCGCCGTAGGCTGACTGCTTGCCTGCGCCGTAGGTCGCTTAGGGGTAGCAGGGCGAGAGACTTCGGGCGAAGGCTTCGGTTGGGGTCTAGGTGCTACGACCTCGGGCTGTACAGCAGGGGATGAAGGAGCAGGCTCCACAGACTTGGCCATAGGGGCAGGTGAAGGCGCAGTCGTAGGGGCAGAAGACGCCTTTGTCGCAGGAGCTGGAGAAGGTGTAGCCGTGGAGGTAGAGGGAGTTGTCGCCGTGGGCGTAGGTGAAGACGTCGCCGTAGAAGCAGAGGATGAGAGAGACGTAGCCCCCGGAGATGGTGCATAGCGACTAGGAGCATCCTCGATCGACTGGATACGTCCATCCTTGAGGACGATCATGCGGTCTGCTCGGCGAGCGAACTCAGGGTCGTGCGTGACGATCGCAAACGTCTGCCCGAGCTCCCTACGTGATCGAATATGAGCTGGTGCAGACTCTCCTTGTTGGCCGTATCTAGGCTTCCCGAGGGTTCGTCAGCGAAGATCACCGCAGGCTCGTTGATCAGAGCACGTGCGACTGCTACACGCTGACTCTCCCCCCCCGAGAGCTGGGAGGGCTTATGGCTGGCACGTTCCCTGAGCCCAAGCCGGTCTAGGAGCTGTAACGCCCGCTCACGTATCGTGTCCTTTGACTCCCCAAGGATCATAGCAGGTATCATGACATTCTCCAGAGCCGTAAACTCTGGAAGGAGCTGATGCGCCTGGAAGATGAAGCCCATCGTACGATTGCGTAGCTCTGCGGTACACTTGTCCCGAGCCCCGTTACCTCCTCACCCAGCACCTGAATGGAGGCACCTGGGTCGGCCTGCTCTAGCGTCCCGAGGATCAGTAGGAGCGTGGTCTTACCAGCCCCACTTGCGCCTACGATGGAGATGATCTCTCCCTGCTGTACAGTGAGGTCTATACCCTTGAGTACCTCTAGGAGCCGAAGCTCTTGTGTATGTTCGTTGCTTGTATGATCATGATTGGGGTCTTGCGAATGATCGTGCTGTGATATGACGGAGTACATAGGCTGCTAGCTGACAGCCAAAGAGGGCAGGCATATAGGATATGGTGCCTGCGGTAGAGCGTTTGCAGGGCTCGCCCTGGATCTCCAGTATGGCCTCCTCATCAGGAAGTTCCGAGGAGAAGATGACGGGGACGCCACGGGTGATACCGAGCTTGCGTAGTCGCTTACGCAGGGCTCTTGCTAGGGGCGCAGTTGTAGCTACGAGAGAGGTCAGCCTGATGGATTAGGGCTAGGATCACTCTTAGCTCCTGCGCCCATCGAACTGACGATAGGCAAATCATTCTGCCTAGCCAAGGCAATCAAGTGTACCTTGGGGCTAAGAGAGTCGATCGCATCGACGACGAAGTCATAGGGATGACGGGCAAGGAGCTCCACCATACTATCGTCTCGTAGGAACTCCTGTATGACCTCCAGCTCCAGCTCGGGATTGATATCCCGTAGGCGCTCTGCTAGGACAAAAGGCCTTCGCCTCCCCTAGATGGCTCTGTGTGGCTACGATCTGACGATTGAGATTGAGGCTGGATGATGTCGGCATCGACGATGGTCATCCGCCCGATCCCTCCACGTACGAGCATCTCGGCTGCCATTCCCCCGACACCACCGAGCCCAACTAGGAGCACATGACAGGCTCGTAGCTCCTCTACTCGTTCGTCTCCCAGTAGGAGACGTGTACGTTCTGTCCAGACCTTGTGATCGATCATTGCCTAGGGTTAGTTGATTCCACGCCTATTGAGCTCCTGCTGATAGCGCCGAGCGTTGGCTAGGTGTGTGGCATAGTCAGGGGCAAAGCTATGGTAGCCCGAGAAGTCCTCACGTGCGCACATATAGATATAGTCGTGCTGCTCGGCCGAGAGTACGCTATCGATGGTAGAGGTACGAGGGAGGACGATGGGAGCGGGAGGGAGCCCTACGACTTGATAAGTATTGTAGGGAGAGGTGACGGTGAGGTGCTCACCACGGATACGACGCAGCGAGAAGTCCCCGAGGGCAAACTTCACCGCTCGGATCGGACTGCAGGCGGATACCTTGCGAAGGCGATTGAGGTACAGCCCTGCTATGCGCCGATACTCATCGAGACTTAGCGGACTCACTCCACAATAGAGGCAAAGCGTCGTCACCCTGCAGTGGACTAAGACCGAGCACAGCCGCCTGCGTGCTACGTGCTCCACTCCAGAAACTCAAGTACCCGCTATGGATACTATCCAGCAAGGCCTCAGCCGAGGTATCCCAGCAGCATCGTGAGGGGCTGACGAAGGGACCTCGGCACGGAAGGCCTCGGCACTGACACCATACCGCTGCTGCATCCTCGGGCTATGCATCAGCGCACGAAGACTATCAGCCCGTAGCCAAAGATGGGAGGTAAGGAAATCAATGATCTCTGCCTCCGTCCTCTGTGCCGTAGGGGTAATCGTCAGTGGCGCCTGCTTCCCTCGCTGGAGGATGTCCACAAGCTCGGGCATCGTAGCTCCTCGGGGATAGCATAGCGTCCTGAGCGCAGGTACCTGCCGTCAATCCTCTCCACTGGGCATAGTAGCGGAAGAGGGCTGGGAAGCGGAGCCAGATCTTGCTCTGGATCTGCTTCTCTAGCTGGGCATATCCCGATCCTGGAGCAATGAGTAGGTAGGTCGTCTCCTCTGCACCTCTTCCTGCAGGGGTATTATAGAGGTATACCCCGCCTGCGGTGAGGGCGAGGAGGATGAAGAGGAGGAGTACGAGGGCGATACGCCCGATCCTTCTCCCCCTACTGCGTCCTCTCCGCTTGGAGGAGAGGGACGAGCGGTAGCCACCGATACGACGATGGAGGGGTGGAGCGTCTGTTCATTGGGCTGTCGTTACTGATCATCTCCTGAGGAGAAGCAAGGCGCTTGAGCTCGCTTCCTCGTATAGAGAAGAAGGTGGGGAGCTGCTGGACATTGTAGGTCGAGAGGCTTCTCCCCGAGGGGTCATGCACGCTGATCCAGGGTAGGGTGCGTGTAGCATTCTTCCAGAAGTAGGCGTCACGATCGAGGGACACCTCATAGATCGTGATCTCGGGGTGGCTCTCGTGTAGGGCTCGTAGCTGGGCAACGAGCTCAGGAGACCACCCTGAGCGTATGGAGGTGAAGCTCAGGAGGACAAGTGCCACGGGATGCCACCTCGGTGAGAGCATCTCCTGACCAGCCTTGTCTCGTAGCTTGATCTCTGGGTAGTCCACGACATGGGGCTTAGCCCTCTGCGTGGTGTCGGGATTCTGTGCTCGGTAGTGAGCTCTTTGGTTGGCTAGTGCCGTAAGTGCGGCTTCCTTGAGCAGAGCGGTATAGGGGGCTGTGGGGTAGAAGGTGTCGTAGGCTGTCGCCACAGCAGCATAGGCCTTGGCATCAGCAGGTGTCTCTACGGAGAAGTAGGCACCCCCACGATAGGTCTGCAGGAGGGCAAAGTAGGCCGCTGGACTCTTGGGGTCTGCGTAGATATAGCGACTCTTCAGTACCTCCTTGAGTCCTCCACTCAGTGAATCGAGATGCTGCTCTATCCCTCCTGCGTCATCTTAAGTGTGGGGAGCGAGGCGATGAAGGCCTCGATCGCACGATCCGTCTGCCAGCGTAGGTGACTGATCTCTCGTATCTGTTCGTTGTAGGCCTCTGCCTTGGTCAGGCGGTAAGAGGCAAAGAGGCTATCGCCCGAAGCCGTCAAGCTAAGTTGCGTCAGCGAATCAGCGGCGAAGGGGATGGACTCCTCGCCCAACCTTAGGCGGTAGAACATCGGGTAGGCATGTCCCTCTCCCTCGAAGGAGAAGCGCCCATCTCGTCCCTAGGACGACTGAGTCTAGGGTCTGTGCCCTCATCGGAACTCGTGGTCTCTAGGTAGAGTACCTTGCCCGAGGCATCTGTGATCGTCCCCGAGACGGAGAAGTGCTGCTGCCCCGAACGACTGCACCCGCAGAAGAGGGCTAGCGAGAGTAGGAGAGGCGTTAGATAGAGATTCGTCTTCATGTACTATGAATAGTATCTATATAAGATGTCTGTATATGCGATGTGTTAGCTCCAGTGTGTCCCCGTGCTGAGGAGTAGCTCCTCGGCTCGTGCGATCTCGTGGAAGAGGGTCTCGTGTCGTCGCCTGGAGCATAGCAATACGCACGGGGCGGAAGTTGTCGATGCCCCTGAAGCATCGGGCTCGCTGCGCTATATGACGGCGACTATGGAGGATACCCCGACGCTCATCGAGCTTGTGGATATTGTTATCCACGAGCTGACGCAGGATGTCCACATAGAATGCCTTGGCTCAGGGGAGCTCCTGCCCGTCCTGGAGGAAAGTGCTTCATCTGCTCGAAGATCCAGGGTTGGTCGATCGTGGCACGTCCGACCATCACGGCATCAACTCCATAAGTGTCGAAGGCTCGGCGAGCTTCCTCGCCCGTAGTGATGTCTCCGTTGCCGATAATAGGGATATGCATCCGAGGGTTAGCCTCACAGCTCCGATGAGGCTCCAGTCTGCCCTGACCGGTGTACATCTGGGCACGTGTCCGTCCGTGCATCGTGAGGCCTGGATTCCACAGTCTCCGTAGTGCCTCGGCTAGCCTCGACGACGATCTTACTCTCGTTATCCCAACCTAGGCGGGTCTTGACAGTCACGGGGATGTTCACAGCCCGGACGACCTCCTTGACGATACGTAGCATCCGATCGGGACAGCGAAGCATTCCACTGCCTGCACCCTTACCAGCGACCCGCTTGACGGGACAGCCGAGTTCAGATCCAGCAGCTCGGACCCCGCAGCCTCTGCGATACGTGCAGCCTCTACCATCGGCTCTACCTCACGCCCATAGATCTGGATCGCTACGGGGCGCTCCTCGGGGTCGATAGCTAGCTTACGTGTCGTCCCCGCTACCTGACGGATCAGAGCATCAGCACTTAGGAACTCCGTATAGACAGCATCGGCTCCGGAACCGCTTGCAGAGGAGGCGAAAGGCGACATCCGTCACATCCTCCATCGGGGCTAAGAGTAGGGGCTCATGCCCTAGATCGATCTTACCTATCTTCATTCTCTTTGTCTTCGCTAATATATGACTGTGCGGCCTCTAGTGCCTGGTGAATATCAGAGCAAATATAACGCTCTCCGATGAGATCTACGATCTCGGTGGCCTCGAGCGTGGCACGTACCCGAGGATTGACCCCCGAGAGGACAAGCTGTACACCCTGTGTGCGGGAGGTCTCGACGAGGATATGGAGGTTGCGCACGGCTGTCGAGTCCATGAAGGGCACGAAGCGCATACGCAGGATGCGTACCTTCGCGGTCACGAGTGGCGATAACCAGTTCCTCGAAGCGGTTCGCAATACCGAAGAAGAAAGGCTACATCGATCTCATAGACCTCTACCCCATCGGGCAGGGGTGAGTACCTCCTGCGTCCCATGATGCCCGTCATCGCCGTGGGCATGTAGGGCAAGCTCCTTGCGGGAGACGAGGATCTTCGTAGACTCCACCATACGGCGCATGAAGAGGAGCATAGAGAGCAGTAGCCCTAGTTCTATGGCGATCGTCGATCGAATAGTACCGTTAGCAGGAAGGTCGTCGCCAGCACCGCCACATCACTGCGAGGCACGTAGCGAGGGCACGTATCGACCGCCATCCACTCATATTGTAGGAGATGCGCACCAGCACACCCGCCAGACAAGCCATCGGGACATAGGCCGTCAGGAGGCATGAGGAAGAGGGAAGATCAGTAGGGAGGACGATGGCATGTACCATACCAGCGACGAGGGGTGCGCCCTCCATTGTTGATATTGGTCATGGTACGAGCTATCGCACCCGTCACGGGGATACCACCCACGAAGGGACGATGATATTAGCGACCCCCTGAGCGATCAGACTCGGTATTGGAGCGATGTCGCTCCCCGATCACTTTCATCGGCCACACTCGCCGAGAGGAGGGACTCAATAGCCCCTAGGAGGGCGATCGTGAAGGCGGGTGAGATCAGTGCTCCTATGGCCTGCCAGCTCAGCTCGGGGGCTACGGGGGTGGGCAGAGCGGTGGAGATCTGATAGCGATCTCCGATGGTGACGAGGTCGGGCGATCCCACCCCAAGTCTTCAGAGCATAGCCTACGAGGGTCATCACCACGATCGCTACCAGCGACCCCGGGATTACCTTCGTCACACGAGGGGTAAGCTGGATCACGATGCTCCCGAGCCCCTACGGCTAGAGTCAGCCAATGAGTATCACCGAGCGAGGATAGGAGCACGCCCCACTTGGGCACAAACTCCTTGGGGGAGCGAGTAAGCCCTGAGCCCAAAGAGGTCATTGACCTGAGTGGTGAAAGATCGTCACGGCGATACCAGCCGTGAAGCCCAAGATAATAGGATAGGGAATGAACTTAATCAGAGAGCCCTAAGCCCAAGACGCCCATCAGCACGAGTAGAATCCCGCCATAAGCGTCGCCAGTAGCAAAGCCACTCATCCCATACTCCCCGATAATCCCGAGGACAATGATGATGAAGGCTCCTCGCTCAGCCACCTATCTGCACCGAGCTCCCCGAGGGCAGCGACGATGAAGCCCCCGATGACAGCTGTGACCAGCCCGACCTCGGGCGACACTCCGCTAGCGATAGCGAAGGCAATAGCCATAGGCAGGGCGACAATCCCCACGATCAGCCCTGCCATTAGGTCTCGGGAGCATCTGCGTCGTGTAGCCCTTGAGCCTATCCAGGAGCATAGGGCGGAAGTTCATGTTCAGCTTCATGTATTTATTCCTCAAATAAGTCCTCCTTACATTATATATAATACGGACAAAGATAAGCATAAGCACCCCTAACACCAATTCCCACGATGCTACGGGGTGTACACTCATATATGCCTCCCGACATGTGTACTCTCTCTGGGCGTGACACCCGTCTCCACGAGAGTGGTGCAGATATGCCCTCCTCCACCCCTTCCCTTTCGTCAATAACCCTGCCAACCACCCGCCCAATCCCCACTCCTAAATCCCTCTGTATCAAACATACCGAGAGGGCTCAGAGGACATACCGAGAAGGGAGATGAGGCATATAATATCCACCCTAATCACCTATGGTAAGGTGACTGCGCTCTTACCGAGGCGGGGAAGCGAACATATAATGTTCGTTCCCATCACCTATGTAAGGTGATTACAGTGGACATACCGAGCCCTCTCCCTGGGGGGCTCAACGCTAGAGTAGGGCTCTCGGAAAGGGCGTGATGAGCGGCCAGTGATGAGGGCAGGACAGATGGGGTGTGGGGCTATCGGTGCAGTAGGTCTAATAAGTCATAGGGCTAATAAGTCTAATAGGTGCAATAAGTCTAATATAGGTATGCTGCTCACTAGCTCTAGGCCAAGCTGAGGGAGACGGAACTCTCCCACTCCAGGGAGAGCCCCACAGCTGGTAGATGAGAGAGTGTGGGGGAGAGCAGACCTCGAGAGGAGGATATTCACGACGGCAGATGAGCGCATGAGCACCACTGCTGGTAGATGAGGAAGAGCGTGGGGGAGGGAGCAGACTACGAGAGGACGATGCCCACGATAGAAGATGAGCGCATGAGCACCACTGCCAGTAGATGAGAGAGTGTGTGGGAGGAGTAGACCTCGAGAGGACGATGTCCACGACAGCAGATGGGCGCATGAGCACCACAGCTGGTAGATGAGAGAGTGTGAGGGAGGGCAGACCACGAGAGGACGATGCTCACGACAGCAGATGAGCGCATGAGCACCACGGCTAGTAGATGAGAGAGAGCGTGGGGAGGGAGCAGACCACGAGAGGAGGATACGAGGGAGATGCCCATAGCGAGGCTCCACAGGTGGGGGCTATAGTATCAGACCTGTATACCTATTAGACTTATTAGACCTATTAGACCTATCGCACCTATTAGACCTACCCCAGCAGAGCTATGGGAGCGATAGGTCTAATAGGTGCAATAGGTCTACTAAGCTAGCAAACCCTAGCCCAGAGTGTGCCAGAGCTGGTAGAGCTGTGTGGGCTAGGCAGGGTGGATAGACCATGAGTGCTAGGGGTATAGGGAGGTATAGGGGGCTGGGACTAGATAGCCGAGGAGTGCTGGATGATGAGCCTGGGGGCGATAGGGCGATGGATGAGGTGATGAGCCTGGGCATGGAGAGATGAGGGAGCTGTCACCAGCTGGGGAGACTAGCCCATGAGAGCCTAGGGGCGGTGAGAGCTTAACGACACGTCGCTCGCTGAGGGTCTCGAGGAGCCGAGAGGGTGACGACGAGGAGGGTAGCCCACGGCGAGAACCGACGAGAGCCCCAGGTGCTGCTCGGGATGCTCTGGGAGCGAGAGCAGGTTCGTCGGGTGGAGCCCTCATTCTGCTGGACAACGAGTTTGCCCCATCAGGTCATAGATATGCCAGGTGACTTGGTAGCCTGAGTATGCACGTAGCTCCTGCAGAAGCTCCGAGAGGGTGGTAGAGCCCCACGAGGGGCATCAGAGGCCTGGGGTCTTGTTCTCTCGGCTCTTTGCTCCAAAGCGAATTGGCTCTCACCGGGGTAGCATGACCTTGGGAAGCACGTGCAGGACGCCATTGGTAGCTCCGTCGTCATCACGTAGGGATCGACACGCTCCCACGCTACGCCAGCCTTGGTCTTCATCCCTCTGGGTAGGCAGAGCCTTGTCGTAGCTATGTGCATCTATCGTTCGCCCCGTGGCATCGATGAGCCCAACCACCCTGCTCGGTCTGTAAGATGGGGAAGGCTTTACCTCTAGGACACCCTGAGCCGGAGAGCCCGTAGAGCGACATCAGCGTGGGCGGTCACTCGTCAGGACGACAAACGAGCGAGCAGAAGAGGGAGACATCAGGCAGAGAGACGACCTCCACCGACTCAGCATCCCGCCCGACGACAAGGCGGTAGGGCGAAAAGGCGAAGAGGCTCATCCGTGGGTTGTAGAGCTCAATGTACTCTACCTTCCTTCGCAGGGTGTGCCATCACCCTCAGTAGATGGGTGACATGCTTACCGGGATTGGTGTCAATGGGTGGAGCAGGGTCGGGCTGAGGGTGAGGGTGAGGCTGGGGATCGGGGCTAGGATCGGGTGCAGGGTCGTCAGTTGGGGAGGAGTGCTTGACCTAGGGCGGAGGAGATCCGAAGGTGGCTAAGTCCAAGCCTCCGTTGTTCTTCGGGGAGTATTGGCAGACCCAGGCGAGGGAGTTTTTCTCGTCGGCAAAGAGGTAGGAACTCTCATTTGTCCCCGAGCTCGAGAGCTGCCGCCGCCCTTGTCCGGGAAGGAGATCGCGAGACGCCAGCCTACTCTCTTCGGTAGTCCACCCGATAGTCGATGCTGAAGACATGGGTAGAGGCAACACCTTCCTCCTCGATGAGTGTCTTGGTCTCTCGGTACTTGATGCGTGAGGCACTTCCCTCGGGATTTAGCTGTAGAGAGGGCGTGACGAGGGCGATGCCGTGATGTTCGCCTCCGACAGCGAGGGCAACATAGTCGTAGGTATTGCCTGCTGGGAGAGACAGCACAGTAGGACGCAACTACAGTTCACTGAGGAGGGCTGCACCTGCCAGCGTATGCGCCCCTCGAAGCGTGGGATCTTTCGGGTAAAGTCGTAGCAATGGAGGGACACTCAGCCCCCGTGCCACGGGGCGAGGCATGGAGCTCGATCGCTCCCCCTCGGAGCAAGAGTGATACGATCTAATCATCGTGCTGGGGGCACGATCCCGTCACCGCCTAGGTCGAGGTGTCCATGTTTTGTGCCCCAAGGGATATCCCCACCACAAGGGAGAAGCGGACGTATATAGGTATCAAGGCGCATAGTCAGGTGTGTATGAGGCTGGTATATATGATGGTGTGTGCTGTGAGTGAAATGCCTCAACTAGCTGGAGGTGAGACGTCGTGTGAGACAAGGAACTAGATGGTAGAGGCGATGTGTGTGGTAGAGAGCTATATAATAGTATAGGTGATAGGGTGTACTGTGTCAGAGAGTGAAAGGTATCAAGGCCTGGGAAACTATGGAGAGAAAGGGGTTAGCTCTCCCTTCGGGCTCATCAGGCGGTGTGCGCGGGCACGAGGGATGAGCTGTGGTAGCTGTATGGCTGCTCGAAGGAGGTGTGGGTATAACGTACGGTCGTGGAGACAGAGTTGTGACCGAGAGCTCACGCAGGAGAGCAAAGGTCGCCCCCGAGGTTAAAGCATATCGGTGGCAAAAGGGTGACGAGGGCATGTGCTCCACGACGGGAGAGGTGGGGCACAGAGGCGAGGGCTCGGTGTACGACTTGGTAGACGGCTCAGGGCTCATCGCCCACCCCGAGAGGTGACCAAGAGCGTCTCGGTAGAGGCCAAAGCGCTCATCACGTATGTCCACCAGTGCTTGATGGCCTGGGCTAAGCCTTCCTTAGGGGACGATGCGCTCTTTGCGTCCCTTACCCAGCACTTCGGCTGTCAGGGTGAAGGTCTACATTGCGATCAGGGGGCCTGCTGAGCTCAGAGCGTCTCAGCCCACACTCATAGAGGATAGATGGGGAGCTGATCTCATGCCCCTATCCAGTCCTGCGCCTCGGAGGATTCTGTCGATAAGCCTATTGAGGCTCTGCAGTCGTACGTACACGGGGAGAGGCTTATCTGCCTCTGGGCACGGACGAGAGGGATTGAATGGGATTCGACCCGAATGATTCCACAGCGTAGTAGATAGCGATAGTAGCTCTTGAGCGAGGGCGAGGAGTACTTGCCTACCGAAGAGGCCCTGGAGCCCCGTGTCCAACCTATGAGATAGTCCCAGCTCCGCACGAGGTCGAGACTGCGTGCTCCGTGGGGTAAAGGGTTCGCCTAGTCGCTCCTCGGCATGGGCTAGGACGCCCACAGATCACCAGTCCCGAGCAGTGGATGCGTCATGGGTGAGCATCGACCTCGGAGCGGGAGATGAGCTCGAGGAAGGCCTGGACATAGTTGGGTGGCGTGGGCACAGGGTCGCTATCGAGAGCGGTGGAGAGCCAGTGGAGCGAGACGATTGGATGCTCCCAGCTACCATCTGCCTGCCGCGTCGTAGAGGAAGCGGTCGTGCAGTCGTGCTAATCACGACCCTGCCAGAACTCAATACGGCGGGTACGACAGCCCAGCAGTTGGCAGGGCGAGTACCTCCCCGCCCTACGAAAGCGGAGGTCTCCGAAGCAAAGCGCATCATGATGTATCTCGCGCGAGGGTATGGGCTGACTCTGTGGGGAGACATGTGCACCCTACTCTCTGTAGGGACGCATGGCGAAGCAGGCATCGCTCTCCCTCAGACCCAGGCGGTGAATATCTCTCTACGCGATGCTGACGCTCCACTCAGCGCCATAGGAACGTGAGGGCAACGTGGGATTGGCGGCGATACTGCTGCCCCTTGCGACCTCTCATAGTTGCTATAGGAAGCATTTCGAAACTGCTCGTCCAGGAGCCCTCTCAGTAGGGACAGCACGGACGCCAGGGAGTGACCATCTGGGGTCGAGTGGCGACGATCGCTGGCTGATGAGCCTGGGCTGACCTGAGTCTCTATGGCTGCTGGAGCCTTCACTTGCCCACGAGTCTGCGATCGCAGGCAGCATCGTCAGGCCCGAGACTCAGGGAGTGATTACTCCCTGCGTATACCTCTCAAATGTAGATCATCTTTACCATACTCTTGTTAAGACATGTGAGGCCGGAGTAGATACATACCCCAGCAGGTAGAGGTACTATCGATACCCCATGAGTCTGCTCTTCACGAGTACAAGATACACCCTTCGTAAGCACAGTATACTAAAGGTTTAACACGAATATGCACCCACTGCTCCCGATAAGTCTCCCTCAAAGCCACACCCGTACCTACCTGCGAGGAGTGATGTGGGAGGTTCTTTTCTAGAAAGTTTGGGCTGGGGTTGTCTCCTCAAACTCACTCACCCATCGAGGTTATATAGGGAAGGAACATTAGATGAGACAAAGGAGTTTTCCCTCTATCAAATATGAGGGGATATGAGGCCTCAAAACAGCTCTTTAATTCCTAGATATTTTTAAAGTATCCTTCGTTAGGTATTTTTATTATATCTAAACCTTGTTTTCGGTAGAAAAATCTCTACATTTTGCTCCAAGGAACAAAAGGAGTGATTGTCATACACCTAGGGCTAAGTGAGGAAAGAGCCCCCACATCAACACCAACAGACTCCTAGCTGAGCACCTAAAGATAAAAGCAAGAAAAGCGGAGTGCAGAGCGAAGCACTTCTAAACAACGATCAAAGATGGAAGGAACTGCTAAGATCGGAACATGCTTGAAACACCAACAACTAGAACTCCATGAGGAGAGCTATCCCTACTGCTCTCTCTTCCTGCGCTTAGGAAGTAGCATGGGCTACTAGAAGAGGGCAGATGACAGTCTCGGGGACTGTAGTCTCTTCTTACGATGAGGACGCCCGTCGTCGCAGCGCAGTGTCCTAAATGTGCACGGACTTCCCAGGCACGAGCCTGGCACGGATGTCAACGGACGTTTTCTACTGCAAAGTGGCCCGCAGAGGCACGCACACTCACGATCAGCTGTATCAGTTTACACACCCATGAAATTACCACACATCCCGGAGGAGCAATACGTAACTTCC
>BNJS01000441.1_pt1 | contig 80168 bp, 92 predicted proteins | sample 8540461 | NCBI WGS metagenome assembly BNJS01 (sample SAMD00202454, study PRJDB9452) | human saliva metagenome | isolation source: human saliva | place: Japan
AGTTGACATTGAAGACAAAATGAGTTCATAATGAAACACATCACTAGAAAAGGAGTTAAGAACATGGCACACTTAAGTATCGTATTAGAATTAAATACGCGTTGGCAAAGCCACTAGATACAGGTTGTTCTTAACGTACTTTTGTACATATAGATACAACCTTCATTGACGTGAACTTGTATCTATGTGGATTTCATTATAAAGCAAACTCGACCACGTAGATCTATAGACTAGAGCTGACGTGGTCTTTCTATTTGTATGAGAGACTCGTAGTAACATACGTAGTCTCTTTTTTAATTGAGTTTGCGAACAACTATTTAATTTTTGGAGGAATTCATCATGAAAAAGAACAAAAGCATTTATTTATTCGGAGCATTATTAGTATTAGTAGTCATTGGAGCATTATTCTTCAATCAATCAGGAGATAAAAATAAAGAAACAAACGCAAATAACACAGCTTCAACGCAAACAGAAACAGTTAAAATTGGGGTATTACAATTACTTAGCCACCCAGCCTTAGATGCTATTTATAAAGGATTACAAGACGAATTGAAGAACGAAGGATATGAAGTTGGTAAAAACTTAGAAATCGATCTTCAAAACGCACAAGGCGACCAAAGTAACTTAGCAAGCATGTCTGAAAAATTAGTTTCAGGTGGAAACAACATTTTAGTAGGGATTACAACTCCTGCAACATTAGCGTTAGCGAACAATACAAAAGAAACACCAATTATCATGGGTGGGATTACTTATCCAGTTGAAGCTGGTTTAATCGCAAGCGAATCAAAACCAGGAAACAACATCACTGGTGTTAGTGACCGTACACCAATCAAACAACAGTTAGAAATCATGAAACAAGTACTTCCTAATATGAAGAAAGTCGGTATCCTTTACACTTCAAGCGAAGACAACTCTGTAAAACAAGCCGAAGAAGCTGAAAAATACGCGAAAGAATTAGGTTTAGAAGTTAAAGTATCGACGATTGCAAACACAAACGACATTCAACAAGTAACTGAAAGCTTAGCAAGCCAAGTAGATGCCATCTTCGTTCCAATCGATAACACAATTGCAAGTGCAATGGCAACAGTGGTTCAAGTAACAGATGCAGTTAAAGTGCCAGTATTCCCTTCAGCTGATACAATGGTTGCTGACGGTGGAGTATTAGGTGTAGGTGTTGACCAATACCAAATCGGTGTAGAAACAGCTAAAGTAGTTGTAAAAGTTCTAAAAGGTGCAAACCCAGCCGATACACCAATCACATTAGCAAACAAAGGTGTTGTTTATGTCAACGAAGAAAAAGCGAAAAAATTAGGCATTACAATTCCAGAAAGTATCTTAAAAGATGCACAAAAAGTAACACCAACAAATAAATAAGATAGTTTAGAAACGTTGATATGATAACAACTCTAAGAGGGGATGATTCATACACCATATGACGTAAACGTCATATTGATCGTTTCAGAGGAGGATTTTTTTCGAAATGGATTTAGTAATTTCTTCGATTTCTCAAGGGATATTATGGGGCGTATTATCTCTCGGGTTATTCATTAGTTTTCGAATTTTAAATATTGCAGATATGACGACTGAGGGGAGCTTTCCTCTGGCGCTGCGACTTGTGTGATTTTGATTCAACAAGGGTGAACCCATTCTTTAGCAACGCTTGTAGCGATGATTGCCGGAGCGCTTGCTGGTGGGGTGACAGCGTTCCTTATGACTGTTTGTAAAATTCCAAGTTTATTAGCAGGGATTTTAACAATGACGTCTCTTTTATCGATTAACCTACGTGTGATGGGGAAAGCGAATATCACACTCCTTGGACAAGATACGATTTTTAGTGTCTTTTCAAAACTAGGCTTACCAAAGTATTTTGACATTATCATTATGGGGCTTGTCGTGATTGGGATTTTAATTTTCCTCATGTATTGCTTCTTCAAAACAGAATTTGGACAAGCATTGATTGCGACAGGGGACAACGAAAAGATGGCACGCGCGCTTGGAATTAACACGCGTAAGATGACCGTGTTTGGCTTGATGCTCTCAAACGCACTCATCGCCTTAGCCGGTGCGATTTTAGCGCAAAACAATGGATACGCAGACGTCAACTCAGGGCTTGGAACCATTGTTATTGCACTAGCTGCGATTATTATCGGTGAAGTGATTTTCGCCGACGAATCATTCGTTGGACGTCTTGTCTGCATCCTTTACGGATCAATTATTTATCGTTTACTATTAATGCTTGTGTTGCTACTCAATGTCTTCCAAGCAAATGACTTTAAGCTCATCTCAGCAGCACTGATTGCATTCTGTTTAACAGTGCCACAAATAAAGAGCTGGATTCAGCAAAAAAGCACACGTCATAGAAAGGGGGAAAACTAAATGAGTATTGAAATTCAACACTTATCAAAAACATTTTTCCCTGGAACTTCACGTGAGCATAAAGCACTAAAAAATGTTAGCTTATCCATTCAAGAAGGTGACTTCATTACGATTGTCGGAGGAAATGGTGCAGGGAAATCCACTTTCCTAAACGCGATTGCTGGTAATTTTGCTTTGGACGAAGGGACAATCTCGTTTGGTGGCCATCAAATCGAACAGACGGCGGATTTTGAACGTGCGGCCTACATTAGCCGTGTTTTCCAAGACCCAATGCAAGGAACGGCTCCTCGTATGACAGTGGCTGAAAACTTAGCCTTGGCAAATCGTCGTGGTCAAAAACGTAGCCTGTTTAAAACGTCGTCAAAAGAAGAGTTGCAACAATTCGAGGCCTTACTAGCCCCCCTAGGACTTGGCTTAGAAGACCGTCTTCATACAGAAATCGGACTATTATCAGGAGGACAACGTCAAGCCATTTCACTCCTCATGGCAACGATGAACGCTCCTCAGCTATTACTTTTAGACGAACATACAGCAGCGCTTGACCCGAAAACACAGCGCAAGATTATGCAGAAAACACAAGAAACCATCGAAGAAAAGAACTTAACCGCGCTTATGATTACACACAATCTATCTGACGCGATTCATTTTGGAAACCGACTTATTGTCATGCATCGTGGTGAAATCGTCCGCGATTTTGCAAAAGAGGAAAAAGCAGCATTAACAGAGGAAGAATTATTCCGATTAATGAATGCCCTTGACGAAGCAGACTTACAAGGTGAATAAAATAATGGAAGAAGTGAAAGAATTTTCATTTCTTCCTTTTTTTATGGACAGACTTTGTTATAATGAAAGAGAATAAATCGTAAAGGATGAGTGCAAGTGGAATTTTGGAGTCAGTTGAACCCTAGAAGATATCGCAAATCAGGGTATATTGCTATTGGCGCTTTGATTGGTGTCCTGGCGGGAAGTGCGGTTAGTTTATTTAGATATATGATTGGTTTTATTTTAGAACAAGTAGTGACCGTCTATTCGTTTTTAAGAGAACAACCGCAATGGATTCCGGCATGGATTCTCTTTAGCCTTGTAATGGGGGTTATTTTAGGACAAATTGTGAAAAGCGACCCCGATATTAAAGGAAGTGGGATTCCGCAAGTAGAATTGCAACTTCAAGGGAAAATGGATATGAATTGGTGGTCTGTCTGCTGGAAGAAATTCGTCGGTGGAGCGATTTCTATTGGTTCAGGGCTATTGCTTGGACGAGAAGGCCCATCCATCCAGTTGGGAGCTTCGGTAGGTCAAGGTGTGGCAGAAACATTTAAGGCCAATCGCGTTCAGAAAAATGTGTTTATTTCCAGTGGTGCAGGTGCCGGACTAGCAGCTGCGTTTAATGCACCGATTGCAGGGCTTATGTTCGTACTAGAAGAAGTTCATCATACATTTAGTCCGCTTGTTGCCGTGACGACTCTAACTGCGGCGATTATTTCCAACTTTATTTCATTAAATGTATTTGGAATCCATCCATCGTTAAATCTTGGAAACGACCAACGCTTCCCGATGGAATATTATGGGTACGTTGTTTTGCTTGGCATCATCCTAGCGATTTTCGGACTAGCGTATCATCGTCTCACATTAGCCTTGCCAAAGATTTACAAAACTCTCTTTCCGAAAGTGGCAACGTATAATTACTGCTTGATTGCCTTCATGCTGATTATTCCACTTGGTATGTGGAATCCGCATGTGTTAGGTGGTGGGGGCGAGTTAGTATTAGCCCTCGTTAAAGAAAATCACACCGTTCAATTTTTATTGGGACTTTTCGTCATTCGTTTTGTTTATTCAATGATTTCATACGGAACAGGACTTCCTGGAGGAATCTTCTTGCCAATCCTTTCTCTTGGGGCGCTTCTTGGATTAGCCTATGCAGAATTCTTAATTGATTTCTTAGGGGTGGACCCAAGTGTACGAGTGAGTTTCGTATTCTTTGCGATGGCGGGATACTTTGCAGCGATTGGGAAAGCCCCTCTAACAGCCTTACTACTTGTAACAGAGATGGTAGGTGGATTGAACCAATTAATGCCGCTTGGAATTTGTACATTAGTGGCGTATATCGTGGCAGACTTCTTGAAGATGGACCCAATCTATGAAGTATTAGCAGAACGTTTAGACAAAGAACATTCAACGGATACAAAGGAGAGCGTACAACCTTCGAAGTACCTGTGATGGTGGATAGCCCGCTTGTTGAAAAAGCGATTCGCGATATTCAGTGGCCGCAAGAAATTATCATTGCGACCATTCGACGTGGCGCCAAAGAGATTATTGCTCGTGGGGATACGGTTATCCGTAGTGGCGACATTCTAATTGTGGTCTGTGATGAAGGAATAGTCGGAAAGATGACAGAAGAGATGACGCATCTTGTGACAGCTCCCTAGAGTTATTTTGCAATAAATGGTATACTGTGAAAATAAGAGGTGATACAGATGAGCGAACAAGGAAATGAATTACAAAGAAGTTTTAATCGATATTTAAGAAGAAATCAAGCGTGGGTGTTTATCATCCTTACTGGTATCATTCTATTTGTGTCCGTATTCGTTTATCGTAGTTTCTCGAAATCGACGAAGACACCACTAGAAAATTACAAAGATCAGATTACACAAATGCAAGAACAAATCGATGCGCAAGAAACACGCATCCAACAATTGGAAGAGCAAATCAAAAAATTGCAAGAAGAATCAAATAACTAAAAAAGAAAACCACCTTGGACGGATCACTCGTTCAAGGTGATTTTTTGTAAAGAATGAAATGTATCATTTTTGATACGTATCAAAAATGATACATTTTTAGTTTTTGAAAAATCGTTTGGAATTTCGTTTGTAAAGTAGTAGCTCGTTCTGGATGAAGCGAGTGACCATCTAAATAAAACGAATACGGTACTTCGATTTGAACGGCTTCAATTCTTGCTTGTTTTCCAAAGGTCGCAATAATATTGCCGCCAGAAAATGGAGTATCTACTCGAGTCGTTAATCCTTCTTCATGAAAGAGAACTTGGAGTTTCTCCAATGTGTCTGGGCTTAAAGTTTGTTTCTTGCGCGTTCCTAAAATAATGTCGGTTGTTTTAAAAAGCTTGTCATCATAACTATGCAAATCGACCAACAACACTCGTTTATGTTGTTCTGACTTTTCGTTCAATAGATTTTCTAAATGAAGGTAGTAGGGCGTGTAATACTGCTCCAACCAATCGGCTTGTTTTTGCTTCGAAGGATAGTTATTAAATAGCAAATTTCCCTTTTCATCTATTCTTGAAATAATGGGCTGTGTTGCTTTTCCTGCGCGTGGTTTAAAACGATTCACGTCCACGATATAGCGAGAAACGGTAGCTACTAGAGTCGTCTCGGAAAGTGGGGCCACAAGTTCCTGTAGTGCCCAGTCCGTATGTTCACGCTTAGCTGCTAGATTACAAAGCGAGGCAATGTCTTGTGGAATGTCCGTTCCACTATGCGGAATCGAAATTACAAGAGGAGATTTCGTTTTTTCGCAAATGACTTTCACTAGGGCACCTTCTTTCGTTTTTCAATATTCCTAGTATAGCAAACGAACCGGAGATTGTGTATAATGGATACTATCGAAAAGGAGTGACTTTTATGGCTGAAATTAAATTAGTACCAAGAAGTGAAGTAGATCCTTCTATTACATGGGATATGACTTTACTTTATCCAAGCGACGAAGCATTTTATGCAGAGTTGGACAAATTAAAGAAAGAAATGAAAGCTTTCAAAGAAAAATACGAAAACCAATTAGGCGATTTAGAAGTATTGGATGAAGCGATTCGCAAGTATGAAGAGATTGAATTAGCAGTATACCGCGCTTCTCATTATGCAGAATTACCAATGACAGTTGACCGCTTGAATCCAAAAGTAGTGGAAAACGCCACAGCGTTTGAAGCAGTCAGCGTATCATATGCGGAAAACATGAGCTTTGTGATGACAGAATTGATTTCATTAGACGAAGCCTTCTTAAATCAATTCGTAGCAGAGAAGAGACCAGACTTAGCTTACTTTGTTGAAAAAGTGATTCGTCAAAAGAAACATACGCTCTCAAAAGATGCAGAACAAGTGCTATCAAACTTAAGCAGCTTACCAAGTTTCTATCAATTATATGAAGTAACAAAACACGAAGATATGCAATTTGAGTCATTTGAAGCAAATGGCAAAACGCTTGAAAACAGCTTCGTTTTATACGAAAACTTACACGAGATGGATCCTGATAAAGAAGTGCGTCGTGCTGCGGCTAAGAGCTTCTATAAAACATTAAACGCATATAAAAATACAGTTGCCAATGAATACATTTCTCAATTGAAGAAAGAAAAAATGATGGCAACAATGCGTGGTTATGATAGCGTGATTGACTACTTATTAGATGAACAAGATGGGGACCGTGAATTATACGACCGTCAAATTCGTATGCTCATGACAGACTTAGCGCCTCACATGCAACGCTATATTAAATTATTAGCGAAAGAACATGGCATTTCTGATATGCAATTCATGGATGCCAAAATCAACTTGGACCCAGAATTCGAAGTGGATATGACGATTGAAGAATCTCGTGAGTACTTGAAGAAAGCTCTAGGCATTCTTGGCGAAGACTACAAAGCGATGATTGATGAAAGTTATGACAAACGCTGGACAGACTTCCCACAAAACATCGGTAAGAGCACTGGTGGATTCTGTGCGACAGTTCCTAATGTTGCGGGATTTATCCTATTATCATGGACAGGTAAAATGAACGAAGTGTTCGTGTTAGCGCACGAATTAGGGCATGCATACCACTTCATGTCAACAGGTAAACATCAATCGATTTTAAACAATGAATGTTCATTATACTTCGTTGAAGCTCCTTCAACATGTAATGAAGTCATCGTTTCAAACTACTTACTCAAACAAGTACAGACGCTCGTTTCAAACGTTGGGTTATCAGCAATATGATTAGCCGCACGTATTTCCACAACATGGTTACGCACTACATGGAAGCCGTGTACCAAGATCGTATTTACAAGATGATTGATAATAACGAAATGTTAAACGCAGATGTATTATCAACCGTGAAAAAAGAAGTGATGCAAGAATTCTTCGGAGACAGCCTTGTGGTCAATGAAGGGGCGGAGTTGACATGGATGCGTCAACCTCACTATTACATGGGATTATATCCATATACGTATTCAGCTGGTCTTACAATCGGTACTGCGATTGCGAACCAAATCGAAGAAAATCCTGAACACGCTAAAGTGTGGTTAGATACTTTATCTAAAGGCGGAAGCATGTCTGCAAAAGACTTAGCAATTCACGCAGGTTGCGATGTTTCAACAGATGAACCATTGAAACAAGCAATTGCTTACGTTGGACATTTAGTAGACCAATTAGAAAGCTTAACAGCAGAATTAAAAGCATAATGATAGTAAACAAAAACGCGCTACAACCGTAGCGCGTTTTTTCTATTTAATAGGAACAAAGATAAAAACGATAGGACTAACTCAACATAGAGCTAGTTCTTTTTCAAAATGTTCAAATAACTTCATGTGCTTTTCTTTGTTCGATATTTTTACCAAAGAATTTCGCATTGAGCGCCCACCGTATCTTGGAATGAATCGACAGGAGCTTGATTGGTTACGATATAATCAATCGCGTTGTAATTCGATAGTTTAAAGTAATGACTCGTATTGAATTTCGAGTGGTCTGCCATTAAGACGGCCACATCTGAATTGGCTATCATCTGTTGCTTAAAGAGCGCCTGACTATGATTGGCCTCATAAGCAGCAAAACGGTCGAGACCTCTGCAACTCATAAAACAAATATCTGCATGGAAGTTATTGATAAAACTCGTTGCAAAGTCTCCCAAAGCCGAGTTTGTTCCATAACCGATATGTCCTCCGCAAAAGAATAGAGTAATATTTTCATAATTGTTCAATCTACGTGCGATTTCTATCCCGTTTGTAATGACACGTAAATTTTGAAGAGTTCCTAAGTGAGGTGCGAGCGCAGCACACGTAGATGAACTATCGATAAAAATCGATTGGTTATCTGTTAAGAAAGTGGAGGCCGTTTCCGCTATTTGTTGTTTTCCCTGAGTTTCTTCATGGCTTCTGCTATCGTAAGCGTATTCGATATTGTTTGTTGTAACAAGTCGAACTTCGCCATGAGATCGTATGATCTTTCCTTCTTTTTCCAGTTTAATCAGGTCACGCCTCAATGTAGAGGTGGAGCAGTACATCAACGCTTCCAATTGGAAGGTAGAGATGATTTTCCTTTTCGCGAGAATGTCCATAATTCGAGACATTCGCTCGAAGCATACCATAATAAAACCCCCTAGTTGAACGATTTTGAACATTTATGAACAAATTATAGCACAAATCCTGAAGGATGTTCAATAGCGCTTCCACATATTGTATCCGCTTTCTTTAATTGCTAAGATAGAAATCAGAAAGGGATGATACTATGACTTTTGATGAACAAGTAGTACGCGAACAAATTTGTGACGTGTGTCATAAAATGTGGCAACTAGGATGGGTTGCTGCTAATGACGGAAATGTTTCAGTTCGCATTGATGAGGATACCATCATCGCAACACCAACAGGTATCAGTAAGAGTTTTATCACTCCTGAAAAACTCGTTAAATTAAATATGAAAGGAGAAGTGATTGAAGCCAACGAAGGTTTCCGTCCTTCAAGCGAAATTAAAATGCATATTCGCTGCTATGAAGAACGCGACGATGTGAGAGCTGTTGTTCACGCTCATCCACCAATTGCAACTGGATTCACATTAGCACATATTCCATTAGATACTTATTCACTAATTGAAAGTGCGATTGTTATCGGTTCAATTCCAATTACACCATTCGGAGTTCCTTCAACAATGGAAGTTCCAGATGCGATTACACCATACTTACAAGAACACGACGTGATGTTACTTGAAAACCATGGTGCATTAACAGTGGGTAGTGATGTGATTACAGCATACTACAGAATGGAAACATTAGAACTCGTGGCTAAATCAACATTCCACGGAAGAATGTTATTACTAACAAAGGCATTGAAGAAAAAGAAATCTCAAGAGAAAAATTAGAGCAAATGTTCAAGATGCGCGAAAACTACAAAGTAACAGGACGTCACCCAGGATACAAGAAATACAATCCAGACGGAACTGTTCGTGAAGTGTAGAAAAATAGGAGGAATAAAAATGATTCAACATCCACGTATTGGGATTCGCCCAACTATTGACGGTCGTCGCCAAGGAGTTCGCGAATCGTTAGAAGTTCAAACAATGAATATGGCGAAGAGTGTAGCTGCTTTAATCGAGTCTACATTGAAATATCCTGATGGCCAACCAGTTGAATGTGTAATTTCACCATCAACAATTGGTCGTGTACCAGAAGCAGCAGCGTCTCACGAATTGTTCAAGAAATCAAACGTGTGTGCAACAATCACTGTAACACCATGCTGGTGCTATGGTAGTGAAACAATGGATATGTCTCCTGATATTCCACATGCTATTTGGGGATTCAACGGAACTGAAAGACCAGGGGGCTGTTTACTTAGCAGCAGTTCTTGCTTCTCACGCTCAAAAAGGAATTCCAGCATTCGGAATTTACGGTAAAGACGTAAAGAAGCAACAGATACAGAAATTCCTGAAGACGTTAAAGAAAAAATCTTACGTTACGCAAGAGCAGCTCTTGCTACAGGTTTAATGAGAGATACAGCTTACTTATCAATGGGTAGTGTATCAATGGGTATCGGTGGTTCTATCGTAGATCCTAACTTCTTCCAAGAATACTTAGGAATGCGTAATGAATCAGTAGATATGACTGAATTCACTCGCCGTATCGATCGTGGTATTTACGATCACGAAGAATTCGAACGTGCGCTTAAATGGGTGAAAGAAAACGTTAAAGAAGGATTCGATCACAACCGTGAAGACCTTGTTTTAAGCCGTGAAGAAAAAGATAAACAATGGGAATTCGTGATTAAGATGTTCTTAATTGGACGTGACTTAATGATTGGTAACCCAAGACTTGCTGAACTTGGCTTCGAAGAAGAAGCAGTTGGTCACTACGCTCTTGTTGGTGGATTCCAAGGTCAACGTCAATGGACAGACCACTTCCCTAACGGAGACTTCATGGAAACATTCCTAAATACTCAATTTGACTGGAACGGAATTCGCAGACCATACATCTTCGCAACTGAAAATGATGCGTTAAACGGTGTATCAATGCTATTCAACTACTTATTAACAAACACTCCACAAATCTTTGCGGATGTTCGTACTTACTGGAGTCCAGAAGCTGTTGAACGTGTTACAGGACATAAACTTGAAGGTCATGCTGAAAATGGATTCTTACACTTAATTAACTCTGGTTCTTGTACATTAGACGGTACTGGTCAAGCTACAAGAAACGGTGAACCAGTAATGAAACCATTCTGGGAATTAGAACAAAGTGAAGTAGATGCAATGCTTGCAAATACTGACTTCCCAGCAGCTAACCGTGAATACTTCCGTGGCGGCGGTTACTCAACTCGCTTCTTATCTAAAGGAAATATGCCTGTGACAATGGTTCGCTTGAACTTATTGAAAGGCGTTGGACCAGTATTACAAATTGCTGAAGGATACACACTTGAATTACCTGAAGATGTACACCATACATTGGATAACCGTACAGATCCAGGTTGGCCAACAACTTGGTTTGCTCCTCGCTTAACAGGTAAAGGCGCATTCAAGTCAGTATACGATGTAATGAATAACTGGGGTGCAACCACGGTGCTATCACTTATGGACATATCGGTGCTGACCTTATCACTCTTGCTTCAATGTTACGCATCCCTGTAAATATGCATAACGTTGCTGAAGAAGATATCTTCAGACCTAAGAACTGGTCATTATTCGGAACAGAAGATTTAGAATCAGCTGACTACCGTGCATGCCAACTATTAGGACCTATCCATAAGTAAGAGAAAGGAGAGACTAAAATGACAAAAACAATTATTTTAGCCTGTGTCGGTGGATTAACAACAAGTATGCTCGTTGAACGCATTCAAGAAGTAATTTACCGTGATAAATTAGATTACTCATTCTACTCAGTAGGGATTACTGGGATTGATACTCTAAAAAATATTGATGTCTTATTATTAGGACCTCAACTAGCTTATTTAGAAGAGAAAGCTAAATCTTCACTTCATGTTCCAGTTGCTGTGATTTCAGACGATGACTTTGAAAACATGCGCGGAGAAGAAGTTCTAAAACAAGCGATTGAATTATTAGGTTAAGCCAATGAGCGAAACAAAAAAAGCAGATACGCAACGATTGATGCAACTCATTGTCAAAAGCAGCAAAGTAACAACTTTAGCAATGCAATCCGTTAAGAGTGCTCTTGCAGGTGATATTTCATCTGCAAGAGGCCTCCTTGATGAAGCGAGAGTTAAAGGAGTTGAAGCGCATAATGTTCAAACAGAAATGATTCAGCAAGAAATTAGAGGAGAGGGTGCTAGTCCAACACTTCTTTCCGTTCATGCGCAAGATCATTTTATGAACAGCCACTTGCTGCTAGAAGTTGTAAACATCATTGTAAATCAACAAGAACAAATAGAAACGCTAAAAGAGCGTATTACAAAACTGGAACAGGTAGGTGAAATGCATGAGTAATCCAGTTATTCTTGAAATGAAGGGAATTGTGAAATCGTTTGGACCTGTAAAAGCCTTAAAAGGTGTAGACTTTGACCTAAGAACAGGTGAAGTACACGCGCTAATGGGTGAAAACGGGGCTGGTAAATCCACTTTGATGAAAGTATTGACAGGTATTTACGGCGCGAATGAAGGAACGATTCACTATAACGGAAAACAAGTAGAATATTCTAAGCCAAAAGAGGCTATGGACGATGGGATTGTAATCGTGCACCAAGAGTTGAATATGATGAACCACTTAACAGTGGCTCAAAACATCTTCATCGGTCGTGAAGAAATTAATCAAGGTCTCTTCATCAACGATAATGCCGGAAATAAAAAGGCAAAAGAATTATTCAAATTGTTGAAACTGGATATTAATCCACAAGAAAAAGTGGGAAACTTAACAGTTGGTAAACAACAAATGGTTGAAATTGCCAAAGCATTGTCAATGGATGCTAAGATTATTGTTTTCGACGAACCAACAGCAGCGTTAACAGAATCAGAAATTAATGAATTATTCGCAATTATTGATGACTTACGTGCTAAGGGTGTAGGAATTATCTATATTTCTCACCGTATGGACGAAATTGCCCGTATTACGGACCGTGTAACGGTTATGAGGGACGGGGAATATGTTGGAACTGTAAATACAAAAGAAACTACAAAGGACGAGATCATCGCAATGATGGTTGGTCGTACTATTTACGAAGATCCGAAAGCGGTTTCTGCAGTACCAGAAGGAGCACCTGTTGTATTAGAAGTGGAACACTTAAACTCAGGAAGCCATGTAAAAGATGTTAGCTTTGTGCTTCATAAAGGTGAAATCTTAGGTTTCTCTGGATTAATGGGAGCGGGCCGAACAGAAGTAGCTCGTTTACTATTCGGAGCGGATAAGAAAGATAGCGGAACCATTAAAATTAATGGTAAAGAGGTTGATATTAAAAATCCTCAAGATGCTATTAGAGAAGGTATTGGTTATCTTTCAGAAGACCGTAAACGTTATGGATGTATCGTTGATATGACCATTGCCAATAACACAGTAATGACAAACCTTGATAAGTACATTAAGGGTGGTTTAATCGATGACGGTGAAATTATCAAAGTCAGTGATGAATTCGTTAAACAATTAAGAACGAAAACACCATCATCGAAACAACTCGTTCGGAACTTATCAGGTGGTAACCAACAAAAAGTTGTTATTGCGAAATGGCTAGAACAAAATAGCGATATTCTAATTTTTGACGAACCAACTCGAGGAATTGACGTTGGTGCGAAAAGTGAAATCTACTCATTAATGAATGAACTAGTAGCTCAAGGAAAATCAATCATTATGATTTCTTCAGAGCTTACAGAAATTTTACGTATGAGCGATCGTATTGTTGTCATGTGTGAAGGACGTAAAACAGGGGAACTTGATATCAGTCAAGCAACTCAAGAACGTATCCTCGCTTTAGCAACGGATCGATAATCGAAGAGAGGTATTGATATGGAAGAGAAAAAGTCCCTATGGACGAAACTGGTACAATCAGTTGGATTACAAAAATTAATTGCATTAATCGCGTTGATCGTGATTTTCACATTCTTTGCAGTCTCAAGTGAATCGTTCCGTTCGTTTGATACAGCGGTCAGCATTTTAGACGCATCTTATTACATTGGTTTCTTAGCAATTGGGGTAACATTCGTTATTATCACCGGCGGTATTGACTTATCAATCGGTACAGTAATGATGTGTTCTGCCATCGTTGGTGGAGTGCTCCATACAAAAATGGGTTGGCCATTATGGCTAGCATTGTTGGCAATATTAGTGATTGGGGGTGTATTTGGATTATTCAACGGAATTTTAATTGCGAAATTTGGATTACCACCATTCATCGCAACACTTGGTACAATGATGATTTCACGTGGTTTAAGCTCAATCGTATCAAACGTACAAAGTGTAACGTTCCCATTACGTGGAACTGGTGAAGGCTGGTACAAAGACTTATTCAGAACGCAAGATAATTTTCCGACCGGGTTGATCGTCTTGATTGTCGTAGCGATTATTGCAGCCATTGTTTTAAATAAAACAAAAATTGGTCGTTACATCTTTGCCATCGGTTCAAATAAAGAAGCTACTAGACTTTCAGGTGTAAACGTTATCAAATGGGAAGGTATGGCTTATGTCATCAGTGGACTTCTAGCAGGTTTAGCTGGTATCGCATATGCTGCAACTTATTCAACTATCCTTCCTGGTACAGGGAACGGTATGGAACTTGATGCCATCGCCGGAGTAGTTGTCGGTGGTACTTCACTTGCCGGTGGGGTTGGTTCAGTTGTTGGTACAATCATCGGGGTATTCATCATGTCTGTCTTGAAGATTGGTTTACCATACATCGACTTACAACCACACTATCAATTATTCATCACAGGTTTCGTTGTAATCGTTGCCGTTTACTCTGATATCTTAATCCGCATGAATAAGAAAAAATAGTTTGATATTGACACAATGAGTTGGGAAGACACCTTCAAAGAAAGGGTCAAAAAGGACATATAAAGGAGAATAAATCATGAAAAAATCGTTCAAATATGCTATTGCAACTCTAGCTTGTGCTTCTGCTTTATTAGCAGGATGTACTTCAAATAAATCAAATGCTGACGGTGGAAATAATAAAGCTCAAGCAAGCGGAGACTTCAAAGTAGAAGTAATCGCTAAAGGGTTCCAACATGACTTCTGGAAAGCTGTAAACAAAGGGGCTGAAAGCAGCTCAAGAATTAGGTGCTAAAATTACTTTCGTAGGACCTCAAAATGAAACAGCAATCGCAGAACAATTGGAACAATTAAACAATGCGATCAACAAAAATCCAAAAGCAATCGCTTTAGCTGCATTAGATACTGAAGCAGAATTAGATGCGATTAAACAAGCACAATCTAAAAACATTCCTATTATCGGATTTGACTCAGGGGTTCCAGGAGCACCAGAAGGAGCTATCAAAGCTACTGCATCAACAGACAACCATGCTGCTGGTGGTAACGCTGCTGAACACTTATTCAAATTACTTGAAAGCAAAGTCGGCGACAAGAAAGTTCGTATCGGGGTTGTTTCTCAAGAAGTTAACTCACTTTCAATCACTCAAAGAACAAAAGGTTTCATTGATAAAATGGTTGAATTGTTAAACAAAAAAGGCATTAAAACTGCTGTAACTGGACATGACAAATTCAAAAACGATGTAGCTGAAACTGATGCTAAAGTTGTTATTGAAGTTCGTGTTCCAGCTCAAGTAGACGATGCTGCAGGTAAAACTGAAGCTTCTACAGTTCTTGAAAAAGAAGACACTATTGCAATCTATGGTTCAAACGAATTCGCTGCTAAAGCAATCATCAACGCTAACGGCGGTTTCAAAGAATCAAAACTTGGCGCAGACAAGATCTTAGCTGTTGGTTTCGACTCAGGTGCATTACAACAAGATGCTATCCGTAAAGGAATCTTCGTTGGTTCTGTAACTCAAGACCCAGTTCAAATTGGTTACCAAGCTGTTAAATTAGCAATCGCTGCAGCTAAAGGTGAAACAGTTAAAGACGTGGATACTGGTTCTAAATGGTATGACGCTAAGAACATCGATAGCGAAGAAATCAAAGCTTTACTATACGAATAAAAAATAGGGATTAGTAATGGAGGAGAAAACATGAGCTTGATTAAATTATTAGCCATTGATTTAGGCGCAAGTTCAGGACGTGTTATGCAGGCGATTTATGACGGGCACTCCCTCCAATTATCAGAGGTTCATCGGTTCAAAAACGAACCGGTGAATCTTAATGATGGTTTGTATTGGAATTTGTTGCACTTGTTTGGAGAAATTAAGCAAGGAATCAAGAAGGCTTCCAAAGATTCGATTCCGATTCGTTCCATCTCTGTTGATACATGGGGAGTAGACTATGCCTATCTAGATCAAAATGGAGATTTGCTCTATCAACCACATTGTTACAGAGATAATCGAATGGGTCGATACGAGGAGTCATTTTATAACGCTATCTCGAAGAAAGAATTATTCCAAAAACAGGTGTGCAGCCTGCAACCATTAATACGGTCTTACAAATCTATTCAGATTTGCAAGAAAAACCACAATTAAGAAATATCGTTCAACGCGTGTTGTTTATCCCAGATTTAATCAACTACTTACTCTCAGGTGTACTCTCAAATGAATACACGATTGCAAGTACAAGTGGGTTACTGGATATCTTTACACAAGACTTCTCAGAAGAAGTGTTTGAACGCTTAGACATTCCGCGTAAATGGTTCACAACGCCAACGAAGAATGGTGAAGTTTTAAGACAATTATCACCACGCATCACTCAACAGTTGAAAGTGGATCCGTTTGACGTGATTGCAGGAGCTGGACATGATACAGCTGCTGCAGTACTTGCGATTCCATATGAACATGAAAAAGGCACTGTCTTTATTTCATGTGGTACTTGGTCGCTTGTCGGAACAGAATCTGACGAGCCTGTTGTAACGGATGAAGCATTTGCCTCAGGACTTACAAATGAAGGATGTTTTGATGGTAAATATCGTCTCTTACAAAACACAACAGGAATGTGGATTATTCAAGAATTACAACGCGACTGGCGCTTGCAAGGGGAAGAAGTTGGCTTTGGCGAAATGGTCACATTAGCCGAAGAAGTAACGGATAACCAAACTTGGATTCATCCAAATGACCCAGTTTTCGCTTCTCCTGGAGAAATGGAAACAAAAATTAAAGAATGGTGTAAAGTGAGTGGACAAAAAGTGCCGCAAACGAAAGGTCAAATCGTTCGTGTCGTTCTAGAAAGTTTAGCTTTAACCTATCTAGAAACAATTACTCAGTTAGAACAATTGACAAAACACGAAATGACAACTGTTCAAATGGTCGGCGGAGGCATTCAAAACAAATTGCTTTGCCAGTTAACAGCAGACTTTACAGGACGTACAGTTATTACAGGACCGGTAGAAGCGAGTGCACTTGGAAATATATTGTCACAAATGCTAACTCTTGGAGTGATTTCAAGTCGCAAAGAAGCACAAGACATTATCAAGGCTTCAGAACCTGTAACGCGTTATGAAAGTCGTGCAATTGAGAATTTAGAAGAAATTCGCTTGAAATTCAATAAAGTGAAGAGAGGAATTCAGTAATGTTAAAACAAATTCCTAAAATTTTAAGCCCAGAACTTGTGAAATATTTAATGGAGATGGGACACGGAGATGAATTGGTACTTGCGGACGCAAACTTCCCAGCTCATCGTATCGGCCAACGAGTGATTCGAATGGACGGACATGGGGTTCCAGTAGCTTTAGAAGCAATTCTACAAGTATTGCCATTAGATACTTACAGTTCATATCAAGCAGGATTAATGCAAGTCGTTCCGGGAGATCCAACTGTTCCGGTGATTTGGGATGAATATAAACGTCTCTTAGAAGAAAGTCACCCAGGAGCAGCGATTAAAGAGTTCGAACGATTTGAGTTTTACGAACAAGCTAAAGACGCTTATCTAGTGATTCAAACAGGAGAAAGTGCCTTGTATGGAAACATCATCTTGAAAAAAGGTGTTTTATAAACTTACTTACTAGTTAGGAGAGAAAAATTATGTCAACATTTTATGTACCAGCTATTAACTTAATCGGAAGAGGAGTCGTTAAAGAAATTGGACCTTACGTAAAAGATCTAGGATATCATAAAGCTCTTTTAGTAACGGATAAATTTATCGAATCAAGTGATATTCTTCCTAAAGTCACAGAACCTTTAAAAGAAGCAGGTGTAGACTTCGTTATTTACTCTGATGTAGAACCAAACCCAACTTGTAAAAATGTTAACGATGGGGTTGCTGCATTAAAAGAAAACAACTGCGACTTCATTATCAGCTTAGGTGGTGGATCACCTCAAGACTGTGCAAGCTGTATTTCAGTAATTGCAACAAACGGTGGTAAACCTCAAGACTACGAAGGATTACACAAATCTGCTAAAAAAGGCTTACCAGTAGTTGCTATCAACACAACTGCAGGTACTTCAGCTGAAATTACAATCAACTATGTAATTACAGACGAAGAAAGAAAAGTTAAAATGGTAATGGTTGATAAAAACAGCCTAGCTTTAATCTCTGTAAACGACCCTGAATTAATGGTATCTAAACCAGCAGCATTAACTGCAGCAACAGGTATGGATGCTTTAACTCACGCGGTTGAAGCTTTAGTAACTCCAGGTGCTTACGGCGTTACTAAGAAATTATCAATTGGTGCAATTGAATTAATTAAAGAATACTTACCACGTGCGGTTAAAGATGGTCATGACATCGAAGCTCGTGAAGGTATGGTGAACGCAATCTTCTTAGGCGGTATGTCATTCAACAACGCTGGACTAGGATATGTTCACTCAATGGCTCACCAATTAGGTGCTGTTTACAAACTTCCACACGGTGTATGCTGTGCTATGTTATTACCAGTAATTGAACGCGAAAATGCAAAACGTGTTCCAGCTGCATTCCGTGATGTTGCAAAAGCTTTAGGTTTACAAACTGAAGGTAAATCTGATGAAGAATGTGCAGCATACGCAATTAAAGAAATCGAAAAACTTTCTGAAACAGTAGGTATTCCTAAGAAATTAACTGAATTAGGAATTGAAGAAAAAGACTTCGACTTCGAATATCTATCTAAGAATGCGTTAATCGATGCTTGTGCACCAGGTAACCCATTCATGCCAACATTAGAAGAAACAATTGCTTTCTACAAAGAATTGTTCTAATCGGTAAAACAAAAATATTCGTATAGCTTTTAAACGTGGAGTATTGTCACCCCCCAGTGAAACGTCAATGCTCCACGTTTTATTTTGAAGAAAATTTATGAAAACGCATTAATTTGTGCTTGCTATTTAATGAAACCTGGTCTAGTATTAAGATATTAAGTATTTAGGAGGAACTGGAATGATAGGGTTAATTCTTACTGGGCATGGACAATTTGCTGTTGGAGTGGGACAAGCGTTAGAGATGATCGCTGGAAAACAAGCGGCATATCGCGTGGTTCCATTTTTAGAAAGTGATCCAATGGATGCTCTTGAAAATAATTTAAGAAACGCAATGGCTGAATTGCAAGAAGAAACAGAAGGGATTGTTGTATTTGCGGACCTTTTAGGAGGAAGTCCATTTAAGGCTGCTATGTTAGCTTCTGTTGATTTTGAAAATGTGGAAGTTGTTGTTGGAACAAACTTACCAATGCTGATTGAAATTGCAATGTTACGTGAATTTGCTGCAAGTGCGCAAGACGTGGTAACACAAAGCTTATTAGCTGGTAAAGAAGCTATCCAACAAGTAAGCTTACCAACGATTCAACATAATGACATTGATGAATTTGATGACGAGGATGGGATTTAATGACTGCCAATATTATTTAGTGAGTTCCCTTACGTTTATCGTATTCGTCGTTGTAATTTTAGGGATTTATTATTTCTTCTCAAGAAAAAATATGAAACGTCAACAACAGTATTTTGAAAAATTACATGAAGCATTACAAGTTGGAAAACGTGTTGTCTGTGCGAATGGATTATATGGTACTGTAAAGAAAGTTGACGAAGAAAAAGTGGATGTTGAGATTGCAAAAGGCGTCGTGATTACGGTATCTCGTTTTGCAATTTCTGAAGTCTTATAAGCGGTGACTGTATGCAATCGATTTTTGGAGAGTTTTATACAGGAGCTGACGGTAAGGATTATTTCTATCTACCATTCTTAAAGACGGTTTATCATATTCCGACAGATGATTTAGTGACTTTTAATGCCTTTAGACATCGCTTTGTTATAGCATTTGCACTAGGAGCTATTTTCTATAGTTTCTTTCCGAGTGATGTGTTGCTATGCGTATTTGTAGGAGCGTTATTCTACGCGCTTGCGACGGTTGCTTATCTGAAAAATATTTTGCCAAAGTATGTGGTGCAAAAGGGAGTTCAAGAAGGAGACTTAAACCGAGCGAAGCAAAATGAACAGCAAGGATCGCTTGCTAAAACATTATTTGTTAGTTTAGCAGGAGTTCTGATTATCGCTGGAAGTTTCTTTGTCTCAGGAGAGATGGTCAATCGAATGATTATTATCGCATTCGGTGTGATTGTCACTATCAGTGGAACTAGTTCTATTATCGGAAAATCAAAATAAAGTGAAATGGAAGCTTAGATTCTAAGCTTCTTTTTTTATGGGAAAAATTTAGAGGGTGGGCTTTGTTAATTGTGAAGAAATTCAAATATATTTGTAGAGATTAGTGAGAGTTGTCTGACATCAAAGTGGTGGAAAAAGCATTTATATATAATGTTTTACAAATTAGCAATACAAAAATGTAATAAAAACTCAAAAATGAAGAATTTATTAAAAAAGTTTTACTAAAACGCTTCCAAAAAATCGAAGAATTATGTATAATGAATTTAGCTTTTTATGAAAGGAGAGCTAGTAATGCCAAATATTTTATTAACACGAATTGACAATCGTATGATTCACGGTCAAGTTGCAACTCAATGGTCATCTTACTTAGGGGCCAACCTACTGCTTGTTGCTAACGATAAAGTAGCTGCGGATCCGATGCGTCAAGGGTTAATGGATATGGCTGCTCCAACTGGTGCACAAACTCGTTATTTCACTATTGAAAAAACGATTAATGTCATCGGGAAAGCAGCAGACCGTCAGTTGATTTTCATCATTTGTGAAAATCCTCAAGACGTAGTGAAATTAGTAGAGGGAGGAGTGCCAATCAAGAAGGTTAACATTGGGAACATGCACATGGCGGAAGGAAAACGCCAAGTAGCAGGTGTTGTTGCGGTTGATGATGCAGATGTTGCTGCATTCAGAAGACTGCAGGAGTTAGGTGTCGAACTTGAAATTCAGAAAGTACCAACTGAAGGAAAAGAAGACGTTTCGAAATTATTCCAATAATTTTTATTTATAAAAGGGGTCAATGAATATGCAAGCAAGTTTTATTCAAATCTTATTAGTATTCCTTGTAACTTTTGTTGCTGCGATTGACCAATTCAGCTTTTTTTAGAATCACTATACCAACCTATCGTAATGGGTCCAGTGATCGGAGCTATTTTGGGCGACGTACAAACAGGGTTAGTTGTTGGGGGTACTTACCAATTAATGACAATCGGTAACATGCCAGTCGGTGGAGCACAACCACCTAATGCCGTAATCGGCGGAATTATGGCGACAGTATTAGCTATCAGCCTTAAATTAGAACCAGCTGCTGCAGTAGGTGCTGCTGTTCCATTTGCGCTTTTAGGTCAATACGGCGTTACTTTAATCTTTGCTTTAATGTCACCAATGATGGCTGTGGCTGATAAGTATGCACACGATGCAAATCCAAAAGGAATTGCTCGCTTGAACTACTTAGCAATGGCTGCATTAGGAGCTATCTTTGGTCTTGTAGTTGTATTATTCTTTATCGGTGGACAAACTATTGGGGACACTTTAACTGACTCAATTCCTAAGTGGTTCATGGGTGGTTTAGGTGCTGCCGGTGGAATGATGCGCTTCGTAGGGTTCGCAATTTTACTAAAAGTAATGGTTTCTAAAGAACTATGGGGCTTCTACTTCTTAGGTTTGCTTTAGCAAACATTGTTTCTGCAAGTGAGAGTTTAGCTGGATCTGCATTAGTATTATTAGCGTTCATTGGTTTTGCAATTGCATACTGGGATTTCCAAATCCAAACAAAATTCAAAACAGCGGGTGCTAGCATTGTGAACGATGGAGGTGAAGAAGATGGCATATAATATTCCAGATTCTTATAAAAACCAAACGCCTGCTCCACGCTTAGATAAAGCAACGTTAAACAAAATGGCATGGCGTTCAATTTTCTTACAATCTTCTTTCAACTATGAACGTATGCAAGCAGGTGGCTGGTTATACGGTATTTTACCAGGGTTGGAAAAAATCCATACAGACAAAGATGACTTAGCTGCATCAATGTCACATAACTTAGAGTTCTTTAATACTCACCCATTCTTAGTAACATTCGTAATGGGGATTGTATTATCTCTTGAACAAAACAAAGCAGATATACCAACAATCCGTGCGGTACGTGTTGCTGCAATGGGACCATTGGGTGGTATCGGTGACGCTTTATTCTGGTTCACATTAGTTCCAATCGTAGCCGGTATTTCTTCAGACTTTGCATTAAAAGGAAGCATCGCTGGACCATTACTATTCTTAGCTGTATTTAATATCTTCCAATTTGCAATTCGTTACTGGTTAATGCACTGGTCTTATAACTTAGGAACAGATGCAATCGGTATCTTTACTGCAAATGCCAAAGAATTCACTCGTGCTGCTTCAATCCTAGGGGTATTCGTTGTTGGGGCTTTAACTAGCCTTTACGGTGGTACTAAATTAGGAATTCAAATCGCAAACGGTGAAAAACCAATTGTTATCCAATCAATCTTAGATGGTGTATTACCAAAATTAATTCCATTAGGAATTACTTTAGGACTTTACTACTTATTAGCGCGTAAAAAATGGACGCCATTACGTTGTATCGTTCTTCTATTAGTTGTCGGAATCGGTTTTGCATTCTTAGGAAACGTACTAGGAGTTAAATTCTGGGGTTAGTCCTTGAACAATAAAAATAAGCTAGGCATCATGCCTAGCTTATTTTTTATGCTTTTTAAAAGTCTTTTTTAGTAAGGGCTTTAATACGATCTGCAAGGAATACGGCAACAACTAATTTTCCTAAGTCAGGAAGAATGAATGGATATAAACCGAAGCCAAGAATTTGTTGAAGATCTAAGTTCTTTCCTTGTAATCCTACTAATACAAAGGTCATAAACGGAATTCCGATGACGTAGAAAATGACTTCACCAACAAGAGCGGCAATCACCCATCCGAAGATATTGTTGATACGGTTTCCGATAAATGAAATCACCGGAGCTGCAACCATAAATCCAATAACAAAACCAAATGATGGAGAAATAAATAATGCAGTTCCTCCTCCTAATAAGAAAAGTAATAGGAAGTGAACAAATTGAGCAGCAAAAGCGCCAACTGGTGGCAATAATAATGATGCCAAAATCACTGTGGCTGTTTGAGCTGAGAATGGTACTGGACCAATCGGAATTTTTAAGTAGCTAGATACATAGCAGAGTGCTCCTAGAAGTGCTGCGAGCACAATTGTTTTAATCGATAATTTTTTCATGAGTGTAACTCCTAACTTTTAGTTTTCTGGGCGAATGCTTACTTCGCCATAAGATAATGAATGAATGGCACCGTCATCTGTTTGGACGATAAGATGCCCGTTATTGTCTACGCTTTTTGCAGTGGCAGGATATGTTTTCATACCGCTAATGACATTGACTTTCTTGCCGACAATGATGGAATGGTCTTTGTATTCTTCCATGAAATCTCGCTTGCCAGCGTTGATGTCTTCGTAGCAGTGATTCCATTCTTTTAGGAAACGAGCTACGAATTCATTGCGGCTAAAACCGTCTGGAATTTCTTGCGGAGAAAAGAGGGAACCGATAATCGGTTTTAAATCCTCTGGAATAATAGCGTCATCGATATGCAAGTTAATTCCCATTCCGACAATCAGTGCATCAACTTTTTGAGCTTCAATATTCGTCACGGCTTCTGTTAAGATACCAGCGATTTTTTTATCGTGATAGTAGAGGTCGTTCACCCATTTAATCCCAATTTTTTTCATGGATAAAGGATTCCACCGCTCGCGTTGCGGCAACCGCCGTAGCACAAGTGATCAGCGAAATACTGTCCAAATCGCCTTCGGGAAAATACAGATACTCATATAAAGTCCAGATTTTTGGTGGAGAGAGGAATGTTCTTCCTAGTCGTCCACGACCTGCCGTTTGCTCTTCTGCAATAAAGAAGGTAGGGACTCTCGAGCCTGATGCGCCGTATGTTTTAGCCAAATCATTGGTTGAAGTAGTTGTTTCAAAAACTTGAATATCCCAATCTTGAAGAGCCTCTCCCAAATGAGAGCGAATGCCTTCAAGGGTTAACAAATCCGTCTGTCTGGATAATTGATACCCAACTTTTGTACTTGAGGTGATTTCGTAGCCATCTTTTTTTAATTGCTGGATGGCTTTCCACACAGCCGTACGAGAAAGGTTCAGTTGCTCTGCGATATCTTGTCCTGAAAGAGGTTTGTCCACTGTACTATATAAAAGACGTAAAACGTCCTGTTTAGTGCTCATAATATCCTCCTTTCATCAGTATTCATGTTTTTAAGTGTAACAGATTTGAAATGATTGTCAACTATTGAATTTTTAAAGGTTAACAATAGATGCAAACGATTAAAAGATAGCGGATTCTACTGTGAACATGGTATAATAATTGAGAACATTTAGTGAAAGGAATTTGAGTATGAAAAAATTAGTCATTAACGGCGGTAAACCACTTAAAGGGGAAGTAACCATTAGTGGAGCTAAAAACAGTACAGTAGCTTTAATTCCGGCTGCTATTATCGCGAATGAACCAGTCGTATTAGAGGGTGTCCCTGAGATTCAGGACGTAGATGCCTTAATTGAAATTTTGAATGATTTTAACGTAAAAACAGAATTCGTTGATGGAACGTTAACCATCGACCCAAGAGAAATGAAATCTATCCCAATGCCAAAAGGGAAAATCCAAAGCATGCGTGCGTCTTATTATTTTATGGGAGCAACTCTTGCTAAATTCGGTGAAGGGGTTGTTGGACTTCCAGGTGGCTGCTTCTTAGGCCCTCGTCCAATTGACCAACATTTAAAAGGTTTCAAAGCGCTTGGTGCTGATGTGAGAGACCATGATGGTGCTATCTACTTATCTACTGGCGAAGAAGGCCTTGTGGGTACGAAAATTTATATGGACGTTGTATCTGTAGGTGCGACAATTAATGTATTGCTAGCATCCGTTCGTGCAAAAGGAAAAACCATTATCGAAAATGCAGCGCGCGAGCCTGAAATTATCGACGTTGTAAACTTATTAAATAAAATGGGTGCCAATATTAAAGGTGCTGGAACAAGCATCATTCGTGTGGAAGGTGTAGAAAGCTTACATGGATGTACACATACGATTATTCCAGACCGTATTGAAGCAGGAACTTATTTATCAATCGCAGCAGCAGTTGGTGAGGGTGTCCGTGTGAAAAACGTGATTTTCGAACACTTAGAAAGTCTGATTGCAAAGATGAACGAAATGGGCGTGAAGATGGAAGTTGGCGAAGACGATATTTATGTTTACCCGACAAATGAGTTAAAGCAGTCAATATTAAAACAATGCCTTATCCAGGCTTTGCGACAGACTTGCAACAAACTATCACGCCGCTCTTTAGTAAAGCAACAGGAACAGCAATGGTTGTCGATACGATTTATCCAAAACGTGTTGGTCACGTACCAGAATTAAATCGCATGGGCGCTCGTGGAAAAGTGATTGAAGATATCATTACATTTGAAGGACCAACACCATTAGTCGGTGCCGAAGTGGCGGCTAGCGATCTTCGTGCTGGAGCTGGACTTGTGGTAGCTGGACTAATGGCTGAAGGAACAACGAAAATTTCAAATATCGGACATATTCTACGTGGTTATTCAAATATTGTTGAAAAACTACAAGCATTAGGTGCTGATATTTCGATGATTGAAGAGTAAGAAGGGGCATTATGTCAGAACAAGTGGAAACTGTAACGCTACAAAGCTTACAAGAAAAAACTTTAAAAGAGATGTACGGCTTTGCCAAACATTATAAAATTCCTTATTACGGTCAAATGAATAAAAAGGAATTGGCGCTTGCGATTCTTCGTGCTCAAGAAGAAGCTACTGGATTTTTCCAAGTGGAAGGTGTCTTAGACATTAACCGCGCAGAAGGCTTTGGATTCCTAAGACCGATTAACTATTCAAGCAGTCAGGAAGATATTTATATTTCTTCTTCGCAAATTCGCCGTTTCGACCTTCGAAATGGGGACCTTGTGAGTGGGACAGCACGTCCGCCACGTCAAGGTGAGAAGTTTAATGGGTTGATGCAAGTTGGTTTCGTGAATGGAAAAGATCCCGAAGAAGCCAAAGAGCGTGACCATTTCCCAGGACTTACACCATTGTATCCTGAAAAACAAATGGTGCTAGAAACGACACGTGGTCGCATCGCTTCTCGTATGTTGGATTTAATTTGCCCGATTGGTTTTGGGCAACGTGGACTTATTGTAGCACCACCAAAAGCAGGGAAGACAAGCTTACTTAAAGAAATCGCTAATGGAATTACAACAAATTATCCAGAAGCCGAATTGATTATTTTACTCATTGATGAACGACCTGAAGAGGTAACGGACATCGAACGGACAGTAGATGCGGAAGTGGTCTATTCTACATTTGACCAGCTTCCAGAAAACCACATTAAGATTAGTGAATTAGTGCTGGAACGTGCGCTACGTCTTGTAGAAGATGGACGTGACGTGATTATCTTGATGGATAGCCTTACGCGTCTTGCACGTGCGTATAACTTAACGATTCCACCTTCAGGAAGAACATTGAGTGGTGGGATTGACCCAGCAGCTTTGTATCGTCCAAAGAAATTCTTTGGTTCTGCCAGAAATATCGAAGAGGGCGGTAGCCTAACGATTCTTGCGACGGCGTTAGTGGAAACCGGAAGCCGTATGGATGATGTGATTTACGAAGAGTTCAAAGGAACGGGGAATTCGGAAATTCATTTATCAAGAGAGTTAGCGGAAAGACGAGTATTTCCGGCTATTGATGTGAAACGTTCAGGCACTCGTAAAGAAGACATGCTCCTTTCACAAGAAACGCTAGAAGCGATTTGGAAAGTGCGTCATGCCATTAAAGGAGACGGGCTTGAAACGAGTGAGCAACTTGTGAAGCAATTAAGAGAAACGAAGTCGAATGCCGATTTCATTCGTCGACTTAGTTTATTAGATTAGAACTTAAATCCCTAAGAGTTTTCTTAGGGATTTTTATTTTTTCAAAAGGTTACAAAAGAAGATGAAAGGAGATTTCAAATAGATTGCTCCTTGTGGTAAAATGGAAAAAGGAGTGATTTTACGTGAAAAAGAAAAAAGTAATCAAAACAAATGCAGTGCGAATGGTCGAGCAAGCAAAAGTTCCATATGCCATTCATGAATATGATGTGGATACAGCACACCTTGATGCGATTCATGCAGCGCAGGGGATGGGGATTCCCGTTGAGGAAGTCTACAAAACCATCGTATTAACAGGCGATAAGACTGGACATTTAGTCGCTTGTATTGCGGCTCACCGAGAATTAGATTTAAAGACGATTGCGAAAGTTTCAGGAAATAAACGCGTAGAATTATTATCACTAGATAAACTGGAACCATTAACAGGATATGTACGCGGAGGATGTTCACCAATTGGAATGAAGAAGAAATTCCCAACCTTCATCGAGCATCATGTGATGGAGCAAAAAACGATTCGTATCTCTGCGGGAAAACGTGGACTTCAATTAGAAATTGCACCACAGGATTTACAACAGTTAACACAAGCAATAGTATTTGAAAATCATCCGGATGAGGTGGAAGCATGAGTGAAGTAACGATTCTTCACATCAATGATATGCACTCGAACTTTCATTCCATAAAGACGCAAACGCGCTTTATGAAAGAGCGTAGAGCCCAGCTTGAAAAAGAAGGGCAGAAGGTATTTGGGATTGATCTAGGAGACCTCATTGACCGTGTTCATCCACTGGTCGAAGCAGAGGACGGAAAGATTGCTGCAAGAGTGTTGAACGAAGAGCAAATCGATTTTGCTACCCTTGGAAATAACGAAGGGACGGCGTATACACCGCTTGAATTAGAGGCGGCGTATGAAGGTCGCCAGTTCGAAGTCATTATTTCGAATGTCAAATGGGCAACAACTCGAGAAGTGCCTCCGTTTGCAAAGGAAGTTCACTTCGAAACAGTGGACGACTGCAGTATTGCATTTATCGGGTTGACGGCTTCTTATCCAGAAAGCTATGGGCCAAATGGCTATTTGATTGAAGAGCCGATGGATGCGTTGAAGCGCCTTGTACCGACGCTTGCAGCTGGCGGTCATCAGATTATCTTGCTGTCTCATTTAGGAATTGAAATGGATCATCTGATTGCGGAAACTTATCCAGAAATTCAAGTGATTCTTGGAGCACATACGCATCATTTCTTTGAAGAAGGGAAATGGGTAAATCAGACGCTGTTAACTGGTGGATTTAAGTATGGTGCTTATATTGGCGAGCTTCATTTGAAGACAGAAGGGAGTCGCTTGATTCCTCTTTCGGACAAATGATTGCAGTAGAGGATTTAAAAGAGGATTCGACTATTGATGAAGGAGAAGCACTTCGCCAAGAAGGGATTGCGCTCTTGAAAGAAGAAGTGGTACTCCCGCATATTCCTGCGTATTCCGTAAAAGAACTAGCTCTTCTCTCGCTAGAAGCGATGACGAGACAAACTGGAGTTTCGGTAGCATTTACTTATACTGGACTTTTCGTAGTACCGTTTAAAGAAGGACCTCTCACAAAGTTCGATTTGCATGAGTGTATGCCACATCCGATTCATTTGAATAAGAGTCGCTTTAGAGTTTCGGATTTCAAACAACTATTACGCATTTTTGAAGAACAGCAGCCTGAATTACTAGAAAAAGCTATTCGTGGATATGGTTTTCGTGGTAAACTGTTTGGAGAGATCCTTTATACAGGATTCCAGCTCGCTAGTGGCGAAATCCTTATGGATGGAAGAAAGTTGGCAGACGATGAGTTTATTACATTTGTTTGCCCAGACCATATGCGATTCGTTCCATTTTTCCCGATCATTGAAGAAAAAGGGGACAACGAAATTATTTATCCAGATTTATTAAGAACGATTATTGAAAAAGAATTAGTATTCAAAGAAAGGAAGAATCATGACTGAACAGAAAGCAGAAACACTTTCACAGGAATTAAGTCAAGTCTTAGAAGAGATTGTGACAACGCCTGAAGAAGAAGTGAAGCGTGCGGTAATGGTTGGAGATACAACCGTGATGATTGATGATGTGCATTATGAAATCGTCGAAGACTACCGTGACGGATTTAATATTGAAGCGTTAAACGAGCGCTATAATGATATTTTTGAGCGCTATGATTACATCGTTGGCGACTGGGGCCATGAGAAATTACGTTTGAAAGGTTTCTTCAAACATTCGCATAAATTGGCGACTCCGGACCGCGATATCGATTATTTACAAGAATATTTATTAGAATATTGTAATTTTGGATGCCAATATTTCGTATTGGCAAGAGACCCAGAGGCGCAACATAAGCCAGTTGTGGAAGAAGAAAAACCACAACAACGTCCAAGACGTGAACGCAATAATCAACGCAAACGTCAAAACAATCAACGCAGAGAACATGTATTTAGTCCGGCGGATTTAGATAGTCCAGTCCGTTCAAATAACAAGCGTAAGTTTAAAGAGAAGTCTCAAAACCGTCAGAAGAAACGTAATAATGAGACAAATCAAAAGACGAAAAAGATCAATCGTTTAACTTAAAAGAATTTATTCCGAAAGAAACGATGAAAGAAAAAGAATATGAAGGCAACAACTTCAAACCAAAACAGAAGAAATCTTCTCAACATTTCTCAATGAAAGAAGTGGAGAAACCAACAAGCAGCAAGGTGAAGAAGAGCCCTATGAAATCCACTCAGAAGAAAGGATTCCATATTCGAGAAAACCAACAAAGAGGTAACTAAATGTATAAAGCATATTTTATTGATTTAGATGGAACAATGTATCGCGGAAAAGACCGTATTCCAACAGCTGAAGCATTTATTAAGAGATTGCAAGAAGCCAAAATTCCATTCCTATTTGTAACAAACAACGCTACAAAAACACCTGCACAAGTAGCCGAAAACTTACGTGTGAACTATGGCACCGAAGTTTCGGCAGACGAAGTGTATACAAGCGGTGTTGCGGCAGTGGATTACTTGAAGTCTCATTTCAACGTGAACCGTGTCATGGTCATCGGGGAAGAAGCGATTAAAAATCAAGTTAAAGCAGCTGGATATACGCTTGTTTCTGAAGAACCAGAAGTCGTGTTGCAGTCGCTTGACCGTAATGTGACTTATAAAGACTTAGAAACAGCAACACTTGCGATTCGTAATGGCGCAACTTATATCGTAACCAATATCGATTCAAACTTACCAAGCGAAAAAGGCCCAATTCCAGGGTCAGGTGCCATCACTGGTTTCTTAAAAGTGGCGACACAAGTAGAGCCGATTATTATCGGTAAACCAAGTAGCGTGATTATGGAGTCTGCATTGGATTATTTAAATGCTAAATTCCCAGATCGTCATTTTACAAAAGAAGACATCGCAATGGTTGGAGATAATTACCAAACGGATATTCAAGCGGGCATTCAATACGGCATGGATACGCTGATGGTATTAACAGGATTTTCAACTCGTGAAGACTTAGAAAAAGTGGAAGAACAACCAACGCACTTGGTAGAGGACTTGAGTGAATGGACTATTTAACTAGAACTTACCGCGTACCTAAGTGGATTACTTCTATCGCGCTTTTCCTGTTCTTTTTAAGTTTAGGAATTACGTTTGTAATTTTCTTTGAGCCGATGTATCACTGGTCGATTGGTTGGTTTGGAGTGGAAAAGCTCACTGGTTACAGTGCAGATACACTTAAGATGAACTATCATGAACTCATTAGATATTTAACGAATCCATTGAACGATACATTGATGATGACTGATTTTCCAAGTTCGCAGCAAGGTCTGTTCCATTTCTTTGAAGTGAAACGGCTCTTCTTCGTGAACTTTGCGGTGTTACTCGCTTCAGGGCTTATCAGTTTCTTTGGAGTAAGATATTTACGACAAAGAAGACAAACATGGCAATTGCGTAGACCAATTCGTTGGCTCGTTTTAATTCCAGTTGTCGTCTGTTTTGCGATTGCGGCATTCTTCGATACGCTTTTTGTGAAGTTTCATCAAGTGTTCTTCAACAATGATGCGTGGATGTTCGATCCGAAAAATGACCCGATTATTTTAGCCTTGCCAGAGGAATTCTTTATGCTATGCTTTGCCGTCGTATTCACCTTTTTATTGGTGGGGCTATTTGGGACAAACGTTGCGATTAAGCGATTAAAAGAAATTTAAAACAGTAAGAAACGAGAAGCTTCTTTCAAAAAGGAAGAGTTCTCGTTTTTTTGTACCCAAAAAATTCGCATATGAGCGGAATTTCACACAAAAAAATGGTATGATATAAGAGATGAACATTTAAAGGATTGAGGAGTGGAATAATGAAATTATCAATTGTCATCCCGTTTTATAACGAGGAAATATGATTCAAAAAATGTATGACGCCTTAGTAGCAGAAGTCAATAAAATTACTAAAGCGGAATTTGAAATTATTTTTATTAATGATGGTAGTAAAGACCGTACTTTTGAAAAAATGCTTGCGATCGCAGATGGCGATTCTCGCGTCAAGTATATTAGTTTCAGCAGAAACTTTGGGAAAGAAGCTGGAACGATTGCAGGACTTGAATACGCAACAGGGGAAGCTGTGATTTTAATGGATGGGGACTTACAACATCCACCTGCACTTCTTCCACAAATGATTGAAGCGTATGAACAAGGATATGACGTTGTGAGTGCTCGTCGTACTCGTACGGGTGAAAAACCACACCGTACATTCTTAGCGAAACATTTCTATCGTCTTGCAAACAAAATGATGGATATCGAATTAATGGATGGAGTATCTGAATTCCGTCTATTCAGCCGTAAAGCGGTTCGTGCCATCCTTTCATTACAAGAATACAACCGATTCTCTAAAGGGATTTTCTCTTGGATTGGATTTAAAGAAAAAGTTATCGAATACGAAAACCAAGTACGTACTGTTGGTGAAACGAAATACTCATTGAAGTTCTCGTTAAACTATGCGATTCAAGGGATTTTATCATTCAACGATAAGCCACTTCGTATGTGCATTAACTTCGGTTTATTCTGTTTATTAATCTCACTAGCTTACGTTCTTTGGACATTCGTTCAATATTTCGTGGCGCCGGATTCACTCGTTAGTGGATACTTCACAACGATTTTCTCTGTCGTGCTCTTTGGTGGAATTCAATTGATTTCGATCGGGGTGTTAGGAGAGTACATCGGTAAGATTTACTACGAAGTGAAGAAACGTCCGCATTACTTAGTAGATGAAACAAATATGACGGTGAAAGGAGAGCAACATGACGACTAAGAAAAAGGTCTATTTAGCAAGCTTCCTTGCGCCGATGGTCATCATGTTTATCGCGTGGGCGATTGATGGCTTCTTCCCGTTTGGTGCGAAGTCTCTGATGGCGGTTGACTTTAACGCGCAGTACATTGGGCTCTATGCTTATTTCAAACATCTATTCTTAAATTGGGATTGGAGTAGCTTCTTCTATTCTTTCTCGAAATCAATTGGTGGGGGAATGCTTGGAATTTGGGGCTTTAACTTATTAAGTCCATTTAACTTCTTATTCCTATTCTTCTCGGAAGAAAACTTCCAATGGATTGTTCCTGTTGTTATCGCATTACGTTACGGAACAATGGGACTTACGATGACGCATTTCCTTGTGAAGCGTTATGACGGCCTAAAGAAAAAAGCCTACTTACTTCCAATCGTAGCGACGATTTATGCCTTAAACGGATTTAACGTCAGCTATCAAATGAACCCAATTTTCTACGATGGCATGATTATGTTGCCACTAGTATTAATTGGAGTAGAACAAGTGCTTGATAATGAGTCTCCGCGAGGCTATATCGGAATGCTTGCGCTAGCGCTATTTGTACACTTCTATATGGGTTATATGACATGTATTTTCGTAGTCATCTACGCATTCTTCTATGTCATCCGTTCAAAAGAATTTACAAATATCAAAGTGATTTTTGAACGCATGTTAAAACTAGCTTGCGCTTCGATTATCGCAGTAGGGATGGTTGCGGCGATTCTATTGCCAATCATCATCAGTTTAGTTTCTACTAAAGGTGGTTTGCAAAACTCATTGAAATTTGAGTGGACATTGCAAATTAACCCTCTTGAAATTTTATCGAAATTATTCCTTGGATCATTCGATAATGATTCATGGCCAGCCGGACCAAACTTACCAAACATTTATGTGGCAAGCTTCGGAATCTTAGGTACGATTTACTACTTTATCTCTAAGAAAATTACCAAATGGGGTAAGATCGCAGCAGGATTCGTACTTGTTGTTTTCTTAATCTCTTGTGCGCATGAATTTACAAGTAAATTATGGCATATGGGACAAAACCCAGCTGGATTCTTCTACCGCTTCTCATGGATTATCGCTTTCTTCTTAGTGTACCTAGCTTACTTAAGCTTACGCGAAGTCGAACGATTTACCGCAAAAGAAGCAAGCATCCTATTTGTGGGAATGGCGATTATTTTTGGAATCGTTCAATTCCAAGAACATTCATTCTTAACCATTTGGCAACGTATTGCGACGCTTGGTATTTTCATGATTATGCTTCTTGTCTTGTTCTGGACAAAAGCGAAGAAACCATGGGCGGTGATTGCAGTATTAACGGCGGTTGAATTGACAGCCAATGCGGCCATTGTTCAGTCGCGTGTCGGATATACAGATGCGTATAAATACCACGATGCGGTTCTTCAATTGAAAGATGCCATCAATCCAATTCGTCCTGATGATACGGATTTCTATCGTATCAATAAGACATTTAACTTAAGTAAAAACGATCCGTTTATGGTCGATTATCCAGGTTTATCAGTATTTAGTTCGAACTTGGAAAATAGTACGCGTGATTTATTTGACCGCTTAGGAAATAACGGGATTAACGCGACAACGTACTATCAAGGAACACCGCTGCAAGACGCGCTCTTCTCAGTAAAATACTTAGTGGCGCCAAAACCAGTGTATACAAAAGAATATCCAGATACTTCGAAAATGTATGTATTCGGAAATATGGTAACGCGTAAAGATATTACGTCGAAAGAACCAGTTTACGAAGCAACAAGAACGAAGACATATGAAACAGGATTAATCTTACCAATCGCTTATGGTGTGAATGATGCGACAGTGAATGTAAAACTGGAAATCATCAACCAATTCAAAATCATAACAAGATTGTTCAAGCGATGGGAGCAACAAGTGAGAACTACTTAACGCTTTTAGCAGCCAACGAAGTGAAGTTGGATAATATGGAAGTTCCTGATTCTTCTAAACCAGAAACGTATAAACGTGTGGATTCATCAAAACCAGGAACAATTACGTATCATTTAGTGCCGCAGTCTTCTGAAGATTACTGGGTATCGATTCCTCAAAAACTTTCTCACACGAATAAAAACAAAGTGAGAATTTTACTCAATGGAAATACGTATGACTTCCAAGATAAATTCCAACAAACACAACTCATTCAAGTGGCCCATGATTCACTTGGAAAAGCCGTTGATTTAACGATTGAAATTGATACAGATGACGAATACAACTTGTCGGGGTTACGCCTAGCACGTTCAAATAGCGCCTTAGTAAATCGCATGATTGAAGAGCGTCAACTTCAAGGGATGAAAGTCACTCATTGGGATGATAGTCATATTCAAGGGACTGTGAATATCACAGACGATAGCACATGGATGATGACAAGTATTCCATATGAAAAAGGCTGGACTGTTAAAGTGGATGGTCAAGTCGTTGGAACGGCTAAAGTTTGGGATAGTCTTCTTGCTTTCCAAATTACACCTGGTGAACATACGATTGAGATGACTTACATGCCAGAAGGATTTATGGCAGGGCTTGTAATTTCAATCTTATCAATTTGTATTTATGTGTTAGCCATTTATAAAAAATGGATTTAATTGAATAGGAGTAGACTATAATGACAATTTCAAAAATGAAATTAAAATATAGTTCGCTATTCTTCGTTCCATTTGTGGTGATGTTGGGGGTCTTCCTAAGTTTAGGATTGACCCCTTTTTCGCAAAATTCGATTCATAGCGGAGATTTTCTTTCTCAATATTTTCCGCTTTATATCGGATTGCATAAACTATTTTGGAGTGGAGATTTTAGTGGTCTATTTTGGTCCTTCGAGAAATCACTTGGAGGAGCCATGCCAAGTGTCTGGGGCTTTAATAGTTTAAGTCCATTCACGTTTTTATATGTAATCTTTCCAATTTCAAGTTTTCAAGTCCTTAGCTACGTGATTCCTCTTCTACGTGCTGGGGTTATGGGAGTCGTCTTTGGATATTTCTTAGAAAAGAAATTCCAAGGCGTGTCGAAACATTACTGGTTATCATTAGGATTAGCTTCGTCATATGCCCTTAGCGGTTTTGTCGTATCGCAACAATATAATCCTAATTTCTTAGATAATCTGGTCTATATTCCGTTTATTCTCTTGGGAATCGAAGAGGTGGCGAGTGGGAAGCGTTCGGTGAAATTACCGCTGTTTCTTGCCATTAGTTTAATAACGGATTTTTATACAGGGTATATGATGTGTCTCTTTGTGGCACTCTATACATTTTATGTGGTCTTCTCGTCGGATGCTTCATTGAAAGAAGCCGTACAGAGAATAGTGAGAGTCGCGTTATTTGCACTGATAGGGGTAGGCCTTGCAGCATTTTGGCTATTGCCCGTCTTTAGCGCCTTATTAGAAAGTAAAGCGAGTGCGGGAAGTACCTTTGCATGGTCTTGGAATCCTGTGAATGATTTAGTCGCTATGCCGCAAAAATTCATCTTAGGATCCTTTGGTGAAAAAGAGTGGGGCGATTCTAAGGCGTTACCGCAACTCTTTATCGGTGGCTTAGGGCTTTTTGGGCTATGTACGTTCTTCGCTAAAAAAGAGATTACACTTCGTAAGAAATTAGCAGCGACAGTTGTGTTGCTTGTCTTACTGCTCTCATTTTCAATTCAAGGCTTCGATCAAATTTGGCATATGGGACAACGCCCAGTCGGTTTCTACTTCAGAAATTCTTGGGTAGCCAATAGCTTTATGCTGGTGCTAGCATCCGAAAGTCTAATGCAGTGGAAAGATGAATTCCGATTGAATGAGTTCTTAGTGACCATCTTTGGATTTGGGGCAATTCTAGTATTGTCGATGCTAAGAAGTCTTCAATATGTTGAGACCTCGCAGAAAATACTCGCATTCATTATTTGGACAATTATCTTATTAGCCTTCTTCTTTAGAAGAGCGGATAGAGTTCGTAGGTTACAATTAACAGCGGGAGTTGTGATAGTTGAGTTAATGGTGAGTTCGTTTGTCGGTTTTAGAAGAGCACCTTATTTTATCGGTAATGCAGGATTACAGGAACAAATGGAATTTGCGATGGCTTTCGATAAAGAAGGCTATAGCCATCAAAGTACGTTTACGCGAATGGAAATGCATAAAGGATTGTCGCATGCGAACTTCCCGATTGCGTTTGGATATAATGGAGCTTCGCACTTCACATCGAGTCTTGAGCATGCGCTGATTGAAGAGATGAGCCATCTAGGCCTTCCAACGTCTCAATCGGTGGTGAACTATACCAACCGTAATGTGATTTTGGATTCGCTCTTTGGAGTTTCACGCTTTATGATGGACGGCGATGAAAAACGCGTCTATGCCGATGTGCGTGGTATGTATGCTAAAGAAGGCAAAGTGAAGGATTTTGTGGTTTACCGCAATCCATATGCGTTTTCTCTTGGCTATTTAACGAATGAGAATACGACAACCAATATCGCTTTTGAAAAAAATCAACCAGTAGCCAATCTTAACCAGCTCTTGCAAGTGATTGGGCTCTCTGGAACAAATGCATTGACGGAGGTTAGTGTAGGCGAACCTGTGACGACGAATTTAACGAAGGGGCCGGAGAAATACACGCTAACAAATGAGGCGGAACCTGCTAAAATTGAATGGAAGTTCAATCTACAACCAAACAAATTGTATTTTGTGGAAATTCCAGAACGTCAAGCGGGCTCTGTGATTAAATCAAAAGTGATGTTAAATGGTATTAGTTATCCGTATGAAAATCGATTCCATGAGAACCAATTGTGGATGATTGGAAATGGGAATTTAGATCAGACAATTACCTTTGCGATTGAGGACGCGAAAGCCAAAGAATGGGATTTACGTGGCTTCAAGTTCTATACGATTGATATCACAACACTCGCAAACGCATTGACGCAGTATAAGAAAGCAAATGATATTACAATTGAGTCGTATACAAACGCGATGGTGAAGGCACATGTCACTGTAACTAATAGTGAGCAGTCCTTTGCGACCTTTACGATTCCATACCATTCTGGTTGGAGCGTGACGGTGGATGGTAAGAAGCAAGAAGTGAAAAAAGCGCTTGGCTTCTTTATGGGCGTTTCGCTGACAGAAGGAGAACACGAGATTGTTTGGAGTTATACTCCACCAGGATTACATCTTGGAATGTTCATTTCTGTTTCGTCGCTTCTCTTACTGATTTTCCTATGGAAAAAGCATAAAAATTAAATAGATTGTTATTAAAATAGTCTCTGAAATCGTGCTGATTTTAGAGATTATTTTTTTTTGTGTTTTTTATAGGCCGTACTTTTGTAATTGAGAGGTGTTCATGGGTATAATGGCTTGTTAATTAGTGAAAGGGAAGTGATGAAGTGATGGATGCGACAAGTTTAGCCGAAGACGTTCGTTTGAAAAAAGTGAGTCCATTAGAATTAGTAACAGAAACGATTCAACGCGCGCGCACGCTTAATCCTTCTCTGAATGCCATTGTTTACGAGCAATATGAAGAAGCACTAGAAAAGGCGAAGCACTTTAAACTGACAAATCAACCTTTTGCGGGAGTTCCTATTTTTCTAAAAGACCTAGGGCAAGAGCAAAAAGGGAGCGTCTGTACATATGGCTCACGTTTATTTAAGGATGTAAAAAGCAAGCAGACTGACAACTTTGTCAAACGTTTAGAAGAACTCGGCTTATTATTATGGGTCGTACCAATACTCCAGAATTTGGATTCAAGACAGTCAGTGATGCCACTCTCCATGGTCCTGTTCGAAATGCGGTGAATCCTGATCGAAATGCTGGAGGCTCAAGTGGTGGGGCGGCAACTGTGGTAGCAAGCGGAATTTCACCAATTGCAGCAGCAAGCGATGGTGGTGGATCGATTCGAATCCCTGCCAGTCATAATGGATTGATTGGACTGAAACCCTCTAGAGGTCGTGTGATTGTTGGACCAGGTTCCTATCGTGGATGGAATGGCGCAACTGTTCATTTTGCGCTGACAAAAACGGTCCAAGATACAAGGAACTTATTATTTCATATGCAAGAGTGCCAGATGGAAAGCCCGTTTCCATTGCCGAAACTGAGTTACGAACAGCTTTATAAGACAGAAAAAATAAAACCATTAAGAGTGGCCGTGTTGTTAAAGTCACCAGTGGGAGAAGCGGTTTCTAAGGATTCGGTGGATGCCGTAATGAAGATTGCGAATTTCTTTGAAAATCATGGGCACTCCGTAACCATTCTTCAAAAGGACCCAGTAGATGGTGTTGATCTGCAAAAAGGATTTTATATTATTAGTGCAGTGGAGACAGCGTTGATGTTCCAAAATATTGAACGCCAACTACAGCGCCAAATAACGCGTGACGATATGGAATTAATGACATGGGCGATTTATCGTAGTGGCCTGGATATTTCAGGAATGGAGTACTCTAAAGTGGCTTCAAGTTGGGATAATTATGCCGAGCAGATGGCACAGTTACACGAGCAGTACGATGTGCTGCTGTTACCGACAGTTGCACAGGCGGCGCCGAGTCTTGTTCCGTATCAATTATCTACGGATTTACAATCCGAACTCGGTCGCATTGATGATTTACAAAAGACCAAAAGCAGCAATTACTCTGGGAAATGTTCGAGGAGAGCGTAGCCGATACGCCGTTTACGCAGCGATTTAATATTACAGGACAACCCGCAATCAGTTTGCCAGTACACCGCACCAAAGACGGACTGCCGATTGGAGTGCAACTCGCTGCAGCAAAAGGAAGAGAAGATTTGCTCCTACAAATCGCAGAATGGTTTGAACAAGAACAATTATTACAAGTAACAAAACAGTAGAAAGAAGTGAAAGTGTGTCAAACAGAAGCTTTATTTAAGCCTTTCGAATTAAAAAAAGGAGTCACATTGGACAATCGATTTGTGCTTTCTCCAATGGTGACGAACTCTTCGACGAAAGAAGGTCATATTACAGAAGATGATTTAAAATACGCCGAGCGTCGTGCGCATGCTGCAGCCCTTCAAATTACAGGGGCGGCATACGTGAACAAGCACGGACAGCTATTTGAGTATGGATTTAGCGCGACTTCTCTAGACGATATCGAAGGCTTAACCAAACTAGCCAAAGCGATGAAATCAGGTGGCGCAAAAGCCATCTTACAATTAACGCATGCAGGACGTTTTGCAAGCCATGCTTTAAATCGTGACCGCTATGTATACGGTCCAAGTGCGATGACATTGCAATCGCCGTTCCCACATGAAGTTAAAGAGTTAACCGTAGAAGAAATTCATGGCATTACCGAAGATTATAGCCGTGCTGCACTAATCGCTGTCCAGTCTGGATTCGACGGGCTAGAAATTTCATCGGCACAGCGATTACTTATCCAAACCTTCTTCTCAACGTTCTCAAATGAGCGTACAGATGAATATGGCTGTAAGACATTAGAAGACCGTTCGAGAATCGGGATGGAAGTCTTATTGGCGGTTCAAGAAGTGATTGATGAATATGCCTCTGATGATTTTATTTTAGGATTCCGTGCGACTCCTGAGGAAACGCGTGGAAATCAAATTGGATACACTGTTGATGAGTTCCTAGAGTTCTTCGAAGACGCGCTTAAAAAAGTAAACATTGACTACTTAGCCATTGCAAGCTGGGGACATGATGTCTTTAGAAATAAACTCCGTGCTAAAGGACCGCATCAAGGTGAACTCGTTAATAAGGTGGTCTATGACCGCTTAAAAGGACGCGTGGCAGTGATTGCTTCAGGCGGCATTAATTCTAAAGAAAAAGCCCTCGAAGCATTGGAAAATGCAGATTTAGTAGGCCTTTCAACACCGTTTATCACGGATCCAGAATTTGCCGTGAAGATTCAAGAAGGAAATGAATCAGAAATCCAATTAACGATTAAACCAGAAGCGCTTGAAGCCTTAGCAATTCCAAAGGCAGCCTTTAAAGATATCGTTCCTTTAATGGATTTTGGGGAGTCGCTTGAAAAAGAAGCACGAGATTTCTTCAGAGGACTCGAAGCCAACTACGAGGGGAGAGAGACGGATGAAAATTAGTCTGTTAGACTATGGTCTCGTAGATGAAGGAAAAACGAGCGCAGAGGCTGTTCGTGAAACGCTGGAGTTAGCGCAATTAGCAGATGAACTGGGATTCCATCGTTTCTGGGTAAGTGAACATCATAATGTGCCGGCACTATCGATTAGTGCTCCAGAAGTGGTGATTCCTTATCTTGCTAGCCATACGAAGAACATCCATATTGGTTCTGGTGGTATCATGGGTCTTCATTATTCGCCGTATAAAGTGGCTGAAATCATGTCAACCCTAGAAGGATTATTCCCAGGGCGTGTGGATATTGGGCTTGGCAATTCCCCAGGAACTCCTCTTGTAGGTCGTAATTTGCAGTCGCTTTATTCGAAAGAGCAATACTCGCTGTGGTTAGAAAAATTGCAGAACTATTTGAATGAAGCGCGTCATAAAGGCGTGGTCGTTCCAGAAACGACGACTGTACCAGAACAGTTCCTTCTTGGAATGGGCGGTCAGTCGATTGAGTCTGCGGCAACTCTTGGTTTGAGCTTTGTATATGGTGTGTTTCCGTATATTCCTCAAGACCCTGTGGAGTTGGCGAAAAGTCTCTCTGAGCAATATCGCAGCACCTTTAAACCAGGATCACATAGTAAACCAAGCAACTTCGTACTAGCGGTATTTGTGGTGATTGCGGATACGAGTGAAGAAGCCGAAGAAATGTCAAAACCATTAGACTTATGGATGCTTGGAAAACAAGATTTTTCAGAATTTCATACCTTCCCAACTCAAAAAGATGTGGAAGAATATCAGTTAACACAGCGTGATCGAGAGAAGATTGCAAGCAATCGCAGCCGACTCATTGTGGGGAATCCACGTGAAGTTTTTGAACAAATGGAGGCGCTAAGAGCAGTCTCTAATCCTGACGAGTTATTATTTATCCCACTCGTCGGTTCCATTGAAAAAAGAAAACGTTCAGTAGAATTACTTGCTGAATTATATAAAGGAGAACAATAAAATGAGAAAATTTGCTAACTTTTTATGGATTGATAAAGAAGGAGAAAACTACACGATTCGTATGACGCCAGAGCTTCAAGATGATGTCGGTACAATTGGATTCGTTCAATTCAATATGGATGATCAATTAGAAGCTGAAGACGAAATCTTAAGCCTAGAAGCAAGTAAAACAGTGATGTCGATTGTGACGCCACTTGCAGGGAAAGTCGTAGCTAGAAACTTAGCGGCAACAGAAGACCCTAAATTATTAAACTCTGAAAAACCAGAAGAACACTGGTTAGTGACATTAACGGATGTTGATGAAGCAGCATTCTTGGCATTAGAAGATGAATAATCATAAAGAAGAGCAGCTGCTCAAACAAATGATTGAGATCTTGTCGCAGGAATCAGGAGAAAGCATTGAAGTTGAAAGGAAAACGGTAGAAGAGTTGAAGGCCCATTGGAGAGGTCTTGTGAATGTAAGACAGCCAAAAGAGGCTCCTGCAGAATATATCACTTTGGAGAATGAATATTTAAAAGAGTACCATTCACCAAGAGTTCAGACATTAGCAGATTGCGCGTCGACAGCAAACGACCAAATCAAACTCTATGATGGCGATTTATGTGAACTGAAAGTCGATGCGATTGTGAATTCTGCGAATAGTGAGATGCTTGGATGTTTTATTCCAAACCACCGCTGTATTGATAATGCAATTCATACTTTTTCAGGAATTGAACTTCGCTCCTTTTGTCACCATTTAATGGAAGAACAAGGGAAAAAGGAACCTGTTGGAAAAGCAAAAATGACGCCGGCATTCAATTTGCCTTCGAAGTACATCATTCATACAGTCGGGCCCTTTTTACCTCCAGGACAAAAAGTAACGCCACTTCGTGAACAGTTACTTGCTGGTTGTTACAAGAGTTGTCTAGAAACAGCAAGAAAAGCAGGTCTTACCTCGATTGCTTTTTGCGGGATTTCAACAGGAGAGTTTGGTTTTCCAAAAGAACCTGCGTCGCGTATTGCGGTAGATACTGTGAAAAAATGGTTGACGGAGACAGCTTCAACAATGACCGTTGTCTTTTCAACGTATACCAAGGAAGACCAATCAATTTATCAGAATTATTTATCAGGAGAACAGTAGAATGACGAAATGGAATGCATTACAAAAAGAAAGAACGACTGAAGCTAGTCTACTGGCGGACTTATTCCAGGAAGCTGATGCCATCGTGGTGGGTATCGGTGCTGGGATGTCGGCAGCAGATGGGTTCACCTATATTGGCAGTCGATTCGAAGACGCTTTTCCTGATTTTATCGAGAAGTATCAATTTTTTAGATATGTTACAGGCGAGCTTGTTTCATTTTTCCGAGTTGGGAAGAGTATTGGGCGTTTCAAAGTCGTTTTATCGCGCTCAACTACTTAGATCAACCTGTGGGGCAATCGTATGTGGAACTATTAGAAATGCTTAAAACGAAGCCATACCATATTATTACGACAAATGCGGACAATGCGTTTTGGGTAGCCGGGTATGACAAAGAGAAAGTTTATCATATTCAAGGGGAGTATGGACTTTTCCAATGTAGCCAGCACTGTCATCCAAAAACGTATCAAGATGATGCATTAGTCCGTAAGATGATTGCGGAACAAAAGGACATGAAAGTACCTTATGAACTGATTCCGTTCTGTCCAGAATGCGGAGCGCCGCTTGAAATTAATAAGCGTAATGCCGAAAAAGGAATGGTCGAGTCAGCAGATTTCTTTGCACAAAAAGAGCGCTATGATGCGTTTTTAGAAGAACATAAAAATGATAAGGTGCTCTTTTTAGAAATCGGAGTGGGCTTTACGACGCCACAATTTATTAAAACACCGTTCCAAAAATGCGTACAAGCCAATCCAAATGCGCTGTTTGTAAGTATGAATCATAAACATTACCGGATTCCGCTCGCGTTAAGAGAGCAGACTGTACAATTGTCAGAAAACATCGCCCCATTAATTCATGGGACATATCAAGAGCTTAAAGGAGAATAAACAATGTATTTAATCGAACCAATCCGTGATGGAAAATATGTAAAAGATGGAGCAGTAGCGCTTGCGATGCAAGTATATGTGCAAAGTAATGTCTTCTTAGATGATGACATCTTGTTCCCATATTACTGCGACCCTAAAGTAGAAATTGGAAAATTCCAAAACACAATCGCTGAAGTGAATGAGGAGTATTTAAAAGAAAACAATATTCTTGTTGTACGTCGTGACACTGGTGGCGGTGCCGTATACGTGGATTCTGGTGCTGTGAATGTGTGCTACTTAATCCAAGACAATGGAATCTTCGGCGACTTCAAGAGAACGTATGAACCAGCGATCAAAGCCTTACACGAACTCGGCGCAACAGCCGTTGAACAAACAGGACGTAACGATTTAACGATTGAAGGCAAAAAAGTATCCGGAGCTGCGATGACAATCAGCAATGGTCGAGTATACGGTGGATTCTCGCTCTTATTAGACGTGGACTATGATGCGATGGAAAAAGTCTTGAATCCAAACAAGAAGAAATTACAATCGAAAGGGATTCAATCGGTACGTGCACGTGTGGGAAGTATTCGTCCGTACCTAGCCCCAGAATATCAAAACGTGACGGTAGATGAATTCAAAAACTTAATCACATGTAAGATTTTAGGAATTAACTCTATAGATGAAGCGAAACGTTATGTGTTAACGGAAGAAGATTGGAAAGCAATCGATGAACTCACAGCTTCTAAATATAAAAACTGGGAATGGAATTATGGCCAATCTCCACAATATAGTGATTACCGTGATGGACGTTTCGCATGTGGAACAATTCAATGCTACTTAGAAGTGGAACAAGGTAGAATTTCAAATTGCCGTATTTATGGAGATTTCTTTGCAAAAGGAAATGTTCAAGAAGTCGAAGAAAAACTTAAAGGTGTTCGTATGGTGAAAGAAGACTTAGTGGAAGTCTTAAGCGCCATCGATTTAAGCAACTACTTTGGCGCAGTTACTGCTGAGGAATTTGCGGGACTCATTTTAGGAGAATAAAAAAATAGGGTGATACCGTATAAGGTATCACTCTATAAATTTAGAAAAGGATGAAGCATGGTGCTTCATCCTTTTTGCTTGATTAGTCTAATTCTTCTTTGGCTGGAATGCTGTGTGCTAGACGGCTTGCTGCAGCGGCTGCGATAGCTCCTACTAAGTCGTCTAAGAAGATGTTTACTTTACCAGTTGATTTGTCATCTAAGTTCTTAAGAATTCCTGGTTTTACTTTATCGATATAACCGTAGTTTGTAAATCCGATTGAACCATATACGTTTACGATCGATAATGCTAAGATTTCATCGACACCGTATAAAGGCTCGTCTTGAGATAAGACATCGTTTAATAATGGATGTAATTTCTTTTCTTCTGCTAATTTATCCATTTCGATACCAGTGATAACGGCGTTTTGAACTTCGCGTTTCTTCAATACGCTATTAACGTTTAATAAGCATTCTTCTTTCGTTAATCCTGGTACATATCTTTCTTGTAAGAAATAAACTAATTCAGCAATTTGTTCTAATTCTACACCGCGTTCAGATAATAATTCTAAACAGCGTTCGTGTAATTCTTTTGGGCTTTTCATCTGAAAAATCCTCCTTTTAACAAATTATGAAACCCTTTTAAAAAGAGTAGCTTTTTATTTTAACACAAAATACAAAGAACGCCCAAATGAATTGAGCGTTCTTTTTGAAATTTTGTAAACGGTTAGAACATTGACGAGCTATGAATCGTGCTCGGACGGCTATTTGGATTCACGTAAGTCATTGCAGCGTTAATGGCAACAGGTGCTTCACCAAATCCAGTAGCGATGATTTTTACTTTGCCATCGTAAGTTGCGATATCTCCAACGGCAAAGACGCCAGGAAGAGTCGTTTCCATTTGGCTGTTTGTCACGATGGTGTTACGAACCACATCGAATCCCCAGTTCTTCATTCCTCCAATAGAAGAAGAGAAGCCATAGTTCACGATAAAATCGTCAACAGGAAGTTCAATTTGGTCTTCACCTTTAGCATGTTTGAGGACAACCGATTGAATGGTTTCGCCATCGCCAATAATTTGGTCTGGAAGATAAGGCGTTAAAATGTCGACGCTTGATTCTTCTAGTTGTTTCACGCTATGTTCTTGTGCGCGGAACTGTGGACGACGATGGACGATCGTCACTTTCTTTGCGATTGGTTCTAAAGCTAGTGCCCAGTCTACCGCAGAGTCGCCACCACCGCAGATGGCTACAGTACGGTCGCGGAATCGCTCTAAGTTTGTTACGAAGTAGTGCAGGTTGCTGTTTTCATAAGTTTCTGCATTTTCTACATCGAGTTTACGTGGACGGAAAGCTCCGTTCCCACAAGCGATAATCACTGTTTTCGCGTAGTGCGTTTGTTTAGAAGTTACGAGTTCATATCCGAAGTCTGTTTTGTTTAATTCGAGTGCTTCTTCTTCTAAGCAGTACTGAGTTTCTGGGAAACGTTCAAGCTGCTTTTTCAAGTTCTCGATTAAATCGCCAGCTGTAATTTCTGGGAAGGCAGGGATGTCATAAACCATCTTTTCAGGATAAAGCATCCCTGGTTGCCCACCTAATTGGGGCAAAGTTTCAATAATTTTAACAGACGCTTGACGTAAGCCCGCGTAAAAGGCGGTGAAAAGCCCAACAGGCCCACCGCCGATAATAATGATATCAACAATTTCTTGAGTCACTTTTTACCTCCGAATTAATAGAACATTCTTAAAATAAAGGCCATTGCGATACCAGTTAGTACACCGGCGAACACCTCAACAGGTTTGTGACCTAGATATTTTTTGATAATTAATTTTTTGTTTTCTTCTGTGTCGAAGAGATTGATTGGATCATCTTCAGATTCAATTTCAACATGCTTTAATGCGCTTGATTCTTCGCGTACTTGCTCTTCGTATAATTTTTGTAGGAGAATTCCTTGTTCACCACTTTGACGACGAACGGCCATGGCATCGAACATCACGATTAAACCGAACGTTGTTGCGATTGCAACGAGTGGAGAAGCAAATCCGTATTCAATAATAAGCGCTGTAATCAGCGAGCTAACTGCAGCAGAGTGAGAACTTGGCATTCCACCTGTGCTAGTAACTAACGAAACGTGTGCACCATCTTTCTTTGAGAAGAGTGCAATCGGGAATTTAACAAATTGTGCAAATAGAATCGAGCAAATTGAAGCGATTAATGGATAATTTTGAAATATTGTCATTAAACTTTCACTCTTTCTTTTTTCTATACTCAAATACTATACCACGAAACAATGAAAATCACTAAGGAAAATTTGTAGATATTCTTTATTTTTTTATTAAGGTGGATAAGAACGCTAAATTGCACCCGTTTAGCTTTTGTGGTTTAATAGAGGAGGTTAGATGAGCAATCATCAGTAAGAATTAAAAGGAGATGGAAAAATGAGTCAATTTCCACAATTGAACGAAGTGAATGAAAAGAATCCACTCGTGACTGTGCATACGAACTTAGGCGATTTTACATTGGAATTATTCCTTGAAGTAGCACCTAAAACAGTGGAGAATTTCGTAACACATGCGAAAAATGGATACTACAACGGAGTTATCTTTCACCGTGTGATTGAAGACTTCATGATTCAAGGTGGCGACCCAACTGGAACTGGTATGGGTGGCGAGTCTATTTACGGACGTACTTTCGAAGATGAATTTTCAAGAGAAGCATTCAACTTGTATGGAACTTTATCAATGGCAAATGCAGGTCCAAACACAAATGGATCTCAATTCTTCATTGTTACAGCAAAACAAGTACCCGCACAAATGTTGAAACAATTAAAAGATGGCGGCTGGCCTGAAGAAATCGTTGAAGAATACGCTAAAGTTGGTGGAACACCTTGGTTAGACCACCGTCATACAGTATTCGGACGCGTCGTAGAAGGTATGGACGTTGTTCTTAAGATTGAAGGCGTAGAACGTAATGCGCAAGACCGTCCTCTAGAAGATGTTGTCATTGAATCGATGGACGTAAAAGCGTAGGAGGTTCTATGAGCAAAACTTTTAGAATTGGCGACATCGTTACGGCTAAAGTAACGGGTGTACAAAATTACGGAGTTTTCTTGGAGCTAGATGAAGATACACAAGGCTTGATTCATATTTCTGAGTGTAAACATGGATATATGGATAATGTGCATGATTTTGTGAAAGTAGGACAAGAAGTGACAGCCAAAGTCATTGACGTCGATGAATTCTCAAATAAGATTAGTTTATCGATTCGAGCGCTGGAAAAACTCGATGTGCCAGATGTTCCGCAACGCATTAAGAAAAATCGCAAGCGCTATGTTCCTTCCATTGGTTTTTCAAGCTTAGCGAAGAAATTACCAGAATGGATCGAAGAAGCACAAGAAAAATTTGTTAAAGATAAAAACAAAAATTAATAATACATCGTTATTGAATACGAAGGAGGCATTCAAATGGGACATATTTCATTTGATTATTCAAAAGCATTAAGTTTCTTCAGCCAAGAAGAAATTGACAATTTACAATCAACAGTAACAGCGTTAGATAAAGACTTACGCGAAGGATTAGGAGCAGGGAACGACTTCACAGGTTGGATTAACTTACCACGCGACTATGACAAAGAAGAATTCGCTCGTATTAAAGCAGCAGCTAAAAAGATTCAAGAAGAATCTGAAGTATTAGTGGTTATCGGTATCGGTGGTTCTTATTTAGGAGCTCGTGCAGCAATTGATTTCTTAAACCACGCTTTCTATAACTACTTACCAAGCGACAAACGTAAAACTCCGCAAGTATTATTTGCAGGAAACAGCATTAGCTCAACTTACTTACAAGGGTTAATCGACTTAATCGGAGATCGTGATTTCTCTGTAAACGTAATTTCTAAATCTGGTACAACAACAGAACCAGCGATTGCTTTCCGTGTATTCAAAGATTTATTAATTAAAAAATATGGTAAAGAAGAAGCTGTAAATCGTATTTACGCTACAACTGACCGCGCTCGTGGAGCATTAAAATCAGAAGCAGATGTGGAAGGTTACCAAACATTTGTAATTCCAGATGATGTCGGTGGACGTTTCACAGTATTAACAGCTGTAGGATTACTTCCAATTGCAGTAACTGGTGCAGATGTAGATGCATTAATGCAAGGGGCTGAAGATGCACGTGTGGCATACAGCTCATCAAACTTAAAAGAAAACGAAGCTTACCAATACGCTGTAGCACGTAATGTGTTATACCGTAAAGGAAAAGTGACAGAGTTATTAATTAACTACGAACCAACATTACAATACTTCCTCTGAATGGTGGAAACAATTATTTGGTGAATCAGAAGGGAAAGACTTCAAAGGAATTTATCCTTCAAGTGCAAACTTCTCAACTGACTTACACTCACTAGGACAATACATCCAAGAAGGTCGTCGTAACATCTTCGAAACAGTTATCAAAGTGGGTAAACCAAATGAAGAAGTAACAATTCCTGAAACAGAAGAAGATTTAGATGGATTAGGATACTTACAAGGTAAAACAATGGACTTTGTAAATACAAAAGCTTTCCAAGGAACATTACTTGCTCATACAGATGGTCAAGTTCCAAACTTTGTAGTGAACATTCCTGATATGTCAGCTTACACATTAGGACACTTAATCTACTTCTTCGAAATCGCAGTAGGGCTTTCAGGTTACTTAAATGGCGTTAACCCATTTGACCAACCAGGAGTAGAAGCATACAAGAAAAACATGTTTGCTTTACTTGGAAAACCTGGATTCGAAGACTTAGCAAAAGAATTAAACGAACGTCTATAATCAACTGACCGCATTCTCAAACTGAGGATGCGGTATTTTTGTATCTTTGTACGCTCGAATCAGGAAAAGAACTTGCTACAATGGGCATTTTGAACTAACATAGGTTTTACAAGAAGTGTTGGAGGAAAAAGATGAGAGTCATTGGATTAACAGGCGGTATCGCCAGTGGAAAGACAACTGTTTCGAATTTATTTAAAATCTCTGGAGTGCCGGTAATCGATGCCGACCTTGTAGCGAGACAAGTAGTCGAAAAAGGTACAGATGGATTAACAGCGCTCGTAAACCGCTTTGGAGAGGTTATTTTGAATACAGATGGAACGTTAAATCGAACGGAACTTGCAAAAAGAATGTTTAGCGAGGAAGCAATTCGAAGTGAAGTCAACGATATCCTTCAACCGCTAATTCGCCAAGAGATTACCTCTAGGATGAAGGCATACAAAGACCAAGGAAAAACGCTTATCGTCTTAGATCTTCCACTCTTATTTGAAATGCACTATGAGAACTTGTGTGATGAAATTATTGTGGTGGCTGTTTCTGTTGAAACGCAAATTGCTCGCATGGAAAAACGGAACGGATATACTAGACAAGAAGCGTTAGAGAGAATCCAATCACAGATGCCTTTAGAAGAAAAGGTAAAGAGAGCGACCATCGTGTGGTCTAATGAAGGAACCCTTCAAGAGTTAGAGCAAAAAGTCCATCAGTGGCTACTCGAAAATTTCCTTAAAAAATGATATAATAAATCGAATAAGCACAAAAAAGGAGAGGTGTTTGCAATGCAATGCCCAAAATGTAAAAACAATGGTTCTCGCGTAGTTGATAGTCGTCCAGCCGATGATGGCCGTTCAATTCGTAGAAGAAGAGAATGCGAAGAATGTGGCTACCGTTTTACAACATTCGAGCGCTTAGAAAAGGCGCCATTGCTTGTTATTAAACGTAACGGGAATCGTGAAGAATTTAGCCGTGAAAAAAATTATTAAACGGATTAGTTCGTTCAGCAGAAAAAAACGTCCAGTATCACTTGGACAATTAGAAACAATCGTGAATGAAATCGAACGTTCCATCAACCAAGAGGGAGAAAATGAAGTGTCAAGCACTCTTATTGGGGAAATGGTGATGGATCACTTAGCAAAAATTGATGACATTGCGTATATTCGTTTTTGCGAGTGTGTATCGTCAATTTACAGACCGCAAAATGTTCTTAAAAGAATTAGAAAGAATGTCTATGATTATGGACAGCCAAGAAAAATAGGAAGGAATTACAAGAATGCACTCAAAAGAGTTTCCGTGGGCACAGTATAAGCCTAAAGACGGTATCCTCGTGGTACAACCTGTGTGGATTACCGAAAGAGAAATCCAATTTTTAATGCAATTATACGCTCCGTTCATTGGGAAAGAAGCGACTCTTTTGTATGCGACTTTGTACGGTGAGTTATCTCCATCAGAGTACGAGAGTGAAGTCTTCTCCATTTCTGAATTATTGTCGATGACTAATTTAGGAATGCCAGACTTTTACTTAGCGAAAACACGCCTTGAAGGGATTGGACTTTTAAAAACGTATCGTAAGGAGCCAACCGCTTCACGTCCTCAAACGTACACGATGGAATTACAAGCACCAACGTCTCCGCGTCTATTTTTCAAAGATGCCTTGCTTTCGACTTTATTGTTAAACCAAATCGGGAATCATCGTTTTGAAAAATTAAAACAACGATTCTTAGTGTCAAAACCAGGCGATTTAGGAGAAAACGAAAGTGCGCAGTTTGAAGAAGCGTACCGACTTCCTTATAACATGGAGACTTATACAAGAAACCACGCGCAGGAAAACCGCATGGTACTCGATAGCAAGCAGCAAGCTGCATTCGAATTTACGTCGGATGTGGATTGGAATTTAATCGAAGGATTATTAAAAACAGAATTCGTTGATTTGAATTCCATTACGAAAGACGTTCGTAAAATCGTCGATGCGTTATACCGCGCGTATGGTTTTACAGAGCAAGAAATTGCACAATTCTTAGTGATTGCGTCTGATTTAACAACGAAAGTCATTGATGAAGAGTTCTTGTTGAAATTAGGACAAGAGGCTGCTCAAGATAAAGTGACACAACTTCGAAGCGAAGAAGTGGTTGAGCCTGTTGTTGTAGAGCCTACTGAAGCTCAAGTGGTGGAAGGGGCCTCTGAAGAAGAGTTAGCCATCCAGCAATTGATTCAAGCGGCTAAAGGAATGGCGCCAATCGACTTTGTTTCAAGTATCAAGGCGCAAAAGAAAGGCTATGTCTCAAAAGCAGAACGACAATTGATTTTTGATTTAGTATCTGTTAGCGGCTTGCCAAATGAAGTGTTAAATATTTTATTCCACTATGCTTTGGTACAGCTCGATAACGCGACACTGGCTCGAAACTTTATCGATGCCATTGCCAACGACTGGGCCACAAAAGAAATCAAGACCGCTCAAGAGGCGATGGAAGCTGTACGTAATCGCGACTTGCAACGAGAAGTGAAACGAAAACAACAACTGCATAATGCAGGTAAGAATAACTACAGAAGACAGGGTGGCTATCAAGAGCAATTGCCAGATTGGGCAAAAGATTCTAATGCGAAGGAGAAACAAACACCGGCTGCTAGCGAGAGCCAATCCGCACAAGTTTCAAGTAATTTGGCTGAGCAAATCGCAAAATTAAAAACAAGTAATCAAAGAGAACAACAATAACGGAGGTGAACGAATTGGAAGGATTAAAAGGATTTTTAGATCAAAGAGGAGCTGCTCAAGGCATGCCGAACATGCAAAACATCGAAAAGGAAATCTTTGAAGATGAAGATGTAAAAGCTTTTCTTGAACAACATAAAGAAGAATTGACTCCGGAAGCTATTCGTAAAGGAATGTCTGCGTTATTGGAGTTTCGAATGGAAAGAGATGCTAGAAAGAACAACAAGGAAGTGAAGGCACCAGGCCTCGAACCATGTTTAGAAGTGCATAATGGATTTATTTTAGTGAATTACAAACGTACCGAAGAAGCAATTCGCGAGGAAAGAGAACGTAAACGTAAACGCCTGATTCATTCCATCAATATGCCAAAAAATATCGCGGAGGCTCGTTTCTCAGATACGGCCCTAACGCCTGAGCGACAAGATGTCATTGGAGAATTGTTGAAATTCATCAATAGTTACAAACCAAATAGTACTGAATACCAAAAAGGATTGTATTTAGCAGGACCTTTTGGTGTTGGAAAAACATATATGATGGGCGCTTTAGCAAACGAACTTTCTGAGAACGGCGTTGAAACGACTCTTGTCAATGTTCCAACGTATAGTGCAGAAATTAAGCAAGCTATTGCGACAAATACCGTTGAAGCGAAATTAGTATCGATTAAGAACACACCAATCTTAGTGTTGGATGATATCGGTGCGGAAATGAATAGTGCATGGTTTAGAGATGAAGTGTTGATGGTGATTTTACAACACCGTATGTTGCAAGAATTACCAACGTTCTTCACATCGAACTTCACGATTGATCAGCTAGAAGCGCATTTTGCTCATTCAAATAAAGGAGACCAAGAGCTTCTGAAAGCAAAACGTCTGATTGAACGTATTCGTTTCTTAGCTAAAGAGTATTTTGTCGATGGACAAAATCACAGAAATCCATCCTAGATGAAAATGCTTGAAAATATGAAAGATTAGTGGTTAAATACTAATGAACTAAATATTTTGAAAATGATGAAAAAGACAAGAAACTATCTCTTGGTTACATTTCAGCGAGAAGTGGGTTGGTGCAACACTTCATCCGGAATAGTTTTACCACTTTTGAATCTTTGCTTGAATTCAGTAGAGCAAGGCGCATCGGAGCGTTATTCCGTTGAGGTTCATCTTTTTTGATGAACAAATTTGGGTGGAACCACGTAGAATATGACGTCCCATAGTTTGCAGTAGCAGACTATGGGATTTTTTGTTTATTTCAGAAATTTCAAAAAGAAAGAAGGAAGAAAATGTCAATGATTAAAATTACTTTTCCAGATGGTGCCGTTAAGGAGTTTCCAAAAGGAATTACAGTAAAAGAAGTTGCAGAAAGCATTAGCAAAAGCTTAGCGAAAAAAGCATTAGCAGGTAAAGTGAACGGAGAATTAGTAGACTTCGATCGCGCTATCGAAGAAGATGCTTCTATCGAAATCGTTACACCAGATCACGAAGATGCATTAGGAATCTTACGTCACTCAACAGCACACTTATTAGCACATGCATTAACTCGTTTATACCCTGGAATTCACTTTGGAGTTGGACCTGCGATTGAAACAGGATTCTACTACGATACTGATATGCCAAATCAATTAACAGAAGATGCTCTTCCAGAAGTGGAAGCAGAAATGATGAAAATCGTTAAAGAAAACTATCCAATCGTTCGTCGTGAAGTAAGCCGTAAAGAAGCGTTAGAAATCTTCGCAAACGACCCTTATAAAGTAGAGTTAATTAACGGTTTACCAGAAGATGAAACAATTACTGTATACCAACAAGAAGACTTTGTTGACTTATGTCGTGGTATCCACGTTCCTTCAACAGGACGTATCCAAGTCTTCAAATTATTATCACTTGCAGGGGCTTACTGGAGAGGAAACTCTGATAATAAGATGATGCAACGTGTATACGGAACTGCATTCTTTGATAAAGCAGACTTAAAAGAATTCTTGAAAATGCGTGAAGAAGCCAAAGAACGTGACCACCGTAAATTAGGAAAAGAATTAGATTTATTCATGATTAGCCAAGAAGTAGGTTCAGGATTACCATTCTGGTTACCAAAAGGGGCTACAATCCGTCGTACAATCGAACGTTACATCGTTGATAAAGAAATCAGCCTTGGATATCAACACGTGTACACTCCAGTTATGGCTGATGTAGGTCTTTACAAAACTTCAGGTCACTGGGCTCACTATCAAGAAGATATGTTCCCACCAATGGACATGGGTGATGGCGAAATGCTTGTATTACGTCCAATGAACTGCCCTCACCATATGATGGTTTATAAAAACCACATCCACAGCTACCGTGAATTACCAATTCGTATTGCTGAATTAGGAATGATGCACCGTTATGAAAAATCAGGTGCGTTATCTGGTTTACAACGTGTACGTGAAATGACTCTTAACGATGGACATACATTCGTTCGTCCAGACCAAATTAAAGACGAATTCAAACGTATCTTAGACCTAATCCGTGAAGTATATAGCGACTTCAATGTTAAAGACTACCGCTTCCGTTTAAGCTATCGTGATCCTGAAGATAAACATAAATACTTCGATGACGATGAAATGTGGAACAAAGCAGAATCAATGTTAAAAGAAGCCATGGATGAAATGGGATTAGAATACTTCGAAGCTATCGGTGAAGCAGCATTCTACGGTCCTAAATTAGATATTCAATTCCGTACTGCAATGGGATTAGAAGAAACAATGTCTACAATCCAATTAGACTTCTTATTACCAGAACGCTTTGACTTAACATACGTTGGTGAAGATGGAGATAACACTCACCGTCCAGTGGTTATCCACCGTGGGGTTGTTTCAACTGCAGAACGTTTCGTAGCTTACTTAATCGAAGAATACAAAGGAGCATTCCCAACTTGGTTAGCTCCAGTTCAAGCAACAATCATTCCTGTAAGTGTGGAACATCATTATGATGCTGCACGTGAGTTGAAAGAAAAAATGGCCCGTTTAGGAATGCGTGTAGAACTTGATGACCGTAATGAAAAAAATGGGTTACAAGATTCGTGCATCTCAAACTCAAAAAGATTCCTTATCAATTAGTAATTGGGGATAAAGAGGTTGAAGAAGGTACTGTAACAGTTCGTCGTTATGGTTCTAAAAGAAACTAAATCAATGTCTGTTGAAGCGTACTTAGAATACGTACAACGCGAGATTGCAAACTTCTCTCGCCCGCTTGAAGACTAATTTTTTTCAAAGGCTCGTAGCAATACGAGTCTTTTTTTGTGCTTTAAATATAAAACTGAAGGTTTTGATTTATGGCTGGGATGGTTTAAGAAGAATTGAGTGCTACTTAATAAAATATATTGAAGTGTGGTTTTTTTAATAGAGGTTTCGTTCTTTCGAATCATTGCGGATGTCTTCATAAAAAGCTGTAATGGGATACCGGTTCGAGCCGAGGTCTCTCACCTTCAAAAGCCTCAAAAAAACGGGAGTAAGGAATGAATTCCTAACTCCCGTTAATTCGTTTTGATATGATTCCCCATTACTGCTTTTATAGAATCCGCATGATTCTCCAGAACGAAGCATTAAAAATCTATTCGTATATTTTATAAGATGAGCTATCTTTCTTAGACCGCCATAAATCAAAATGCGGATAAAGAAGACGAGTCTTGTGAGAAATTAGTTATCGCTAAAATTGGAGGCCCGCTGGTGCTTTTTTATGGAGTGGAGGCTGGTTCTTCTGAAGTTGAAATAGTGGGGAGTGGATGATTGACAAAATCAGATAGCAAAGTTAAGATAAATGTATTGGTAGATCTCTCCGCGTGTGGAGGGACTTTTTTTATGCATATATACAATTGATTGAGAAGGAGAGTTTTAATGGTAGTTGAAGAAAAACAAAATCCGTTAGGGTACGAAAAAATTAGTACATTGATTCGCAAAATGGCGATTCCTGCGATTGTCGCGAATGTGGTTAACGCTCTTTATAATATCGTTGACCAAATTTTTATCGGACAAGGGGTAGGATACTTAGGAAATGCGGCAACGAATATTGCCTTTCCAATTACGACACTTTGTATGGCGATTGGGTTGATGGTTGGAGTGGGTGCTGCATCGAACTTTAACTTGGCGCTAGGTCGAAAGGAAGACAAACATGCGCGTGAGGTTGCTGGAACGGCAGTCGTATTACTCCTTACTGCTGGAGTCATCATCATGAGTGTGGTGCTTTTATTCTTACAACCACTATTGAATCTATTTGGAGCAACAGACCAAATTTTAGGCTATGCTAGCGAATATGCTGGGATTACGGCAGTAGGGATTCCGTTCTTTATGATTTCGATTGGGTTTAATCCGCTAGTCCGTGCAGATGGTAGAGCGACCTATTCAATGATGGCAATTATTGTCGGTGCGTTGCTGAATACAGTGTTAGACCCGTTATTCATTTTTGGATTCAATATGGGGATTGCTGGGGCTGCTTGGGCGACGGTGATTAGTCAAATTGTTTCGGCAGTCGTGTTGCTTGCCTATATTCCACGATTTAGATCTGTTCATTTTGAACGCAGCGACTTCAAATTGTCGTTTGAAGATGTGAAAGTCATTGCGTCACTTGGATTAACATCGTTCATTTTCCAAATTTCTGCGACGATTGTACAAATCACATCGAACAACTTGCTTCGTACATATGGGGCACAATCAGTGTATGGTAGTGATATCCCGATTGCAGTTGGGGGAGTCGTGAGCAAAATCTTCGTTATATTCATTGCAGTTGTGATTGGGTTAAACCAAGGTGCGCAACCGATTTTAGGATTTAACTATGGGGCGAAGAAATATTCACGCGTTCATGAAACGATGAACTTGCTCTTAAAAGTAACCTTAATTTTATCGACTATTTTATGGGTTCTATTCGAAGCTTTTCCGTTACAACTCATTCAAATGTTTGGGAGCGGTGAGGCATTATACTACGAGTTTGGAGTGCGGTATGCGCGTGCCTTCTTATTCTTCACTTTCATTAATGGAGCAACCATTATTGTAACAACGTTCTTCCCAGCAATTGGAAAGGCGAAATTAGGAGCGATTCTATCGCTAACACGCCAATTATTTGTGCTACTTCCAGTGATGCTTCTTCTTTCAACAATATTTGGAGTGGATGGGCTGATTTTTTCAGGTCCAGTATCAGACTTCATTTCATTCACGATTTGTATTACAGTATATATGAATCAAATGCGCAAGATTCCAAAGGTGGACGAACTTCTGGTATAATGATTGGAAGAAATGGAAGGGGTATGATTTATGGAATGGTCTAAATTACTATCAACAAAACGTCTTTCTGGTAAAGAAGCGACACATCGTAACGAGTTTGACGATGATTATAAACGAATTGTAACAAGTCCTTCTTTTCGAAGATTACAAGATAAGACACAAGTATTTCCGTTAGAACGCTTGGATTTTATTCATACGCGACTAACGCACTCGCTAGAAGTAGCGATGGTGGCACGTTCTCTAGCAAAGGAAATTGTCATTTTATTGCAAGAGGAATTACAAAAGAATCCGGACAGCAGTAAGCAAGAGATGATTGACCATCAAGAAGATGTCTTGAAGATTGTTGAATGTGCGAGTCTCGTTCATGACCTTGGAAACCCTCCATACGGACACTTTGGAGAAGATATCATCCGTCAATGGTTTAAGAAAAACTTGCCAAGTATCTTAAAAGAAAAAAGCGACGTAGCTGAAGAGTTCTTAGCGAGTCCATATGTGTATGATTTCTACCGTTTTGAAGGGAATGCGCAATCGCTTCGTATTGTATCGAAGTTGCATGACTTCAAAGGGGAGTTTGACGGACTCGATTTAACAGCGGCAACGCTCAATACAATCCTAAAATATACGTACCCATCTTCTCATAAGAAAACAGAAGAGATTACCTCTAAAAAAGTAGGGTATTTCTTTGCAGAAGAAGAAGCCTTTAAGACTGTAACAGAGATTACAGGGGCGGGGACAAGCCGTCATCCGCTAACATTCATTCTTGAAGCTGCAGACGATATTGCGTATCTGGTAGCTGACATGGAAGATGCGATTGGGAAAGGCGTGATTTCTTTTAGAGATGTGCGTGAGTTTTTACTAGAGAACTTGAGTAACGATGCTTATAATGCTCCGCATTCCGTTCACACCCGCGAAGTGTTAACAACGATCGATGAGAAAATCTTCAGCGTCAACCGTTTCTTTGTGGATTTACGTGATAAATTAATCGACGGTGCGCGTCATAATTTCGTGAATCATTATGATGAGATTATGGCAGGGACGTTTAACCAAGACTTGTTTAAAAATTCTTGGGCAGAAGATTTGTATGTGATTCTTCGTAGATTATCTGAAGAGAGAATTTATGATCATAAGGGAATCTTGAGATTAGAAATCGCAGGATATACAACACTCACTTATTTATTAGACAGCTTTGTCCCTTCTCTTGTCTCATATGATACGAACCGTCAATTAGACTATGTAGAATTGAAGAAGATTGGCATTATTTCTGAAAGCCAAAAACGTTCATACCATTACTTTGCAGAAGGAAAGAGCGAAGTTGAAAAATTATACTTACGCCTTCTATTAGCGACGGACTTCATTTCAGGAATGACGGATAGTTATTCACATCGTCTCTATTTAGACATGGTTGGAATTTAATGTGAAAGTAGACAATTACCATATATGGTAATTGTCTATTTTTTTAATGTGAAGTGCACCCAAAAAGTAAGACAGAAAATCTAACTTTTGGGGTGCGCTTCAAATGACCATATATGGTCTTTTTTTGCTTCAAAAATAAAAAGACCGCCGACGGATTTTGTTCGTCAGCGGTTCTAGTTTGTCTAATTTAGTTGAATACAGGTCGTTTTTTCTCCACGGGAATGCTGATTTCAACAAAGTTATCAGCATGAATAATATCCAGACCTTCTGGTTTCATATGGAATAGGCGATGAACGACGAATTCAATTTCAACATCTTTAATACGTCTTTTTCTGTTTAAAATTACAATATCACGGTGAGTGGCAGCGTCAGCATAGAAAACAGTTGTTTGACCAAGTGAATATACCTTGATGAAGTACGCATCTGTATTTGCTAACTGTTCATTGACAAGTTGCGAGTGAGAATTGGTAATATCGATAAGTTTCATAGACACAGCCTCCTTCTGAAAAATTCCTTGAAACCATTATACATTTTTTTTGCTTCATTTTCACCTACAAATTTAAGAAAAGTTATTAAAATTTAAAGAATTTTCAATCAAGAGATTTTTTTGTAAGTGTGATAGGGATTGTGATGAAAGTGCTTTTAAAAAATGTATTTAAATAGTTGTTAAATCTCTCAAAAAATGGTAATCTTATTAATTGAAAGGGTTGTATTTTTGAGGCTTACATGCTCTCGAACGTACATTTCTTAACAAAAATTTACTTTCAAAGGAGACTTTCAATATGGAAAAGAAAGAATATCATGTAATCGCAGAAACAGGGATCCACGCTCGCCCAGCAACTTTATTAGTTCAAACAGCAAGCAAATATAGTTCAGATATCCAATTAGAATACAAAGGTAAATCTGTTAACTTAAAATCAATCATGGGCGTTATGTCATTAGGTGTTGGCCAAGGTGCTGACGTAGTGATCACTGCTGAAGGTGCTGACGAAGCAGAAGCATTAGCAGGAATCGACGAAACAATGAAAAAAGAAGGATTAGCTGAATAATATGAAACCAACATTACAAGGGATTGCTGCTAGTGATGGCATCGCAATTGCCAAAGTATATACTTTGACTGAACCTGATTTAACAGTGACAAAAGTGACTGTAGAAGATTCAGAAAAAGAAGTTTCACGCTTGGATGATGCATTAGCAGCGTCAATTAAAGATGTCGAATTAATTAAAGAGACTGCATTAAAAAACTTAGGTGAAGAAGAAGCGCAAGTATTCGATGCTCACTTAATGGTTTTAAGCGACCCAGAATTAATTGGACAAGTAAAAGATAGCATTACATCAAATAAAGTGAATGCGGAATCTGCATTAAAAGAAGTAACAGACATGTTTATTTCTATTTTTGCAGGAATGGAAGATAACCCTTATATGCAAGAACGTGCTGCGGACATTCGTGACGTATCAAAACGTATCTTAGCTCATTTATTAGGCGTTAAAATTCCTAGTCCAGCAACTATTAAAGATGAAGTGATTATCGTTGCTGCCGATTTAACACCGAGTGATACAGCTCAATTAAATCGCCAATACGTTAAGCTTTCGTTACTGATATTGGTGGACGTACTTCTCACTCAGCGATTATGGCGCGTTCTTTAGAAATTCCAGCAATCGTTGGTACTAAAGAAGTGACTTCAATTGCTAAAGACGGAGATATCATTATCGTGGATGGTTTATCAGGGGAAGTATTCCTTAACCCATCTGAAGAAGTGGTTGCTGAATACCGTGCTAAAGCAGAAGCATTTGCGGCTCAACAAGCTGAATGGGAAAAATTAAAAGATTCAAAAACTTACACTAAAGATGGCCATCAAGTTGAATTGGCTGCAAACATTGGTACACCAAAAGATTTAGAAGGTGTTGTAAACAATGGTGCAGAAGGTGTTGGTTTATACCGTACAGAATTCTTATACATGGATTCTCACGAAATGCCAACAGAAGAAGATCAATTTGAAGCTTACAAAGCTGTTTTAGAAGGCATGAATGGAAAACCTGTTGTCGTTCGTACAATGGATATCGGTGGGGATAAAGAGTTACCATACTTACCATTACCACACGAAATGAACCCATTCTTAGGATATCGTGCAATTCGTATTTCATTAAACGAACCTGAAATGTTCCGTACACAATTACGTGCGTTATTACGTGCTTCTGTATACGGTAAATTACGTATCATGTTCCCAATGATTGCGACATTAAATGATTTCCGTGGCGCTAAAGCATTATTAGAAGAAGAAAAAGCTAAATTAATCGCAGAAGGTGTTGCAGTCAGCGACGATATCCAAGTTGGTATCATGATTGAAATTCCTGCAGCGGCAGTTTTAGCTCACCAATTCGCTAAAGAAGTGGACTTCTTCAGTATCGGAACAAACGACTTAATCCAATACACAATGGCTGCTGACCGTATGAACGAACGCGTTTCATACTTATACCAACCATATAACCCATCAATCTTAACGTTAATCAAACACGTGATTGATTCAGCACACAAAGAAGGCAAATGGGCTGGAATGTGTGGGGAAATGGCTGGGGATCAAACAGCTGTGCCTCTATTAGTAGGTCTTGGATTAGACGAGTTCTCAATGTCTGCATCAAGTGTTCTAAAAACACGTAGCTTAATTGCTAAATTAACATTAAGCGATATGCAAGCATTAGCAGATAAAGCAATTAACGAATGTGCAACTGTACAAGAAGTTGAAGCATTAGTTGAAGAAGCTGTATCTAAAATCTAAACAATAGATAGTCTGAGCACCTGAGGGAAACCTTGGGTGTTTTTTTGATGCCAAAAATTCTAAAAAAAGTGTTAAACTCTCTAATATTCTGTAATTGAGTATGTTCACATTGTAAGGACTGTGGTATACTCTGTTGGTAGATTATTTTGAGAGGTTTAAGTATTGAAAAAGATAAAAGGTTTCTTTATTGGATTAATATTAGCGATTATAACAGTCGTTATTTTTGTTCCTATCCAAGTTCAAAAAATTAATCAATATTATAAGGTGAATGATAATAGTGTTCGTTATAATACAAGTTATAACAAGCATAAAAGTAGAGAGATTTTAAAAGCAAACTATGATGAAAACACGCATTTATTATTAGGTTCTTCTGAACTTACTGTAGCTAATAAAAAAGAATTTCATCCAGCGCAAATGTTTAATTATGATGATTTTCATCTAATGCAAGTAGGGGGCGGATTCTTCCAAAATGTGATTCAAGCATCAACGTTGGCTTCGTTAGAGCCGATTATGACACAGAAGAAAGTGGCTATTATTGAAAGCTTAAATTGGTTCGATCAAAAAGGGATGAGACAAGATGCCTTTGAAAGTCGAATTTCAAAAGAGCATGTGTACTATACGTTGATGAATCCAAAACTTTCAAAAGAAACAAAGTTAAAATTTATTAATCGAGTTTTAGAGTTGTCAGCAAAAAATGAATCATTAACAAGTACGTTTGAAAGATATAAACGAGTGCTTGTTGAGGGGGAAGGTTCTCAAATTGACCAGTTCATGATTCAAATGGAATTGGCTAAATTTTCCTTAAATGTTGTACAGGCGTTTTATGATGAACACTCAATAGTAGAATCGCCATCCAAAGGGAGTACTATGCCCGACTATAACTGGGATGAAGTATTGGCTAAAAACGAGGAACAAGCTAAAAAAGATACTCAATCGAATGAGTATCATTTTGACGATTGGTATTATAAAAAGCAAATTGCTAATAAATTAGAATCGCTAAAAGATTCTAATGCAACGTTTAAATACACTGAGTCTCCAGAATATGAAGACTTCAAGTTGTTTTTACAGATTGCAAAGGAATTAGGGGTGGAGGTTCTTGTAATCACATTTCCTGTTAACGGACCGTGGTATGATTATATTGGAATTGACGCTTCGCAACGAAATGCCTTTTCAACAAAAATCAATGAAATTGTTAAGGAAGCTGGCGTGAAGCAGGTCGATTTAACGTCACATGATTACGATCCTTATTATATATGGGATGCAACTCATCCTGGATGGAAGGGGTGGCCTTTAGTTGAAAAAGAATTGGTCAAGTTTTTTAAAGAAAATGGATAATGTATTAGTATGGTCACTCGTATTTTATGTGCTCATTACTAGTGTTCTACTTTATTGTATATTTACAGATTTCACAAATGCAACAGAATTTATCTATAATGCATTCTAAAAATGAAGTTTATGAGCTAGGAAGATTCCTCTTTCCTAGCTTTTTCAGTTTTTTTACATTGATTGAAATGACAAAGATTAGTATAATACAGTCATTAAGACTCGAGGTGAAGACATGAAAAGACAAAGAACTTTTCAAATGGTATTAAGTGCGATGTTTATCGCGATGATTATTTTACAAAGTTTTGTTCCATTTTTAGGGAACTTACCATTAGTGGTATTAGATATTACGATTATTCATATTACAGTTATTGTTGGTGGGATTGTGTTAGGGCCACAAGCAGGGCTGCTTCTAGGATTTACGTGGGGATTTTGTTCGTTCCTACGTGCTTTTACGTCAGGGAATGTTCTTAGCTTGATGATCTTTACAAATCCATTAATTTCTATCTTGCCACGCTTAGTGATGGGGGGACTTGTTGCGTTATTTTATCATAAGACAACTAAACTCATTGCGTCCGACCAACTCAGAATGGCAGTGGCTGGTTTCCTTGGAAGTATTATGAATACGGTATTAGTATTAAGCTCCATTTATTTACTGATGGGAAATCAATATGCAGAATTAACAGGGAAAACAGTTGCGGAATTGCCGATTTTCTTAATGGGCGTTGTTATGACAAACGGTATTGCGGAAGCGTTGGCTGCAACAGTGATGACACCAATTATAGCTTCAATTTTAGTTAAGATTTCTAAGAAAAGAGGATAGTTTATGTGGGAAGGTAAAAACGTAACGGTCTTTGTTACGGGTGGAATCGCCGCGTTTAAAGCAGCTACACTTGTTCGCTTGTTTGTAAAATCAGGGGCAAATGTGGAAGTTGCGATGACAAAAAGTGCGTGTGAATTCATTACGCCACTAACGTTTCAAGTGTTAACGAAAAATAAAGTGCATACCGATACGTTTGACGAAGACGAAGCAGATCGTGTTCAACATATTCATTTAGCAGATAAAACCGATGTGGCAGTTGTTGTACCAGCAACAGCTAATACGATTGCGAAATTGGCCAATGGAATCGCCGATAACTTTGTAACAAGCACATTATTAGCAATAACGGCTCCGATTTATGTAGCGCCTGCGATGAATGAGCATATGTGGGAAAATCCTGCAACCGTTCGTAATGTGGCACAGCTTAAAGCAGATGGAAAAGTGATCATTGAACCAGCAACAGGATTTTTAGCTGAAGGATATAACGGAAAAGGACGCCTTCCTGAACCAGAAGAAATCTTCGAACAAGTGACATTTCGAGAGTAGAAGAGAATACAAATCTCCTTTAGAAGGAAAAACGATTCTAATCACTGCTGGTGGAACAAAAGAGCGCATCGATCCAGTTCGTTATATCTCCAATGATTCTTCTGGGAAAATGGGCTATGCACTTGCAAAGGCTGCATCCATCTTAGGAGCTGAAGTTCAATTAGTGTCAACAACCAAACAATTGAAAGTTCCGTTTGGAGTAGAGGTCACTTATGTAGAGTCAGCGCGTGAGATGGAAGAGGTGGTCACATCTTACTTCCCAACAACGGATGTAGCGGTGATGGTTGCTGCGGTATCTGATTACTATGTAGCAAATCGTTCGGACCAGAAAATCAAAAAGCAAAACAATGAATCAGGGTTAAAACTAGAATTAGCAGAAAATCCAGATATTCTAAAGGGACTTGGACATTCTAAAAAAGAAGGACAAGTTGTTATTGGGTTTGCGGCAGAGACTGAAAGAGTATTAGAATATGCTGCAGCAAAATTAGAAAAGAAAAAAGCCGATGCGATTATCGCTAACGACATTTCAAGTTCGAAGATAGGATTTAATGCGGATAACCATCAAGTTACAATTCTTACTAAAGAAGGTAAACAAATTCCACTTCCAGAGTGTTCAAAAGATGCGTTAGCTCTTGAAATTTGGAAAACTCTAGTGGGAGAAAATGTGATTCGATAGTCAATAATAAGAGATACGATAAACCAATTTAACGTTTCTGTTAGATTGGTTTATTTTATTGTCCTTTCTAGCACTAAAATAATTGCATGATTTACATAGAAATTTACCGCAATTCAAGAAAATGTGGTATAATAGGGAAGGTTATCTAGGCATGAAAGGAGATTTTATGAACGAGAATATTTCATTGCCAGAATTTATGAGAAACGAACTCGTAATTAAAACACAGAAGGAACTTCGACAGCGAAAAGGGTATCTGATTTCAAAGAGGATCTTTGATATTGTAGTTTCGTTATTACTGCTAGTTCCGTTATCAATCATCTTTTTAGTGATTGCCATTGCAATTAAATTAGAAGATGGAGGTCCTGTTTTTTATAGACAGGAACGCGTTACGACAAATGGACGCAAATTTAAGATTTTTAAATTCAGAACGATGGTATTAAATGCGGATAAAGTAGGGCCGCTTGTGACACAAGACCACGATCCACGTATTACAAAAGTTGGACGTCGTGTTCGTAATTATCGTCTGGATGAAGTAGCCCAGCTACTAAATGTATTAATTGGAGATATGTCTTTTGTAGGCGCAAGACCGGAAGTTCAAAAATATGTAGATGCATACACGCCAGAAATGCAGACAACCTTATTACTTCCTGCCGGAGTAACATCCATTGCTGCGATTGAATTTAGACACGAAGCAGAAAAGATTGCGGAGTGGACGAAACAAGGCCTAACCGTCGATGAAGCATATATCGAACATATCTTGCCAGAAAAAATGCAATACAATATTGATTATTTAAAAAAATGTAGTTTAAAAAATGATATTGCAATTATGGTGAAAACTGTGATTGCAGTCTTAAAATAACTTGGAGGAACCAACATGAAAGTTAGAAATATTCCATTCTCACCACCAGATATTACAGAAAAGGAAATCAACAATGTCGTTGAAGTATTAAAATCTGGTTGGATTACAACAGGACCAAAAACAAAAGAATTTGAACGCCAATTAGCTGAATATATGGGCACTGAAAAAGTAGTCTGCTTAAACTCAGCAACAGCTGCTTTAGAATTAGCACTACGCGTTTTAGGCGTTGGACCTGGAGACGAAGTCATTGTTCCGGCATACACATATACAGCTTCTTGTAGTGTGATTGAGCACGTTGGAGCAACACCAGTTATGGTTGATATCCAAGAAGACCATTTCGAAATGAATTATGATGCATTAGCGGATGCCATCACTGAAAAAACAAAAGTGATTATTCCTGTTGAATTAGCAGGGGTACCATGTGACTATCGTCGTATTTTCGAAGTAGTGGAATCAAAACGTGGCTTATTCCAACCGTCTACAAACTTACAACGTTACTTTAACCGTATTATTGTTGTTTCTGACTGTGCACATGCAATTGGAACAACTCGTGACGGAGTTTCTGTTGCAAAAATCGCAGACTTTGCATCATTCTCATTCCATGCAGTTAAGAATTTAACAACTGCAGAAGGTGGATGTATTACATGGAATCCAGCAAACGAATTGGATTCTGAAGCAATGTATAAAGAGTTCCAAGTGTACTCATTGCACGGACAAACAAAAGACGCTTTAGCAAAAATTAAACCAGGTTCTTGGGAGTACGATATTGTTATCCCAGGATTCAAATGCAATATGCCAGATATTATGGCTGCAATCGGTTTAGCGCAATTAGAACGTTACCCACAATTATTGGAACGCAGAAAAGAGATCGTACGTCATCTTGATAAAGGATTATCTGTGGATAAACGTATCCAAGTTTTACCTCACGAAGGTAAAGATTATGAATCTTCACGTCACTTATATATCACTCGTGTTCAAGGCGCAAGCTATGATCAACGTGGAGAAATTATTACAAAAATGGCGGAACGTGGCGTTTCATGTAACGTTCACTACAAACCACTTCCATTATTAACGGCTTACCAAAATATGGGATTTCGTATGGAAGATTATCCAAATGCTTACCGCTTCTTTGAAAATGAAGTAACTTTACCATTGCATGGATTACTTAGCGATGAAGATGTGGATTACATTGTTCAAAATTATTTAGAAGTGATTCAAGAAGTACTTGGATAGTCAGGAGAGGATATTTAAATGAATAATCGATTAAAAATTTTATTATTATTCATCGTTGACTCGCTACTTGTTGTTGGATCAGTATTTTTAGGATTTCGATTAGTAACAGAAGGATTAATTCGTAATATTCACGGATTAACGATTACAGCGATTTTATCGTTAGTAGCCTATTATGTGTTCTCATATTTCTTCAATCTTTATTGGAGAGATTGGGAATACGCTAGTGTGTACGAAGTAATTACTGTCGTAAAATGTGTCTCAGCAACTGTTATTGTTTCAACAATTTCAGGATTAGCGTTCTTCGATACAAAAGTAACGTGGCAATTTCTAATTGTTTGCTGGTTATTACTAGTGATTTCAATCGGTGGAGTTCGTCTCTCAATGCGTGTCTTCCGTGAATTCTTTGCGGATAGCAGCGTCATGGAAAATGCAAAACCAACATTAATCGTTGGGGCTGGTGCTGCTGGAACATTATTAGTTCGTCAAATGCTTATGCATCCAGCAATGCGTATGGATCCAATTGCCTTGTCGACGATGACCCAGAAAAACTACGTAAAGATATTTATGGAGTTCGTATTTTAGGAGCGATCAAAGATATCGAACGTATTGTAGATACAATGGGAATTACGAAAGTCGTTATTGCGATGCCATCACTTCCGATCAAGAAATTAAATGAAGTGTATGATGTTGCTCGTAAGACTGGTGCTGAATGTGTAATCTTACCAAATATTGACGATGTCATGAGCGGGAACTTACACGTACAACAACTTAGAAATGTAGAAATCGAAGACTTATTGGGTCGTGAGCCAGTTCATTTGGATCAAACGATGATTGAAAAACAACTTCGTGGCAAGAAGATTCTTGTAACGGGTGCAGGTGGTTCAATCGGTTCAGAAATTTGCCGTCAAGTGGCTAAATTCAAACCAAAAGAAATCGTTATTTTAGGACATGGTGAAAATAGTATTTATCAACTGAATATGGAATTAGTGGGTAAATATTCTCAACACTTCACGATTACACCAGTCATTGCCGATGTGCAAGACCGTAAACGTATTTTTGAAGTGATGGATAAATATAAACCAGATGTTGTTTACCATGCGGCTGCGCATAAACACGTACCATTGATGGAATTAAACCCTCGTGAAGCGGTGAAAAACAATATTCTTGGTACAAGAAATGTGGCTGAAGCAGCAAGCCATGCGCGTGTTAAAGCATTCGTAATGGTATCAACAGACAAAGCAGTTAACCCACCAAATATTATGGGTGCAACAAAACGTCTTGCGAAATGATTGTGCAAGACATGGCGACACGTAGCGAGTATACAAAATTCGTTGCGGTTCGTTTCGGGAATGTATTAGGCTCACGTGGTTCAGTAATTCCGCTCTTCAAGAAGCAAATTGCTGAAGGGGGGCCAATTACAGTGACTCACCCGGATATCGTACGTTACTTTATGACGATTCCGGAAGCTGCTCAATTAGTAATCCAAGCAGGTTCACTTGCTCGAGGCGGGGAAATCTTCGTACTTGATATGGGTCAACCAGTGAAGATTGTTGACTTAGCGAAAAATTTAATTCGTCTTTCAGGATTCGATGAAGGAGATATCGAGATTAAGTTTACAGGATTACGCCCAGGAGAGAAGATGTATGAAGAGTTACTGAACGAAGGGGAAGTAAATCCAAAACAAGTCTTTCCTAAGATTCATATTGGAATTGCGGATAATTCTAAGATTAATCGCGTGTATAATTTCATTGAAAATTTCGAAAGCTATACAGATCAAGAATTACACGATGAATTGATTGATATTGCGAATAAAAAGAAATAGATAAATGGGTCGATGATTTCATCGGCCTTTTTTGATGATATTTCTGTTTTTATAAAAAGAACTATTTTATAATGAATTGAGAATAAAAAATAGGAGATTGCATATGAAAGTTAGTATCATAATTACCGCAAGAAATGAAGAAAAATACTTACCAATGTTATTTGAAGATATCCTAAATCAAACATACCCACTCCAAAATATTGAAGTCGTTTTGATGGATTCAAATTCAACGGATAACACTAGAAAATTGATGGAAGAATTTAAAAATAACAATGAAAGTTTAAGTGTTCAAATCGTTACAAACGAACGTCAAATTCAGGCAGCAGGGTTTAATGAAGGTGTTAAACATGCTACTGGGGATGTTGTGCTAAAAATCGATGCCCATTCTAGAATTCCACAAGACTTTGTCCAAAAAAATGTGAATGAAATTATAGCAGGGGCATTTGTTTGTGGTGGGAATAGACCAACTGTTGTAGACTCTGATGATGATTTTTCAAAGACTCTCCATATCGTAGAAGAATCTGCACTAGGAAGCAGTATTGCAAACTACAGAAAATCCAATGTGAAAAGAAAAGTGAACTCTATTTTTCATGGAATGTATCGTAAGGAAGTGTTTGAAAAAGTAGGACTAGCAGATGAAAGATTGTTGCGTACTGAGGATAACGAATTTCATTACAGAGTGCGAAAAGCGGGATATGATATTATTTTTAATCCTGAAATTGAGTCGTACCAGTATATTCGTCCAACTTTCACAAAGATGATTCAACAAAAATTTGCGAACGGATATTGGATTGGCTTGACTTCACATATTTGCCGTGATTGCTTATCTTTATTCCATTTCGGTCCCGGTGTATTTGTGGCGACTTTACTCATATTAATGATGTTTACGCCAATTAGTTTTATACCATTATTAACGGTGTTTGGGCTCTATATATTGGCAGTCTTAGGATTATCTATTTTTGAAATTTCGAAGCAAAAATATAACCATACGCTACTATTAATTCCATTCATTATGATTGCCGTTCATTTTGCCTATGGAATTGGAACGATTAAAGGATGGATCTTTGGTTTTGAATTTAAAAAAGAATATTTTGGTGAAGAAGAAAAATCTTAAAATTACTATAAATACTCATGAATTCAAGCAAATCTGTGATATAATAAACTGATTGTATAGTTATTGGAGTGGAATGAATGAGAGTTAATGAAGAAAAATTATCAAATAGAAGAAAACAAAGAAAAAACAAAAAATTAAGAAAAGTTATTTTAACGGTCTTACTGGCAGTGGGGGCTGTGATTATTGCAGTTGCTGCTTACGCATGGAGTCGTATTTCTAAAGCGGAAGATGCGATTCATCAAAAGGTGGAGACCGTCCAATTACGTGAGAAAGAATTAACAGATGATAGCAGCTTTTCGGTTCTTCTATTAGGGATTGATAATGGAGCGTATGGTCGTGATACGGAAGTAGGACGTTCAGATACGATGCTTCTTGTTACGGTAAATCCAAAACAAAAGAAAACAACGATGATTAGTATTCCTCGTGATTCTTATACTGAAATTATCGGCTATGGTACTTTTGATAAAATTAACCATGCGTATGCGTTTGGTAAAGAACAATTCTCAATTAATAGTGTCCAAACATGCTGAACGTTCCAATTGACTACTATGTAACCGTAGATATGGGTGGATTGATGGGACTTGTTGATGCAGTCGGTGGATTAGAGATTACGCCAGCGTTAACATTTACGTATGAAGAGGAGTCCTTTACTGAAGGGGTTACACGTCATGTAGACGGGGAAGCCGCACTTCGTTACGCTCGTATGCGTTACGATGACCCAGAAGGAGATACAGGCCGTCAAAAACGTCAACAATATGTAATTCAAAAATTAGTTGAAAAATTATTGAGTTTAGGTTCAGTAACTAAATACGAAGAAATTCTTAAGACGTTAGAGAACTCGGTAAAAACAAACTTTACAGTGGAAAAATTATTCCAAATCGCACAAACGCATAAAGAAGCTCTCCAACATTTTGAATCAGATACGATTAATGGGGATGGAGCAATGATTAATGGCGTTTATTATTTTGTCATTCCAGAAGCAGAAAAAATTCGTGTTTCAAATGTCATCAGAAAATCTCTTGATTTAGAAGAAATTACTGAATTGAAACATATCGAAACAAAGAAACGCAGTCATCAGTCAATATCGAGCAAAATGCTCCACAAAATAATTCGAACGTACAAGAACAAGGGGATACGTACGTAGAACCAAATGTAACGCCAAATTATAACAATAGTTACAATAATAATAACAATTACAATAACAACAGTAATGATGATGACGACTATGTTGCACCGACAAATTCATCTAATAATGGTGGCGGAAGTAGTGCTGTGACACCAACAGCACCAGCAACACAGGCATCACAAGCGACGGCTGCTCCAGAGCAACCGCAGCCTGTACAACCGACGCAATCAGCTCCTGCAACCCAAGAGCCTGTTGCGCCAACACAACCTACACAAAAACAAAACCCTTAAAAGTATTGGAGTGTAAATATGAACGAATCAAATGAATGGACCCGACAAGGGAGACGTCAAGAAAAGAAAAAGAAACGTGGGCGTATTGGTTTTATCTTAATCCTGTTACTAGCTATTATTGCAGTAGCGGGAACTTACTACGCAAGTCGAATTAACCATACAATCAACACAATTACTCAAAATGTCGGAAACCGTACAGAGCAAGAAGCAAACGACATTATTCAAAATGCAAAACCGATTAACATTCTATTATTGGGGATTGATAATGGCGCGTATGGACGTTCGGAAGAAGATGGACGTTCAGATACGATGCTACTATTAACCGTTAATCCATCAATGAAGAAATCTCAATTATTGAGTCTGCCTCGTGATACTTACACTGAAATCGTAGGAACAGGTGGTTATGATAAATTGAACCACGCCTTTGCTTATGGAAAGGCCCCAATGGTTATTAATTCAGTTGAGAAGATGTTAGATACAACAATTGACTTCTATGTGCAAATTAACATGGGAGGACTAATGGAATTCGTTGATGCTGTAGGTGGTATTGAAGTAACAAGTCCACTTACATTTACGTACGAAGGTCGTTCTTTCGTTGAAGGAAAGACTGAACTGCTTGATGGTGAAAGTGCCTTACGTTCGCACGTATGCGTTACGATGATCCTGAAGGGGATACAGGCCGTCAAAAACGTCAACGTATCGTTATCGAAGAACTCGTTAAGAAATTGATGACATTCAATTCTGTTACAAACTTCGAGCAATTACTGAATGCCGTAAGTAAAAACGTGAAAACGGACCTGCCAATTGGACAAGTGATGGCCCTTAAAAATACTTATGGTCCTGCCATTGCAGGAAATAATTTATCACAAACATTTATCGAAGAAAGACAGTTGTTATTAACAAACAATGCAGGAGAGCAAATCTATTACTCATATGCAACGGATGAGGTGTTATTAGGGAGTAAGTAATTCAATCCGTAAATTAATGGGACAACCAACTGTTCAAACATATCCATTACTACAAGAAAGAGAAGATTTATATTATTTAACAACTCCTTAATAGGGGAAATAAGAGGTGTATAAAATGATTTATGCTGGGATTTTAGCCGGTGGAACCGGAACTCGTATGGGAATCCAAGAAATGCCAAAACAATTTCTACCATTAGGAAACAAACCAATTATTATTCACACAGTCGAAAAATTCTTGTTTGTTCCAGATGTAGATGTTGTCTATGTAGCGGTTCATCCAAACTGGGTGAGCTACTTCAATGATTTATTAGATAAACATATTTTGACGAAATAAAGACAAAATCCGTGTCGTTAGCGGTGGTGGAAATCGTAATGATAGCATCTTAAGTATTATTGCGGACATCAAAAATAGCGGATCGTTTTCACCTGAAGATGTATTGATTACACATGATGCGGTTCGTCCGTTCGTTTCTTATCGTATGATTGTCGACAATATTGAAGCGATGAAGAACTATGACGTTGCGGATACTGTAGTGATGGCCAATGATACAATTGTAGAATCGGTTGATGGAAAAGTGATTTCTTCTATTCCAAACAGAACGCATATGTATCAAGGACAAACACCTCAAACATTTAAGATTCAAGCATTTACAGACTTGTATGATAGCCTTACAGATGATGTCAAAGAAATCTTGACAGATGCATGTAAAGTATTCGTGGTTAACGATGTGAAAGTGGCTCTTGTCGAAGGTGAATACTCAAACATTAAAATTACGACAGTAACAGATTTGAAAATTGCGCAAGCGATGTTAGGAGAGATTTAAAATGATTAATCGAGTGTATCAACTCATTCGTCCATCGTTTTTCTCAATTAAATATGAAGATGTGTCATTCTATGAAGAAGATACTGTAGTGGTTCGACCAAACTACTTAGCTTTATGTCACGCCGACCAACGTTACTTCCAAGGAACACGTCCTGCTAAAATTTTGCAGAAGAAATTACCAATGGCATTGATTCATGAATGTTGTGGGATTGTTGTTGCGGATCCAACAGGAACGTATAAACCAGGCGATCATGTGGTGATGATTCCAAACCAACCACCACGTGACTTTGACCATAACACTGAATTTTACGAAAACTACGTGAATGGAACATACTTCCGTTCAAGTGGTCATGATGGATTCATGCGCGAATTTGTGACGATTCCAATCGACCGTGTAGTGAAATACGAAGATGTGCCAGATAAAGTCGCTGCCATTTCTGAATTTGTGTCAGTCGGCGTTCATGGACTTCGCCGTTTTGATAAAGTAGCACATAGCCGCCGTAATCGTATCGTCGTATGGGGTTCAGGAAGTTTAGCATATGTTGTAGCAACGATTGCAAAAGCAAAATTCCCAGACTCTACGATTATCATTGTTGGTAAAGATCCTGAGAAGTTACGGTTATTCTCATTTGTAGATGAAGTGTATGATGTGAGCAATCTTCCAGAAGACTTTACATTCGACCACGCCATTGAATGTGTGGGCGGCAGCGGCACTCAAGATGCCTATCGTGAAATTATTCGTCATATTCAACCTCAAGGTACGGTTGTCATGATGGGAGTAAGCGAGTTCGAAGTACCATTAAACACACGTGACATTCTTGAAAAAGGATTAACATGGGTCGGAAGCTCTCGTTCAGGTCGCAAGGACTTTGAAGAGGCTGTTCAATTTATGGCAGATCCAAAAGTAAATGCACGTTTGAATTTAATTATTTTTGAATCAAATCCAATCCAAGAGATGAAAGATATTTATCATTTCTTCGAGGAAGATAAATTAACGCCATTTAAAACAGTGGCTAAATGGGATATTTAGAAAGTGAGGAAAACATGGAACCATTACAAGAGAAATGTTTAGAAATGGCTGAATACTTTGTGTCATTTTGTAAGCAACATGAATTATTATGTTATTTATGCGGTGGTGGGGCCATTGGAGCACTTCGCCATAAAGGCTTTATCCCTTGGGATGATGATTTAGATTTCTTTATGCCACGAAAAGATTATGAAAAACTCATCGAATTGTGGCCAAAAGAATCAGACGCGCGTTATGTGATGTCAAACAGTGACGAACATTACTTAGACCGTAATTTGTTTGTGACGATTCGTGATAAAGAAACGACTTGCGTGAAACCTTATCAAGCGGACTTAGACGTACCGCATGGTTTAGCAATTGATATCCTTCCACTAGATTATTATCCAAATCAGAATCAGAACGTAAGAAACAAGTTCGCTGGGCATTGGTTTACTCATTGTTCCGTGCGCAAACAGTACCCGAAAAACATGGGGGGTTAATGAAATGGGGAAGTTTATTCTTATTAGGATTATTCCCGACACGTTCATTACGCTATAAAATTTGGAGCAAGGCGCAGCGTGAGATGACAAAGTACACGCGTGAAGAAAGTGATGGGATTACTGAACTTTGTGCAGGCCCTGGATATATGAAGAATAAATATCCAATCGAAAGCTTTGAGTCTGCATTATTTGTACCATTTGAACACACAGAAATGCCAATTCCAGTTGGATATGATGCTTACTTAAAAACAGCATTTGGTGATTATATGACACCACCTCCAGCAGATAAACAAGTTGCACATCATGATGCATTATTTGTCGATCTTGAAAATGGATACGAGAAGTATAAAGGGGAGTATTATGGAACCAAAAATTAGTATCATTGTTCCGGTATACAACGTTGAAAAATATCTAGAACGCTGTGTGGAATCAATTTTAAAACAGACAATGACTAATTTTGAATTGATTCTTATTAATGATGGTTCTAGTGATAACAGTGGACAAGTATGTGATGAGTTATCACGTAAAGATACTCGTATTCGAGTGCTTCATATTCCAAATGGAGGAGTCTCTAATGCAAGAAATTTAGGAATCCAGTCATCGAGAGGTGAGTGGATTTCGTTTATCGATAGTGATGATTTTGTTACGGAAGATTATTTAGAAACTCTACTGCAACCCGTTGAAACAGATGAAACAATCGGTTTTTCCATTGGGAAATTACATCATATCCAAAATGGAGTTGTGACAGCATTACCTGAAACAAGTAGTAAATTAAATGTTTGGGATACAGAACAGACACTTAAAGAACTATTAACGACAGAAAAAACATCATTTTTCCCTGTCGCAAAACTATTTCGTAAGAGTCTAATTCAAGGCCATCAATTTAATACGAAATATCATCTTGCAGAAGATGCATTATTCTTAACAGAATTATTAATTCAATCAAAATGTAATACAGTTTTTGTTGATAAATCTATTTACTTTTACGATCATCGTGAGGGAAGTGCAACCACATCAGTCAATCAGTATGTTTTTGATACAGTTACTGTGTACCAGGAAATTATTCGTATGGTTAAGAAAGAATTTCCAAGATTGCAACCGGAATTGAATAATCGTGAATATTGGTCTTATATTACTGTATACGATAAGTTGATTTTCGCGAATAATAAGCAGTTTGCTGAGAAAGAAAAAGAATACAAAAGATGGATTCTAAAGCATAAAAAAGAAATAATGAAAGATCAATATTTTTACGAAATTTAGAAAAATTGCTATTGTATTCTTAAGTATTTCGCCAATTCTTTATAAGAAAAATTGTTGAGTTGAAAAAGTAGTAAATAAAGGAGTTAAAAATGAGTTTTTCAAAAATTAATGATTACTTGGAAAAGTATAAAGTGGGGGTAGCCTATTCATTTATCCTCGTTTCTATTTTAAGTATGAGTTCACTTTTTTATAAAGTGGCAAATCCAATTTATAAAGGGTTATCAGCTGTAGTTTTCGTATTCATTTTAGTTTCCCTTTTAGGTGGCTTTAAGAAAATCAAAATGGATGTTAAATTTTTAATATTATTTGGATTTGTTTCGGGAAGTCATTTATTGTCAGCTTTGGTAAATCATTCAAGTCACCTTATTGGAAATGCTACCGAAATAATTTTTATGGTAACATATGTTCTATTGTTCATAATGCTAAATTTATCTCAGTTGAAAAAAGTTTTTAACTTAACAGCTGTAACCGTTCAAATAGTGTCCTTTTTATCAGCTCTATTTGCACTAAGTTTGTTGCTTGCAAAAGTTTTAATACTGTTTAAGGTTGGAAATCGTTCCTATTCTTATGGAGTAATGAATGGAAGATTATGGGGAATTGTGAATCCAAATGCGAGTGCAATATTTACATATATTAGCATCATTTTGGCGCTCTATTTAATCCATCAAGGACATAAATATTCAGTATTATTTAAAATTAATAATATTATTCAGGTGCTCTATTTTGCTATGATGCAAAGTCGAGGAGCATTATTATCGTTGCTATTGATGATTGGTTTGTATTTTGCTTTTGTTGCAAGAGGTAAAATTTCTAAGAGAATATTAACATTTCTTTCAGTGGCAATATTAGTATTTGGAACCAATGTAGCTATTAGTTATGTAGGGTCAAAATATATATCTCGACAAAAAGTAACAGTTTATGATTTAGAAAAATCAAAAAATTATTCTGTAGATGACGGAAATGAAAAAGAAAAAGCTGCAGAGTTACACTTAATTGAAACTACGCCAAGTGGAAGAACTCATATTTGGCAAAATGCATTAAAAATGGCTAGCAAAAAACCAATTTTTGGTTATGGAGTCCGTAATTTTCCAGATTACTATTCTGAGTACTTTAGTAAATATGAAATCCAAAATTCTTTAATCGGTGGGAATTTCCATAATATCTTTATTACCGTCTTCGTAAGTACTGGTATTGTTGGTTTGGTTGCCTTTATGATGCTATTAGGATATATCATTCAACGTTTCGTACGATACCTATTTATTTCGAAGAAAAATTCAGATAAATTAGTGATGATCTTATTTTTCGGAATGTTGTTAGGACAGTTGTTCGAAAGCCAAATTATGTATTCAACTAACTTCATTAACATTATGTTTTGGTTTGTTGCAGGTTATGGATTGATGATTTGTAACCGAGATGAAAAAATCCGCTATCAAGAAGTGACAGATGTTCGTGAGATTCAACAAATGGAACTAGGCATTATGGAATACATCCATGAAGTTTGCAATAAAATTGGAGTGAAGTACTTCTTAGCGTATGGAAGTTTGATTGGTGCAGTTCGCCATCAAGGATTTATTCCATGGGATGATGACATGGATATTTGTATGTTAAGAGATGACTATGAAAAACTCCAAGATTATTTAATTGCAAATCCTTCTGAACGTTATCAAGTGATGTCATATAAGAACAATCGTAATTATGTTTATCCATTTATGAAAGTGATGGACAATCAAACCTATCTAATTGAAGAAGATGTTCGTATCGATTCAAATATGGGGATTTACGTTGATATTTTCCCAGTGGATGGATATGAAGATGATCAAGCGTTTAAAGATAAAATGACAACGATTATTAAAAAACGTCAATTAAGTTGTTATACATTCAAAGGAATTACGAATAAGAAAAGCTTTATCAATTCCCTTATTCGATATGCTTCTGTAATCGCATTTTATTTCACAGATACAAATAAATATGTGAAGCAAATTGACGAACTGGCTAAATCAAGAAAAGTTGAAGATTATGAGCTTGTTGATTATCTGATTTACAAAGATATGAATAAGCCAGTATGGAAGCGCGAATGGTTGAAAGATGTAACGTTTGGTCATTTTGAAGGAAGGGATTTTCTAATTCCTGTAAACTTCCATGAACTTCTAACTTCGGACTACGGTAATTATATGCAATTACCTCCAGTTGAACAGCAAGTTTCTCATCATGATTTTAGATTGTGGAAAATAGTGGAAGAAAAATAATAAAAGAGGTTTATATGAAAAATATTAAGCTGAACGCATTAACGAATATGCTTGTGCGAATACTGAATATTGTCTTTCCTCTAATCACGGGACCGTATATTTCGCGTGTGCTGAGTAAGGAGGATTTTGGTAATTTTAACGTTGCCAATACAATATTAAATTTATTTATTCCGTTCGCTACGCTTGGAATTTACAATTACGGGATGCGTGAGATTAGTAAAGTAAAGAATGATCGAGACAAGATTAATAAGGTATTCAGTCAGCTCTTTTATATTTCACTAATCTGTACGATTGCGACTACAATAATTTATTATATTTATGTTAGTTTCACAATTGAAACGCCAGATTTGAGATATTTATACTACATTTTAGGAGTTCAATTATTCTCTCAATTATTTTATATTGAGTGGTTAAATGAAGCTTTTGAAAACTATAAGTTTATTTTCTACAAGACATTAGTGATTCGTATCCTAATGCTGGTGGCGGTCTTCATGTTCGTTAAGAAAGCAGAGGACATCATTCCGTATACGATTGTCATGTCTGTAATTACATTAATTAATTTCCTTGCAAGTTTGTATGGATCAAGCGAGAAGTCAAATTTGTTAGGGTTCATGCAAAAGATATGATGAAAATGATGAGTCCATTATTTGCAGTATTATTAATTGCAAATGCGAATATGTTGTATACGTATTTGGACCAAATTTTCTTATCTAAAATCGGTATTGTAGAAAATGTTACTTACTATGTTACGGGATATAATATTGCAACCCTTTTGGCAAGAGTCGTTAGTGGAGCTGTAAGTGTGAGTGTTCCAAGGCTTGGCTACTATCTTGGGATAGGGGATAGAAAAGCTTATCAAGATTTGGTAAATAAAGGAAGTCAAGCCTTTTTCTTCTTCCTTGTTCCTATCTGTGTTGGGTTAGCGTCCGTCGGAATACCAGTAACCTTACTATACGGTGGAGAAAAATACTTTTTTGCTGGAATGTGTACAGTGCTCTTTGCCATTCGTACAATCGGTTGGGCATTAGAAATTATTTTCGGAACACAAGTTATTCTTGTAAATGGTTATGAGGAGAGATTAACCATTCTTTATTTCGTCGGTGGTGGAATTAACTTGTTGTTAAATAGTGTCTTATTCTTTACGGGAGTTACGGCTCCAGAGTATTACATTATTACGACAATGGCAGCAGAGATTGTTTTATTACTGTTAGAATATGTGTTTATTCGAAATATGGAATTAGTTCAAGTAAAACCAATTCTGCATATGCTTAAGAAATATATTGTTTTATCATTAGGTTTTGTCCCAATTGCCTTTGTCGTAAATCATTTTGTGCCGTATAGGCAAGTAGTGGATAAACAATTATTACTAAACATTGGCTTGACGGTCATTAGTTCAGTGGTTTATTATTTAATTGCTTTGGCGATTGCAAAAGACGATTTATATCAATCAATTTTAAAAGGTGTTTTATCAAAATTAAAAATAGGAGCTAAATCATGACAAAAGAAAGAGTAATGAGTTTAGATGAAATTAAAGAGGTAGAATTGAATATCCTAAAATATTTACATGAACTTTGCGAAAAATATGATATTAAATATTTTATAGATTTTGGTTCACTATTAGGAGCTGTTCGTCATGGTGGATTTATTCCATGGGACGATGATACAGATATTTCATTAGCACGTGATGAATTTGAACGTTTATACGAAGTCCTTGTAAAAGAGCAACATCCATATTATCGTTTGATTTCATTTAGAGAAACACCAGGATATCCATTTAGCTATATGAGAGTTTATGATATTCGTACTCGTCGTGATGCTGAATTAATCGATAAGAGTGTAGTATTAGGAACTTGTGTGGACATTTTCCCGTATGATGGAGTTGTGACAGAAGAAGCTGATCGTAAAAAAATGAAACAGTACAAAAACTTCTTACGACTTTCATCTTTAAATTTCAAAGGAATTGAAATTACGAATGGTGGATTAAAAAATATTCCACGATATATGGCTTCTTCTATCTTTAGATTTACATCACCACAAATGTGGAATTTGAAATTAGAAGCAGTAGCTAAAAAATATAATAAAGAAAATTCTACTGACTTTACTTGTTCGATATTTGATCCTTATTTTCCAAAAGGAGTCAAAAAAGAATGGTTATATGATACGATTGATATGGCATATGAAGATACGGTTGTCAAAGTGCCAAGAAGGTATCATGAAATTCTCGTATATGAATTCGGAGAGGATTATATGACCCCTCCTCCAGTAGAACAGCAAGTTCCTGGAGAAGCTAAGAACTATTGGAT
>BNJS01000421.1_pt1 | contig 80140 bp, 102 predicted proteins | sample 8540461 | NCBI WGS metagenome assembly BNJS01 (sample SAMD00202454, study PRJDB9452) | human saliva metagenome | isolation source: human saliva | place: Japan
AAATAGTGAAAGAACACTCGCAACTTTAGTTGTGAGATGAATTGCACGGAAATTTAGCATAAATAAAAAAATATTACTTTTTAGTAGATAAAATGTAAAAATATATAGTATAATATCTCTGATGAAAAAGGAGGTGTCGAACAAGCATAGGCAAACTCATAAATGCAGAACTGTAATGGAGCATTAAATATTCTAAAAGAAAAAGTAAAGTTGTGGACATAAATGTCCTATACAGTAGAGGCGACCTGAACACGCCTAAAAAGAATAAGGGTAGCATAGGACTATCAAACTTCTTAGAAAAATTTTTTTAAATATTTTTGAAAATTTTTAGAACCCCTGCGACTTTAGTCGTGGGAGGTTCAGTAATATTAGTTGGTGGAAATAAAGTTGATACTGAAGATTTATATTCAATTTTTGATATTTTAGGAAGTAAAACATATTATTTTTGGAGAATTAGGAAAAAGCAACTGGAGCAAAATTAGTATTGAATTCTTTACTTGGAATATCTGGAGAAGCTTATAGTGAAGTATTATTATTAGCACAAAATTTTTGGAATAGATACAGAAACTATTGTAAATGCTATTTCAGATTCTAGAATGAGTTCGGCACTATTTCAGGAAAAAGATATGTTTACAAACAGAGAATATCCTGCAGCATTTATGCTTAAACATATGACAAAAAGACTTGAAATTATCAAATGAAGAAATCGAAAATAGAAAATTATCATTACCACTAATTGAAGATACAACTAGAAATTATTCAGATGCTTTTAAAACAAGGGTATGGAGAACAAGATATGGCGACTATTTTTTTGAAATTTTAAGTAAGAAAAAAATAATTAGCTAAAACAAATAGATAAATACACATTAAAAAGATATCAGGAATATTTGCCTGATATTTTTTTAATTTTAATGGATTGATTTTTGTTCTTATAAATACTATTATTTAAGAATAAAAAGACAAACTTCTCATTTTTTTATAAACATACAGTATACTGAATATATACTCAAACTTATTTAAAATTAAACTGCTAAAAAAATTATATAAATTTAGAGTTTGAACAAAATAGTCATAGTTTTTTTGAGTTCAGCTTTTAAAAACGGTTTTTACTATATGTACTAATCAAAAATATGTATCATTTTTTTCTATAAAAATTTTTTAAGATATTAATTGTTTTTTTCTTATTTTATGGTATAATTAAATGAATGAATAAATTGTAATAATTATAAAAATATAAATATTCAAATTTAAAAAAAGAAAGGAGGCGCTACTTTTTTTAGAGTAATTTGACAAATATATGAAAAATTTATTGTCAGTGCAATATGATAAATTAAAAATTAAGTAGCGAAAAAAATGAAAAAAACACTACTATTAATCAGTTTGATTACCGTGTTATCTAGCTGTGGCGGAGGTGGAGGTGGAGGCGGAAGTTCGCAGACATCTCAAGCAACCCCCATACCAAATCCAAGCAGGCCGTCGGAAAAATCCATCTCAAATCCCTGGAAATATTGGTGGCAAAAAGTAATTTTTAATCCAAGTCAAAATATTGGAAATTCTGAATCAAATAATAATTCTAGCTCTGGACAAAGTGCTGGAAATTCTACAACAAACAACAGTTCTAATTCTGGACAACAAAGTCAAGTACCCACCCCAAATAATTTTGAAAAAAACCTGCAAATCAAGGTATAATGACAGGAAAAAGGCGTACAAGTTGCAGTTTTGGATGAGGATTTTATAACTAATAATGAAACAATGAAATATTACAAAAGAGGACAAACTTTTGAGAAAGTAAAAGAAGATGAATTTAAAGGAAGATTGAATTCAAAATTATGCAGTTGCTACAGGTCATAGTCCAAGTAAAAAAATGATCACGGATTGAGAGTAGCTACAATACTTGGTGGTGAAAGCGGTAATGGAGCTAAAGGAGCAACAATACACGGAGTATCTTTTGGGAACACAAAGTGCTGGATTAATTATAAATGTGGATAGATACAAAGAATTACAAGCTAAAGGTGTAAGAATATACAATCAATCTCTTGGAATACCTCAAGAATTTTTCTTCTACGACTTATAGAAAGGATTTATGGGAATCTATTAAAAACTGTTGGAAATTGGACTCAAGATAAAATGGATCAAAAGGTAGATGAGTTAATAAATTTCTATAAAAAAAGCTGTTAATGAAGGTTCATTATTTGTCTGGGCACTGGAAATTATAAAGCAGATAAAACTGAGCTTACAGCAGTATCTGTTCAGTCAGGGGTTACCAATAGCAATTCCTTCATTACAGAAAGGTTGGATAGCAGTAGTAGGTTTGGAAGAACAGGCTGATGGGAGTGCAAAAGATTTTTCCAAAAACATTTTTGCGTGGGCAGGAGAAAGTGCAGAGATATTGGACTATTTCTGCAAATGGACGTTGTGAATTGCCAGGTTGTTCCTTACCAGGTTCATCAAATGCGACTCAAGAGTTACAGCGACGGCAAAGAAAAAGTTAAAGAAAGATTTCCTTGGATGACAGGGCACGAAATTCAGCAGACGATTTTAACAACTGCAACTAAAATAAATACACTATTAATTGGTAATGGTGATGTAAGTTCAAGATATGGATGGGGATATTTGAATGAAGAAAAAGCATTAAAAGGACCTGCTCAATTTGATAATATTCTTCTTGTTGGTAAAAAAACGCTTCAGATAACGGATTAAAAGGACAATTTAACGCAAATATCGGAAATTCAATGACTTCTATTTTTGAAAATGATATTAAAGGTGATGGCGGATTAAGAAAATCTGGAAATGGAACATTGATTTTAACAGGGAATAACAGTTATGCTGGAAATACTACCATAGATGAAGGAAAAATTAGAAATATATGGAAATAATACTTGATATAACAATAAATTCACAAGGGACACTAGTAACATATCCAACAGCTATAATAAACAAAAAAAGATGGTGTTCCAAAAAAAGTGTTTACAATAATGGAGGAACTTTTTGAAAACAGAGGTTCAGGAGCGATTATAACAGGAAATTACATAGCAACAGCTGGTTCTATAACAAAAAGCAGAAATAGGTTCTAAACTTATAGTTAATGGAATAGTGAATTTAAATGAGAGAGTGCAACATTACAAACTTTAAGTAATGGAAGATATATTACAGCAAAACCGTTGTCAATGACTGTAATTGAAGCAGAAAAAAAGGGATTGAAGGTAATTTTTGGGAAAGTGGAAACACCTGAATTGGTTAATGGTACGACTGAAGTAAAAAGGAAATAAATTAAGTGTGAAATTGAGTAGAAAAAAATGTGTTAGATTATGTGAAAAAAATAGTAGGAACTGACGAGATGCAAGAAAATACGGCGCAAAAATATTGAAACAGCTTTTTCAAAAAAATTAGATGAAAAATTGAGAATGGAACGGCGGAAAATATTTCACAGTTTGAGAAAAAAAGTCGCAAAAATTACAATCGCTTTCTTCTACAGCAAGAGCAAAGCAATTTTTAGACAGTTTATCAGGACAAATTTACGCATCAGCTCAAGCGTTGACTTTTTGGACATTCACAAACTGTAAATAAAGATTTGTCAAATAGACTTGTAATGCTTGGAACACTTGACAATGTTGAGGGATAAATTTGGACTTTGGGTATCAGGTTTTGGTGCAAATGGTAAATTGAAACAAGATGGATATGGAACTGGAGATACAAAAGTACTTGGTGGACAAGTTGGAGTTGATAAACAATTTGGTGAAAAATTTAATTTTAGGGACAGCGTTGTCTTATTCAAAAAGCCAATGTTAAGTTTGACAGATACGGAGGAAAAATCCGATGCAAATAATTTTGGTTTTTTTCGTTGTACGGAAGATTAGGCAATAAAAAAATAATCCATTATATTTGCAAGGTCGTTTAGGAGCAGGATTTGTTGATAGTGATGTTGAAAGGGACATCATTTTAGGTAGTAATGATTATTCTCAAGCAAAGATTAATCACAATGACAAAGTCTATTCAGGGTATTTGGAAACAGGATATGATATAAAAAATAAAAATGGAGATTTTGTCGTAACACCATTTGTTGGGTTGACTCACGACACAGTTCAAAGAGGTTCATTTTCTGAAAAAGACAGCCAATTTGGACTTACAGCGGAGAAAAAAACTTATAATCAAACCGCAGCATTAGTAGGACTTAGAGTCGGAAAATCTGTAAATTGGAATAGTGGAAGCAAAACGACTTTCCAGGGATATGTAACACACCAAAAAGCTTTTAAAGATGAGGATTTAAGCTTTGATGCAACATATACAGGACTTCCAGGAGCAAAAATTCAAAGTAAAAGGTATTGGACTTTCAAAAAATAAAACTTGGGTAGGAGCAGGTGCACTAACTGAAGTAAATAAAAGTTTTGGCTGGTATGTAAACTATGATGGCTCTATGGATAGCAGAAAAGGTAAAGGAAGTAACAATGTTTACACGACAGGAGTTAGAATTAATTTCTAATTGAGTTAAATTCTAAAAAAATACATCCTTTAATACTCAAAAAAAGAATTTGATGTTATTGGGATGTATTTTTTTGAAGAAAAGATCTGAATTTAACTAAGTTTTTTTAATAAAAAAATTTATTGACACTCGAAGTGTGTAGTGATAAGATACTTGATATTAGATAAATTAATTTTTAGAAATAGCCAATAAATAGGATAAAATTATAAATTTTATAAAAATAAAAAAATTTAAAAAGAGAAGAGGAATTAAAAATGAAAAACATTTTTATTTATTTGGAATTTTGACGGTTTTTTTGCTTAGTTGTATTGGATTAGATGCAAAAGTAAAAAAAGAGAATTGTTTACAATTTGAATAAAACTTCTAGGAATTATCACAAATTAGTAAAAAAAGGTCAAAAAAATTGCCAATTCCAGAAGGGGCAAATATTACGGTTAATTTTTTTCAGACGGTAAAATTAGTGGATTTTCAGGTGTGAATAGTTATTTTTGGAGGATATAAAATAAAAATTCAATTTTAACTGCTGAAACAGCAGCAACCTTGATGGCTGGACCAGAAGAATTAATGAAAAATTGAGCTAAACTTTTTGATATTTTTGCAAAAATTCTCCAAGAATAAATTATAATAGCACAACTTTGAGCTTGAGAAATAAAAATGGAGAAGTTTGGACGTTTAAAAAAATTAGACTTGAGTAAAAAAATTAAAAAAATACAAAATGGAAACTTGTCGAAATGGGACAAACTTCCTTTCCAGAAAAAGAAAGAGAAATAACAATTTCTTTTTGCTGAAAAACAAGATTAGTGGAAATTCTGGAATAAACAACTATTTTTGGAAATTGTGAAATCAAGAATGACAGCATTAAAATCGGACCAGTTGGCTCTACAAGAATGGCAGGACCAGAAAAATTTAATGAAAATTGAATTTGAATATTTAAAATTATTACAAGATTCTAAAACTATAGAATTTAATAATAATCTTTTGATTTTTGACTACTAATGATGGGAAAGTTTTGAAATTTGAAAAGATTGATGACAGAGCTTATCATTATTAGATGTTAGAGATAGAGAATTTCAAAAAAATCACAAAAAAAACAACATTGAATTCCTGTAAATTCTATGATACAATTTCATTAATCAAGAAGCAGAATAAAAAAATTTGATATTTTGAAAAACAAATAAAAAGGAGAATTTGTTATGAAGAAAAATTTAAAAAAATTATGTTTGCTAATGGTAGTATTAGCAATGGGAGTAGTAACTTATGCAAATGGAAGAGCAACTGCTCAAAAATAACACTCAAGCTGTTACACAAAGTGAAGAATTTCCAGGCGGATTAGCAAAAGGAATAGATCAGAAATTTACTACAGATGGAAAGTTGCATGCAGAAAAGTTTTTTTGAATAAAAACACTTAGTTATACAGATACAGCTGATACTTTTAAAAATTCAAAAAGACAGCAAAGGATATTTTTGTTACAAAAATATATTGATGAATCTCTAGAGCAAGACAGTTCTGATTCAATAAAAAGAAGAAAAAAAGTAAGATTAAGATTAGAAAAGAAAGTATTTCTTAGAGAAGTAGCCAAAGATGGGGATTACGCTTATGCTTACGACACAAAAACTTAAAAAAAGTAGTAATAATAAATCCACATAACAATTATAGAATAATGACTGTAGTTGATTAAAAAAAGGGAGAGTGTCCAAAATTTTTGTGTAAACTCAAAATATAATATATGGTACAGGATGGTAGTTTTATCATCCTGTTTTTTTAAATTCTTCCTTCAAAATAAATATAAATCATGAACAACCACATAGTGTAAAAAATTATTTGTGGTTTGAATATGTGCTATTATAGGAAAAAGACACACTATTATCAATTTTTTTATCCTCAACTTTCACTGCCTTTTGAATCAAATCCCAAATAATCAAGCCCTTTTTATCATTCCCGCAAGATTAGTTCCGTTTTTTTATCTGTTCCTAATATTTGCCGTAACTGGCAATTGAAAAAAATTTGAATTATATTGCTTAGCTATTGTTAATATACAGGCGACTCCACAATCATTCTCATCCTTCTGTAAAACTTAAATATCGGAAAAGTCTTTTTCCCCTCTCTCTTTTAAAAAAATAAAGAGTTCCTAAAAAAACTAGAAACTCTCTATTCAAATAAAAATTTTTTTATTAAGATTAGGTTAAAGACTATAATTTTATAATAAATACGTATTTATTTAATCTATCTGTTAATTTTAAGAAACTTTAATATAATTTTTTTCCAAGCAATCCAACAACAGCACCTGTAATTGCAAACTGTTATTAAACCTATAACCCATCCATATTCATCAATTATTCTACCACCAATTATGACTGACGATATTGAAGCCATTATAACTATCATATTTTTGATATTTCTTATTCATAAATTTTACCTCCTTAAAAAAATTTCGATTACCATCCTAATTTGAAAGCTCCTCTATCAAAAAGCATATCCTACTCCTCCTGCAAAAAGAGCCTTCAATAGTTGATGTCTAAAATATAAAAATATTTCTAAATTAATAATTCAAATAAAAATGCTTCTTTCAACTCTTCATAATTTTTTTGATCCACCCAAATCTTTTTGGATTCTTGAATTTTGAATAATCAAGTTGTATGGAACAGTTTTTTTACTTTGAAGGCTGTCATAAGAGTATTTGTAGCGTCGTAATACACAGGGAAAGTAAATTTACTATCTTCAACATATTTTTTTAGTTGCTGATAAGTTTGTTTTTTTCTTCTTGTGAATACAACTACAACATTTATATTATCTTTATTTTCTTCGTAAAATTTTTTTGTACATCAGCTAATTCACGTTGACAATAAGGACACCATTCAGTCATAAAAAAATTAAAAGTGTTGGTTTTTCCATCTCCAAATAATTTTTTTACTTTTTAGTATATTTCCCATGAAAAATCTCTTAATTCAAAAATTTGGTAATTTTTGCACCTTCTGTTACATCAACATCAAGAGGTTTTGCATTTGCGAATCCGAAAATACATGTCATAAATAATGAAATAATAATCAATAATTTTTTTCATTTTTTTATCCCTTCTTTCTTATTTTTTTATTTAAAAACATTTTGTAAAGTTTATCATATTAATATATATTTTTCAATTATATTTAACTTTTTAAATCCTAATTTCGCCATATTTCTTATAAATAATCAAAAAAATGAGAAAGAAAAAAAAGGAACAATAATGTTTCAACAGTAAAGAAATTTTTCTTTAAAGATAAGCATTAATGTAAATGAAATCATTAGTATTGTTGAAATTTTTTTAAATTTTTCTCTTTTTGAATCAATAGAGTTTATTATTTTCAATGATATTTTTAGTTTTCAATTTCTAAATTTTTCTAAGCAATGTTTTAGTATGAATAACTTGTCATTTTTTTAGTTAAAATAAAAAAATTTTTTATATGAAAATTATAAAATAAAATGGATACTATAATTATTATAAAAAAAGATAACCAATTTATTAAAAATAATATGCAAAAGTATTAACAGCATTTTTCTTTTTTAGTATAAGATATTGAGAAAATAATATTTTTAAAGAATTCGTTAAATAAATTTGTAATAATACTACCTATGCTAATTATTACTCCAATCCAAATAAATTTATTAAGTTTATCTTTATTAAAAATTTATTTTTTTCTGATATTTCATTCATTAATTGTTCTTTTTTTCTGTCGACTTTATTTTTATATTTAGATTTCATATTTTCCAAAAAAATTTACTTTCTAAAAACATCAATTAAATCTATATTTAAAAGAATTTCAATACCATCTAAAAAGAGTCTTATTGTTCAGTCGTCTAAAAAAAACTTTCTAAAGATTTTTTTACAGAACAGAAAAAAATTTTTTTGCCAAATCTAATTTTATTATTAACAATGTATTTATATTCTGCCAAGATTAGTAAAGATGTTATAAAAAGCATAGAAAAATAGGATTAAATCAGTAATTAATCCCCAATTTTTTTGTTAATACTTCAAATTTTTCTAATATAAGGACAAAACATAAAAAAACAAAAATTCCAATACCAAAAGTTAAAAAAATAAATAAAAAGGTAAAATTTTTAAAAAAATTATGATAATAAATATAAATGTAATAAGAACTATTATAGTAAACCACCAAGGAACTTTTTGGAATTTTTTTGATACAAATTGTATAAGACCATAAATATATTCAACAGAGAATGTTCCAAGAAATAACATAAATAAAAAAATATTTTTAAAAAGATGCATCCATATAATTTTTTTCATAAAATCTATTTATTTCATTTTTGTATAGTAAATAGATCATCAAGATATTTTTTTGTCGTGTGTACTCATTTTTTTGTATCCTTTCTAATATTAAAATAATGTATAATAAATTATATCATACATAAAAACAATTAAAAAAATTTAAAAAAATTATTCTATTGTGTAAATAGTTGTATAATAAATGTGATATAATTATTGAGATTTTTCGATATTAGAATAAACAAAAATAAAGAATACTGATTTTAAATTTTATATAAAACCGATGGAAGGAGAAATTTAAATTGGAATTAAGAAAAAAATAAAATCAATAAAACAAATTAGAAATATTTACAAATTATATCAAAAATTCATTTCCAAAAAGAGGAAAAAGCCATTTGGATTAATATTAATCGGAGTATTGAGAGGGAATTTTGAGGTCTTTTTCAATCGAGAAGAAAAAAACTGATGAGAAAAAAATAAAGATTCGTATGAGTTTAAAGGTTTAGCAATTGCATTGAAACATGAGGACTTGGTTTTACTAGATTATTTGGCGATAACTGAAGAAGCTAGAAGCTATGGATACGGCTCTAAAACGCTATCTTTTTTTGAAGGAATATTACAAAAAAATTATCGTTTTTCTTGAGATTGAAAAATGCTGAGGATGAAAAATGCTGAAAATTATGAAGAGCGTCAAAGTCGAAAGAAATTTTATTTGAAAAATGGATTTTCGCCATTTCCTTTCAATGTTGACTTATTTGGAATTGAGATGGAAATTTTTAGGATACAATTGTTCTTGCGAATTTTCAGAATATCTTGAACTTTACAAAAATCAATTTGGTGGAATTATGAAAAAGAAAATTTCAGAAAATATTTTTTTAGTGGAAAAAAATAATTAAAAAAATTGTTGTATTATCGAAATATTTGTATAACAAATATGGTATAATAGTTAAAGTAATTTTATGAAAAAGTGATTGACAAATAGTTGTGATCTTGATAAGATTTTTGATTTTAGAAAAGGAGGGAGCTATGAAATTTGAAATTAAATGGAAAAAGAGCTTATGAAAAAAATTGGAGAAGCAGATGGTTTTAGAATATTAGTTGATAAATTGTGGCCTAGAGGGTTAAAAAAAGGAAGATGCGAAAAATCGATTATTGGGCAAAAAAATTATTACGCCATCGAAGGAATTAAGACAAAATTATCATAAAGGAATTATTGATTTTGAAAAATTTTTTTCTGAAAAAAATATAGAAAAGAATTGGAAGAAAAATTCGAATTTTGAGGAATTTGAGGGTATAATATTGGAAGAGTTGCAAAAAAAGGAAATGTGACAATGGTTTATGCGAGTAGAACTCCAGAATTGAGTCATATTCCTGTATTAAAGGAATTTATTGAGGAAAAAGTTGGGAAAAATAGTTGAAATTTAAAAAAAATATTTTTGAGTGGTAGATAGAAAAAGTTTGAAAGCAAAGAAGTTAAATAAGAAATAAAGAGTAAATTTTTTTATTAAAAATAAGTAGGAGAATAAAAAAAGAAAGGAAAGTGAAATATGAAAAAAAGGTAAATTTTACGGTATTGGAGTAGGAGTAGGAGATCCTGAAAATATAACGGTTAAAGCGATGAAAAAATTGCATGAGGTGGATGTAATTGTATTGCCTGAGGCAAAAAGTGGGGAAGGAAGCACGGCTTTTAATATTGTAAGAGAATATTTGAAACCTGGTGTAGAGCAAATGTTTTTTTGGAGTTTCGATGATAAAAGATGTGGAAGCGAGAAAAGTTTTTTTAGAAAAAAATAATGCTGATAAAGTAAGTGCTGAATTGGAAAAAGGGGAAGAATGTGGCATTTTTTTGACAATTGGAGATCCGATGACTTATAGCACATATACTTATGTTTTGGAGCATATTGCAGATGATGTAGAAGTAGAGACTATTTCTGGAATAACTTCGTTTAATAGCATTGCAGCTAGACTGAATGTGCCTTTGATGATTGGCGATGAAGATTTGAAAGTAGTGTCTGTCAATCGAAAAACTGATATTTACAAGGAAATTGAAAATAATGATAATTTAGTTTTGATGAAAAATAAGCAGAAATTTTTGAGAAAAATTAAAAAGGCGATAATTGAAACAGGAAATAAAGAAAAATGCTGTAATTGTTTCAGATTGCGGGAAAGATAATGAAGTTATTTATTGGGATATTGAGAAAGTGGAGGAAGTTCCTTATTTTTTTCGACGATGATATTGAAAAAAATCAGGGTTTTAAAAAAATTAAATTTAAGTATTAAGGAGAATGGAATTATTATGAAAAAAATTTTTATTTATTTTGTCATTTATAGTGGCAATTCAAGGAATGGCAGAAACGATTGTAAAAGGAACTTACGATACAAAAAGAAGAGATATGTAGAATTGAGTCAAGATTTTTGTCAAAGAAATTAAACTAGATTATGTATTGCCAAGTGATAAAAAAAGATTTGGTGACTTACAAAACTGAAAAATTTTGATATTGTAGTAAGAAAAAGTGATTTGTTGGAATTGTATAATAAGAATAGAGATAAAAAAAGAAAAAAAATATAAAAGATAGTATTTCGGATAAAGATAAAAAAAATTGGATTATGTTCGTAATTATATCGCTGAATTAGTGGAAAACGATAGAGCGATTATTTATGAAAGAAAAACAAAAAAAGAAATAAAAAAATATTGTAAAGATAAAATATAATAACAATACTTATTATGATGCTGGAAGAGGTTCAAATTACGATGGTTATAAATTTTATACAGACAAAAAGTTTGTCACAGGAAATCATGAAATTTGATATTATAACCCAATTTGGAGTTGCACTTCACAGTAGTTTGGGAGATAATCCATATAATAGGGAATTGACAGAAAAGGAAAAAAAGAATATAGAGAAAAAAATGGAAATCATTTTGAAGAATTAAAAAGAACTGTATAAGAAAGCGGTTCAAAAATCCGAATATGGAACAAAAAAATTAGTTATTAGTAAAAAAATATTTGATAAGTTATTTTTTTAAAATTAATATAAATGGGGGATAAAAATGAGAAAAAAATTGAAAAAAAGGAATTGAGAGTAATATGAGAAAAAAACTTTTAAAAGAATTGTAAAAAAATTGACAAAAGAGTATGAAAAAGGCTTTTTCGAGATCTAATTTACAAAAATATGAGGCAATTTTATTTAGTAGTCTCAATTTGCCAGACACTGTCTGGCAAATTAAACTGGTCTCATTATTGTGAGATTTTTGAGTATATCCGATGATAAAGAAAGAGCATTTTTATGAGAGAATAATAATTTATAATTTGATGAAAAACAAATAACGGAAAAAAAGAGAAAAAAATGTTAGAAATAAAAAAAGAAAAAAATTTATGATGATAAGGATTGGTATGAAGAATACATTCAAGTTTTTAAAAAGACAGGAAAGAAATTCATTATGGTGAAAGTTTTGATTTGCCAAAATATGAAAATGGAAATTATATATTTTATTTAAATTATGGAAACATAGAATATTACAAATTTTTTTAAAATTTATTTGAAAAAAATGGAAAGATAAAATTTATTTTATTCCGAAGTATAATTTTTTTGTGATGAGAAGGTATATGGATATTCACCGTTGGAATTTTTTTGGAGAATGATATAAAAAAAATTTTTAGAGAACAAGGAAGAAATTAATAAAATTAAGAAATTGACAATAAAGGATATTTTTGTGTGAATGGGCATGTAATAGTCAGTTTAGAGAATTTTTGCAATAGTTTTGAAGATTATCAGAAAAAAATTGGTTAATGAAATTTATTTTTGTGGATAACGAAATAATTAATAACGACATTTCAGGAAAAATTTGAAAAAGATTTTTTTGGAATGAAAAAAACAAAAAAAATAGAAAAAAAATAAATGTTGAAGAAGTTGAAAAAAACTTGATAAAATATCCGTTTATCTTAAAAATGGGAAAGTCTGGGAAGCGTTTTTTTAAGATAAATGAAAAAAATATTTGAATACAGAAATATCAGTAAGTTTTGAAATAAATGAAATATTATAAAAAAATGGAAAAATTAATTCAAAAAAAGAAAGAGGTAATTTTTATGAAAAAAAGTATATTTTATAGGAGCAGGGCCTGGAGATCCTGAATTAATAACAGTAAAAGGACAAAGAATTGTAAAGGAAGCAGATGTAATAATTTATGCGGGTTCGCTTGTGCCTAGAGAAGTTATTGAATGTCATAAAGAAGGAGCGGAAGTTTATAATTCTGCTTCAATGAGCTTAGATGAAGTAATGGAAGTTACGATAAAAGCTCAGAAAAATGGAAAATTGGTTGCAAGAGTTCATACTGGGGATCCAAGTATTTTTGGAGCAATAAGGGAACAAATGGATATTTTGGATGAATACGGAATAGAGTATGAAGTCGTGCCAGGAGTGAGTTCATTTGTAGCTGCTGCTGCCGCAATAAAAAAAGAGTTCACATTGCCTGATGTGAGTCAAACAATAATTTGTACAAGACTGGAAGGAAGAACTCCAGTACCAGAAACAGAAAGTCTAGAAAGCCTAGCTTTACATAAATGTTCAATGGCAATATTCTTATCTGTACAAATGATTGATGAAGTTGTAAAAAGACTATTAAAACATTACGAGAAAACAACTCCAATTGCAATTGTCCAAAGAGCTACTTGGGATGATCAAAAAAATTATTATGGGAACATTGGAAAACATTGCTCAAAAAAAGTGAAAGATGAAAAAAATTACAAAAAAACAGCACAAATTTTAGTTGGAAACTTTATGGGGATGAATATTCTAAATCTAAACTTTATGATAAGACATTTTCGCATGAGTTTAGAAGAGGGATTAAATAGTAAGGTTATAAAAATAAGAAAAAGTAGAATTTTAAATAAAAAAATTGAAGGAATATTATATAAAAGTGAAGCGATAAACTAATATTTATTACCTAGGGATTTAAAAAAATATGAAAATTATAAAAGTTGAAAAATCAGAAAAAAATGATTCTTTTTGAAGCAGAATGTTTTTTTGCATATTGGAGAAGCAAAAAGAAGATAAAAAGTTATGTGGCATTTAATTTAAGAAGGGAAGATGATCCGCTATATAACTGTTTTTTTATTATGATTTTTGAGAAAGAAAAAGGGAGATAAGATATTTCATTGTTTTTGATGGACAAGATTATTCGTGGAAATGTTTTTGAAAATGAAGTTACAAATGATGAAAAAAATTGAAAAATGAAATTTTTAGGAAATTATGATATTTTTGAGAAACAGCACAATTAGATATTTGAAAGAAATAATTCATAAAAAAATAAGGTTGATTTTTTTCAAAAAAATTAATTGAACTTCTGAGAAAAATAAAAGTGGGAGAAAGAATAAACAAGAAGGAATTTCGGATAGAATTGAAAAAAAGTTGGACTGTATAAATCAATTTGGAAAGAGAAAACGGAAAGTTTTGATGATGTTGTAACACGGGAGATTGGTTTTGAGAAGATAATGAAATTTATTGAAGAAAAATAATGTGAACAGGATTGTCTTTGAGAATGGCAAGTTTTTTTGGAAAAAGGAAGAAATAGAAAAATTTATTAAAGAATATACAGTTGTAGAATTTCGTGATTTTAAGCCAATTAAAGATTTTTGATATGATAAAAATGACTTTGGAAGAATGGAATAATCTTAAAAAAATGGAAAAAAAATTGGAAGTAGAAAAATAATATTATTAAAATTGAAGGAAAAGATTTTTGAAAAAAAGATGTTTCAATTTATAGGTTAAATGGCAAAAAAATAAATGCTAAAAATAGAAGTTACAGATTTTTGTGGAAATTAAAAAAATAAATTTCTTCGATATTTCAATAAATGGTTTAGCAAGGGAAAAAGATAATAATTTAAGAGAAAAAGACAGTTATAGAAGGTGTTATACGAGATGGGAGAAAGTTTTATAACTGGATTTTTTTGGATAAAAAAATAATAAGATTGTTGCAAGAGAAGAATATGATGAGTTTGGGAAAAGATGTGATTAAAAAAAGGAGTGCAGATTATGAAAAAGACAGTTTTTTTCAAAAATATTTGTTTTATTATTTTTTTATAGGAAATTTATCATTTACGGGGAATGTTAGTAATAAATGGAAAGTTTTTTTGGAAATAAAGAGTATGATATAGAAATAAGCAAAGGAAGAAGAAGATTAAATGATGAAATTTCAGTAGACGATGAAGGTGTTTATTATTTAGGTATAAAAAGTAAAAAAATGCAGAAAAATCTTGTAAATATTAAACAAGAAAAAAATTAAAAAAATAAATTTTTAAAAATCTTGAATTGATTAAACCAAATGTAAAAAAATATAGTAGAGAAAAAAATATTTTTTTGAAAGATGGAGAAAGAATATTTGCTATTTACGGAACATTAATTAATGAACTAAAAAGGAGTGGATTATAATACATTTAAGTTAATATCTGAAGACGTCGCAATAGATAAGGACAAAAATTTATATATTTGGAATAGGGGAAATTATTGTTGAACAAGGTTATCATGGCCCATATTTTTTTCTATGAAAAAAATAACAGGAACACCTCCTGCTAAAGATTTTTAAATTTATAAATGAAAAATTTGAAACATAACGAAATATTTTTTTGAGAATAATAAAAAAATTATATTTTTTTGTCTGATGGATGGATAAATGAATACAGAGCGAAGGAATTAAAAAAATATTGATAAAAAAACTTTTAAACCTTTGGAGTATGAATTTATAAAAGATAAGAAAAGTGTCTATTACTATAATTCAGAAATAGATGATTTTGTAAAATTAGAAGGTGCAGATACAAAAAAACATTTGAAGTTATAGGAAATGGTTATGCGAAAGATAGGAATAAAAATTTATTTTTTTATGATATTTTTTTAGAATAAATAAATACCCAATTAAAGTTTTTTTGCAGATAAAAAAATTCGTTTATAATATTCGAGAATATGGATGCAGAGGGATTTTTCTTACGCAAAAAGATAAAGACCATATTTATTGTAATGGGAAAATATTAGAGGGTGTAGATTATGAGAGTTTTAAAACTTCAAGAGATGAGGGATATAGCATAAATAAAGGAACAGTAAAAAGATAAAAAAATCACGAATATTTGAAATGTACAATCAAAAACTTTTTTTAAGAGAGTGTCCATAATTTTGTGTAATCTCAATTTTTCCAACAAGAGCCAAATTATAGGCACTCATTCCACGAACCATCAAAAAAACACATTGTAACTCCAAAAATGATTCCCTCTTTTTATTTCTAGGCATTAATTTCCTCCTTTAAAATTATAATTTTTTTACTATTCTATCATAAAAAAATTTTTTTATGTAAGTTTTTTTATAAATATTGTTACTTTGTATAAAAGATGATATAATTTTGACAATCCTTTTTTAGGAAGGAAGTGCTATTCCATGGGTAATTTCTGGATAAGATTTATAGTTATTATAATGTTACATGTTGTGATAATTTTTAATCGAACAATTCTGGAAAATAATGTAAAATAAAAAGAGGACTTACTTGGCGGTTAGTCCTCTTTTTGCTATTCCATGGTTTCTTTTATTTTTAAAAATTATATCATGTAATATTTAAAATTTCAATATTAAAAATTTTTCTAACACTATTCTAAATCAACATAACTATATGGTATAATATTTTATAAATAAAATAAAAAAAGGAGATAAAAAGTGATTACAACATTATGTTATTTAGAAAAAGATGAAAAATATCTAATGCTACATAGAACTAAAAAAAGAAAAAAATGATATAAATAAAGGAAAATGGCTAGGAATTGGCGGAAAATTGAAGCTGGGGAAACACCTGAAGAGTGTTTAAAAAGAGAAGTTCAAGAGGAAACTGGCTACAAATTGAATAGTTATGAATTTCGTGGACTTGTGATTTTTTTAATTACAACAACGATGAGCCACTATTTATGTATCTTTATACAAGTTCGGATTTTTTTCAGGAAATCAGCATGAATGTGATGAAGGCAACTTAAAATGGATTCCCAAAAAAAGAAATTTTTTTGATTTGAAATTGTGGGAAGGCGACAAAATATTTTTTTAGAATTATTATTTAAAAAAATACGCCATTTTTTTATTTAACTTTAAATTATGAAAACGACAATTTATTGAGTTCAAAACTAGAATTTAAAGAAAAATACAGCTGTTTTGAAGTTTTTTGTACCAGAAAAATTATGTGGAAAAAAATTGTGGAAAAACTTACAAAAATACAATCTTTTGACAGAAGGCTTTTTATGCAGATGTTTATTCTACAATTGATGGAATTGGACATTGGAAAACTTTGGAAGGCGGAAATCCTTTTGACGGAGAAGTTGGAAAATCCAGTGTTGCTAATGAAAAAATTATGAAATTTAGAGTGAAAAAGAATTTTTGTGAGTTAGCATATTATTTGATTAAGGAAGTTCATCCTTATGAAAACGCCTGTGATTAATGTGTTTGAGATGGAAGTGTAGAATTTTAGGAAAGGTTGAAAAAAAGATGAAAAAGAATTTTTATTAAAATATTTGTTTTGATATTTCTAATTAGTAATCTGATTTTTTTCAGAAAATAAAAAAATTAAATGAAAAATTATGGAATAGAAGATGGAGAAGTTTATTACATAAATAGAAAAAAATTGAGGGAGCTGATGCAAAGACTTTTGAAGTTTTTTTGAAGATGGTGAGTATGCAAAAGATAAGAATAATGTTTATTATGAAGAAAATGTTCTTAATGAAGCAGATCCTAAAAAGTTTTAAATTATTGACAAAAAAATTAGTTACGGATTGGGTAAAGATAAAAAAATAATCTTTATTTTTTTGGGAGAATAAGGTAAATAATATAGATGTAAAAAAACGCTTGAAATAATGACAGATGAATTTTCAATTTATTTGAAAGATAAAAATGGAGTGTATATTTTATTTTTCATATAATGGAGGACTTCCTGTCGATTTAGATAATGTGATAATGTCTCCAAAAAAATTTTTAAAAAAATGTTGACAAACAAACTTTTTCAGCTAATTGGTGGAGGGTATTCAAAAAGATAAAAAAATAGTGTTTATTATATTGGTAAAAAGATAGATGGGGTAGTTCCACAAAACGTTAAAGTTTTTAAAAGATTATATTTTTACAGATGGAAAAAAATGTGTATCTTTATGGAGAAAAAGAGGATATAGATTTACAGACATTAAAAATTTTTTTGATGATGATTCCAATTATTTTTTTGACAAAAAAATAATATTTATTTTCAAGGAGATAAACTGGAAAAATGCTGATTTTTGAAAGTTTTAAAAATAATGGAATCAAATTTTTTTCAAAAAGATAAGAATAATGTTTATGAAGGAAATGAAAAAAATAGATGGAGCAGACGCAAAAACTTTTGAAGTAATTGATGCTTATGCAGGATTTGCGAGAGACAAAAAAATTATTTGTATCATTCAAAATGAAAGAATAAAAAAATTCGGATCCTTATACTTTTCAAAGGGTTAATGAACATTTGGTAAGAGATAAAAAAATCAATTTTATTCTAATGACGGAATAGTTTTAAATGTGGATGGAAAAAAAGTTTTCAAATAGTAAAAAGATTATGAAAAAGATTATTTTTATGTATGCAAAAGGATAAAAAAATAAAGCATATTATATAAATTTTGTGGCTGGAAAAAGATGAAATGGTAAAAGAGTTAAAAAGGATTAAATCCTAAAAATTTTAAAGTGTTAAATCGTTATTATACAAAAGACGATAAAAAAAGTTTATTTTAGTAAAGAATATGCGGATATACAAGAACTTCAAAAATGTAGATGTGAAATCATTTGAAGCATTGCATTTTGAAAAATATAGAGAATAAAGATGATTTTTGGAAAAAGATAAAAAAATAAAGTTTATTTGTTTGGTCTTGAATTAAAAGATATAAAACCTGAAAAAAATTTCAAGTTATGAAAGAGTCAATAACGGAAAAAAATTATATATGTTCGAGATGAAAAATAATTTGTTTGTAATTTTTTTATGATTATTTTTTTCAGGATTTAATTTTTGTAGAGTCTAAAAAAATTGAAAAATGTAGATTTTAAAACACTCAAATGGAAATCAGCAAGAGAACTGGAAGATAAAAAAATGGAAAATATATTGTGAACGGCAGCGTAATTGATGAAGAGAAAATAGAAATTAAATTTATAAAGAAATAGGAGAAAAAAATGAAAAAGAATACTTTTTATTACTAACATTATTATGTATTATAAATTTGGATTTAAGTGCTTTTAACAATGAAAGAGAAAAATTCAGCAGGATTTATCAAAAGTTGGAGTGAAACAGGAAATTATTAATGAAACTATTACCTTTGATAGACTTTATGCAATGGATGATTCTGATTTACCACTTGATATAGGAGAAATAATAGGTATTTTTTTGAAAGAATTCATGAAAAAAAGATGAAAGAAATTATGTGGTCGCTAAAAAGGTTTTACAATTTTATGGGAGAGGTATCAGTTATCGTATAAGAGAAGATTATGATGAAAAAAATAAAAAAATTCCGAAAATGAAGAAGAAAAAAAGCTGTATGAAGAAGAAGGGGAAACATTGAAAAAAAGATCTTACTGTCTACAAAAAAATATTATGATGCATTTATGAAATATAATCCATATGAATACGAAAAAAATTATTGATTTCATACGAATATTACACAATTATAAATAATGAGAAAAAAACTGAAGAAATCAAGAAAAATTGTAAAAAGAAAAAAATATAAAAACACGATAATTGATAAAATGCTTCCTAATGATGAATTGAGAGATGGAATAACGAAATACTATAATTTAGGTAGATTGGTTGAAAAAAAGGTAAATGAGGAATTAAAATTTATCGAAAAACGACACAACAAAAAGAAAAAAATATCGAATATCAGATGAAGAAATTTATAACTTGAAGTTACAGTATTATATGGCAAAAAAATCTGGACTTATTTATATTCTGTCGATAGGGAAAAAAAGGGATTGAAATTGCGATTAATGAACTCGACGGAATAAAGGCAGATGAAAATGCTAAAGAGTATAATTTTAGGCTTGAAAATGGAATAATGCACTGGCTTTTGATGATAGGAAGCGGAGATAAGACTTATGGAAAAAAACTTTTTAATATGAAAATGGAAAAAAAGATCAACTAAAATGTACAAATGGGCTAATAATGAAGAAGATAGACTAAGAGAAAAATATCCTGAATTATTTAAAACAGAAAAGGAGGATGGAGACAATGCCGAATGGGAGGATGAAAATTGAAAAATTAAAAAAAATTTTTTTGTTAAATATTGCAACGGTATTATTTCTTTTAATAAGTTTTTAGTGTAAAATGCCCTTGACTATGAGGGAAAAAAATTCAGCAGGATTTATCAAAAATAGGACTAAATAACAAAAATTATTTTTAGAAACCGAGGATTTATATATTGAATATTTTTGAATCAGATTTTTAGGATTTTTAGATGAAGAAGTAAAAGATAAAAATAGAAAAAAATTGCTGAAAAGAGATGAGAGAAATTTTTTTATTTATCAGAAATTTTACTTAACCATTATTCAATGTCAAAAGAACTTTCAGAAGATAAAAAAATAGTAAAAAGAAATATTCAAAAAAATATTTTTGACTTATATAAAAAAATATAGCTTCTATGATTATCTAAAAATATTATTATGAAAAATCTTTCTCCAAGTTATAATAAAAGTATTTATCAAAAAAATGAAGCAGGAATATTCAGGAACAATTTTTTTGAAAAAAATTGCTAAAATTTGGGAAAAAAATCAGTGGAAAAAAAGAAATTGAAAAGACTGGACTAACAGAAGAAGAAAGCAGATTAATTGAAGAAATTTTTTTGTTGAAATTGATAAAAAAAGGAAATTCAGGAGCAATTTAGGCTATCAGAAGAAGAAGTTTTCAATTTAAAAACTAGAAATACAGTTGGTAAAAAAATTGAAAATTATTTTTTTACAAAAAAAGAATATGAAAAAGGAATTGACTACTATTTGAGCATAGCAAATATGGAAAAGGAAAAATTTAAAAAAAGTATGCTTTGCTTAACCAGGAAGTGATGTGGTTAGTTGTGGCTTCAAATGTTGGAAATCTAGAAACATTTGAAAAGGCAAAAAGAAAAAAATAAATAAACTTGAAGCATTGGAAATATATAGAAAAAAATTAAATATTAACAGATAGTATGGTAATATAAAGTAGTAATTTCAATTATTAAAATAAAACGGAAGTGTGAAATGGCAACACATAATTTATTATTTAAAAATTTGGAAGAATTAAAAAAATAAAAAGGTGTCGGAAAAACAAAAAAATTTTTATGGATGGAAAAAGATAAAATGGTAAAAGAGTTAAAAAGGATTAAATCCTAAAAAAATTTTTAAAGTGCTAAATCGTTATTATACAAAAAGACGATAAAAAAAGTTTATTTTTAGTAAAGAATATGCGGATATACAAGAACTTCAAAATGTAGATGTGAAATCATTTGAAGCGTTGCATTTTGAAAAATATAGAGAATAAAGATGATTTTTGGAAAAGATAAAAAAATAAAGTTTATTTGTTTGGTCTTGAATTAAAAAGATATAAAACCTGAAAAAAATTTCAAGTTATGAAAGAGCCAATAACGGAAAAAAATTATATATGTTCGAGATGAAAATAATTTGTTCGTAATTTTTTTATGATTATTTTTTTCAGGATTTAATTTTGTAAAGTCTAAAAAAATTGAAAATGTAGATTTTTAAAAACACTCAAGTGGAAATCAGCAAGAGAACTGGAAGATAAAAAAATGGAAAAATATATTGTAAACGGTAGCGTAATTGATGAAGATAAAATAGAAATTAAATTTATAAAAATAAAAAAAAAGGAGAAAAATTTTTATGAAAAAAATTAATTTGTGCAATTACAATTTTTTTAGCAACAAGTTTAGGAGCAAATGCATACACGCTTAGGGAATATGTTCAGGAAACGCTTTCAAAAAGGGAGTAAAACAAAGCATAATTGATGAAACATCAGAATTCTTGTTGTATTCAAAAAGGTGGAATGTCGATTATTCCACAAAAAAATGAAATCAATAGTTTGATTAATAAAGCAGAAAAGTTATTAAAAAGGATAAAAAAATAATATTCAAATTAAACAATATTTGATTTCAATATATTCAATAAAAAGGTGATACGCAAAAGTATTTTAAAAGCTAAAAAAATTGCTTGAAGAAAAATTTGAAAGAAAAAGATATTACCGATTTTTGAATCTTGGAGCATGAGTGGATTTTTATTATTATCAAATTGGAGAAAAGAAAAAGCACAAGAATATTTTGATAAAAATTAAGGAAAAAAATATAAGGATAGACCGGCTGTTTATAAATTGATAGAGATCGTTCTCACAGATATTGATTTGTTGAGTAAAAAGTAAAAAAAATTTAGTGATACTGTTGAGGATTTGGCAATAAATAAAAAAAGGATTTGGAAGAAATTGAAAAAAATTTTTAAGAAGCAAGTTGAAAATCTTAAAATTGTAGAAGATTTTTTTCAATCTGAACAAAAATAAAAAGAGAATTTGGTGTTGTAGATGAACTTGTTTATAATTTTAATTTTTTTGATTCATGCTTCAAAAAAATTTATGAATTAATGGAAGAAAAATTCGAAAGGATCAAAAAGGACTTGATTTGAAAAACTAGAGAAGAAATGAAAAAAATTATTATTTAAAAAAATATTGCAAATAATGAAAAAAATGACAGAAGATGCGATAAGATATAATATTGTACCAGAAAGTACATATTTGTTGCTAATAACAGTGGTAACTTCAATTAATGAAGAAGAAGGAAAACAATTTGTAAAATGAACTAGAAAAAAACTAAACTTTATAAGATAATAAAAGAATTAGAAAAAAATAATCTAATTATTAAAAAAATATAAGAGTTATTTTTGAAATATTATTTTAAAAATTTTCGAATAAATTTAACAAAAAAAGGAGAAAAAAATGAGAACAGCAGTATATTGCGTAAGCAAAAACGGATACGAAACATGTTTAAAAAAATAAGAAACAATGTTTATAAAAAAATTTGCATATTTATGTGTCACAAAGAGTGGCAAATATGCTCAATCTTGAAAGTGAAAAATATAGAAAATTTGTTTGTGATAAATGAGCGAGTGCCAATTTTATTAGAAAAAAACATTTGATAAATATGATTTACATATTTTTCGTTGCAGACAACTGGAGCAGTTGTGAGAATTATTGAAGGAAATTTAAAAGCAAGGACACAGACCCAGCTGTTATTACAGTTGATGACCACGCTAATTTTTGTGATTTCATTACTTTCAGGACATCTTGGTGGTGCAAAATGAAGAATGTAAAAAAAATTGCGAATGGAATTGGAGCGATCCCAGTAATTACAACGGCTTCTGACGTCGGTGGAAAAATTGCGGTTGACACATTGTCACAAAAAAATTAAAAGCAAAAATTGGAAAGTTTGGACGATGCCAAAAGAGTGACTTCGCTTATCGTAAATGGAGAAAATGTGAGCATTCATTTACCAAAAAAATATCGTAGAAAAATGACAAAAATTGTGCTGGAGCAATAATTGTTTCAAATAGAAAAAAATATCGAAATTTCTAAAATTATTCCTAAAAATGTCATTCTCGGAATCGGCTGTAAAAAGAAATACGCCAAAAGAAAAAAAATTATCGAAAAAAATAAATTACGTAATGGAAACTCAAAATTTAGAAATGGATTCGATAAAAAAAGTCGATCCGCTTGGGTAAAATCTGATGAAATTGGACTTTTAGAAGCAATGACGGAATTAAATATTCCAATAGAATTTTTTTGAAAAAAAGAAAAAAATTTTTGGAAGTAGAAGATTTAGTCGAAGAGCGTTCAGAATTTGTAAAAAAATCAAATCGGAGTATATGGCGTTTCCGAGCCTTGTGCGTACTTAGCTTCGAGCAGAAAAGGAAGTTTTTTTAGTGAAAAAAAGTTAAGATGGAAGGGATTACAATTTCGATTTTTTTGAAGAGGAAATGTAGAATAAAAAAATTTAAATTTAGTAGCTTTAATAACGAAAGAAAAAAATCCAGCAAGATTTATTAAAAGTAGGTGTGAAACAGGGATAACTGATGAAACTGTGAAATTGGATAAGAAATTTGCAGAAGAATTTGTAGTAGAAAATGAAGATGGGAAAATGAAAAAAATTTATATTAGATTTTTTTTGGAAGATATTTTTTTCGATTAAATTTTTTTCAGAAAAAGACGATAAAAGTTGAGAGAAAAAAATTTTATTTTTCTATATTTTTGAAAAAAATATGCTATAATTTTTGACAAAGAAAAAAATAAAAGATAAAGTGAGGAGAGTTTATGAAAAAAATTATTATTTGTATTGATGTTGGCAGTAATGGGAAATGCACTTGCAGGGACAACAGTTCAAAAAAATCGGAATACCTCAATGAATATGGTATTAGGAAGTGAGAAAAAGTAAAATTGAAAAATGCCTTTCAAAAAGATATGGAAAAATATTAAGAAGATGGTTGAAAATCAGACTTTAGCGGAAGTGATTAAATATTCTTTTTAGTAATAATGCAGATTTATTATTTGACAAAGATTATAAAATTAGTGATTTAAATAAAAAGATATTGGAAAAAAATTTTCTAAAGGATGTTCTGATATTTATTTGAAAAAAATATGAAATTAAGATTTGAAGTTAAAAAAATATTAAATCTATTGATAATAAAAAAATGTTGAAGTAGTGTATAATGTAAAAAAATGAAGGATTTTTGATAAGGCGTTGGAGGGAATAGAAAAAAAGATTTGAAGAGAATGTTAGAATTAATGTTTTTAAAAAAAATCAGGTTATAAAAGTGAAGATGAAATAGAAGCTTTTAATGGTAAAAAAATGGAAATGAATCAGAAAAAGTACGGATTTATGACATTATGGTAGATGAAATTTTTGGATATTATGGGAAAAAGCCTTGGAAAATACAAGTTTAGAAACAGTAATTTCAGCAAATGAAAAAAAGCAGTATTGACTGAAGTAAACGGACAATGGGAATTAAGTGAACTAAAGTAAAAAAATTTAATTTATTAAAAAAAATTTTTTTGAAAAATATGGTATAATATTAATAGAAAGATAAAAAAATATTAAGGAGAAGAGCATGAAAAAAATTATTATTTTTTTAATTATGATGATTGTTGCAGGAAATGCTTTTACAGCAGGAACACAGGCAAATGAGGATATGGCAATAAAAAAAGAGCACTTCAAAAGCAGGCTGAATTCATTTTTCTTCACAATTGTAAATGAAGGAATAAGAGATAATGAAAGAAATCTTGAAAAGGAAGCATACAGCAAATTGTTTAAAAAGGATTATATTATCAGTAATTCTTTGAAAAGAGAGATTGTGGAAAAATATGCAAGGGAAATTTCAAGAATTACAGCAGATGAAACAAAGTTAAAATTTGATGTGAAACAAATAGATTATCTTTCAAATGGTGAGGCAGAAGTAGTTTATGATATAAAATCCAAAAAGTTTGAAAAAGTGTTCCAGATATGCTGGAAGTAGATGATGAAACAGAAAGAAGAATTTTAGAAAGAGCCAAGATGACCGAAAGTGAATTAGAAGCAATTATGAAGGAAAGAGGAAATGAGCCTGCTAAACGAAATTATTATAATGTTGCAATTGAAGAAAGAATAAACATGTATGAAAAAGAAGCTAAGAAAGTTACTGATGAAGAGGTAATATTACAAGATTTGCCAGCATTGATGGTAAAAGTAGATGGAAAAATGGGAATCAGAGAATTTGGAAAAAGGCACTAAAAAGGAATTAAAGAATAAAGAAGTTTTTTTCCATATATTTCAGTTTTTTTGAAAAATTACATAGTAGGAATAATCGTTTGATAAGAGATTTTTGATGTATCATTTTTTTACTATGTTTTTTTATATATTTTTTTCTACGCTTGATTATACAATACACCGATATTAAAATATTGAAAAAAATTATAAAAAAAGTGTTGACAAAAATCAATTTTTTTGTATAATAGTTAATGTCCGTAAAAGGATAAAAAAATATGAAGATGTTGTTGGGCTGTCGCCAAGCGGTAAGGCACTGGACTTTGACTCCAGCATGCAATGGTTCGAATCCATTCAGCCCAGCCATTTTAAAAATTAAATTATGATATTATATATACTACTAGGATTTAGTAGTTTTTTTGCTTAAAAAAATTATAATTTAATATTTATTTTTTTAATTTTTTTGAATATAAGTATTTTTAAACAAAACTATAAAATTTATTAATTTTTTTGCCGTTGAAAATTCAAAAAAATGTGGTATACTCAAAATGTAAGAAATAATATATATTAATATATATTAAAAATTTTTTTAGGAGGTATTATTAAAAATGGCAGTTAAAGTAGCAATTAATGGATTTGGAAGAATCGGAAGATTAGCATTAAGATTAATGTCAGAACAAACAGACAAATTTGAAGTAGTGGCAATTAATGATTTAACAGATGCTAAAATGTTAGCACACTTATTCAAATACGATTCATCTCAAGGAAGATTCAATGGAACTATTGAAGTTAAAGAAGGAGCTTTCGTAGTAAACGGAAACGAAATTAAAGTTTTCGCAGAAGCTGATCCTGAAAAATTACCTTGGGGAGATCTAGGAGTAGACGTAGTATTAGAAGCAACAGGTTTCTTTGCAACTAAAGAAAAAAAGCTGAAAAAAACACGTAAAAGCAGGAGCTAAAAAAAAGTAGTTATTACTGCACCTGGTGGAAACGACGTTAAAACAGTAGTTTACAACGTAAACCACGAAATCTTAGATGGTTCAGAAACAGTTATTTCAGGAGCTTCTTGTACAACTAACTGTTTAGCACCAATGGCTAAAGCATTAAATGACAAATTTGGAATCGTAACTGGAACAATGACAACTATCCACGCTTACACAGGAGACCAAAATACATTAGATGCACCACACAGAAAAGGTGACTTAAGAAGAGCTAGAGCTGCGGCTGTAAATATCGTACCTAACTCAACAGGAGCTGCAAAAGCAATTGGATTAGTAGTACCTGAATTAAACGGAAAATTAGATGGAGCTGCTCAAAGAGTACCTGTTCCAACTGGTTCATTAACTGAATTAGTATCTATCTTAAACAAAAAAGTAACTGTTGATGAAGTAAATGCAGCTATGAAAGAAGCAGCTACTGAATCATTCGGATACACTGAAGAACCATTAGTTTCTTCTGACATCGTTGGAATTCACTTTGGATCATTATTTGATGCAACTCAAACTAAAATTGTTCAAAACGGAGATACTCAATTAGTTAAAACAGTATCTTGGTATGACAACGAAATGTCTTATACTTCTCAATTAATCAGAACTTTAGGATACTTCGCAAGCAAAAATTGCTAAATAATTGATTTAATTAAATTCTAAAAAAAGATCAACTTTAGGAAATCGGCTAGAAATAGTCGGTTTTCTTTTTTTATTATTTTAAATTTTTCTTTTTTAAAAAAATCAATTTATATTTTTGTAAAAATATGTGTTATACTATAGTGAAATTATTTAAAGTAAAAAAAGTTTTTTTAAATCTGGAGAAAAGATGAAAAAAATATAGAAAATATGAAAAAAATTTTTACGATACAATTTCAGAAAAGTATGATTTTATTTTTCTCGCTTTCAGATGTTCAAAAAAATTTTTTTAAAAAAATATGTCAGTGGAAAAAAAGTTCTTGATGTTGGAGCGAGCAACAGGAAATTTGTCAAAATTTTTTTTAAAGAATGAAAAAAATTTGAAGTAACTTCGATTGATATAAATGAAAAAAACTTATTGAGCAGGCTGGAAAAAAAGGAAATAGATGTAAAAAAATCTGGATATGCTGAAAATTGATGAATTGGGAAAATTTGATACAATAATAAATGTTGGGAATACGTTGCCACATTTAAATAATAAGGATGAGATTTTTTTGTTTTTTTGAAAAAAAGGCTTATTTGCAGTTGGAAAATGGTGGGAAACTAATTATTCAGCTGATAAATTTTTTTATAAATTTTTTTGAAAAATCAAGAATTTGAATCTAATTTTTTTAGGAAGTTTACCATTAATTCAGAATGAAAAATGTTAAATTTGAACGTTTTTTTACTATAAAAAAATTCAAATAATAATGTGATTTTTTTAAAACTATTTTTGGATGAAAAAAATTTGAAAATGAAGAAATTTTTAGTTAATGTTAATTATTTTTGATTTTATGGACTTTTTTTAAGAAATTAAATATAGATGATGTGAAGGTGTTTGGCGGTTTTTAATGAAACAGAATTTATTTTTGGAAAAAAATCACAGCCATTGATATTTGTAATTACAAAAAAAAGTCTAATATTATTTTTAAAAATGAAGTTTAGTATAAAAAAAATAATGTAAATAAATTTAGGAAATTGTAAAAATAAAGATTGATTAACATCAGTATTTATAGCCATAAAGGGCAAAAGAAGTTTTTATCAGGAGTGGAAAAAAAGCAAGAAAAATTAGGTATAAAAAAATGCTGTGTTTATTGTAATTTTTAGAATTTTACAAATGACTAAAGAAATATAAAGAAAGGAGTGTATGGTATTTTTATATAATTATTTATATATTTATCATACAAAAAAATGATGAAATCTTTTATAAATTTTATAAAAGTTGCTTTAATTGAGCGCCACTTTTTAAATAAAATGATAGGAATATTTCTTATTTCAATGTTTCCTGTAATTGAATTGCGTGGGGCGATACCAGTTGAGGGCTACTATTGGGTTGCCTTGGTATTTGAATATGATTGTTTCTATTGTGGGGAATATGCTTCCCTGTGCCATTTATTCTTTTGTTTTTCGGTAAAAATTTTTTTGAATTTATGAAAAAGCGGAATATTTTTGGTAAAAATTTATTGAAAAAAAATAGAAAATCGGGCTAAAAAAAACGTAGTGAAGGGCTTGCAACAGGGGAGTTTATTGGACTTATGCTGTTTGTGGCAGTTCCATTTCCTGGGACAGGTGCTTGGACAGGTGCATTGATTGCGACTTTTGCTTCAATTTGAGAGAAAAAAATCGTTTTTTTATATTGGATTGGGAGTAATAATAGTCTCTGCAGTAATGACTATGGCATCTTATGGAGTAGTAAGTATTTTTTTGCGCCAAAAACATTAAAAAAATTTTTAAATAGGCTGTTGAAAAAAATAAATATTTTTTTGTGGTAAAAATGACTTAAAGTTAAATATTATTAAGGGAATGTTTTGGTTTCGACAGGATAAAAAAAGATTATTATCGGCAAGTAAGCGGGAGCTTTTAAAATCCATTTTAAAATAATCGGAAACGATAATTACGCATTAGTCGCCTAAGATAGCGACTCATCTCTTTTTGGAAATGCCATTTTTTTCCATTAGATGATGTCATTTTTTTAATGGCTTACCTAAATGTATGATTATGTCATTTAGGAAATTCTATAATCTCGCCTTTAGACTTTTTGTCTGTTTAATATCTAACGGTTAAAGCGTTAAATAGACTAAACTTGTAGAAGATAGTAAGGACTTTCTATTTTGGACACGGGTTCGATTCCCGTCATTTCCACCAAAACAGAAAATAAAAAAAGTAAAATTTTTAGATAGATTAAAAAGAAGCGGGTCATTAGGGCTCGTTTTTTTCTTTAATTAGAAATAGGAGATTTTAGTAAAAAAATGAAAAGAGGTATTGGAAAAATCACATAGTAAAAATCATATTAATTGGGGAACATTCTGTCGTTTATGGCTATCCTGCCATTGCTATTCCATTAAAAAAATTGAGATTGAATGTGCAATAGAAGAGGCAAAAAAAGCAATTTTTTTATGATGAAACAGATACACTTTCAGTCGCAATTTTTTACTGCATTAAAATATTTAAAAAAAGAAAATGTAAAAAAATAAAATACAAAATAACTTCTCAAATTCCTCAAAAAAACGTGGAATGGGCTCTTCAGCAGACAGTCAGCATTGCGACAATTCGTGCAATATTTAACTATTTTTAGAGAAAATTTAGAAGATGAATTATTGGAAAAAAATTAGTGAATACGGCAGAAATTGTGGCTCATAAGACTCCAAGCGGGCTGGATGCAAAAAACTTGCCTTAGCGATAAGGCTATAAGATTTGTAAAAAAACAAGGGATTTTTCATACATTGACTTAAATCTTGATGCGTATCTTGTGATTGCAGATACAGGCATTTATGGAAATACTGGTGAAGCGATTCAAAATGTGAAAAAAATTTAGGAAGTAAAGCTGAACTTTCCTTGAAAAAAATTAGGCAGATTGACAGATGAAATGACTAGAATTTTAACTGGAAATATTGAAAAATAAAGAAGAAAAAAATAAAAAAATTAGTAAAATTGGGGAAATTATGACAGCAGAAAATACAGAACTTGGAAAAATTGAATATAACTATTGAAAAGACAGAGTTATTTGTAAAAACGGCGATTGAAAATGGAGCGGCTGGAGCAAAAAAATTTCTGGTGGCGGTTTGGGAGGCTGTGTAATTGCACTTGCCGAAAATTTGGAAATTATGGAAAAAGTAAAAGATGGATTTACAAAATGTGGGGCAGAAAAATATTTGGGTGGAAAAAAATTTAATATTTAAAAAAATTTAACGAAAAAAATAAAGGAGAAAAAAATGGTAAAAAGTCAAATCTTATGCTAATATCGCAATTGTAAAATACTGGGGAAAAAAAGATGCAGAAAAAAATGATACCTGCCACAAGCAGCATTTCTCTTACTCTTAATGATATGTTCACAGAAACAGAAATGGAATTTATAAAGGATGAAGATACTAAAATTGCTGTTGAAAAAGGAAATGAAAAATGGAAATTGTAAAGATAAGTTTTCAAATATGACGGATTTATTTTATTTAAACGGAGAATTACAGGACAAGATGCATACGGAAAAAGATTAGCAAGGTCGTGGATTTGTTTAGGGAAAATAGAAGTCAGAAGGTAAAAAAATTTCTACAACAAATAATATGCCGACAGTCGCGGGACTTTCTTCCAGTTCGAGTGGACTATCAGCTGTAATAAAGGCCTGTAATGAACTTTTTGGAAAAAAATTATGCACAATCTGAACTTGCACAAATTTCAAAAATTTGGTTCTGGCTCTTCTTCGAGAAGTTTTTTTGGACCAATTGCGACTTGGGACAAAGATACTGGAGAGATTTGTGAAGTTAAGACAGATTTGAAACTAGCGATGATTGTGCTTGTGCTGAATGAAAATAAAAAGAAAAATTTCAAGTCGAAATGGAATGGAACTTTGTGCCAAAAACTTCGACGTATTTTTGATGAATGGGTAAAAACAGTCTGAAATTGATTTTATAAATATGAAAAAAATATCTTGCTGAAAATGATTTTTGAAAAAAAGTGGGAACTTTAACAGAAGAAAAATGCCCTTAGAATGCACAAGACAACTGAAACTGCAAATCCGCCGTTTTTCATATTTTTAATGAAAAAAACTTACGAAGCAATGGATTTTTGTAAAAAAATTTGAGAAATAATGGGGAGAAATGCTATTTTACGATGGATGCTGGACCTAATGTGAAGGTGCTTTGTCTAGAAGAGGATTTAGAAAAAAATTGGCAGAAATTTTTTTGGGCAGAAATATAAGATTATTGTAAGTAAAACTGTTAAATTATGATTTTGGAAAGGTTTTTTTGAATAATGAGGGTAAATTAAGAAAATTTGACATAGTTGCAGGTATATTATTTGAAATTGCGACAATAATTTTAACTGGCAAAAGTGTATTTTTCAATGTTGACGCCTGCGGTTACTGGATTAATTGTTTGTGTGACTTAAAAAAGAAAAACTGATAGAAAAGGAGGATAGATTGTGGGATATATAAAAATATTAGATGAAAAAGTGTCAAATATTATTGCTGCTGGGGAAGTTGTGGAAAATCCAGCTTCGATGATTAAGGAGATGATTGAAAATTCACTGGATGCGAAGGCTACAATGATAAAAATTGAAGTTTTCAAATCTGGAACTGATGTTAAAGTAAGTGATAACGGAATTGGGATGGATAAGGATGATACGCTTTTGTCAGTTGAGCGGCATGCCACTTCTAAGATTAAGGAAAAGGAGGATGTCTTTAATTTAAGCACCTATGGCTTTCGTGGAGAAGCTCTGTCATCTATTGCAGCGGTGTCTAAGCTTACGATTACTACACGTTCTGAAAACAGTCCTGCGGGGTATAGAATTGGCTGTTATGGTGGGGTTGTGAGAAAGTTTGAGGAAGTTTCAAGAAATGTTGGGACAGAAATGGAAGTCAGGGATTTATTTTACAATACGCCTGCTAGAAGAAAATTTTTGAGAAAGATGTCAACAGAGTATGGAAAAAAATTAGGGATATTGTGCTAAAGGAGGCGCTTTCCAATAGTAATGTGGCATTTTTCGCTTGAATTAGACGGGAAAAAGTACGATAAAGACAAGCGGGAAAGGGATTGAGAATACAATTCTTGAATTATTTGGAAAATCAGTTTTAAAAAATTTGAAAAAATTTGAATATGGATATTTGGGAAATGTGGAAATTTTACGAAGTTCAAAGGATTTTATGTTTACTTTTGTAAATAATCGGTATGTGAAGTCAGCAACTATTGAGAGAGCTGTTATAGATGGCTATTACACTAAGTTAATGAAGGGAAAATATCCTTTTGCTATTATTTTTTTACAATGCTGATCCAAAGGAAATAGATGTGAATGTTCATCCATCTAAAAAAATAGTAAAAATTTTTCAAATGATAAAATTGTTTATAATGAGATAAAAATCAGCAATTGACGACTTTTTTTATTATAATGATAGGGAAAAACTGGCGACCTAATATTGATTTAATAAAGAAAAAAATATTAATATTAATGAAAAATATCGCTGTGGAAAAGGATGATTTATTTTTCTGATGACATTTTTAAAGGGGGAAAAATCAGAAAATTTTTAAGTTTGGAAACTTTTGACGGGAAAGAAAAATAGTGAGAAATTGGAAGGAGAAAATGGGTTTACAGGAGGTAATCTTGAGAAAAATGATAAAAAAATAGAGAATCTGCTGGTATTTCTGAAAGTCTAAGCAGTGGTAATTTTTTTAATGATGAAAAAAAGAGAATAGCAATAAAAAAAGAATGATTCGAGTCTTGATGAAATTTGGAAAAAAATGAATGGAAATTTAAATGAAATTGTGGAAAACAATGTGGAAAAACTTGCAAAATGTTGAAAATTCTAATTTGGTAAAGAGCGATAAAGATAAGAAAAAAATTGGGATGAAAAAGAGTAATTTTAGAAATTATGAAAAAAATTTAGTGGAGAAAAAAATTCTAATGGTATAAATGAAAATACTGAAAAGTGAATATTATAAAAGTGGGAACGTTTGAAAAGCATATTGGAAAACAGATTCATTATGATATTTTTGGGACAGATTTTTTTGACACGTATATTTTTGGTTCGGAAAGATGAGGAAATGGAAATTTATGATCAGCACATTATTCACGAGAGAATTTTTGTATGAAGAATTAAAAGGATAAGTTTTATAATAAAAAAATTGAATCACAGCATTTATTGTTACCATTAAAAATGGAAGTTACACAAATTGAAAAAAATATTATTTTTTTGAAAAATATAAATATTTTTTTAATGATTTTTGGATTTGATATTGATGAATTTTTCAGAAAACGAGATTGTGATTCGTGCTGTGCCTGCCTTTGATTTTTCGGGATAGTATTGAAAATGTATTTTTTTACAGCTTTTTGCTGGATCTAAAAAAATGAAGTTGAAATAAAAGGATTTGAGAGAAAAATATTATTATTTCAATGTCGTGCAAGGGAGCTGTAAAGGCTGGGCAGAAGCTGGATATGTTTGAAATGCAGAATATGGTACGAAGGATTCATGAAGTTGGGAAATATACGTGTCCCCACGGCAGACCAATTATTGTAAAATTGTCTAAAAATGATTTGGATAAAATGTTTGGAAGAAAAAAAATAATAGTAAAATTAGTAAAAAAATGAAAAAAACTTTTTGACAATAAGGGAAAAAAATATGATAAGAATTAATGTAGTGTGTATTGGAAAAAAATAAAGGAAAAAGTATATAAAAGAGGAATAGCTGAATTTTTCAAAAAGGTTATCAAAATATACAAAACTTGAAATTATTGAACTGGCTGAAGAGGATGATAACAAAGGGATTGAAAATGCAATAAATTCTGAAACTGAAAAGAATAATAAATGTTATTTCAAAAATTATTCATATAATATTTTGCTTGATTTAAAGGGAAAAAAATGCTGACTTCAGAAGAAATGGCGGATAAAATTGAAAAAAATTTCAATAACAAACAGTGAAATTAATTTTTATAATCGGCGGTTCAAATGGAGTTAATGATAATTTGCGGAAAAATTGCAGATTTTTAGATTGTGTTTTTTTCAAAAATGACATTTCCACATCAGCTTATGCGGTTAATTTTTGTCAGAGCAAATATATAGATGGATTTCAATTAATAATAATATAAAATATCATAAATAATGGAGGGAAGTTATGTATTCTGCTGGGGAAGAATTTGAAAAAACTAATAGCGAAGGGGATGTTGAAGAATATACGTGTCTTTCAAATATTACGGTAGGAGATAAGGAATATTTAGTTTGTGATAGTGAAACTGGGGAAAAGAAGGTTTTTTACTATGACAGTATTGAAGAGGAACTGTATGATTTAGATGAAGATGAGGAAGATCAGGTTCTGGAAATATGGAACGATGAATATTACGGTTCTGACAAGGATTATATGTACTGGAACGAAGATTTTGGCGAATATGATAAAAATGAGAATGTAGATGGAGAATTTGATGAAAGCAATTTTGATCCATTAAATGATGATGAAAATGAATTTTTTGAGAATGAAGAAGAAGCTGATGATGAAGATTTATTAGAATTTTTAGATGATTTTTTAGATGATGAAAATGAATAGGTTTATTTTATAATTTTCAATTCTCTAAAAATAATAAAAAAATAAAAAAATAAGGAATAAAATGAAAAATAAAAAAATAAAAAGTCTGGATAATTTTAATCAGAATTATGAAAAAAATTATTTGAGCTGAAAAAAAGTATTGGAACAGGAAGAAAAAAAGAATATCATTATAGTGATGAGTATGGAAACTGTAAAATCATTGATAAAGGTAATTCCATTGAAATTTACCGATATGGTGAAATCAATTCCAGACAAATTTTTTTCAAAGTGATAAAAAAATACGCCATTTATTTATATTACAAAAACAGTTTCGAGGGAAATACAAAATTTTTTTACAAAAAAAATTAAAAAGAAAATGGAAAAAAATGATGCTGGAATATGATATAATACATAATAATGAAGTGATAAACAGTATAAATTTAGAATTTCAATTTATTAAATAGTGCAAGAACGCTCGCGACTTTAGTCGTGGGAGGTTCAGAAAAAAAGCAGAAAGGAAAAAGTGAATGAGTAATCAAAACCAGAATGATAATGGTATTATAAAAGAAAAAAAATTGAAAAAAAGTAGCAGAACTAAAGGAAATTGGAATAGAACCTTACGGAAGAAAAATATGAAAAAAAGTGAATGATATTGCTGAAATAAATCAATATGATGAAACTTGCGATAAAAGTATTTAAAACAGCAGGAAGAATCATCGCTTTCAGAAGAATGGGTAAAAAACGGATTTGGTAAGATTCAAGATCCAACTGGTCAAATTCAATATTATGTGAAAAAAAGAAGAAGTTGGAGAAGATCAATATGAAATTTATAAAAAAATGGGACTTGGAGATTTTTATTGGGCTTGAAGGACATTTGTTTAGAACTAAGACTGGGGAATTAACTTTAAGAGTAGATTCTTTTTGAAGTATTATCTAAAAAAATGTTCGTCCGCTTCCAGAAAAAAATTCCATGGATTAACTAACGTTGAAACTAGATATAGACAAAGATACGTTGACTTGGTAATGAATAGAGAAGTTATGGAAACAATGAAAAAAAGATTCCAAGTTATTAGATTTTTTAGAAGCTATTTAGAAAAAAAAGGATTTACGGAAGTTGAAACTCCAATGATGCACCCAATCGCAGGTGGAGCAACTGCAAGACCATTTGTTACGCACCACAATGCATTAGATATGGAATTATTCTTAAGAATCGCACCTGAATTATACTTAAAAAGATTATTAGTTGGTGGATTTGAAAAAGTATTTGAAATTAATAGAAGTTTTAGAAATGAAGGAATTTCTGTAAAACATAATCCTGAATTTACAATGATGGAATTGTACCAAGCGTATGCTGATTTTTAATGATATGATGGACTTGACAGAAGACTTAATTTCTAGCTTGACTTTCGAGTTACATGGAAAATATGAAATTGAATATGAAGATAAAAACTATTAATTTAGCTAAACCTTGGAGAAGAGTAACAATGAAAGAAGCTGTAAAAAGAAGCAACTGGATTTGATTTTGATTCAATTTCAAGCGATGAAGAAGCTGTTTCAATCATGAAAAGAATTTGGAATTCCTTTAGAAAAAAAGATAAAACTTATACAAAATTTGGAATTTTTAAATTTATTCTTTGAAGAAAAAAAGTGGAAGAAACATTGATTAATCCAACATTTATAACAGAATATCCAAAAGAAATTTCTCCACTTTCAAAAAAATCAAAAAAAGGTGAAACTGAATGGGTTGACAGATTTGAATTATTCATTTCAGGAAGAGAATTTGCAAATGCATATTCAGAATTAAACGATCCAAGAGATCAAAAAGAAAGATTCGAAGAACAAGTTAAATTGAAAGAAGCAGGAGACGATGAAGCACAAGGAATGGATTTAGATTACATTAGAGCCTTAGAATACGGAATGCCACCTGCAGGAGGATTAGGAATTGGAATTGATAGATTAGTTATGTTACAAACTAATTCAGCATCAATCAGAGATGTAATTTTGTTCCCAACATTAAGAAAAAGAAGACATCGAATTATAATTTTTTTAAATAAATTTATTAATCAAAAAAAATAAAAGATAATCATGAAAATTAGTTGTGAAAATCTAGGAAAAATAGGCAATCTCAGAATTAGAGAGTGTCTATTTTTTTTAATTTAAAAAAATGAGAAAAAAATTAAAAGTTCTCATTTTTTTCTTTAATCTTTATATGATACTATTATAATGTAACAAAGGAACAGCAATTACAAATACAAAAATGCAAAGGAGGATTATAAAAAAATAAATTCTTAAAAAGTAGCATTGTTAGGTTGTTTTGGTATTAGGTTCTTTGAGTTTTGCTGGAAGTAAAGATTATAGAAAAATCAAATTTCAGCCATAAAAAAAGTTCTTATAAAAGATCAAAAAAAATAACCCCAGCAAGAGTTAAACAAATAGCATTAGCAAAAAGTTCCAGGTGCAACATTGAGAAATATTAAAGATTTTTGATTTTGATGAAGATTCTTATGAAGGAGAAATTCATTATAGAGGTTACACTTATGAGTTTGAAATCGATGCATATACTGGAAGAATTACAGATTGGGACGTAGATAGAGATTAGAAAATTAAGAGTTTTATGAAGAAAAGGTCAAAGGTAAAAAAAGGAGTAAAGGTTACACAGGAATTTGTATACAAAAAAATGAAGTAACAAAAAGTAAAAAGGATAGGATTTTTGGTCGAATCCGAACTATGAAGAGTTTTTTAAGTTAAGTCGATATCGATAAAAAAAGGAGTTTAGAAGGCATTATTGCCCTAAAAAGAAAAAAAGTTGTTTATTAGATAGATTAGGTAAAAAAAGGATAAAGTCTAAAGAAAATTAGATGTGTTTTGAAGAAAAAAAGGTCGTTATGTATAGAAAAAAAGTTGGGAAGTTAAAAGTACAGAGGTTTTGTTTTTAAGGAGAAATTGGGAAAAAAAGGTTGAGAAGAAATATAGTTTTTGAAAGAAGTTATTTTTGCGGGTCAGATGTCTTGCAAAATGCTTCTTTTTTTAGTTATAGCAGTTATTATGAGAAAAAAATAAAAAAATAATAAAAAAAGGTGCTATGAAAACACCTTCTTAAATTTTTTTGGAGAAAAATCAACTTGTGAAAATTGATTTATCTTAGTTATATATAAATATAGCTAAAATCATATTTATTTGTCTTTTTGTGAATAATTATTTTTTTAAAATATTTTTCACAGACATAGTTTTATGTGAACTACTCCCACTTGTAGAAGAGGGAGCTTCTTGGGAAGTATCTGCTTTTTGCTAGCCAAATATATTTACTAAGCTCTTCGGGCAGTCCCTGCCCTGACTATGAATATTATGCTATATAAGAGCTATTATTTCAAGCTATATTCTGCAATTCATCTCCCACTTGTAGAAGAAGGAGACTTCTTGCTAAATATTGTTAAAAATTCCTTTTGGATTTGTTCAACCCATGCGTCAATTCTTTCATCTGTCAATTCAGATTGATTAACTTCATCTAGAGCAAGTCCCAAAAATTCTCCATCTTTTGTCTGCTCTTGATTCGCTGAATTCATATCCTTCTGTTGAAGTTTTTTTCCAATGATTGTTGCACCAGTTTTTTTGAATTTCCTCATCAATGATGGCAATTCCATCCATAAATGTATCAGAGAAAGTTCCTTGATCCCCACTTCCGAAATATCCTACTTTTTTTACCGCTTAAATCTTTTGCTTGCCAAATCATCAAGAACTGCTTTGCCCAGTCATCTTGCAAGTCTCCAAATCCCCAAGTAGAAGTACCTAAAAGAAGTACATCATAATCTTCCAATTTATCCTCATTTCCATCAATATTAAAAACTTCTGCCCCATCAATTTTTTTCTGCAATTTTATGAGCAATATCTTCAGTTACTCCTGTTGTTGATCCGAAAAAAATTCCTACTTTTTGCCATTTTAATCCTCCATGTTTATTAGTTTAGTTTTAAATATGCTTTTTGCACATTTATCTGCTTTTTGTATTTTTTTGGATAATCCTATCCTAATTTTTTTATTTCAAATCAAAGAAATGAAGTAAATTTTTTTCATATAGAAAATATACCATATTTTACTTTGATTGTCAAATTTTTGTATTTGAATATTTTTAATAAATAATATAAAAAAACTGTAAAAAAATCTGTTAAATATGCCACATATAGTAGTCTTCCTCTGTTTTTGGAATGATTCTAGCTGGAATCCCTACTGCTACTGCATTATCTGGAACATCCTTTAAAACAACTGAATTTGCTCCAATTTTCACATTATTTCCAATTACTATATTTCCTAGCAGTTTTGCTCCTGTTCCAACTGTGACGTTATTTTTTAATGTGGGATGTCTCTTAGTTTTGGAAGAGCTTACTCCGCCTAGAGTTACACCATGATAGATGACGCAGTTATCGCCTATTTCAGCAGTTTCTCCAACTACGATTCCCATTCCGTGGTCGAAAAATACTTTTTTTCCTAATTTTGCACCTGGATGAATTTCTATTCCTGTAAAAAAACGTGAAATTTGAGAAATCAGCCGTGCACAAAAATATAATTTATGCTTTTGAAAAAAGTGGGCAATCTTGTGATTAATAACTGCATGTAGAGACGGATAGAGAAAAACTTCTATTTTATATCTGACAGCTGGATCTTTTTCCGCTATATTATTTATTTCACTTACTAACCATTTTAAAAATAATAATCACACTCCTTAAAAATTTATATATGAATTATATAATAAAAACTGTTTTTAAAAAAACAACATTTTTATTGCATATTTTTACTTTTTTTGTTAAATTTATAAAGGTTAAATGGTGTATAATATCTGAGTTCGGCTCTAAAAGCAGTTTTTACTATAATTCTATTTCATAAAAGTATGAAAATATGAAAACAGGCAATTCATCCCGTTATTTTATGTAAAAGTCAGAGAATCCTTGCCCAAGTTAGTTAAGTTTTATTAATTATAAACTGTTTCTGAATGCTTCAATTGATAAGTATTTTTTTCTCCACCATCTGGTAAAAATTGCTACAACTTTTTTTACCTTTTTCCTAATTTTTTTAGCTACTTCATAAGTCTGCTGCAATTGCACTTCCAGAAGAAATTCCGATAAATAGTCCCGTTTTTCCTTTGAAGCTCTTGTCGCAAATTCTACCGCTTGTTCATTAGTTACCTTTTATAATTTCATCTACAAGGCTGGCATCATAGTTTCCAGGTACAAATCCTGCTCCAAGTCCTTGTTGGAAGTGTTTTCCAGGTTGTTCTCCTGATAATACTGCAGAAGTTGCAGGTTCAACGGCAAATACTTTAACTCCTGGTCTTTCTTCCTTTAATCTTTTTCCAACTCCTGATAAAGTTCCAGCAGTTCCGACACCTGATACGAATGCATCGATTTGAGGGAAATCATCTAAAAATTTCTTTTGCAGTTGTTTCATAGTGTTTTGCAGGGTTTGCAGGGTTTTTCAAATTGTTGAGGCAAGAAATATCCGTTTTCAGCTCGCTAATTTTTTTCAGCTTCAGCAATTGCCCCTTTCATACCTTTTTGCCCCTTCAGTTAATATTAATTCAGCTCCATAGGGTCGCTAAGATGCTTCTTCTTTCCACGCTCATTGAATCAGGCATTACAATTACCACTTTATAACCTTTTTGCTTTTACCGATTAATGCAAGTGCGATACCAGTATTTCCAGAAGTAGGTTCAACAATTGTTCCACCTGGTTTCAATTTTTCCTTCTTTTTTTCAGCTGCTTCTATCATTCCAAGAGCCGCTCTATCCTTTACACTTCCACCAATATTATATTTTTTTCAAGTTTTACATAAATATCAGCGATATTTTTCATCATTTAAGAATTTTTAATTTCACCACAGGCGTATTTCCAATTAAGTCTAAGATATTTTTCGTAAATCATTATAAATTACCTCCATATTTAAATATATTTAATTTTTTTGTTTTTATTAATTTGTATCTACAATTATTATAGCACTAATTCTTTTTTTAAAAATCAATAGAAAAAAATATAAATATTTTTAAAAAAATTTTCTTTTAATTCAAAAATTTTTTTAAGTTATAGTAAATATATTTGGTAATTTAAATTTAATAATAACAAGGGGATCTTACCCCTTGCTAAATGTATCTGCTAAAGTAAAAAAATAATATTAATTTTACAAGTTCATATCATCAACATTATCCAAATATTCCTTAATTTTTTTGGAATTACAAAAAGCCAATGTCCCTTCTTCAAACGGATTTTTTTCAAATTAGCTGATTTCATAAGTTCAAAGAATGGCTTACTTCCTCCAAGTTTACATAAATTCAAATAATCTTTCCATGCTTTTTCTCTGTTTTTCCCTTGATTTTTATCCAGAATTGGAAGGCACATACTTGAGCTAGAGTGTAGTCGATGTAGTAAAATGGCGAACTGAAAAATATGCCCTTGTCTAAACCAGAAAATTCCATTTTTTAATTCTTCGACTTCTCCGTAATCTCTTGTTGGTAAATATTTTTTTTCTATTTCAATCCATTTTTCACGACGTTCTTTTGGCGTAGCTTCTGGATTTTCATACACCCAGTGCTGAAATTCATCGACAGTTACTCCATAAGGAATGAATAAAAGAGCTTCTGATAAATGAATAAATTTATATTTATCAGTATCATTTTCAAAAAACAAGTCCATCCACGGCCAAGTTAAAAATTCCATGCTCATCGAATGAATTTCACAAGCCTCATAAGATGGCCATAAGTATTCAGGTACTTCAAATCCACGGCTTTGGTAAACTTGAAAAGCATGTCCGGCTTCATGCGTCAAAACATCAATATCGTGTGAAGTTCCATTAAAATTGGCAAAAATAAACGGTGCCTTGTGTTCTGGAATGTAAGTGCAGTATCCGCCGCTCATTTTCCCCTTTTTAGAAAGCAAGTCAAGCAAATTATTTTCAGTCATAAATGTAAAAAATTCATCAGTTTCCTTCGATAATTCCTTGTACATTGTCTTCCCGTTATTTAAAATCCATTCAGGTGACCCATGCGGATCAGCATTTCCAGAATTAAATTTTATAGCTTCATCATAAAATCTAAGTTTTTCCACTCCAAGTCTTTTCCCTTGTCTTTCACGAAGTTCAGTATGTAGCGGCACAATATTTTCAAGCACTTGCTTTCTGTAACCTTCTACCATTCTTGCATCATATTCAAGTCTTGACAGCTGCTTATATCCAAATTCCACAAAGTTTTTATATCCCATCTTTTGAGCCATTCTAGTTCTGACTTTTTACAAGCGAATCATAAATATTATCAAATTCATCTTGATTTTTCAGCAAAAATTGAGCAACTTTTTTAGCCGCTTCAATTCTTATATTTCTATCTTTTGACTGTGTGTAGGGAACCATTTGTGACAAATTAAGCTCTTTTCCATCAAAATCTATTTTTGCACTGGCAATTAATTTTGAATATTTACTAGATAATCTGTTTTCTTCTTGAGCATCTGGAATAATTTCAGGTGAAAAATGTTTTTCAATGTATTTTTCTGCCAAATCAAATAAAAAAATTTTCCATATTTTTTTGGATAAGTTCATCTTTAAATTTTTGAATTTACAAGAGCCTTATAAAAAGTCATTTGTAAATCCAAAAAGAATAGGGCTGATTTCATCCATATACTCATTTTTCCTTATCATAAAACTCATCATTTGTGTCAATGCTATGACGAACTGAAACAAGTGTCTGCATAGTTTCAATATGATTTCTCAGTTTTATAATTTCATCAAATGCATTAACTTGTCCTTCTACATTTTCAGCCTTTTTCAAAACTTTTTTTTATAAGCTCTGAAAATTCTTTTTTTATTTTTTTCCAAATCCAAATGTTCATATTTGTATTCATTAAATTTCATATTTTATATTCTCCCTTCAGTTTTTTTCTAGTTTAATTATATCATAAAAAAATGGAAATCAAGTATATTTTTTATATTTTTCAGTTTCAAAGATTTACTCTATGATTCTCAAACATCAAATTTATATGTTTTTTTGATAATTTATTGTTATAGTTTAAATTTTTTTAAACTTAATTTTTTAAAGTTGTATTACTATAGTTTAAGTTTTATGTTCAGGAGGGCAAAAATGAGAACAATGAATAAAAAAATATGAGTATATCTAAATGTATGGATATTTGGCTAAAAAAATGAGCATAATTATATAAAGGAATCGACTTACTTTCTTTATTTGACAATTATTGAAAATCATTTGAAAACGTATTTTAAAAAAAGAAAGGTTAGTACAATTTCAAATAAGGATTTTTCAGTCTTTCGTTTTAGACAAGTTAAGCTGCGGAAGATTGGATGGCAAAGGAGGGCTGTCAAAAAAAACTGTAAAAGATATGACAGTTGTATTAAAGTCTGTGCTGACATTTGCGATAAAGCATAAAATTATAGACAGGATGGAATTTGAATTTAAAATTCCTAAGAGAGAGAAAACTAAAGAAGTTGAAGTGTTTAATTTTTGAAGAGAGAAGAAAAATTTGCAAGTATGTGAAAAAAATAATCTGTGTAATCAGACACTGGGAATACTTATTTGTATATGCACTGGGCTTAGAATAGGAGAAATATGTGCATTAAAGTGGGAGGATGTGGATTTAAAGACGGAAGTCATTAATATCAATCATACGATTCAAAGAATATATATCAGTACAGCTAAAAAGAGCAAAGTCATCATTTCTTCACCAAAAAAACAGAAAGCTCAAGACGTAAAAATTCCTATTGCCTCTGAATTAATGCCTTTATTGCAAAGAGTTTAAATCTAACAGTGATTTTTACGTTATTTCTGGCGAGAAAAAAATATTGAGCCAAGAACTTATAGAAAAATTTTTTTCAAGAAGATGTTAAATATTTTAAAAAAATTTCAAAGCTGAAATTTCATTCGCTAAGACACACTTTTTGCAACACAAGCTATTGAAAAATGGCATAGATTACAAGACTGTATCTGAAATTTTTAGGACATGCCTCTATTGGAATAACTTTAAATTTATACGTTCATCCTGATTTAAAAGCACAAAAAAAGAATGTCTGAACAAAAATTTTTTTAATAATTTGGTAAAAAGAATTTTTAAAAATCCAATTTATGAAAATGGTTAAATAAAAAAATAATTAAAAATAAAAATAAAACTAAGACTTGTAGCAGTACAGCTTTAAATAATGGTAAAATTATTTTTTTATTTATTTATTAATTCAAAAAAATTTTTTTGAAGGTTGGTTTACTTGAATTTGGGAATAAAATGTGATATACTCATACTGTAATTATTTGTAAATTATAGCAGTTTTTATTTTTTTAATAAAAAGGTAAAAAAATATTAAAAATTTTTGTGCAGGAACAAGGTATTATTGCTCCTGTTTTAAGGTAAAATTACTATAATGCCGAAATATTTACGGTTTATTGCCGTAATTTTTAGATCAACGGCTGTTAAGTGAGGATGAACTATGAAATTAAATAAAGATATTCGGATACGTATACTTTTATATACTTATTTTTATATATTATTTACAGTTTTTTTACTAGATAAATATAATTATGTAGCAAAGTATCTGACCAATTTTATATTTATCCTGTTCATATTTATAAAATTTATATTCGGACAGCTTGATTTCTATGCAGAACGTTTTTAGATATAAGGACGTATTTATAACATTGGGAATTGATGTGATATTTTTCAGTTGTGCTATATGCTTTCTGGAAGCAGTTTAATATTTTTTTATATCTATTTGTTAATTTTTTTATTCCAAGTAATTTTCAGAAAAAAATAGTATGCTCCATTTATATGAAAAAAAGCAAAAATGTGCTGATATTTGGTTCGAATCATATAAGGAATAATGTTCAGGAAGATATTATCAATACTCTTGACTACAATTATGTTGGATACATTTCAAACAATAAAAGCGGGGCAACAAAATATTTAATTGGAAATTATGATCAGATGGAAGAAATTATATCTAAAAAAAGAAATTGATGTATTGGTAATTGTAAAAGGATATAAAAAGTCCTGATTTTTAAAAAAATATTTGAAGCGAATTTTTGATTTGAAGATTAACGGACTGAAAAATAATAAATTATGAAGAATTTAACGAAGATATTCAAAAAAAAATAGATATAAATCAGATAAATGAAGAATGGCTTTTTACAGTCAAATGGATTTGATATTTTAAGTAACGAGATGCAAAAAAATATGAAACGTGGAATGGATTTAATTCTTGCACTAACTTTAATGGTGCTTCTGTCACCACTTGCATTAATTACTGCAATAATTATTAAGATGGAATCTAAAGGACCAGTCATATTCAAGCAGACCAGAATAGGCGAAAACATGAAACCCTTCAGAATCTATAAGTTCAGAAGCATGAGAATACACGATCCAAAAAAATATTCAAAGTACACGCTGGACAACGACACAAGGGTTACAAAATTTGGAAAGTTCATGAGAAAGACAAGGATTGACGAACTTCCTCAACTCTGGAACATCCTGAAAGGGACAATGAGCTTCATAGGCCCACGTCCAGAATGGGATATTTTAGCAAAAGACTATGCTGAAAAGATAAGCCATTACAACCTGAGACACCTTATAAAGCCAGGAATAACAGGCTGGGCACAGGTAATGTTTCCCTATGGGGAAAGCCTGGAGGATGCGAAGAGGAAGCTTGAGTATGATTTGTACTATTTGAAGCATCAAGATCTTATACTCGATGTACTTATTATTATGAAGACAGTTAAAGCTGTCTTATTTGGAAAAGGGAAATAAACTAATTTAAGGAGAATTCTTATGAAGGGAATTATTTTAGCTGGAGGCAGTGGAACTAGATTATACCCTCTTACAAAATCTATCTCTAAGCAAATTCTGCCTGTTTATGATAAACCTATGATTTATTATCCTCTGTCTGTTCTTATGCTTGCAAATATAAAAGATATCTTAATAATTTCTACACCAAGGGATATTTTGCTATTTGAAAGACTTCTTGGAAATGGAAAGCAAATAGGTATAAATATCGAATATAAAGTTCAAGAAAAAGCCAAACGGAATTGCTGAATGTTTTTTTGATTGGAAAAAGAGTTTATTGGTAATGATAATGTAGCTCTAATTTTTGGGAGATAATATATTTTATGGAAATGGATTTTTCAAAAAGTTCTTGAAGATTCTGTTGATTATTTTGAAAATTTTAAAGGGGAAAAAAAATCAAACAATGCTGGTGCAATGATATTCGGATATCCAGTGAAAAAAATCCTGAAGATTATGGTGTTGTTGAGTTTGATGAAAAATAATAAAAGTAATTTCATTAGAAGAAAAACCAGTGGATCCTAAATCAAGTTTCGCAGTACCAGGATTATATTTTTATGATAATACAGTTATTAAAAAAAGCTGAAATGTTAAAGCCGTCAGATCGAAATGAACTTGAAATAACGTCTATTAATGAATTTTATTTATCTTGCGATAAACTAAAAGTAAAAAAACTCTTGGACGCGGAATGAGCTGGTTTGACACAGGAACACCAAAAAGGACTGATGGAAGTAGCAAATTTTGTGGAAGCTATTCAAAAATAGGCAAAGGATTTTTACATCGCCTGTCTTGAGGAAATTTCCTATACAAAAGGATGGATATCAAAAGGAGAATTTGCTGAAATAATAGAAAAAAATTGAAAAAAATGCGATTATAAAAAAATATTTAGAAAGTTTATTGCTATTATCTATTTAAATAGCAAATTTAAAATTATAAACTATATTAATTAAAATAAAAAAAGGAGGAATAGTATTGACTTCTGTAGTAATAATGGCTGGTGGAAAAAGGTGAAAGATTTTTGGCCGAAAAAGTAGAATAAATTTACCAAAAACAATTTTTTTATCCTTGACAGATGACGGGAAATCTATGATTCAGCATACTGTTGAAAGAGTAAAAATCTTGTAGATATTGAAAATATCTATGTAGTTACAAAATGAAATGTACAAAAATCTGGTTTCAGAACATATTCCAGATATACCTGAAGCAAATATTATTATTGAACCTGCTGCAAAAAAATACAGCACCTTGTATCGGACTTGTCGCAATTCATATTGCAAAAAAAGATACAAACTCAAAAATGGTAATTTTACCTTCAGATCATCTGATTAAATTTAACGAAAATCTTTATTGACACATTAAAAAAACAGCTTTAGATGTAGTAGAAAAAGATGATAATCTAGCAACAATAGGAATTACTCCAAATTATCCTGAAACAGGATATGGATACATTAATTTTTAAAAAAAGGTGAAAAATTTAAAAATAAAGCAAATGTCTATGAAGTTTTTAAGTTTTGTTGAAAAAAACCAAATTTGGAAAAAAAGCTAAAGAATATTTAGCAAGCGGACAATATTTATGGAATAGTGGAATGTTTGTGTGGAAAACTTCAACTATTTTGAAAAAAACTTTAAAGAATACCTTCCAGAAATATTTGACGGTTTACAAAAAAATTGGAGAATCAATAAATACAGAAAAAAATATGAAAAATACATTAAAAAGAAGTATTCTCAAATCTTCCATCAGAATCTATAGATTATGGAATTATGGAAAAAGCAGACAATATTTACGTAATTCCAGGAAACTTTGGATGGGATGACGTTGGAAGCTGGCTTTCACTTGAAAGAATCAACAAGACAAATCAAGATGGAAATGTTATAAAAGGAAATGTAATAAGTATAAAGACTAAAAAAACTCAATAATTCAGGGTAATGAAAAATTAATTGCAACAATTGGATTAGAGAATATTGTAGTAGTGGATACTAAAGATGCAATTTTGATCTGCAATAAAGAAAAACACAAGAAGTAAAAAGAAGTAATAAATAATTTAAAAAAATATGTAATAGAACAAAATATCTTTAAATAATAAATAAAGAGGAGAAATAATGAATAAAAAAAGAGTTTTTAATAACAGGTGCGTCAGGGTTTTATTGGACAATTTGTATTAAGAGAAATAGTTAAAAATGAAAAACTGGATTTTTTTACTATAGACACTAGAGAAATTCCAAATATTGATACTAAAAAAACAAGAATTAGTTTCACTTTTGGATAAGGAGAAATTAACAGAAGTAATAAAGAAATATAGTCCTGATATTGTTGTACATTTAGCTAAGAATTGCATCGGTTACTCATGAAAATATAGGTGAGATTTATAATGTGAATGTACAAGGGACAGAAAATTTATTAGAAATTATTCATGATTATTGTAATAAGGATACCAGAGTAATTTTTAGCAAGTACAGCAGGAGTTTATGGAAATCAAGAAGTAGAAAGATATAAAGAAGATTTGCCTTTATAATCCAGTTAATAACTATTCATATAGTAAAAATGATTACGGAATATATAGGGAAAAAGTATAGAGATAAATTAGAGGTAGTAGTTATACGACCATTTAATATTATAGGAGTTGGTCAAAGTGAAAAAAATTTTTTTGATTCCGAAATTAGTGGAACATTTTGCAAAATAGAAAGGAAAAAAATTATCAGTAGGAAATATATCGTCTTTTAGAGATTATGTAGATGTTGAATACTGTGCAGAAGTTATAATAGAATTAATATTAAGAGAAAAAAATAAATTTTAGTATTCTTAATATTTGTTCAGGAATCCCTGACAAGTGGTGAAATGGTAATACAATTACTTCAAGAAATAACATCATTTAAACCTGAAATTGAAATTTCAGAGAATTTTGTTAGAAGAAATGAAGTTTGGAGAATGATAGGGGATACGACAAGGCTATCAAAATTTATGAATGGTAAAAAAATCTCAAAGTGTAAAAGATGTATTATTAAAAATGTTAGATTGTTATAAAAAAACAAATAAATTCAGGAGGATAAAAATTTTTATGAAAAGAGCATTGATAACAGGAATAACAGGACAGGATGGATCATACTTAGCAGAGTTATTATTGGAAAAAAAGGATATGAAGTATATGGATTAATTAGAAGAAAAAGTGTAATTACTTTTTGGAAATATAGAACATAGAAAAGATGAAATAAAAATTTATATATGCGGATATGACTGATTTAGTTTCGTTGGTAAATGCAATGAAAATATCTCAAGCTGATGAAGTGTATAACTTAGCAGCACAGTCATTTGTTGGAACGTCTTGGGAACAACCAGGAGCAACAGTTGATATTGATGGAATAGGTGCATTAAACATGCTGGAAGCAATTAGAACAGTAAAACCTGAAGCAAGATTTTATCAGGCATCTACAAGTGAAATGTTTGGACTAGTTCAAGCAATTCCTCAAAATGAAGATACACCTTTTTATCCTAGAAGTCCGTATGGAGTTGCAAAATTATATGGTCACTGGATAACTAAAAATTACAGAGAAAGTTATGATATGTATGCATGTTCAGGAATATTGTTTAACCATGAATCTGAAAGAAGAGGAAAAGAATTTGTTACTAGAAAAATTACAGATGCAGTAGCTAGAATAAAATTAGGTGTACAGGATGTATTGGAACTTGGAAACCTGGATGCAAAAAGAGACTGGGGACATGCGAAAGATTATGTAAAAGCAATGTGGTTAATGCTTCAGCAAGACAAAGCAGATGATTATGTAATTGCAACAAATGAAACTAGAACAGTTAGGGAATTTGTGGAAAGAGCTTTCAAATATGTGGATATTGACATTGTTTGGGAAGGTCAGGATGTTAATGAAATAGGTAAGGACTCTAAAACAGGAAAAATAGTAGTAAAAGTAAATCCTAAATTCTTTAGACCTGCAGAAGTTGATATCTTAATTGGAAATCCAGCAAAAGCTGAAGCTGCATTAGGATGGAAAAGAGAAATATCATTTATTGAATTAGTTGAAAGAATGGTAAAAAATGATTTAGAATTAGTTGGAAAAGAAATAAAATTGAATAGTTATTAGTTTTTTGTGATAGATAATTAAGGTGAAATGGAGGAGTATATAAAGTGTCAGTTTGATGGATTTGACAAATACAATGCGTACTTGGAAAGGAGGATGCGTTGGAATTGTAAGAGCTGAATTGGAAATAGCTAAAAATTTAAAAAAAGAGAATCCGGAAATTCGTTTTTGTGTAAGTGAAGAGATAGGATTTTCTGAAATAAAAATCAGAAGAATTAGAGTGGCTTTGGAATTCTGACAGTGTATCAGATGCATATATTAAGCATTTTAACAGAAATAATAGAAGTGCTGATTTTGAAATACCGGAAGGATTAAAAAAAGCAATAAATACTTCGCCAGCTAGAATAGAAAGAGTAAGAATTTTAAAAAAAAGCTTGTGCATTCTAAATTACATGGAATAAAAATATTAGCAATACTTATTATGAATACAATTTATATACCATTAAAAAGTAATTTCAAAACTTAGAAATGAAGTTCGTAATAAGTTATTTTATAAAAAAAGAAAACTATGAATTTATTCATCCTTTTAAAGAGAATGATATAATTTTTTTCTTGTGGTTGGCATACAAGTAACAAAAGAAAAATCAGTATTCAAGAATAAAATCATCATTAGTAAATATAAAAAAATAATTTACTTGGTTTATGATTTAATGTTAGTAAAGAAAGATTTGAAACATCTTTACGATGCAGAAAAAAACAATTTTCAGAATATTTAACATGGATTTCTACCAATTGTGATTATATTTTTTTATGGTGGAGAGACTGCTAAAAAAAGATGCAGAAGAGTTTTTTTAAGGAAAAATAAATTACCTATAAAAGAAGGGTTTCCTGTAAAAATTTGGTTCTAATATAATAAAAAAATGCTAATAGCAACTCAAAAAGAAGATGTTTTTAAAGAAATATAACATATCAGATGAGTATATTTTTAGCAGTAGGTTCGATAGATCCTAAGAAGAATTATATGACGATATATAGGGCATATAAATTAATGTTACAATCATTGCCTAAAGAAAAAAATACCACAATTGGTAATTGTTGGAGGGCATCCAAATGGTATTACAAGTGATTTTTATAAAATATGATACAGAACTTTATAACAAAAATAATACTGATAACACCTTCAGATGAAAAACTTAGATGTTATCTATAAAAATTGTAAATTTACTATATTACCAACTGCTTATGAAGGATGGAGTTTGACATTATCTGAATCTTTAAGTTATGGAAAGTTTTGTTTATGTTCAGATATAGAGCCTTTAAGAGAAATAGCAGGAGATTTATCAGATTATGTTGAAACAATGGATTCAAAAAGCATGGATGAATAAGATATTATATTACAATGAGAATAGTTATATATTAAAAAGATTATACTAAGAAAATAGAAAAAAATTGGAAAAAAATATTACTTGGGAGGATTGTTCAAAAGCAAATAAATCAAAAATTATTAGAAATTAAAGAGAAAAGATTACAACAAGAAAATAAAATTTATTATGATTTGACTTTAATGTGGTATTCAATTTTTTTCAAAATCTAATGTGAGTGGAATATTAAGAACACAATTACAATTAGCCAAAAATTTAATTACTAGTATAAAAAAATATAGAATATATTGTTTTTATTAAATGATAGATATATAATTTTAGATAAATATTCAATAAATAAATTATTTTCTGAAAAAAATCAATAGAAGAAGCATTTAAGACTTTGACAAATCAAATAAAGTTCCTAAGAACTCAAAAAAACATCAGTACTTTTATGCAAAAAGGAAAAGGATCAATACAAAGTGAAAAAAACTTAAAGAAATAGTTTGGTTAATAGTTAGTATTTTTTTCCTTCAAAAATTCAAAAAAATTGTAGTTAGATACATAAGAAATAAACAAAAAAATAAATGAACAAAAAAAGTAAATAAAAATATATTATTCGTTACCTTTTAAAAAAAGATGACATAATTTTTTTCAGTAGGAGTAGGGTTTGGTGGTAGTCATGTTTATGATATAATAAAAAGAGAAAAAAAGAAAAAAATAGGATTTAAATTTTTTTCAATTAATTTATGACTTTACACCTATTATTTTTTTCCACAAACACATACAGAGTGGACTAAAAATATTTTTACAAATTATTTTTTTAGATGAAACGTACAAACTTAGTGATGTAGTATTTTATGGTGGGAAAACAGCTATGTTAGATGGTATGAAATATGCCAAGGACAACAGTCTTCCAGAAAGAGAAGGGATACCTATAAAATTTGGAAGTGATGTTACAGTAAAAATCAAATTTAGATGATAAAAAAATTAAGAGATAAAGTATTTGAAAAAAATATGATATTGATAAATCTTATATTATGGCAGTTGGTTCTATAGAAGCAAGAAAAAAATCATGATATACTATATCAGGCATATTTGGAATTAATGAAAACGACTGAAGATTTACCTAAAATGATTTTTCTGCGGATATCCTGGATGGAAAACTGAAGAACTGTTAGAGAGATTAGAAAGAGATGAAAGAATAAAAAAATAAAATAATTATAATAACTCCAGATGACACAGAATTAGAAATTTTATATAAGAATAGTTTATTTACAGTATTAGCTAGTTTATATGAAGGTTGGAGTTTAACCCTGCCTGAAAGTTTAAATTATGGGAAGTTTTGTATTGCTTCAGATGTCGCACCTCTTAAAGAGATAGGTGGAGATTTTATTGATTATGCAAAATCCTTATAATGCAAAAGGAATGGGCAGAGAAAAATATTATATTATTATAGAAATTTAGATAAATTAGAAGAAAAAAATAGAAATATAGAAGAAAATTGGAAATCCATTACATGGGAAGAATGTTCTAAAAATGTAGCAAAGGAATTAAAAAAAGTATTAGGGTGTATCAATTTAAATGATATTAAAAAGGAGTAAAGGAAATTATGCAGATGATAAAAATATTTATAAGTTTCTGTCTAGGAATATTAGTACTGATAATGTTATCATTTTTTATTAAAAATTAAATCCTCAGACTAAATTAGCAGGAGTTTTTTTATTCCAAATGAGAAACCAAAACTAGAGAAAAAAAGCTATTTTATCTGGTAAATATCAATTTGAATACGATAAATGGTTTTCTGATAATTTTTCCATTCCGTAGCTATATAGTAAAAAGCATATGACCAAATTTTTGTATTCTTTTTAAAAGTGAATTTAATGGAATACAAAAAGGGGAAAAAAATAAAGACTTACATGGGACAATGTGGATAGATAGTTATTTAATTAATGAGTATGATAAAACTGTAGTAGATGAATATTTAAATAACATTGATTTTATTAATCAGTATCTAAAATCAAAAAAATAAAAGATTAATTTATATAATTTCTCCAAATAAAGCAGAAGTTCATAAAGAAACGTTACCATTTAAATATAAGTTAATAGATAAAGTTGTAAAAAAAATAAATCTGGATTAAGAAAATATATTGTTAATTTCTTAGATAAGAAAGAAATTTTTTTAATTTTTGATACAACTTTATTAATGGAAACAAAAGAAAAAGAAAATGAAAGAATGTTTCCTAAAGGTGGAATACACTCGAAACCAATTAGGAGCTTCTTATACTCTTTGTAGATTTATTTGAAAAAAATGAATAATTCTGGAATACGAATACCAAAAGTTTCAATAAAAAAATGTAACATATTCAAATGTTCCAACTTCTGATGAAGCAGATTACAAAGACTTGTTAAATGTATATAAGTCTTTTTAATGACAGTCCTTATCCAGTAGCAGAATTAGAGTATACTGGAATAGATGAAAGAAAATATAATGTATTTGGAATGACAACAAGTTATACAAATATGATTGTAGAGCAATTTTTTTAGATACGGGATGCCTTTTTCAAAGATTTAAACGTCTTTATTATAATCAACTACATTCAGAATTATATTATAATAATGGTGTTATTTCAGGTGAAAGATGGCTACCAGGAATACAAATGGATCAAGTAAATTATCAAGAAATACTCGATTCTTATGATATATTAATAATAGAACATAATGCAGGAGAACTTCCGCAAGCACATATAGAATTTGTAAAAAAATTTTTGCTAATTATTTAAAAAAATATCAAAAATTAGCTGAGAAAGGAGTTGAATAATGGTTTTTTTGCATCACCTATTTTTTTATTTTTTTATTTTTTTACCAATAACATTATTAGGATATTATTTAATCCATCCTAAATTTAGGAATTTTTTGGTTATTTTTTTGATGTCTTTTATATTTTTATGCTTGGGGTGGTTTGTCTTATGCTCTAATTTTACTTTTTTTCAACATTAATGAATTATCTTTTTGGAATATTAATTGATAAATCAAAAAGAAAAAAATATAAAAAAAGTATATTAATTTTTGTCAATAGTTTATAATTTAGGAATTTTAGGATTTTTTTAAATATTTTTTTCATTTATTCTTTATAATATACAGGAAATGATTAGAATATTTATTCCTCAATTTACTATGGAAATTCCTAAAATTTCATTGCCAATTGAATTTCATTTTTTTACATTCCAAATAATGTCTTATGTGATAGATTTATATAGAAAAGAAATTCGTTTACAAAAAGAGTTTTTCTTAATTTAGGACTTTACATTATGCTATTTCCTCAATTAATTGCAGGACCTATAGTAAGATATATTGATGTGGAAAAAGAAATTTATGAAAGAAAAGTTGATATAGATAAATTCTATATTGGTTTAAAACGATTTGTTCTAGGGCTTGGAAAAAAAGTATTAATAGCAAATGCAATGGGAAGTTGGGCTGATTATGCATTTACAATTTCCTTGGATAAATTAAGTACACCGTTAGCGTGGCTGGGAATTTTTGGATATACAATGCAGATATATTTTTGATTTCTCTGCTTATTCAGATATGGCTATAGGATTAGGAAAAATGTTTGGATTTGACTTTTTAGAAAACTTTAATTACCCATATATTTCTCAAAATATCCAAGAATTTTGGAGAAGATGGCATATGTCCTTATCAGGATGGTTTAGAGACTATCTTTATATACCTCTTGGTGGGAATAGAAAAGGTAAAAAGAGAGCATATATAAATAGTTTTATTGTTTTCTTCTGTACAGGATTATGGCATGGAGCAGACTTTGGAATTTTTATATTTTGGGGATTATTTCACGGAATATTTTTTTAATTATTGAGAAAATAGGATTTGGGGATATTTTTAAAAAAAGGCTTCCAAGAATTTTTTTAGACACATATACACATTATTAGTAGTAATTATAGGGTGGGTATTCTTTAGGGCTGAAGCTTTCACTATGGCACTAAGATATTTGAAACAACTATTTATTTTTTTGATTTTAATAAACTAGAATATTTTTTTCTTAGGATTAGATAATTGGAAAATTTTTTTATGGGATTGTGTGCTATAATTTTTTTCTTTGCCTAGTATACAGTTTGCTAAGAAGTATTTAACAAATAATATAAAAGAAAGTTTTTTTATATGAGTTAAGTAGTATGCTATTATATACTATGCTATTCTTGATTTCTATATGTTTTATTACAGGATCTAGCTTTTAATCCTTTTTATATTTTTAGGTTTTAAATTTTATTAAGTCAAAAAAAGAAGGGAATTAATTTAAATGAGAGTATTGAAAGAAATATATAATTATAGACAGATGATTTACAGTTTGGTTAATAAAGAGCTCAAAGTAAGGTATAAAGGATCTATTTTAGGTTTTTTTCTGGACATTTTTAAATCCGTTATTACAGTTGACAATTTATACAATTGTATTTTTCTGTTATTTTTGAAATCTAGTATAAAAAAAATTTCCATATCTATCTATTTGTAGGACTTGTTCCGTGGATTTTTTTACAACATGTATTCAAGCAGGTTCTGTTAGTATAGTAGCGAATAAAGATTTAGTGAAAAATTTATTTTTCCTAGAATAGTATTACCTATAGCTACTGTAAATGCAAAGATTTATGAATATGATTTATACAATGATAGTAGTTATTATAACAGTATTTTTTTAGTGAAGTTGGATTGAGTTGGTATATTTTATTATTACCAATTATTATGATTTTACAATATATAATGGTCTTGGGAATCACGTTTATATTTGTCTGCATTGAATGTATTTTTTAGAGATTTAGAATATATTCTGAATATAGTTTTGATGGCTTGGTTTTTATATGACACCTATTGTTTACTCAATAGATATATTCCTACAGAATATAGAGGAATATTTTTAATAAATCCAATGTCAAGTATTATAATGTTCTACAGAGAAATTTTTATATTATAAGAAAGCTCCAGATTTTTTTCATTTTTTTGGAAATATTGTGTTATATAGTATAATTATGATATTTGTTGGGTATTTTGTATTTGAAAGATTACAAAAAGAGTTTTTGCGGAGGAACTATAATGAAGGAAATGGCTATAAGTATAGAAAATGTTAAAAAGAGTTTTTAAAAATTTATAAGGATAAAGGATTTACATTAAAAAGAAAGAGTATTATTTTTTTAAGAGTAGAAATGCATATGTTAAAAAAACAATATTCTTAAAGGAATATCTTTTAATATAGAAAAAGGAGATATTTTAGGTATAGTTGGAAAAAAATGGTTCTGGAAAAAGTACTCTATTGAAATTAATTACAAGAATTATTTATCCTGATTCAGGAAGTATAAAAATAAATGGAAAGGTATCCAGTTTAATAGAACTTGGAGCAGGATTTCATCCAGATATGACAGGGAGAGAAAATATTTATATAAATGCTTCTATATATGGATTAACAAAAAAAGGAAATAGACTCTAAGTTAGATACAATCATTAAATTTTTCGGAATTAGAAGAATTTATAGATAGTCCAATTAGGACATATTCTTCTGGAATGTATATGAGGTTGGCTTTTTTTCAGTAGCAATTAATGTCGAAGCAGAAATTCTTTTTAATAGATGAAATATTATCAGTTGGAGATGCAAGTTTTTCAAGCGAAATGTTTTTAAAAAAATGCAAGAATTAAAGGATAGTGGCATAACTATAGTTATAGTATCTCATGATTTACATACAATGAAGGAATTATGCAATAAGGTAATCTGGATAGAATCGGGTAAAATCAAGGAAAGTGGAGATGCAGAGACTGTAATTTCAAAAATATTTAAATGAAATTATGAATAGTTAAAGAATAATGCAATAGTCTTAATAGAATAAAAAAATAAATAAAAGTATGAAAATTGACACAATATAAAGGTTAGATACTTTTGGAATTTCCAAAAAGTATCTTAAGGAGATTAGAATGAATCAAAAAGATAAAAAAATAGATAATTTTATAATAATAGGTATATTTTTTTAATGTTTATTCCTTTTTTTGGATTTTTAAGATTTAAAACATTTCCAATGCCTCCTGATTTAGCAAATTTTTATGTTGAGATCAGAAGATATTGTTTCAGGTAATTTTTTAACAGGGTGGTTTTTTTAACGGGATTAACATGTGGAACAGATATAATATTTTTATGTAATAGGATATTTGTTTTTTTGGATTATCTGAAAAAGGTTATGTAATTGCACATAGTTTAATATTTATTTCCTTTTTAATAACAGGAGTATTATTATTAAAAGGAAAAAAACAAAGTGGAAAGATATATTGTTATTTTTTTGTTTATAGTTGGATTTCCCAATTTATTAGCTATTATAAATTATACTATTCATACAGGAACTGTTATTTTTTTGGATTATTAGGTCTTTTTACCAATAAATTTTTTTAAATGAAAATTCGTATAAAAAAAGTCTTATCTTTTTTTGTATAATATTATCTTTTTTTCATTTGGAGTTTCAAGTGATCCTTTAATTTTTATTTGTTAGTGTGTTACCAATCTTAGTTTATTCAAGTTATATACTTTTATATAACTATGTGAATTATCAAAAGAAAGAATTGGATAAAAAAACATAAAATTATTATAGTAATATCAATTTTTTTCCATTTTTTTAGGGGTTTTGATGGAAAAATTATATTTTGCTATTGGAAAAAGCAAATAAAAATAGTTATCTTAAACTTCAAAAAAATTTAATACATTAGAAGATTTTTCTTTTTTAAAAAGATACCACTATATATTGAAAGTGTAATGAAAAATATCAGATACTTATTTTTCAGATAATATAATATCTTTAAATCATTTTAATACATTTTTTTAGAGTGATAATTTTATTAATTGGAGTGTATTATATTGTCTTAAACATAAGTTTGTGGTTAAAAAAAGCAAAAAAAGTGATTATATTTCAACAATATTAGGAATGGGATTTATACTAGCTTCATTAATGTTTCTTATATCAGAAAAATGTTAATCAATTGGGACATTCTCGTTATATTAATTTTTTTATAGTTTTTTGGTATTATTATAGTGAGAAATATTCAAAATTTTTTTCTTCTGATAAATTAAAAAAATGATAGGATATTTATTCTTTTAGTATTATTTTCTATTTTTTTAGTATTAAATTTAGTAATTTGGAAATTAAAAAGAAAAAAATACATTTGATGAGCATAAGAAAATTATTGATGTTTTACAACAAAATGAGTTAAAATATGGTTTTTGCTAGTTTTTATGATGCTTCACTTATAACAGTAAAAAAAGTAAAAGGTAAGATAAGAATGGGTTCAGTTATTTATAATTCAAATAACGAAATATCAAATTGGAATTGGGATACTAAATTAGATAACTACAAAAAATACAAATTTTGTAGTCTTAGATAATAAAGATCCTTTTTGGTATCAATGAAGCAACAGTTTTTACAACAATTTGGTAGACCTATTAAAGAGATAAAAAGTCTTAGGAACTAATAAAAATAGTATTTATTTATGATAAAGATATATCAAAGCTTATTAATTTGAAAGAAATAAGCGTTACTGAAGAAGAACAACTGAAAAAAGAAAATCAATCAAAGTAGGGGAGAGTATTAAATGAAAATAATAATACCAATGACAGGTTATGGTTCAAGATTCGTAGCAGCTGGATACAAGGATTTAAAACCGTTTATAAAAGTTCAAGGAAAATCAATGATTGAATGGATTATAAAAGGAATGTATCCAAATGAAAAGGATTTTTTTATTTGTTTGTAGAAAAGAACATTTAGATAAAGATCCAGAGATGAGAAAAAGACTTCTAGAATTAGCACCTGAAGGAGAGATTTTTGAAGTGGATAATTGGGTAAAAAAAGGTCCTGTCTATGATGTATTACGTGCATCAGAGAAAATAGACAATAGTGAACAATGTATAATAAATTATTGTGATTTTTTTATATGTCTTGGGATTTTGAAAAATTTAAACAGGAAGTAACAAATCGAGGAAGTGAAGGAGCAGTTCCTTGTTATACGGGATTTCACCCTAACTTACTTCCTGAAAAAAATTATTATGCATCATGTCTTACAGATGAAAAATGATGATTTAATAGAAATTAGAGAAAAGTATTCTTTTGAAAAAGATAAACAGAAGGCTAAACATTCTCCAGGAGTTTATTATTTTTAAAACAGGAGAAATATTGAAAAAATATTGTCAAAAACTAGTTGAAAGTGAAGACCAGGCTATAAATGGAGAATTTTATGCAAGTCTTCCATACAACTTTATGGTGAAGGATGGATTAAAAGTATGGATTCCTGTAAATGTAAAGAAATTTTGTCAATGGGGAACTCCTGAAGATTTAAAAGAATATCTTTTCTGGACAGAAACAGTGAAAGGGATGGTGAAATAAATGAAAATATTAATCCCAATGGCAGGAGCAGGAAAAAGGTTTTCAGATGAAGGGTATAAATCAAGTAAACCTGTTATACCTACAATGGATAGAAGAACTGGAAAAGAGTATCCAATGGTAGTTTGTGCTACATTAGATTTACCAGGATTAGAAACTGATGGAAACAATCTTATATATGTGGATAGAGATTTTCATAAAAAAAGATGGTGTTGAAGACAAAATAAAAAGAATTTTTTTCCAAAAGCAACATTTATAACAGTTGATAAATTAACAGAAGGACAGGCATGTACTTGTTTATTGGCAAAAGAAAAAAATAGATAATAATGAAGAACTACTAATTGCTGGTTGTGATAATGGAATGATTATTGATCAAAAATAAATTTGAAAAAAATGAAAAAGGAATGTGATGCATTAGTTTTTACATATAGAAACAATGAAGCTGTTTTAACAAATCCAAAATGCTTATGGATGGGTTAAAGTAAATGATAAAGATGAAATAACAGGGTTATCAATAAAAAAAGCTATATCAGATACTCCAATGAATGATCATGCAATAGTGGCAACTTTTTTTGGTTTAAAGAGGGAAGTATATTTGTAAAAAGTGCGGAAAAATGATAGTGGAAAAATGACAGAATAAACAATGAATTTTTATGTTGATAGTGTAATTTCCCACTTATTAGATTTAGGATATAGTGCAAAAAGTTTTTGAAATAGATAGATATATTGGATGGGGGACTCCAAAAAGATTATGAAGAATATCAGAATACTATAAAATATTGGAAAGAGTTTGTGGAAGAAGATAAGAATTATTTGGGAGAATAATACAATGAATGAAATAAAAAAATTTAATAAAGTTATCTAAATATGCAGGAATGCGAGAAGACATAATACAGGCAGGTGGAGGAAATACATCTGTAAAAAAATCAATGATGAAACAATGTTTATAAAATCTTCTGGATATCAGCTTTCAGAAATGGAAGAAAATGTAGGTTATTCTAAAGTAAATTATAAAAAAATTGTAGATTATTTTTAAAAAGTCATTTGGAAATAAAGCGGAGTGATGAGAAGGAATTATTAGAAAATACTTTAATTCAAGGGAAAAAGACCTTCAATTGAAACTTTTTTTACATTCTATAACGGAAAAAAATATACATTACATACATATCCTTTGTTAATTAATGTTTTTACTTCAAGAAAAATGGCATGAAAGAATTAAAATCTATGTTTCCTAATAGTTTGATAATAGACTATCAAACACCTGGAATTTTTTAGCTAAGGAATTTTTTTGATAAATTTTTAAAATTAGAAAATCCTCAAAAAAAGCAAATATAGTTTTTTTAAAAAAATCATGGATTAATAGTAAGTGGTAAAAATATGGATGAAGTTATCAAATTACATGAAAGTATTTTTAGAAACATTAGAAAATAAGTTGAAAGTTAATATGCAAGCATATAGAAATTCAACATTTTTTTATTTAAAAAAACTAGAAGATTTTTATAGAAAAATAACATTGTTTATTTGTGTGAAAATAGTAGAATTAAAAAAATTTTATAGAAAAATAATAGTATAGAAAAATATTAATTATTGCTTTTCTCCTGATAGTTTAATTTATTGTAACAAAAAAATATTGTTATTGAATAAAGATGATGATATGTTAGAAGTTATTAAGAATCATAGTTTAAAAATATGGTAATTTTTAATGTTGTATACTTTGAAAATGAACTTTATATAATTGCACCGAATGTAAAAAAAGCGAAAGAGATAGAAAGTGTATTGAGTTTTTAATTTACAAGTACTTGAATTAAATAAAAAAATGATGAAATGGATTTTTTTAACTGAAGAAGAACAAAATTTTCTTTTTAAATTGGGATTCTGAAAAGTATAGAAAGAATCTTTAGTGAGGAGTTAGTTGTGAAAAACAAAAATTTGAAATATTTATTATCGGAGTATTAATTTTTAAAAAGTAATTGTAATGGGACTTTTTTTCATCAGATTATCAAAACAACTTATTTATGAAATTTGTATATGGTTTTTATTGGAGAAATTAAAAAGGGACAATTTATAAATCCGTATTCGATTTTTTAAAAATGAGGTTAATTTATTTCCTTATCCTCCAACTATGTTTTTTTGATAGAATTTTGGGGAGGAATTTTATCTATAGGAGTAAAAAAATATTTTTTTATAAAAAAATATTTTATTTAAAAATTCCTAGTCTTATATTTGATTTATTGGGATTATATTTTTTTAGTGAAAATGTTTCCAAATAAAAAGAAAATATATAGGTGTATTGTATTTTGCTTCACCAATTATATTTTTATGCAACGTATATGCATGGACAGTTAGACATAATTCCAACAATATTTTTTTATTAGGAGCTTTTATATTTTTTTAATAAACAAACGAAATGATATAGCTTTTTTTCTATAACGCTGGCTTTTAGCATTATCTTCAAAACTTCATATATTAGCAATAATTCCATTATTATATTTATATATCTATAAAAAAAGATGGTTTTGTTAAAAGCAACAAAATATATAGGAATATCATTTTTTTATTCACAATATTAATAGTTCTACCATTTTTTTGATATGAAAAGTAATTTTTTAAAAATGGTTATAATGAATAAAGAGCAAAAAGGTATGACGAGTATATTTTTTTACAGTATCAAAATAATAGAATATATTTGTCAATATTAGCAATTATATGTATTTATTTAAAAGCTTTTTAGTATAAAGAAAAATAAATAAAAATTTATTATATAGCTTTTTGTGGAGTACTATTTTTCTATATTTTTTTAATATTAGTTCTTCCTATGCCAGGATGGTATGTTTGGATTGTACCTTTTATTACAATATTTTTTTGTAAATGTTAGTATGGATAAATATGTAAATATTTATATTTATTTATTTTTTTGAACATATTATACGGGATATATTTTATATTTGCACATAAAACGACATATACTGATTTATATTTTTTTAAACTATAATTTGAATTTTTTTAAAAAGTTTCAAATGCTGTATTTATAAATATAGTATTTACAATGCTTACAGCAGTATTAACATATACAAGTTATATGATGTATCAATTAGGAATTGCAGAAAGTTTATTTTTATAGAAGAAAAAAATAAATCATTTTCTATTGGTATCTCAGGAGACAGTGGTGCAGGAAAAAGTACATTGATTGAAATGATAAAAAAATATTTGGTGAAAAAAATATTCTTTTTCTTGAAGGTGATGGAGATCACAAATGGGAAAGAGGAGATGAGATGTGAAACAGTTAACTGCATTGAATCCTAAAGCTAATTATATTTATAAACAAGCAGAAGATTTAAATAATTTAAGAAGAAGTCAAAAATGTAGTTAGAGTAGAGTATGATCATGATACTGGAAAAATTTACTGAAGAATTTAAAAGTGAAATCAAAAACCTTATATCGTTCTATGTGGACTTCATGCTTTATATCTTCCCAAAATGCGTAAAAAAATCTTGATTTAAAGATATATATGGATGTTGATGAAAAATTAAGAAGATATTGGAAAATTCAAAGAGATGTGTACCATAGAGGATACAAAAAGAAAAAAAGTTCTAGAAGCAATAGAACAAAGGATGCTAGATGCAATAAAGTATATTTATCCTCAAAAGAAATATGCAGATATATTGATAAAAAGTATTTCGATAGTACACTAGAAGATTATACAGTAGAAAAATCATAACATAAAGTTAGATTTGGAAATAACTTTAAATGCAGATATAGATCTTGAAAGTTTCATTTTTGAACTTAGAAAAAAAGGATATTTCAGTGAAACATGACTACGAAGAGGATTTGACAAAACAAATAATTATTTTTAATGGTGATAACTTGAATAATAAAAAAATAGATTTTTAGTATTATTGCTGAAAAAGTAATTCCAAATTTAGATGAAATTTTTAAATAAAGATTTGAGTTATATAAATAATCTAAACGGAATAATCGAGATGATTATATTAATTTCGATAAGTCATAAGATGAGAGAGGAGATATTTAATTAATGTTAAAAACTATTATATTTGATTTAGATGATACTCTTTATAGTTATAGTGATTTAAATGAGCAAGGAATAAAACAAATTTGTAAATTTACTTGTAAGAGATTAAGTTTAAAAAGAAAATGAGTTTTATGAAGCGTTTAATAAAGCTAAAAAGATGTCAAAGAAGAGCTTGGAGAAAATGTCGCTTCTTCTCATAATAGACTTCTGTATTGTCAAAAAAACATTAGAAAATTTATAAAAAAATCCCTTTTCTATTTCATTAGAAATGTATGAAGAATATTGGACATATATTTTTAGATAATATGAAATTAAATGAAGGTGTATTACAACTTTTTAGAATTTTTGTAAAAAAATAAAATAAAAATAGGAATATGTACAGATTTAACTGTACATATTCAACATAGAAAAAAATTAGAAAATTAGGAATAGATAAGTTTATAGATGCTATAGTTACAAGTGAAGAAGCGGGAGTAGAAAAACCAAATTTTTAAAATATATGATAAGATTTTAAAGAAGTTAGATGTAATCCCACAAGAAGCATTGTTCATTGGTGATAACTTAAAAAAAGATGTTTTAGGACCAATAGAATATGGTATGAAAGCTTTTTGGTTTTCTAATGATTATAATAATAAGTGTAGGAGTGTACAAAATTTTTAGTGAAATATTGGAGATTCTAAAAAAATGAAAAAAATTTAAATAGTATTAATAAACAAGAAATTTTGAAATTCCTCGTTGGTGGAGGAACAGCAGTTATTGTAGATTTTTTTACATATAAGATTTTTTATGATGTTAGGTTTAGAGAGAACAATAGCGAAAACATTATCATTTATTTGTGGTTCAATAGTTGGATTTATAATTAATAAATACTGGACTTTTAAAAGTCCAAAATTTCAGATAAAAGAAATTTTAAAATATACAGTTTTTGTATATTTTAACGGCTTTCATTAATTCTCAAGTAAACAAATATACATTATTACTATTTGGAAATGAAATGTTTGCTTTTTTATGTGCAACAGGAGTTAGTACGATATTAAATTTTTTTAGGACAGAAATTTTTTTGATTTTTTTAGATAGTAATTAAAGAAAGGTAAGGAAATGAGAAGAAATTTTAGAGTATTAGAAACTTTTTAGATTTATCGCAAAACTATTTTTTTGTAGCTTTAGGTCATTTATTTTTTTGGAATCAAAATTTTAATACAATACCACGTTCTTTTTATATTATCAGTTGAATTCTTTTTTGTATTAAGTGGTTTTATACTTACTTTAAAAATTAGAAAAAGAAACATTAAGAGTGGATGAATATTTGAATAAATTATTTTTGGGGTAGAACAATAAGGCTATTAATACCTTATATAATTTTTAATTACTTTTTTTATCATATTGTTTTTTGTAAAACTTTTATTTCATCAAAAGATAAATTTATATAATTGGATAATAAATCTATTTCTATTACAAATTATGGGTTTAAATGGAAAAATTTTTGGGATGTGTTGGTCTAGTTGCTTGGGCATTAGGATTAGAGTACTGGATTGGGACTGTTTATTTTCCGATTATTTATTTTTTTAAAAAAAGAAATTTTGATAAAGGTTTATTTTTTTATTTCAATAATATTGTATATTGTTTGTATAGGGATTATACGTCATTATTCAACAAAGTTTATGGATGTTCATATTTGGCAATATTCTGGAATTCCATGGGGAATAATAAGAATTTTAGCTTCTTACAGTATTGGAACTTTATATTCAATTTTTTTATCAAAAAAATTTAAAAATATAAATTTTTAAAAAAATAAAACAGCAATTTTTACGTTAATTGAAGTAGCAATAGTTTATTTTATTATTAGGGTTTATCGTTTAAAAACATTATGATGGTGAAAATGAATATGTTTTTTTCCTCTTCTAATCGGATTTTTAATATTTATTTTTGCTTATGAAAATGGTTTGATTTCTAGAATATTGCAAAAAAATGTCAAATCTTGGGAAATTAAGTTATTCTATTTATTTAATACATCCATTTTTTTGTGGAATTAACGATAAGTAGTTATTTTTAAGTTCAAAAATCCTTTAACAGGAGTTAGTATTATGTTATACTATAGTGTACTATTAATTACCTCATTTTTTTATTCTATTATTTAGTTGAAAAAAATATAGTAAATTTAAAAATATAAATTAGTAAATAAATCAAAAAAATATAGGAGGATTGAAAATGAAGCTTTCAATAATAGTTCCATGTTACAATGAAGAGAAAAATATACCTCTAATTCTTGAAAAAAATTTAATAGTGTTATTAAAAAAATGAAGAAATAGAAGTAATTCTTGTAAATAATGGTTCGACAGATAATTCATCTAAGATATTAGAAAAAAATTACTACCGAAATATTCTTTTGCGAGAACAGTTTTAGTGCCTGTAAATCAAGGATATGGATATGGAATATTACAGGGATTAAAAAGAAGCAAAAGGGAGATTTTTAGGATGGACACATGCAGATATGCAAACAGATCCCTAAAGATGTGATAAAAGCTTATGAAATTTTAGAAAAAGAGAATTGGAATAAAAAAATATTTATGTTAAAGGAAATAGAAAAGGAAGACCATTTTTTTGATCAATTTTTTTACATTTGGAATGTTTATTTTTGAAACAATTTTTATGGGGAAAGTTTTTATATGATGTAAATGCACAACCAAATATTTTTTTCAAAAGAGTTTTTCTAACTGGAAAAAAATCCCTCGAAAGATTTTTGCTCTTTGATTTATATGCTTTATATATGGCTAAAAATAAGTTAAAAAGTTATAAGATTTGATGTTTTGTTTCCTGAAAGAATACATGGACATTCTACTTGGAATACAGGGTTAGCGTCTAAATGGAAATTTATAAAGAGAACAATGGCATTTAGTTTAGAATTGAAAAAAAGGGGTGTAAAATAGTGGAGTTTATAGCACATAGAATAAATAAAAAAAGAAGAATTAGAAAAGGTATCTAGAGAATATGGAGTTGAGATTGATTTAAGAGATAATATTGATGGGACAATATACATAAATCATGATCCTTTTTGTATTAGGTGAAAATTTTGAAAATTATTTAAAGGAATATAATCACGGGACAATGATTTTAAATATAAAAAAAGTGAAAGAATAGAATTAAAGATTTTAGAATTACTAAAGAAATATAACATAAAAAAATTATTTTTTTCTTGATTCCTCTTTTTCCAATGATAAAATTATTATCTGATAAGGGAGAGAAAAATATTGCTTTAAGATATTCTGAATATGAAGGGTTAGATACATTAGAGAAAAATGCAAGGAAAAAGTTGATTGGGTGTGGGTAGACTGTTTTTACTAAATTACCTATTGATAATAAAAATTTATAGAAAAAAATAAAAGACATGGGATACAAGTTATGTTTAGTATCTCCAGAATTACAAGGACAACCAGAAAAAAATAGAATTATATGCTAAACAGATAAAAAGGTGAAAAAAATAGAATTTGATGCAATTTGTACAAAAGAATATAATATGAAAAGATGGGGAATAATCTTAAATATAGAATAAATAAAAATTTTTAATTAAATAAGAAAAAAATATAAACTACTATATTTTTAGGAAGAGAGGTTAATTTAATGGGTATAGGTATACTAAAAAATAATTTTTATAATATTAAAAAAAAGTAAATATTTATTTATTTCAATATTTTTTATTGATTGGAATAATTATTCCATCAATGATAGCTATAAAAAAATGGAATCTCGAAAAGAAGAAGTATCTAGATTATATAATTGGAAATTATCTAAAGAATTATCACACAACTGTTTTTTTCAACAAAAAAATATATATTCCAGGGTATATAACAAAATTTGGAGTTTTATTTACAACATATGGGAGAGATAACAAAGGAAAAAAATAAAAGTTGAATTATCACAAGAAACCAAGAAAAAGTAGAAATAATAGATATGTCTAAAATAAAAGATAATGAAATTAATTTTTTTAATCTTAATTTTTCTTCAATTTAAAAAAAGGGAGAAGCTATATTAAAAATAGAAGGAGTTGATGGAGAAGTAGGAAATTCAGTATCTGTACATGAAACAGAAGATATTATGTATGGAGAGCTATTTCAAAATGGAGAAAATACTGAAAAATCATTAGTTCAGAGATTAGAATTTTATGAAATAAATTCTATAGTAATAGGACAGATTACATTTTTTTATTTTTAGCGATATTTAGTTATTTTTTTATTTTTTTGAAATTGATAAAAAAATCAGAAAAAAATAATATTAAAAATATATAGTAACAGCTTTAATAGCATTCTTTTTAATAAATATAAAAAGCTCCTGTATTATCATTTAAGACTGAAGCTTATGCAGAAGAGTTTTATGATTTTTATTATGCACGTAAAGGGATTACAGGAAATATTTTTTAGAATGGAAGAAGGATATTTTCCTCTATTTCATAGATTAATAGCAATTTTAATAGCAAAATTAGGATTAAAATGTTAAGTTAACAATTTTTGATGTCAAATATAGCAATTTTTAATAGTAAGTTTTGGATCTTCTGTGTTTACGTTACGTAAATTTGAAAAAAATATGGAGATATTTTTTTAGATTTACAGTAAGCATTCTATTTGCAAAGATTCAATATATTTCCGTATACAGAAACTCATACATTTATAACATTTTTCATATATGAATATAATAATGATTTTTTTATATAAGTTTAATAAACTTTAATGAATTAAAGAAAAATTATATATTGTTAATAATATTAACGATTTTATTGTGTATATCAAAAATTAAATTATGTTGCTCTGTTACCTATAGCAATGGGAGTTTTTAGTTCTGTTATGGAAAAAAATTAAAAAAATAAGAGATAAAGGTTTTTCTTATTTCTATAATACTATCTACAATAATTCAGTTAATTTATACATATCAACATACAAAAAAATTGGATAAGATTCGATAATGAACCGCCATTTAGAATAGTTGGAAGACATACTACAGTTTGGTTTCGACCTATAGGAAAAAAATAAAACTAACAGAAATGATAAATACAGGGTTACATCAAATTGTACAACAATTTATAAGTATATTTAACTTTGGAATTGAGCAAAGCCAAAAATATTTTTAAATTTAAATATAATGTTTTTTTAGTCATTTTTATGATAGTTATGATATTTTTTTAGTGTACATAAGTATAAAAACTAAAAAAAGAAAGAAAGTGTTATAGTATTAAGTTTAATAGGATTAATTTTTAGTAATTCATACTTGAATGTTATATCTAAAGTATGGGGTGGTTCAAATTTATGGTCAACAACTTTTGGAGCAATAAATACAAGACATGCATTACTAACAAGAATACCAATGATTTTTTTATATTAGTATTATTTCCCTTTGTTTTTAAAAAGAATATATGAAAAAAAGATAGAAAGCAAATAAAAATTATATATACTGTCTTAACAGTATTTATAATACTAAGGTATTCTCCAATAATAAATAATAATATTTTTTTAGATATGATGAAGTTCATTCAGATTGGAAAATATATTCAAAAATTTTACAAAAAAATAAAAGCTGGACTCTTCCAATTTATCCATTTTTTTCATAATGGAAAAATCAAAAAAGGTTACTACATAGGAAAAACAGATAAAATGGAATATACTTATTTTTTTAGGGTGAAAAAAATACTACTTAGATGATTTAAATTCAAAAGAAGAAATAACGGAAATAGTATTACCAAAACCACTTAAATTAGAGTATCTGTACACAAAAAAAGAGTACGGAATTATAATTTTTGATAAAAATAAAACTTATAGGATATGATATACAAGGAAACAAAGTATTAGAATTACTGCAACTTAATGATAAAGAGAGAAGTTATATTGGATTTAAAAATGATAATCCAAATATAGAGATTTCAAAAAAATTCAATTTATAAATGAAAATAATAAAAAGCATATGTAGTTCCTGAAATTGTAATAGGAACGCCATAAAAAGAAAAAAACAATAGAGGGAAAGTATGAATAAAAACAATAATAATATCCGCTATCAATTTCAATGAAGGTGGACCTTTAACAATCTACAAAGAATGTTTAAAAATGCCTTGAGGAAAATTTTTCTGGAAGAGTACAAAGTAGTAGCTTTTAGTTCATGATAAAAGCTTATTTTTCAGAATATGAAGGAAAAAAATAGAAATTATTGAATTTAAGGATTCTAAAAGAAGTTATTTGAAAAGAATATATTATGAATATTTTTTTATTTTTAAGAAGTTGTCAAAAATTTAAGCCTTATTTATGGTTTTCATTGCATGATATGACTCCAAATGTAGTAGCAGATAAAAAAAGCAGTTTATTGTCACAACTCTATTATTTTTTATGATATGAAGATAAAAGATATGATTAATGAATTTAAGATGTTTATGTTTTTCTAGATTTTTATAAATATATTTACAAAAATTAATATTAAAAATAATTTTGTTGTGGTTCAGCAGGACTGGATTAGAAAAAGATTTAAGAAAATTTTTAAAATAAAAAAATGTGGTTGTTGCTCATCCTAATGTTGTTATAGATGATTCAAATAATAATTGTAAAAAAATACAAAAAAATAGTAAAAAAATAGTTTTTTTATATCCTTCATTTCCTAGAATTTTTTAAAAAAATTTTGAAGTCATTTGTAAAGCTGTTGAAATATTAGAAAATAAAAAAATATTGAAAAATTTTTAAGGTATATTTGACAATAGATGGAAATGAAAAATATTTATTCAAAGGAAATTGTTGAAAAATATGGCCGTTTAAAATGTATTGAATTTATTGGATTACAAACAAGAGAAAATTTGATGAAATATTATAGTAAAAATAGAAACAGTGATATTCCCTTCTAAACTAGAAACTTGGGGATTGCCTATCTCAGAAGCGAAGGCATTTGGTAAAAATATAATTTTGGCAGATTTGGAATATGCGCATGAAACACTGGGAACTTATGAAAAAGTGATGTTTTTTTGGGCCTGATGATGCTGAAAAAGTTAGCTGAAAAGATGGAAATGTTGATAAATGATGATGAAAAATATGAAAAATATAGAATTTGATGGAAATATTGAAAAAAATATTGAAAAACCATTTTGTAAAAATTGGAAGGAATTATTTGATATTTTACTTTTTGGATAATAGATAATTTATTTAAATTATCACAAATAATTTTTTTATAAAAATATAGAAAGAAGTTTAAAAAAAGAGTATGGGAAAAAGATAAAATTGTTATATATTTTTGGATTTAATAATCCACTTATATATAAACGTGGAGTAGAAAAATGTTATATTATCTCAATCTATGGCATTGCCAGAAAATGTAAAAAAATATTATTTATTTTTTTGGTGAAAAAGATGAGGAATTTTTGGAATGATATAAAATGTATATCAATAAAGCATGATTTATTTAGATTTTTTTAAATTAAATACATTTTTTTAAATAAATTGTGTAGAAATGCTGAATGTGTTATTCATTCTCATAATTATTTGATGAGTTTTTTTCTTTTGAAAAAAACAGATATATTTACTGTTCATGACGGGCTTTTTTTATTTATCATCCCAAACCAATCATAGATTTAAAAAAATATTTTTTTAAATTTATTGAAAAAAAGCAGTCTATAAAAAAAGTAAATTAGTGCATTTTTATATCGAAATTTTTCAAAAGAAGAATCACTTTATAATAAAGATAACTTTATTATTATTTATAACACTACTCCACTTGAAAAAAAGTAAAAAGTAAAATTTGGAAAAGAAATTTGGGATTCTAAAAAAAGTAAAAAAATATTTACAGTAAGAAGTATTGAAGAAAGAGTAAATTTAGAATTACTTATTGAGCTTGCACAAAGAAATAAAAAAATTTTTGAAATAAAGGTTTCTGGAAAAGGACCTTTGATTGAAAAAAATATAGAGATGAGATAAAAAAATAAAAAAATTAGATAATATTGAATTAATGGGATTTTTAGAAGATGAAAAAAATAAGACAATACTATAAAGACTGTGATATTGTTACAGTTTTGGCAAAATATGGGGAAGGTTTTGGGCTTCCTATTATTGAAGGATATTTGCACGATAAGCCTGTCTTTGCTTCAAATGTATCGGCAATTCCTGAAGTTATTATTAATAAGGAATTTTTTAGTAGAGAATGATGTTATAAATTTAGAAAATAAAATTTTTAAATTATTTAAAAAGAATAAAAGTTATAATTTTAAAGAATACTATTATAGTAATTTTTGGAAATGATGTGATAAAGGGATAAATATTTTAAATTGTATAATCATACTTTTTAAAGTAAAGTAATTTAAATATGGAATTATAAAAAGGAGTTATATAAATATGGAAAGAAAAAAATTTCACTTGAAATTCAGTGGGCTGTAGGACCTAAAACAGGAGTTGGCTGGTATATTTTTAATATTGTAAAAAGGATTGGTTCAAAAATAATAAGAATGATTATACTGGTGAATTTATAAATTTTATGAATAGGCATAATGTTAAGGAACAAATTAACTATGATATAAAAAAATAAAGCAAAAATAAATTTATTTCATATAGAATTTATAGCATTTTTAACTCAAAAAAATTAAAAAAATAAGCTATAATTTTTTTGATGAATACAAAATCTGATATATATCATTTTTTTAATTTTATAATTCCTAAAAAAATATAAAAAGGAAAAAGTAATTGTTACAATTTACGATACTGTATTTTTTTCTGCACCTGAAACTATGGGTGGTATGAAAACTATTAGCGAATATAAATATGTCGCTGAAAGATCTGATTTAATTATAACTATTTCTGAAAGTGCTAAAGCTGATATTATTAAACATTTTAATATAGATGAAAAAAAGATAAAAATTGTAACTCCTGGAATTGATTTACAAAAATATTCTTACAAATATTCTGAATCTGAACTTGAAAAATATTAGAAAAAGTATAATTTGCCGAAAAAAATTATATTTTTATATTTGGGAACAATTGAACCCCGAAAAAAATATTGAAAGAATTGTGAAAGCATTTAAAAAAATATAAAAAGGAAATTAATGATGATTTAAAACTTGTGATTGTGGGAAGAAAAGGCTGGAAATATGATAATATTATGAAACTGATTGAATCAATGGGAACGGATATTATAATTACTGGATATATTGATGAAGAAGATAAAGTTCCTATTTATAAACTTGCACAGATTTTTTTGTTTTTTTCCATCTTTTATATGAAGGTTTTGGAATGCCGATATTAGAGGCTATGGCATCAAAAACACCGGTAATCACATCAAATATTTCTTCAATGCCTGAAGTAGCAGGAAATGCTGGAATGTTGGTAGATCCTTTTAATGAAAAATGAAATTTTTTTGAAGCATATAAAAAAATTTTTATCAGATGATGAACTAAAAAAAGAAATGGTGCAAAAAAAGGATTGGAACAGGCAAAAAAATTTGAGTGGAAAAAAATCTGTAGAAATGCTTTGAAAAAGATTTATGAGGAAATATAATAGACTTAAAAATAAAATATGGAAAGGTAAAAATATGGAAAAATCATTTTATGAATTGTGGAAATTGGGAATTAATTTTATTAAAACAAAAAAATATTTTTTTCCAAAAAGCTAGGTTAATTCGATTTCCTTTTGATATGAGAGGAAAAAAATATATAAAATTTGGAGAAAATTTTACAACTGGAACTGGTCGCAGAATTGAAGCATATAATTTTCAAGATTCACTTAATGCTAAAAGTATAAAAAAATAAAAAAATACACCTCAATTAATAATTGAAATAATGTTCAAATTAACGATTATGTCCATTTGTCATGTGCAAATTCATTAATTATAGGAGATAATGTACTGATAGCAAGCAAAGTTTATATTTCTGACTTAAATCATGGAAATTATTCATTTTCAAAAGACTTTGAACATTCTAATCCTGAAGAAATTGCAAAGGAAAGAAGAATTTTTTTACAAAACCAGTAAAAAAATTTGTGAAAATGTATGGCTTGGAGAAAATGTATCTGTATTGCCAGGAACAGTAATTGGAAAAAAATTCTATAATTGGAGCAAATTCTGTTGTTTCTAAAAATATTCCAGAAAACTGCATTGCTGTTGGAAATCCAGCAAAGGTAATAAAGAAATACAATTTTGAAAACTAAAAAAATGGGAAAGAATATAAAAAAATTTTTGAAATATTTAAATTGTTTGATTAAACTTAAGATGTTATAATCTTATTAATAAAAAGAGTGGAGGATTTTGTATGTATGACTTTACAGCTTGTATAGTGACTTATAATACTGACCAAAAGGAATTAACTCAAATCATAGGTTGTTTTCAAAAAAACAAAATTAAAATTTAAATTATGGATATCAGATAATTCTGAAAAAGGATACTTTGAGAAATTTTTATAAAAAAAATCTTTCAGATGATAGAATAGAATATATCTTTAATAATTCAAATAATGGATTTGGATCAGGTCATAATATTGTGTTAAAAAAATTAATGGATGATAATTTTTAAAGAAAAAGCAGAATTTCATATAATATTGAATGCTGATATAATTTTTTGAAGAAAATACTATTGAAAAAAATGATTGATTATATGAGAAAAAAATCCTGAAATTGGGCAGATAGGGACCGAAAAATATATGAATCCAGTGGAGAGGTAAATAAATCCTGCAGGTTATTGCCTACACCATTAAATTTAATATTTAGAAGATTTTTTTCCAATAAAAATCTATTGTAGATAAAAATGGATTATAATTATGAGATGAGATGGTGTGATTATAATTCAATAATGGAAGTTCCAATTCTATCTGGATGTCTTATGTTTATAAGAACAGATATTTTTGAAAAATGTTGGAATGTTTGATACTAGATATTTCATGTATATGGAAGATTATGATTTGTGTAGAAGAATTGGACAAAAATACAAAAGTAATATTTTTATCCTGAAGTAAAAAAATAATTCATAAACATGGAAAAAGCATCCTATAAAACACGAAAAATGATGATGGCACATATAAACTCAGCTATAAAATATTTTTAATAAATGGGGATGGTTTTTTTGATAAGGAAAGAAAAACAAGAAATAAGGAATGTATAAAAAAATATAAAAAAATAATTTATTTGGTAAATGATTAGGAGAATAAATGAAACGAAAGGTTTTAGTAACAGGAGCTAATGGATATATAGGAAAAAAATGTTATAAATTATTTGTTAAATAATAACATTGAAGTAGTAGTCGCTGATATTTCTTTAAATAAAATAAATGATAAAAGTAAAAAAATAGAAGCTAATATATTTGAAAATACAGATTATCTTTTTTTCTAATCTAGAGAATGTGAATACCTGTATTCATTTAGCATGGAGAAATGGTTTTTGTACATAATTCTATTACTCATCTTGAGGATATTTCACTACATTATAAATTTTTTAAGAAAAAAATTTATGAATTTGGTATAAAAAAATATAAATGTTATAGGAACTATGCATGAAATTGGATACTGGGAAGGAGAAGTTGATAACAATACTAGTACTAATCCTATTTCTTTTTTATGGTATAGCAAAAAAATAGCTTGAGACAATCTTTGAAAATATTAGAAGAGAGCGATAAGGAATTATTAATAAAATGGCTTAGAGTATTTTTATATACAAGGTGATGATAGGAATAATAATTCTATTTTTTTCTAAAAATATTACAAAAAAAGAAGAAGAAGGTGCTAAAACTTTTCCATTTACTACAGGAAAAAAATAAATATGACTTTATTAATATAGAGATATTAGCAGAGATGATTTCAAAAGCGACTTTTACAAACTGATATAACTGGAATTATAAATTGCTGTTCTGGTAAACCTGTAAGTTTAAAAGAAAAAAAGTTGAATCATTTTTAAAAAGAAAATAACTTGAAAATAAAAATTAGAGTATGGTGTATTTCCAGATCGAGCTTATGATTCTTCTGCCATATGGGGAAATAATAATATAATATCAGAAATAATAAAAAAAGAATTTTTTTATAAAAAAGAGACTGCTAAGAATTTTTTTCAGCAGTCTTTTTAAAATTAAAATTATTAAAAAAATTTAAAGTTAAAAATTTTTTTAATTAAATTTTTATAGAACTTTAAATTCCAACGAAGAAAAATTTCAGTTCATCACTATCTCCTTTAGCAATAATTGAAATTCTGCCTCTTCTATCTATACGTAAAAATCTATATTCCTTTTCTGAAAATTTTCCATTTTTTTCTGAATTAATATTTTTTTGCCTTTCAAATAACTGTTTTTCATTTACTATGTGCAATATACTTTCCCATTCTCTGTTTAAACTATGGAATTCATTTTCAAAAAGTTGAAACGATTTCTTCTATTATGTTTTTGTACCGAGTGTTTTTTTCCTGTAATTTCCACAAGTGCAATTGCTTTTTTTCACGGAATATTCCAAAATCGGTGTTGTTGATGTTTATTCCAATACCGATTATTATGTGATCTCTTACTTTTTTTCACAAAGAATTCCGCATATTTTTTTGTTTTCATAATAAATGTCGTTTGGCCATTTGAAAGTCAGCTTTTTCTTTATTTTCTATATAATTTTTTTAGTACTTTATAGACAATATATCCTGTAAAAAAATTGTAATTTTTTTCATCCAGTTCATAATTGTCATTGACACCGAAGGAAAAGAGGGCTAGACCTTCGCTTGAAATCCATGTGCTGTCTCTTTTTTTCCTTTTCCATCTGTCTGTTTTTTTGCTACGATTACTTCAAATTCTTCGATTCTTAGCTGTCGTCGTAAATATGTATTTGTTGAATTTATTTCATCAAAAAAATTTAAATTTCAAAGCTGTACCTCTTTCTGCTTATTATGTTTAAAAATTTAATTTTTGTAATTAATTAACTTAATCTTGGGAATATGAATACTCCGTAAACTGGGCCTGCATGAGCTCCTATTACCGCTCCGATTTCCCTATTTAATATCAATGAGTTAATTTTTTTGGATTATTTTTCCACTTCTGAATAAATTCTTATAACATTTTTCAAGTTCAGTTGGAGTTCCACCCCATCCGCTCATAAGTACGATGCTTTGTTTTTTTGCTTTCACGTTCAATATATTTTTCAATGTATTTTTGTGCATTGCGTTCACCAAGAACTTTTTTCTCAACTGTAACTTCCCCTTGATTTACAGTCAAGATAGGTTTCATGTTCAATGCTCCAGCTATTGTTGAACTTGCCTTTTCCAATTCTTCCACCTTTTTTTCAAGATATTTCAAATCTGGAATAATCATAAGAAGCTTACCTTTAGTTCTAAAGTTATTTACCCAGTTGATAATTTCTGTAAAACTTTCTCCCCTTACTGATTTTCCTGCTGCTCCCAGCACAAGGAATCCTTGCAGTAACGAAGCTCCTAAACTGTCGATTAATTCTATGTCATTTTTCTCTATTTGTAAGACTTCTTCCAACTTTTGTCGCTTGTATTGTTCCACTTAATTTTGATGATGGATGTATTGAAATAATCTTTTTTATACCCTTTTTCAAATAACTTGTTATAGGCATTTAAAAAATCTTGCGGTGATGGCTGAGATGTCTTAATTCTCGCATCGTTATCCAACATTTGATGCCAGAACTCTGATTTTGAAATTTCTACCCCATCTTTATAAAGTTCCCCGTTTATATCAATTCTTAAAGGAACTACCTTTTATTGGAAGCCCTTCGATGTCTTCATCTGTCAAATCTGATACAGAATCTGTTAAAATAGCAATTTCAGGCATATTTGGATCTTTATTTTCAATATACAAGTAATAATAGTAATTTTCCTGATTTCCATTAATATTTGCAGTTTTCAATCCTGCCAGTTTTTCTTCAATACTTTTTTTGTGAAGCTTCATCCTTTTTCATTTCCGCTTACAACAACTGCAGTTATTGTATTTTTTTAGTTACCAAGTCATCTAATATTGCATCTGCCACTTCTTTTTAATGATTTTTTTGCATATTTTATTTTTCCCGTTTACAAGCCCGATAAAGTCATCTTTTTCTATTGACAAGTCTTCAATTTTTTTGTATCTCTTACAGCTTTTTGTAATTTCCACGGAATAGTTTCTGGAAGTCGCTTCTTTTAACTCATCAATGTCAGTATCTTTATTTCTTAGAAAAAATAATATCCATCAAGCATTGTTTTTTTGTATCTAGAACAACAACTGTTTTTTTAGATTTTTTTCAGTCGCCATTTTTTTGCTGTTGTAATTACATTTTTTTATTGTTTGGAAGAATGTAAACATTTTTCCTTTTCAGTTTTTTTCCAATGGCATTCAATATTTCCTGAACACTTGGATTTTTTTACTTTGTCCTCCCAAGATTACCACATCTGCACCAAGTTTTTAAAAATTCATCCTTCAAATTTTTCAGAATCCGCCAAAAATCACAAATGCAGATTTTTGTCTTATCAATTTTTATTTGCAAAAATCTTTTGCTTCATCCTTTTTCACTGAAAAATTTGTAAATTATCGTGCTGTAACTTCATATTTTCCACCTTCATTTTTTTCCAGCGGTCCATATTCCAATGCGATTTCAATCGCTTTTCCAGGATGGTTTGTATGAATGTGAGTCTTAAACTTTTTAGAAGTTTGTGCAAATACAGCAGAATCTCCCAATTCCAGCACACGCTTTTTATATTCATCTGTATCAAAGTTACCATTTAAAATGATAAATTCAGTACAGTATTGGAAATGTATGCTTTCAGGATCATGATTAATATTTGCTATTGTCTTGTCAAATTCATTTTCCTTAACTTGAGCCTTTTGCAATTCAGCTAGCAGGTTCAATTCAGTTGTAACCTTATAAAATCCCTCAAAAAAGAAAAACAGCCCTTTTCCACCAGCATCAACTACTCCAGCCTCTTTCAATTTTGGAAGCAGTTCAGGTGTTTCATCCACAGCCTTTTTCCCAGCCTCTACAATCTCCTTCAAAAATGCCACCAAATCTTCAAATTTTTCAGCACATTCTGTAGCCTTTTCAGAAATTTTTCTAATAACCGTAAGCATTGTCCCTTCAACAGGTTCACTTACAGCATTATAAGCAGTTTCCTTTGCGCTCACAAGAGCTTCTGCCACATCTTTTGGTAACAGCTTAACTTTTTCACCAATCCCTCTTAAAAACCCTGTGATTACTTGTGACAAAATTGTCCCTGAATTTCCACGAGCTCCCATCAACACAGCCTCTTCAACTACATCTATAAGCTGAGGCATTTTTATTTTTTCATCTGTCTTTTCTTCCAGATCATTTATCATCGAATTTAATGTCATTGACATATTACTCCCAGTATCTCCATCAGGAACTGGATAAACATTCAGTTCATTTAAAAGCTCCTCATGTTTTGTAACCCATTTTCCACCGCCAATAAACACTAATTTTAGCCTTTTTAGCATCCAAATATTTTATTGCCATTATTTCCTCCTAAAAAAATAATTTTTTTATATTTTTCTGATTATTTTTTTATTTAATTAATAAGTCCATTCTAAACCTATTTCCTAAAGATTCATATTAAAGAATTTTTATTTGAAATTGACAAAAGTTATTTTTTTATTAATATTTATTTTTTTGTTTTTTTCAATATTTTTCTTTTTTTCCAAACGTAAAGGGATCAGTCGCCATCCCCTTTACAATCCCCGTTGTCTAAGCATTTTTTTGAAATGAAATTGAAACTCGCTTTTTAATAAAAGTTCTTATAAACTTTTTAAACTAATTACAATTTAAAAAAATTTTTGAAAAAAAGCTCAAACAGTCAATTTCATTCCAAAAAAATCACGACATTCTAATTCAATTACAATAGGTTATCTAACTAAAACAAATATCAAGCAAAAATTTCGTTAAAGAAAAAAAATAACTGTTTGAGATTTTTGGAACATATTTTAAATTGTATTCAGTTATCTGTGTTAAAATAACTTTGATTCAAAATCGAGTTTTTATTTTTTTCTTTATAAGAAAGTTTTGCGTAAAGCCGGGTTGTAAGGGCGTGGCGTTTGACGCCCTTACGTTAAAAATTAATTAAGAAAATAAGAAAAAAACAATTATTCATAAAAAAATAATCTATGAAAATGTAAATTATAAAAAAATTTCAAATATGAATATTTAAGGTCTTGTTTAATGAAAAAAATTTAATTTATTTTTATGATTGATAAAAATTTTTTTGAAATAAATTTTTCTTTTTTTAAAATAACTTCTATAAATTCACGTACTGCTCCTTCACCGCCGTTTTTTTAGTAGAAATAAAATCAGCGATTGATTTTTACTTCGTTTGCTCCATCTAGCGGAGTTCCAGAAAAAAACCGATTTTTTATAATTGCCATGTCATTTAGATCATCGCCCATGTAGGCTATTTCTTCTTCCTTTAGTCCTGTTTGATTTATAATTTCATCCAGTATTAAAGTCTTTTTCAGAAATTCCCTGGAAAAGGTATTTTTATTTTTTTAGTTTTTCAGCACGTCTTTTTAATAATTCAGATTTTTCCACCTGTAATAATTCCAAATTCAATGCCGAGCTTTGGTACATTTACGATGGCATAGCCGTCTTTTACATTGAATTTTTTTAGTTCTTCGCCACTATTTCCAAGATAGATTCCACCATCGGTCAGTGTTCCATCTACATCTAGTAAAATTAATTTTATCATTTTTCTCTCCATTTATGTTTACAACTTGTTATTATTATACCACAATATATGGTTGTTATTCAAATTTATTTTTGCAAAAAAACTAAACGAGAATATTTAAAGAGTATTTATGGCTAATCTTGAATAAGTTCGATGGTTAAGGGTCTAGGGATACTTCATAATCATATTATTTTAA
>BNJS01002417.1_pt1 | contig 80128 bp, 91 predicted proteins | sample 8540461 | NCBI WGS metagenome assembly BNJS01 (sample SAMD00202454, study PRJDB9452) | human saliva metagenome | isolation source: human saliva | place: Japan
GGAAGTTACGTATTACTTTTTCAATCTTATTAGCAGATTCTTTTACTGAATCTTTCATTTTTTTGAAATTTCTTTCTGCTCTTTTGATTTTTTTAAGTCTGTCTTTATAGTCTGAGTTTAGACTTTTTATAAATACTTTTATCTTTTTTTCTTTTCTTTGATTATGCCATTGGATGATTGTTTTGCTAATTCAGCTAATTTTCTTAATGCTGTAGCTAATTCTGGCGCTGATTCATCAAATTCTGAAATGTATTTCTCAGCTTCACTTTGTCCATAAGTTCTTCTACCATCTTCCGTTTCAGCATAAGGGGCAGTCCAAAAATGCTTCTTCGTAAATAATTTCATCATTAAAGTTCAATCCGTCTTATCTTTAAATTCATCTATATTAGTAGAGAATTTATCTTTAACACTATTGATTGTTTCTGCAGCTTTATCTTTAGCTTCTTTGATTAAAGATTGTTGAAGTACTTTTTCATCATCAGCTTTAATCATTCTCATATTGATAGGAGCTGTATCAATAAATCTTTCAACTGCTTCTTCAGTTGTTAGAATTTCAGAATGTCTGCGACCATTTTCATCAATTCTAATTTCTCTTTGACCTGGTTGCATAGCCAAGAAATTACCATTGACTTTGTTGTTGTCAAATTTATAATTACTTGCTTTTGCTCTTTCCAATAGTTCAGCTGCAGCCTCAATATTAGTATCTCTAAAGAATAAATCTTCTTTGTTAGCATAGTGTTGTTCTAATTCTTTTTCTAAATGAATAATTTCTGCTTCTTCATTCATAGTTAATGATGTTTTAGCTTGAAGTTTTTCTAATTTTTCAGTCTTTTGTTTGATTAGGAAATCTTCATGAGTTTTCTTAGCTTCATGTTCAACAATTTCATTTCTTAAAACAGTTTCCATATTCTTCCAGTTATTTGCAACTGTTGAAGTTTTACTGTTGAATGAATCACGTTGATTTTGAGCAACAGATTCTCTAATTTGACCTAATGTATCATAAGCACTGTAGCCCATTTTTCTTTGACGATTTTCATTCATCATATTAAATCTACGGCTAGCATAACCTGAACCTTTCTTAGTACCCTCTGTTACATAAGATAACAGACTTCCTTTTGAAACTCCTTTAGATTCATCAGCAATCTTAGCACCAATTCCAGCAATAGCACCACCAACTCCACCTGCAATACTATCTTTTACGCCAGTTGTGTATCTAGGGATTCTACGTTGTAAGAATTTAGGCATATTACTCATTTTAAGTTGCTCTCTAATTCCGCCATTCATAAATGAACCAGCATTATTAGTGGTCATACTAAATAGATTTACCATTTCTTTCCAATACATCTTAATAGCAACCGCTACAATAACTACTCCAAAGAAAACAGTGTTATAATTATCTAAGCCAGAGTCAATAGCTGTTAACATTAGTAATGCTAATGACATAACAAGAACTATTAAGAAACGTTTTAGGAATAAGCTTAATAGATTTTCAAAATAATTTTTAAATCTTACGTTTCCACCAGGGAACAAGCTTAATGCTAATTGAATTGGTAAGATGAATACTTGAATAGCAATCAATAATGTATATTCAATTTTTGCTATTGCTAATCCACCTAATAAGAAAGTAAGACAAATAGAAACAATAGCACCTCTAAATTGATAACTATCTCTATTTAATCCAGCGCCAGACCATGCTGTTAAATAAGTTGAATCTGATTTAGCACCATTATTTGGTCCAGCTTGCAAGTCAACAATACGGTAAATATTTCTATTGATAGTATTATCAGTTTCTTTCGGGTTTGTATTTGTGATAGTACCTGATTTTGTTATATCTAATTGATACAATGCCCAGTTATGAATAATACTTCCACCACCCATATTAACTGGCGCATCACCAACCAAACTTTGGTTTGTATTACTAAATTTAGATGGCTCTAAATTTGTATAAGAAGTTCCCCATTGTCCGTAAACCCAAGGGTCGAATATACTCATCTTCCATACTTGACATTGCATTTTTCTTACACCGGTATAATCTCCACCAGTTGCACTACACAATTGTGTAGCTTTATCATCTTCTTTATGAGTAATAACATTGATTAAGAAGTTATCAATCTTGCTTGGTAATTCTTCTACTAGTTGAGTTGTTTGTTCTGGTTTATACAACAGAGCAACACCAACACCAAATGTAATTACAAGAAGTAATAATAGAGAAAATGCTTGTCTACCAAATCCCATTCTAAAGCATGAAACAAGAATCCAAAAAGCACTTATTGCTATACCAATCGTTGATAAAGGATAGAAAATACTATCTCTGAAAATTTCAACTGTCTTAGCAATCATACTACTAATTCCTAATTCTTTTAGAATATTTGAGAATGATAATGTTAGCATAGAATTTGTGATTTTAGCAGCTGTTACTGCAATAAAGTTAAAGAATCCACCAAATACACTAATTGAGCCATTTGATTTTGCAATTTGACCCTTTGTGATAAAGTGTTTATATCTAGTATCAGAAAAATCACCTTCGCCATTTCCATATAAAGCACCTTTGATAGATGGGCGTAGTTCTCCACAACCACCTAAAAATTCTGCTTCGTCTGAATTTTCGTCCGTGAAAGCATATTTCCATTCAGCCATACTTTGACCAACTGGGTCACCATTTTCATCAGCACAAACATAATGTGAGATTGAACGTGATGGGTCGAAGTGTGGGTCTTTTTTAAGGTAATTTTCTGTAATAGCAGAAAAAGCTTTATCTACATCATCTTTATTTTCTTGAACGACTTTACTAGCATATTTATTCCAAGCTTCATCATAACAAGTAATGAAATCGCCATAAAGTTCTCTATCAGAACAGTCAATACCGACACTTTTTGCAGATTCTAAAAGTGCTGAATTAGTATCTTTCCATTGTTTAAATTGTTCTGCTCCCGTTTCATAAACTCTATCGGGAACTGTTGTTTTTGCCTTTTCAGCTTCTTTACGAGCAGCTTTACTTGCTTCACTCTCTACGTTTCGTTTATATTGGAATTTAGGGAATTTAGATGAGCGAATACTTAAATCAAGCATTTGTTGTACTGCTGGATTTGGTGAAGATAATTTAGCAAATTCTTCTTCAAATTTTGAAAGAAGCCAAGCTTGTCCTTTTTGATGAACTTCTTTACTGCTCATATAATAAGCATTATACACCGTTGCACTGTAATCTGGTCTACTCCATGCGTGAGTAGCAACAATGTTTAAATCAGAAGTATCAACAATAGTCCATAAGACACTACTTGCACCGCCATCAATAATATTACCAATATATTTAATTGGGTTCCAATCAAATTTAGTAACAGCTGCATTGATAGCACCTTTTACTCCGTTAAATACAGAAGTGGCACCTAATTTTGCTTTTGACCAAAATCCAAAGTTAGACATCAATCTAGCTTGTGTTTGTGGTACAACATTATCCCATTCTCCTACATAAGTAGTATAATGCAAATTATATCCGAATAGTTCTAAACCAGTATATTTATATATTCTTTCATTTGCGAATACTGGCACAGAATCACCTGGTAAACCGGCAGGTACACCCAAAACAGATTTAGCAGAGGTAACTTCTGCACCTAACACACCTTGAGAGTTCATTAGAGCATGAGTCACTTGCCCTAATTGAGAAGCGAAAGTGGGTATATCACAATTGTGGTTTAAAGCGTTTTGTGGCTGTTTCTCAAAATAACAAACAGTCTTTGTATCGCCTCTTTTCTTAACTACACTATGGTCTACTCCCTCATCTTCGCTTCCTAATACTCCATTTGTAACTTCTTGTATATAATTTCCTTTCATAAACATATACTTATATAAATTACTCATGGATTCTTCTCTAGTGAATTTTCCTTTTAATCCATTAGTTTTAGCAAAAAAGCCATCTTCATTACCACCATCAAAGCTATTTGCTTCATCTACGATTTTTTGTTTATCTTTAGAAGAGTCAGCAAAACTAACTTGGGTGATAGAAGAAATTGAGCCCAAGAAGCATAAAAGAGAAAAGAATACAAGTAAATACTTGTTAAATTGAGCTATTTTGCTCTTCATTTAATTACTCTCCTTTATAACTGTTATAATAATAGTTATATCAACAGAAAAAGCAGCACTAGGGCTGCTCTTTAATCATCTTCTACAATTCTATTTTTGTACCAATCTTCTTTAGTAACACCGTTTAACTGATTGTTAATCTCTCAAAAAGCGTTCTTATGAAGATTTCTAATTTGTGGTGGAATACCAGCTTTTAAATAGCATGTTGCTGGATATTCTACAATTGTGTCAGAGTCTGGCAACTTTCTTTTCATGCTTTTCTTAACGTGTCTTTCAACATAAGGCACACCTGGAAAGTTCCATGCTCCAGTTAGGATTAACTCTCTTTGTTGAATAGCTACAAAAGCTCTTAAAATATCTTTGACCTCAACTTGTGTATAACCTGTAACTTCTGAAATTTCTTTAATGATTTCAGGTTTCTTTTTAGCTTGGTCTTTTTTAACTTGTTTAATTTCTAAAACCATTATTTCTCCTTTAATTGTTCCTAATGTTTATTTGAATATATCCAATAGTAGCATACTTTACAGAAGTAGCATAATCTTCAAATAAAATGTTCTTAATATTGTTTGCTAAATTAGAATTATTATCAAATGTTTCTTTAGCGTGAAGAGCATTATATTTAATCTTCACTTTATTTTTTTACCCTCATTTTTTTAGAATCACTCAAAAAAACTTTATCATCTTGTACAGATGGTTTAGGATTTGTAGTAATTTCAGACAAGTCAAAAAAATTAAAAGTTCATCTATTGAATTTTGGAAAATTTCTTGTTCAGTCTCACCGTCAATAGTCGTATGAACTCTAGCAAGGTAATATTCTGATACTTCTTTGAATATGTGTAGCAATCTTGCTTTATCAGCATTACTAAAAGAAATTCTCACATTATTACGGTGTCTTTTTTTAGTGGTTGGTTCCTCAGTTTTAAATAAACCTCTCATATCTTACTCCTTTTATATCGCAATTTTTTACAAATGTACTACTTTATCAGCAAATGAGCTAATACCATCATTGTGAGCAATTAAAATAATTTGTGCATTTGTTAATGAAGTGATAGTTTCTAAAATCAATTGAGAGCGGTCGCTACTCATTGCAGTTAGAACTTCATCTAAGATAAGTAAATGTTGTTGACCGTTATTTAAGAATAAAGCTATTGCTAATCTTAAAGCAATTGCGGCTGCAGATAATTCACCACCCGACAATTGTGATACTGGTCTTTTAACATTATTTTCTGTTATGACGAATGTTTCAAATTTATCAGTAAGAATCAATTGAGTAAATTTATTATCAGTAAATCTAGCAAGAATTTCTGAAGCAATGTCAGTTAATTCAGGTACTGAATTTTTAATACGTTGCTCTTTTGAATTTAATCAAACTTTGATTAGCCAAGATTCATAATTGTTAATTGATTATGGATCTTTTCATACTTTTCGCTCGCTTCTTTACATCTCTTATAATCAGAAACAGCTCTGTCTCAGCCCCTTTTTTTCTACAATAAAGTTTTAATTCACCATCAAGAGAAGTTCTTTGAATATCTCGTTTTAACTAATAATTCTTCTTTATCTTTTAGATTTTTTTAAGAAACTCATTCTATAAAGTTTCGATTTAGCCAAAACATTACAGTTGAGATTTCTTTTTCTAAACGACTCCTTTCCTTTTTGTTATCTTTAAGTCTTTGCTCGCTAATTGTGACTTGTTCTCTTGCACTGTAATTAAATCTCTATGTCTTCACTGCACTGATTTCGCTAATCGTCCCCTATTTTTAGAGATTACTAATTGAATAGATTTTAATTCTGCTTCTTTATCCTTTTATCTCTTTTAGCCCTTTTTGAAATCCTTTTTCAGAATTGATTGTTCACTGTTTTTTTGTAATTGACTTTCATAATAAGATTTTTTTCTTGAGCTGTTTCACCAATGTCTTTTTCTAAATTTTCTAATTCTTCTTTGAGATTTTTTTGAACTCATTTTTGTTTTGTTCTTGTTCTTCAGCCATGTTTTTTTCAGCCCTTCTTTAGCTTTCCCAAAAATAGCTCTCCACATACTGGACATCTCAGCCCTGCCCCACTCTTAAAGTCAATTCTAAATGTTTTTTTAACAGATTTAACTTTTACTTTTAATCCCATTGTTCTCATCTAATCTCAGATTTTTTTACCCAACATATCATTGTAATAATTCAATACTCAGCATAAATTCCTTTTGATTTCTTCACAATCCAAAGTTTCCCTTCAAACAATTCACCAAATCTAGCAATTTGAATGTTAATATTATTAAACTCTGATTGTAGATGTTTTCTTTTTCTAATGATTCTTTCAATTCTTCTTCTATGATTTCTTTCATTTTGTAATCAATAGAAATTTCAGAATTATCTTTTAGAATTTTTGTATAATTCTTTAGATTATCTTTTAAATAATTATCATCTGTTTTTAACATTTTCTAAACTTGTATTTAAGCTCGTCTCAACTGATTTTTGTAATCCAGCTCCAGCCTTTTTCTGTTTCTCTTAAAACAACAAGTTCTTGTTCAAGACTTAGAACTGTTTTTACTTCTTCAAACTTTATCTTTTGCATCTTTAACAGCAACCTTAAATTCTTCTACTTTTTCCTTTTCATCTTCTAAAGAGCCAGGCTGGATAATATCTGCGGCTCTTTGTAGAGCTCTTGATTCTTCTCTAGCTAATTTTGTGCTTTCTGTAATTGCAGAAACACCAATTAGTTTTTCAATAACTTGTCCTCGTTCAGTTGGGGAAGCAGATACAATTTGGTCTACTTGTTTTTGTTGAATAAATACAGAAGATAAGAAGCCCTTTTCATCAATGTTTAATACAGAGCGAATAAATGATTCAGCATGAGTCACTGCTGGGCCAGATTCAAATTCCCAATCTCCGATTTCTTCGTTATAAGAGAATACTTTACATTCACAAGCCCCCTCGTTTGAAGTAATTTTTCTTCTAATCATAAAGTCAGTGTTTCCGACTCTAATATAAGAAGTTACTTGTACTGTTTCTTCTTTTGCATCTACACCTTCTCTAATGTAGTTTTTATTTCTTAATCCATGTAGTCTTGTTCCGAATAATGACCATGAGAAAGCATCTACAATGGTTGATTTACCTGCTCCGTTTTCACCAGAGATTGCAGCTACACCAATTGACGCTGGTTCAAATTCTAAATATTTATGAGACCTAATATTTTCAATAATAACTTTCTTGACTATCAAAAGACTATTGCTCCTTATTTTTAATAGTTATTATATTATTCCTTTTTAGCAAGTTTTATTTTAAGCGACTCTAAGCTGTTTTACTGAAGAGTCGATACATTTATCGAAAATCAGTTTTAACTGTTTTAGCGTTCACTATATGACGATATAACACATATCAAAGTCAGTCTGAGTGCAAACAAAAACAAGCCTTTTAGGGCTTGTTTTCATTTTTTATTTTATTGTGAATTTTGAGTTGCTTTAGTATTTGCTAATTGAATTGATTGTAATAAAGAATATGGAGATAATTTCCACTGCCCATCAACATAAAACCATTTCTAATGAAACAGTCCTCCAACACCTGTATAATAATCAACTGGAATTTGAGCACTCCTAGTTGTTTCATCTAAATAAACATATTGAGTATCACCACTTACTGGATTAAGATTTTCATTTCCAATCTCACTAAGTTTTTTTAATGATTGCTAATATAGCCCATTGATGAAAGTCTGTATAGCCTTCTTCTTTATCCATGAAATCTTTTAAGTATAAGTCAAGATTTTTGCTGAATCTGAAATATAATCATCAAAGTTTCCTTATCTTTATCAATACCTTTGATTCTATCTTCAATAGATAATTTGTTTGATGCCCAGCATTAAAAAGATTTCAACATATTAGTAGCCCTTCTCAGCACCTTCTTTGAAAAGTTTTCTTTGTTTCATCTGTTCTATTAGGTAAAAACATTTTCTACTTTAGTTAGCCCTGAATTTGTTTTTGTTTTTCAGCTAGGTTTGTTCAACATAAAATTAAATACACTCAAATATAATGAGAATAGACTGACTAATCCAACCGTAATATAAGATAAGATAGCTTTTTTTCCCTTTTTATTTTTTTGATTTAATTAAAATTGAAGTCTGTAACACTTGCTAATAGAATGACAAATGTATAAACTAGCATAGAAATTAAAGTCATTGTTCACCCTTTTTTTCCTTTTGAATATACTCATATTTAAAATGAATACTAATAGACTTACCACAATTAAAAAGAATTAAAGAGAAAAGCTAATCGTGTTAGAGTTCTTGAAAAGAATTGTATAAACACATACCAGAAAGTCAAGATTGCTCAATCCATTTGATTTTTTTCTGACAAATTTTGTAATTCTTCAACTCTAGCTCAAATATTCTTTATCTTTTCAATCATATTGAATCCATTGACGCAAATATCGCAAAAACCACATACCAACATAATTACTAATAGAAATAGATTACTAAAAACTTTTACCCAAGTTCCCTATTCTTTTTAATCTGTTTATCTTTACTTTTTTTAAATGGATTAGAAAACTTTAATTTTGATTCTTTGTTTCTTTGATTTTCTAATTGTTCTAGCCCTTTTCTTTCTTAAACTCTTTTAAAAAAAATCTTCTTTATTCATCTTCTTCTTCCTTCATTGTTAAACCCACCCTCAACCAATGTACTCTTTAAATAATACATGTAAATCTTTCATTTTTTTCTAAATCAAAATCTAAACTTCCCAAATCTTCAATTGAAATTTAATTGCAACTTGAGCGCATCCTGCTTTTGATTGAATACTTCAAGATTGCTCTTGTAATATTGTATCCTTTACCATCTTCGAATCTGTATCTTTAAAGACATTTATACCTGCCTTTATCTTCATTTGTATCTTGCCATACTAGTTCATCTGTATTTCTACCACCAACCAACGTTGTTGTTCTTCTAATAATCGGAATTGTTCTTCCGTATAAATTGTCACTTAAATATTGTTGAATCTCACTAATCGCCACAATTCTTTTTCTTACGTTCCCTTTATCTATACTCATCTTCTTCCCTCGCTCCAATACGTTGAATTTAGATAGCTTCTCCTAATTCATTGTCTGCAAATCATGCTCCACAATCTGCATCGTTTGATAGATAACCAGAGAATGGAATAGTTCGACTCCATCAAATTTTTTTGCATGCCTGTAAGAATCCGACTCATAACCACTCTTTTTTTCATCATGCTCAGGAAGATAAATATTGATTGTTTTATCATGAGTTTCCAATGTTAAGACGCAAACGATCAAATAGAATAGCAAATGTTTCTGCTACAAAAATCATCTGTTAAATCTCAACAAATCTCTACGATAGAGTTCCGCTTCTAATCTTAATTTCAATCTATCATATTCAGAAATCGAAATCTGTCGTTTTAACAAATCTTTGAAATACTCGCTTTAATCCATAAAAATCATACCTGTTATTATGATAAACAATTCTGCCCTATTTATTTTAAAAATGCTAATACATTTCTTTTTCTAATTGACTATCTTCACCCTCAATAACCAAAGCTGAAATCAATCGTCTTACCACTGAACCATGCTTCTGCTTCTGTTTGTTCACTCCATAATCGTGATCAAAATCTGTTTTTCATGCATCTCATCTACGCCAAAATCATGTTCTTTGTACCATCTAATTACTTCATCATATCCCTACACGATAAGACTCATCTTTCTTAATTAAAATGTCTTGATTATTATAAATCCAATCACCAAATCGTTTTTCATCTTTTACTAATGCTACACGTTTCCATTTGTCAAATGTATACCATTGCCCATCATGGATAACTGCTTCAATTCTGAATTTTAATGTCGTTTTTTTCCATTCAGATTTTAGCATATTTTTTTATCTTTTTTTCATTTCCTCTCCTACCACTTCAATTCTTGGATACAAATAAGAAAAATTCACCAAAGATTTTATCTAATTCTGAAACATATTTTTTGTCATTAGAAATCATAATATAATCTGCTCTAATAAGAAATAATAAACGTCCTCTTTTTCCCTCGCAATTTGTTCTGACTTTCAGTTCATTTATTTTTTTCATATAATCAATGAATTTGTCTTTATCTTTTGAAATCACCAATCTTCAAAAAAATAAATGTAATTGTTTTTGCCTGCATTATACTAACTCCTCTTTCTGAACTAAATCTCTTAATTTCTTAACAATGAGATTAGCTTGTCTAGTGAATTTTCTTTGTGTTAAGTTTCTTTCTGCTAAAAACTCTTCAAACGGTTGAGTTAGAGAATTATCTCCGTATTGATAGCGTATAAATAATTGTTCTTCATATGGCAACATAGATAGTAAACCTTCTGTTTCTACGGTAAAACCCGAAGAGTATCTAGCACCGGAATATCTTTCATCTTCAATTGTATCTTGAAGTCTTACTTTATGTCCACCATCGCCATCTCTTATTTCATGTTGTAAAGAACTCGTTACTAAAGATAGATTTTCTAAATCAATAATCATATCTAGTTTAAATCCAGTTTTCTCTTGTACATATTCCCTTTGAGTCATAGTTGGATTTTCTAATTTGTTGTATTCATCAACGACTTCTTTCATTTTCAAATATTTACCTGCTACGCCATCGTTAATCTGAATATGTCGCTGTAAATTACCTTCATGGGTTAATGCTTTAAAAATATAGAAATTTGAAAATGTTGTAACACGAGCACCTTTTGAGGGGTCGTATCTCCAAATTGCAGCCATTAAAGCTAACAAAGCATCTTGACAAGCATCCTCTACATTATAATGAATTGAATTTGTTTTCTTTACAAATCTATGAGCCCAATTATAGGCAAAATTTTGATTGTGTTCAAACAATTCAAGAAATGCTTCATAAGCTTTAGGGAATTTCTCTTTCTTTTCTTCTTCACTCGATTCTCTATAATCTTTGATAATTAGTCCTAATTCAAATTCACGCTCTTTTTTTAACGCCATTCGCACCTCTTCTTTCACTGTTGAAAACAAAAACAGCCTATCAAGGCTGTTTATTGTGATAATACTCTATGTTATATTATATGCCTATTTTTTTACCCAATTTTTGTTGCTTTTATATTTTGCCCCGAATTTCTGCCATGAAATATCCACCTTTTGATTCAGCACGTTCCAAAACCCTAGAACAACGTTGCCCTGAACTCCTTCATATAGATATGTGTGACCAGATTGAAAGTCAAACTTTCAATCCTTTTTTTCTGTTTTTTTCGAAGTTCCTAATTGCTGAACTTGTTGCCATGGACTCACCTTACTCACTTTCGTGATCCCTTTCTGTAATATTTTTATTTATGATCCATTATATCATATCTGAGCTATATGTCAATCTGTTTTTCCTGACAAAACTTTTTTTAAATTTTTTTGTTCCAATCGCTAAAAACAAAGATAACTAAAAAGGATAAACACTAATCCAATAACACTTTTTAATAGGGTGTTTTCTTCATATATCCAAAAATATTTTTTTAATTCTTTCTTTGAAACTTACTTTTTTTCAAATCTTTATCTGAAACATATTTATAACCATGATAAGCACGATTTACTTCTGATAAAGTTTCTCATTAAACTATTTGTATATTCTTTACTCAAATTAAAAGTTCAACTTCATTTCCATTTGAATCTTTTATATTTAATTGAGTTTTTGGATTTTGATTTAATTTTTCTGTTTTACTATATTTTTTTCATTCTTTTCATTACCATATAGTCCATTCACTGAATATGCTAGAATGTTTTTCATCTTTCTGTTCAACAATTGCATAATCAGAGCTTTTTTTCTAATATGCTATCGTTAGATTGTTCTAATACTAACTCATCATCTGTTTTTAATTTAATAACTTTATCTGTCATATTAGCCCTTGCTCCACCACACTTGATACTTTACCATCATCAACAGTAATTACTAAACCTTTTACAAGATTTTCAACTTTCATTTCATCACCTGAAGTAATCTTAGTAATTGGGTTTGTTGTATGATAAGTAATAGTAATATAATATTTGTTTCCGTCTTTTTCTAACTTCTGTTTTATCCACATCACGATTAGAACTGTCCAACAGAAAGTCATAGTATTAAGAGTTTTTGATTTTTCCCAAAGTTCTGCTTCTTGTTTGTAATCATCTAATGTGTTTAAGATTTTGCTTGTTTCTAAAGCATTTTCAGACATCATAGAAGTTAGCTCTTCTTTTTGTTCAGTAATGTATTTAACTTCAAATTCACGTTCAATATATGTTTTACCAAATTTCTTTACAAATATAATTTCTTCATTTTTGTGAATCATCGCTCACAATACTTTTTTTATCTTTCTTTTACCATCGCCCTGTCTTAGTTCCATTTAAAACTTGTTTTTGCTTCTTCTTGTTTGATTTGATAATAAATACCAGCACCAACCAAAACAAATACAGCAACAACTACTCCTAAAAGAATTTTAATTTTATAATTCATTTTAACACCTTTCTTTCTAATCACACTACTTACGCTACCTTTAACGAATTGTCTTGTATAACGAGCAACAATTTGTCCTTTTTCGGCCTTTTGTTCGTAAGTTTCAATAACTCCGTCTGCTTTTACTTCCGCAATGATTCCAACGTGACCATATGTACTGTCAATACCAAATGTCCCACTGAACCGCCCGTACCAACAAATAATGTCACCATGTTTTAAATCACCGCTTTCAGCCCTTTTATTACATCGTTCCCGCCTATCCCATGGAAATTCATGTCCGATATAACCAGCTCCACCTGATGCACCAACAATCCCTGGCCCACCTAATTTTTTAGAGTACCAGTTTGCTAAATCCCAACATTGAGCTCCATAAGCACCATCTTCATCAATTGGTTGAGATAGAACTTGCTCCAACGCTTCGATTTTACCACCTGCGCCACCCTACTCCACCGCCACCGCCGCATCCACCGCCACCAAATCGACCTTCTTTAGAACTGTCACCTAATTTCTCACATTTAGTACCTGATTCACCTTCCTTAGCTTCAGCTACACCATCTCTGTAACGATAAGAGTAACAATCAGAACCAAATGTTTGAGAGCCTGTAACAGCAAAAGCCATGAAAACCAACCATAATGCTAATACTACACCAATTGCAATCAAGCCATGTGGTGAACAGATAAAACTTATAACCTTAATAAATGAATTGAACTGCAGTCCCACGCATCCATTGTATTTTTACCACCCTGTCTAAATCTATTTATATTATCTCTAGTTTGTTTAATCTTTTCATTAGCTTCCATTGCTTTATCAATCATTCCACTTGATTGAGGAGCATTTTCGGGAACTTCTTGATTAGGGGGATTAGATTTCAATTTTTGATAATCTGTATTATCTAAATTCATTATATAATAATCTCCTTATTTTTTCAATAATACCTATATATCATTTAAAAATAAGAATAAAAAAAGAAGCTTGGTTAAAGCTTCTTTTTAAGATTTTACAAATCACCAAATAGTGAATCGAAATCTTCATCACCATCACTATCATCATCGTCCCCGAATAATGATGAATTATCAGTTGCTGGAGCAGATGTAGTTGTTTGTTTTGGAGCACTTGCTTTAGCAGTTTGTTTTGCTGAAGCAGTAATACTTCCACCATTTTCAGATTTTGTACGGCTTGCCACAACAGTTTGATTAAATGCAAGAGCAACACCAATAGAATCTACTCTAACTTCTTCTTCATAATGTTCTGGGATAACTTCTCCACTTTTTGCAGTCTATTCTGGTTTTAAGCTTGATGTTAAAACGCCTGAAATAATAAGACGGAATCCAGTAGGAATATCTGAGTTAGCAATTGCTTCAGCAATTTTGCCCCATGCAGTACAGTTAATGTAATATGTACCATCATCTACCCAATCATTACCATCTTTCTTTTGGTAGCTGCGTGCTACAGTAAGATTGATAACACTTGTTGTACCATTTGCTGTATTTACTTGGCGTAGTTCACCTTTACGAACCAAACCTGCTTCAAAAGTTACGAATGCTTGCATAATTTCTTTACCTCTCTATATAGTTATTTTAGACTGCGCAATTTGCATTTCTTTATACTCATATTATTCCAAAAATAAAAACTTAACCAGCACAAAATTTAAAAATTTTTCAAAAAAATAAAAAGAGACTTTTTAAACCCTCTTTATTCATCTTTGTTGATTTCTTTAGAAACACCATCATTCTTAATTTGCTTTAGAAATATCTTCTTTTGATTTTGAGTTACTTTTATTGATAATAACTTCTTCCTTATGAATCTCTTTAGTAGCTACAGTCTCTTTATGTGAGTTTACAATAGATTCAAATTCTTGTTGCATAGATTGATAATCTTTAGTGAATTGATTATCTAAGTCTTTTACTGTAGCAGTAACTTTCTCAATATCTACACCTTTATTTTCTCTAGCAATCATTCTCATATCTTCAGTAAAGCTTTCTGCCTTAGAGGTTATATCGTTTAATCGTTCATTGATTAGCTGATTAACTTCTGCTTCATAGGTTTCACCTTTGATACTCCATTAGTCCCTTGTGTTTCTGCTAGTGCTCTATCTTCATAATCTCTTACTTTCTTATCAGCAAATTTATCAGTACCAGCAATTACATCTCCACCGTTATTCTTAATGTTAGTCATTAACTCAGTAGAAACTTGTTTGTGTTCTTTAATGTCTGCCTCAATTCTAATAATATCTTCTTTAGATTCTGCACTATTACCGCTTTCTGTTCTGGCCCTGTCATTTGTTGACACTTCCTGCTAATCCACCACTATTTAATTCTTGTGCTAATTTACCATGTCTCAACTCCCTCTGAACTTCTGTTTAGAATCACCATTTCTCGTTTTTTTGTGAGCTCCCCTCACTCACCACATATGTTCATAACCTTTACGCATGCTTTTCATTCATTTGTTCTCTTGCTTCGTTTTCACGAATTTCTCTAGCAGCTTCTTTACGTTCTTGTGCTAATTCATTACCAACTTGACCTGCCTGTCTAGCCGCATTTGCAATAAATCCACGACCACGTTTGATTCCATACTTGTACCAGCACGTAAACCTTGTACTGCACCTTTTGACCCTTCTGACATGCTCTTTGCACATTATTAAACGTATCGCTACCAAGCTAAACTCAACGTTTGTACTTCACTATATTTAGCAATCTTATCGTCTTTAGACATAAACTTCACTCAGATTCTCTACCATCATTGACACCTGCAAGATCACCACCAATTGCACCACCGCTCCCAGCCCATACCCATGTATTTTCGCTTTTTGACCGTCCCTTATTAAACTTTTTCTTCACAATATTAGAAACTTTACCACCACCCATATTAATCTCCATTAAATTTCTACTAATTCTTTTCTATATGACACAAAACTCAACACCTAGAATTACTGAATCAATAAATACTTGTGCTTTGTCCATCTTAGAGAAAGCTTCCATAAATGAAAAATCATAACAATAACCATGAAATGCTCTGCCATATATTTCAAAAATATTTGAAATAATTGACTCTAACCAACCAAGGAAGATTTTTTTCACCTCTACTCAGCTGAATGCCAATCAATAGGAAGATTGACTGAATACTGTTAATATTGTTGCACTATGTTATATACAACTTTCATATACTACAACTCACGAATGTTGCTACAATAATAAATGAGCCCAATCATATAAGATAGGAACAGAAAGTTCCCACCATTACCTGAATACCATTCCACATTTGACTATCCATGCTCCTGTACCTGTTATACCAGGAAATCCTATCTTTTCGCCAAACTTACGTCGTCCTGAATTCATAAATGCTAATGCAATATTACATTTTGAATTAGCCCAACTCACTGAACTTGACATTTGATTTGCCATCGCCCACAGAAATTCACACAATAATCAGCTGACACCAGATAATTTATCTTGTTTTCAAACTTTGTAGCTCATCTTGGATTTACAGTCCATAATTCATCAAATTTGAATATCCGAATTGTTGTTCAGACCATCTATCATAAACACAGCCTTTGTTTACAATACATGAAAAATCTACCTGCATTGATTGAGTCTTGATTCTGCAGCCCGAAACGGATTGTGAAACTCATCTGCATCACACATACTGTTTGTGCTTTTTTAGGATTACCACCTGTTGACTTTCACTGATTTACCTGAGTTCCCGACAATACACAATTTGCAATTAGCCATTGATTTCTGTTGCTTTTGCAACCAATTGTCCGTTAACAATACCAAATACTCCTAAAGCTCACCCAATGACCAACCCTAATGCACTGAAACTTGCTCTGAATTTTTCTCTTAATTAAACCTTCCCAAATCAGATACACTGCAACTGTTAAGAAAGTTCACGTTGATAATGGATAAAAGACATTTTTTTCCTAGTTTCTGAGATTAAACCGCCTCCCTACCAGTTCCACCAATAAATTCCCACATACATCTCTTACAATCTTTTTTTCCCAAACAACATTTTTAACTAACCATGAAATTATATTAGCACAAAGGAAAGCCACACTTGTTGCAATATCTGAACCCATAATAGCTAAAGATGATGGTATACCCCATAATCTGATAGAACCATCAAAGAATCCTCCACCTTGTTTTTTGGACCCTTCCTGCCCTCTGTCTGAAAGATTTTTTATTTTTTTCTTCAACTATTTTATTAGCTGGGTGACCGATAATCCAAGTATTATCTTCCTCTAATGTACCGTAAGGAATAGCAAAACCCGCAGACCTTGAGAATAATTCATCAATCGTATAAGTTCTAGACCCCACATTAGAGTTAATCATATCTTTTGCAGGTAATGATACTGTATTGAGCTCCATAGAGAATCCAACACCATTCTCAAAACCAGCAAAAGATACGTTAAACATACTCAAAAATGAAAGAACAAAGAATATACTAGCAAAAGAAGTTCAATAATGTAACTTTAAAATGTTTAATCATTATAGCTCCTATGTTCTTTTTACCTACTTTCAATAATTTATATATCATTGTTCTGTTGCTCTTAATGCACTCATATCTTGCTACTTTATCTCGTAAAACCCTCAATTTCATGTTTGTATCTAGCCAATTAGGACACTCATTAACTTCAGCAAATTTCACCCCAACCATTTTTTTATAAACATCAATAATTGATACATAGAATCTTTTGCGAGCTTCTAATGATAAATTGTAATCTGCATCAGTAAATGGTAAATATCCGAAAATAACATATCTCATATAATCGGAAACTGTAATACTTAATCTGCCCTGCACGCCATCTAATCACTATTTGCTTTCTTCATAAATTTTGACACGACTTGAAACTCTATATCCTCTTTTTCTGTTTTTGTTTCTTCAAAGCACTCTATTTTTTTGTTCTGTTTCATCTACCGATCCTGTAATGTTCCTCATCTTCATCTCTATTATCATCTTCAACCTTCTAAATCATCTACCAATTTAATATATTTCTTCTTTCGTTTTGTAAAAATTTAGTCCCAACTATCAGAACTTAATTCTTCCAAACCTTCTAGTTCTGTTGATACCATTCTGCAATGTCAAATGTTGCTAAAGAACGACTACGAATAAAAAGAGCTCAACGAAATCCCTTTTATTTGCTACTTTTTCTAATCTCATTTAATTCTAGTTCTAATCATGTTTTTTTCTGTCTGTATCAATGCCATACTTATTTGTTGTCCAATATTGTTTTTTTACTTTCAACTCGTTTATATTGAGTTTTCAAAAACCCTTTCTTGAATAAATCAATTAAATCTTTCTTGATTTCTTCAAGGATTTTTTTCTTTTTCTTTAATTGAAAGAATATTATCGACATCTCTTGTTATGCCCCCTCATATATTACCTGACACATCAATTTGACCCAAGAATTGAATCTTTTTTTCTAGTTCATCTTTATCTGCTTTTATTAAGATTTGAAATTCATATTTCTAACAACATGACTACAGACTCTAGCCATTCACACTTAGATGATTCTCATCCATCCAGATCCCTTATCTCCTTTTTGTTCTATTTTTCTTTTGCACTCAAAGCAACCAAAATGCTCAAAAACTCACGCCAATCTTGTTTCTTTTGTTTGTCCCATTCTTGTCCACCGCCCCTTGCTGTCCAACTAGCCCCACCTGTAGCTCAATGTCTAATTTACTCAGCTCATTTACAACTTCTTTGCTATATGCCTCATGCCAAACACCTGATTTGATAGAATAGTTCTTTGACTTATCTTTTTGTTTCTTTTGTCATTCTTATCTAAATACTCAACACTACCCTTTTTCTGCTTGTCTATCCAATACTTCTTCACGAGTAGACCAACAAGGACTTTCATAACTAATCCAATGTTTCCATTCTGTACGTTTATATTTAGCTTTGTTATAAGCATTTACAACTGGAATAGAATTTAATTCATTCAGTTCATCATTCTTACTCATTTTTACAGAGTTCAGATTGTTGATTCCACTTTCTGAACTTGAATTATTGCTTTGATTATTATTGTTTGCTGATTTACTATCCTTTGATTCTGAATTTTGTTTAGAATCGGAATTAGTATCGCTTTGACTAGCATTATTGTTTGAAGTTGACGAATTTGAGTTTTGATTTTCAAATCCATTAGGATCTACATTGTAATTATTTGAAAGTTCCATAATTACTAGTTTTTGATCCCAACACATTCAACTAATCTAGTTCCCCAAATCGCCCTGCATGATAACGTACACCATTGAAAAGATTACCCATGTTAATACCACTTGAATAAACAAACTATTGCCAATACTGTACTATTACACCATAGTCCCAAAGAAATCTTACCAGGATTTTTCTCCTTTTGATGATTTCTTTTTATCGCCCATTTATTTTCATCTCCTATAAAGCATTTGTTGTCTTACTCAGCTCACCAACTTTTGACCCAAAATCAATTCCACAACCCAACTAATGCTAAATTTGTTGTTTGTTGAAATGAATTGATTTCCAAATGTCCACCGCAAAATTCTCTCTAAACATTTGTAGCTCCTCACCTGCTGTCCAAATTTCAAGACCACATCTTCTTCATTGAAAACTGTTTTAAATCTCGCTGCTTTCATCTTTTTAGGATTTCTTCTGTTACCTCCATCACAATTCTATATGAACCTTCAATCCAGCTCCTTTACTATTTTCAAATTCTGTTTCAATTGTTTGTAAACTTAAAACTATTTTTTTAACTGAAGTCACTGACACCTTTGTCCACTTCCGCTCAAATTCTCAATTTCATCATCTGCTTCCAATTTCTTTTTATTTACTTTTTTTCATACTTTCTGCTGGAATCAGTTCAAATCTGCCATCCATTGTGAAAGGAGCCACTCTTTTCTATACATAAATGCTGGAAACTCGAATGCCATTGAACTCCCTATAGGGAATTTAGAGAAAGTTCAATGTTGCTCTATATCCCTCTTATGTCACCATTTTGGAATTGACTCAACATGTACTCATCTTGATTTTTACATCAACACCACCACCTGTTTCTACAATAATGTCGCGTCCAATTCTGTTATCATAATCTGCTTCCAAACATGTTGCCATTGCTGGATAGAATCTACGTTTAATATTGATAACCCTATCTTCTTTATTAGGACTGACTGCCATCAAATTTGAATTGTGTAAGACTCTATATAAATCTTCTTCCATTGACTTCGCCCCTTGCTTTCTTCTTCTTCACCACCTTTCTTCTCGTTCCCAATCACATTGTCAATAGATTTTTGAGTACTCTTTAGACTACCCTTTTAATGAATATTCTAAAATATTCAAATTGTTTACATCAAACGAACCTCTATTAAACAATTTAATACCGAAATGCTCAACCTGTTTCATATAATTTCCCATATGTTCCTTCTCTACTTATAAAGTTCTCAAATGCTTTGTGATTTATATCGTCCATTTTTGCATATTCCATTCTTACTTGTTCTTCCCATGAATCTAGCTCTGAAAGGACCATTAGAAATTTGAATATGACAATCTAATTTTCCATTTGCACTGCCACTCTAAACTTGCCAATGCTGATTGTGTTGCATTTGCTAGGATAATCTTAGAATTATCCGACAAGAATCCCATGCCTTTTTTTCTGCTAATATATAATAAATCCATACTTTTTTATCAGATACAATAATATTTCCATGTGTTCCAATTATTCTTGTTTTTGAATTCTTTATTGTTTTATCGCCCTTTTACCTTTTTTTCTTTTTATTTTTTTACTCACTACACCGTTAACCCTCGCTATATTTTTTTCAAAAAAACCAATACTAAGATTTAGCCATTACTTTCGCAGTTTTCTTATATTAAATCTCTAAACTTGAACCTGCTTACACTTTCCTACTTTTATTTAGAATCAAATTTTATAACTTCTATTTTCTATTTTAATTTAATGCCTATATTATCAATCGGAAAAGTAGGTAGGTGAAATAACTTGTACTTGTTTAGCACCTTCTTCAACTGCTTTCTTGAATGTTCCGTTTTGACCGAAGAATAAATCAGTACCATAAATCAATACTGCAACGATTGCTCCAATAAGAATAAATGAAGCAAGCATAGGGAAGTTTCTGTCAATCAAGAATTTAATTGACAATCCACCACTACAAGAGCAGCTGGTCCAATCCATTGTTGTACTAATGTAGCTCTCACTCCGTCAAGACCAGCTAAAATTAAATAATTAAACAATTTGTTAGCCTCCGTGTATTTAGATTGTTGAATTGTATTTCACCAAAGATAATATATTATCTTGTGGCTTAAGCAAAGTCTTGCTTAGAAATGACCAATTCTATCATTTTTCTAAAAGTTCATATCAATATTACGATAAAAACTTCATATTGTTTAGAATTTAATATCAAAATCAATTAAATTAAACGTATAAAGTCAAGGATCTCCCTTGTTACCACATACTTATCTTCGCCAATTTTTCTTAATTGTCATAATATATCTACCACCATAGATGCCTTTCTCTTAGAATCAGATGAAATTCATTATCTGCCCATTTAACACCAACATCAACTTTCCATTCACCTTCATTTGTTGAAGTACAAACTTTATATGTAATGTCTGTATTTAGCTCATCTGTTGCAAGTCTCCATATCCTATTGAAACCTGAATATAAATCCTTTATCTTCTTTATCTGAAATATATTGCTCAATTTCATCATGAGAAACTCACAGATGAAAGCACTCTCCAATAACCTTGATACTAGATTTCAATGCTGTTTCATGTTGCCATCTTCATCTCCAGTCCCAATCTTACCTTCTTCCCTGCCCTCTGCATTTGTTATAGGATAAGTTGCTGACTACTGAGCCTCACCTTTGTGAATACTCATTGCTCCACCTTTCGTCATAATAAACATTTACAGAGAAGCTCAACCAATGACTTGTTGGATTTTGATTAGCTTTCCAGCTTGACCATTTTCGTCACCAACTAAAACAGAAATTTTATAATTTGTTGAAAAAAATCTGTCGTTCCCTTTTCATAAACGCAATTGAACCCAATAATATGTTGTTTATTGTTTTTTTGCCTCAACTGTTGAGCAGTTGTTGCATGACCATTTGCCACATTAGATTCTGGCATAATACCTGTATAGAAATAAGATAACATATTTCGAGATACTGAATCACCACTATCTAAATTCACATAATACCCAATGAACTGTTCGCAAAAGCTTGTCCTTTATCAATAGGAAAATTAGTTTGACCTACAGTTGTCTTAGCAATTTGTGCTATTTCATCAGTCGTATATGAATTTGCTGGGAAGAAAGTATTTTTAACTCCTAAAGCAATAATAACTAACAATCCACCTAGGACTAAACCTCTTTGAACTTTTTTTAGCTACACAACATCTTTTCTATCGTCATATTTTTGAAACTTTTTACCGAAAGCTCTTTAATTTCTTTTTTTCTTTTTATCTATGAATTTTTTTCTTTTTCTTTCTTCTTTGCTATTTTTCATAGATAGTCCTTCATGACTGCTAGAGATGACTATCATCTTCAATACTTTCTTGAACCCGTCAACGAGTCTGTATATGACTTTTTCCTTCATCTGCTACTGTTTCGACTGCCACTGATTGAAAAATCTTCATCTAAATCTGCAATGAAGTCATTTTTTTATTCGTACTCTTCTTTGCTAAAAGATTCACCCCCTCGTATTATTTATTTTTTTCTTTTATATCAAAAAAAGGCATGAACTTCTGCCTTTTTATACAAAAATCATCAAAGGAAACTTTTTTTCTTTTTTACCTCTAATGATTCTTTTCTATTTTGTTTTACTAAATCTTTGTATGTGTTCTTGCTTGAATATTTAGCTCTTCTATCCGTCCATTAAAGAATTTGATTCAGCAAAATCTTCTTCTTTTACATCTTCAAAGTCATAAACTGACTCAAAATCTAAATCTTCCAATGCCTCGATTTCATCTTCTATTGGATTTGAATGTTCTTTAACTGTTTTCGTTCATTTTTATCTGCATTAAATGAATTATTGAACTTTTTAATAAAATCTTCTGGTATCGGTTGTAACAATTCTTCATCAACAATAATTTGAACTTTTCTTGCTACAGCTCTTTCCATTGAAGCAAATTCTTTTTCAGCACAAGCTTTTGTAATATAATAAGCATTTGAAGTGTAATTATTTTCTTTAACAGGTGCTGATAGATTTTGGAATTTACTTGGTGAAACAATCCAGTCAGGTTCTACTTGTGTATTAACTCTAGAGTTGCGTGAATTTCGCCAGTTCAATTGGAATAGACTAGAATTACGTTGCCCAGATTCTACATATTTTTTCATATTTGTCTGACCAATAATTTTTGCTAACTCTTCAGCAGTGTTTTGACCTGAACCTTTATGAATAATGAAATTTTGAATGGTATCAACAATACTATCTCTAACAGCGGTACCATTTGCAGAACTAGATTTTACAATTTGTTCTAATGATTGTAAAGATAAAAGAATATACATTTTAGAAGAACGAGCTTTTTCTAGCAAATCAGCAACTGTTGCTGGGTCTAAAATTTGGAACTCATCTAAGTATACTCCTACTAAATCTTTATTTCCTTGAGCATTCTTATAAGCAGAGGTTCTACTCAAGTCTGATAGGATAATTGAACCCATATATTTAGCAAAATCACTTTCTTCTTGTGGTTAAATGAGAATAACACAACATGTTTTTCTTCTGAAAGTCTGCAAACTCAAACAAGTTAATGTGATAAGGAGTTTCTCCTTTTGCAAGCCAATCACCATAGCTTGACATAATCAAAGTACGGCAATTTGAAACAAGCCCATTGATTTGTTCTAACAAACCTTTACCTTGAGGACTATTTAATTCTTCATATAATCCAAGTAAAGCACTTAATCTTCGTTTATCCCCACCAGACACATATTCACCAACATGTTCTTTATTAGAAACATCAATCTTAAATTGCTCAATCAAAGCATATAAATTCTTTTAATTGTAGTCATGATACAAATTGAGATAATCCACCTTCATGCCAGTTAATATATTGTTTGGTCTTTTCTCTATCCACGTTTTCCAATAGATAGAAAATTGATTCCAAAATATCTTTTGTTCTTTTCTTATATACTTCTGAAGCTCCGTCCCATTGTCTTAAATTTAACATCATATCAGCTTTTGAAGCTGCCGTACCTGTTGCAAGAGGGTCGTAAGAAGCTTGATTATCACAAAATGGATTGTTATAAATCCTTTCTCCGCACCAAAATGATAAAATTGTTCACTATGTTCCCTATTCCCATTTTGCTAACTAATATGGATATTCAGTCCTTTTTAAAATCACTAGCAAATACTGGATTACCGCCTCAATGTCATTTCGCATTAACTGAAGCACTGTATAAAGTTTCTACCAGCACCTGTTTGACCCAGCTCCGTATGACCACATCTTTCACCATAATAACTTCTACGATTCTTTCTTTATCAAAATATTTAACATCACCAGCATCATTGCTTTCCATGAAAACTTTATCGCTCAATATTCCTAGAGCTTTTGCATCATAGCCCTACCTCATTTCCCTCTTTCAATGATTTAATATTTTGTTTTCGTTTGTATAATCTCATATGACTCTTTTCTATATTCAAAAATTATAATCCCAACCTTTCATAACTTTCAACCCAGGATAGATCCTAATTGTCTCGCCCTGATGAAAATACAATGAAAAATTAAAATCACATGATCAACAGAACATAAAACTACAAATACGCTGTCATGTTCTAGTGGATTTGAAATATCCATGCTACTAATGGACTACTCAATTAAATCCAAATAAAAATGAAAAATGATACAACGCATGAATAAATATATTACAACTCCTTGTTTTACGTCTCTAAATAAAATGTAATACGTTATAAGTCTTGTTCATAAAACCAGTTTTCAGAACTGCCATACCTGAAAGAATAAATACTTTCAACAAACTATTTGTTTTCTTGTTTTCACATTATATAATTCTTCTTGCATTAAATCTTTCCTTTTGTTTTTAATACTTATATCATTTATCTGATAATCCAGATAATAAAGATTTAATCACTTCAGCCCCAGAGTCCTCTCCCAGTCCTCCAAACCATTCTTCTTTCTTTCTGCTTCTCGTTCTTTATTTTTGATTTCAATGCCCTTATCTAACAAATACCAACATTGTGTTTTTTTATATCCTTTCATCCAAATTTCATCAAACGCCTGAGATAATATTGCTTTTTACCATCTTTTGCTCTCATGAATTATCTTCATAATCTCTCACCAATTTTTTTATTTAATTGAAATACATCTCTTGCTAATATTCCTCATATCCCTATTAAACTTATCTTTAGATATACCCTCTTTAATTCCCCTTGAAAATATTCAGGATAAGAAAATAGAATATTTAATGCTAATAAAAATGTAAACTCACTACATCATTATTTTTTTAGAAGACTCACTGCTTTCTTGAAAACTCTGTTGACCAAATTGTATCTTTTATCACCTTATTGTCAATGATAACTTGAATTTCGCTCCCAAACTAATCCAACATACACCTTCTTAAATATTGCTCTTTAAAATGGAATCTTAATATATTGACTCAATTCTGTTTGTAGATCATGATAAATCTCTGTTTTATCAGAGATTGATGAACAATTGTTCATTTCTAATTTTTTAAATATGCTTTTTCTACGAAAGTCTCCATTTTGGGAAAGTCTCCATCATGCACTCTGTAAACAATCACATGCCCCTGCCCTTCAATCAAACTTTCAATTTGATAAAATCCATTTGAATAGACTCATGTCTCTAAATATTTTTACGTTTTTCCTTGTCCGCCCTCATCATCTACCATAATACTATATTACCATTTTTCTCCAACTGCTTTTAAAATATCTCTTAATTGTTCATTACCAAATGCTGTACCAGAAATGCAACTGTATTTGTATATCCATGACCGCGCTCCACATCAAATTGACCTTCTACTAAATAAATAATTTATCTTTGTTGCTCTGTTTTTTCACTGTTAATATTATAAACTACATTTTTTTCTTATGGAATACGATAGAATCGCTGAATTTATATATTTTCTGCTCTCTATATCTTTTTGACTCAATGCTCTTCCACCAAATCCAATAACTTTACCCATATAATTTTTTCAATAAAGATTAAATGATTTACTTGTTGTAAACTCAACCCTTTATCATACATTAAACCGACTTTGACTTTTAATTCATCATGACTACAACCCTTTTGGATCATATAATCTAATCGTCCTTTATGATTCTCTACAACCATATTCACTGAATTATAATCAAGATTTCTGTCACCAATCATTTTTTTGCTCGATGAGAATCTGCTAATTCATTAAATTTCATTTTGTAACACTGCCCAAATCTTTCTCAAATCATATGCTCTGCCATTGTACTCATTTTTGAATCGTCTTTATTAAATTCATACTGAATATGATACTCTCTTGCTAAATAGATTACAGATTCTTTCCATGATACTGACTCTGTTTCTTGAATATAACTGAAAATATCTCCATGTTTTTCCACAACCAGTTCAATGATAACTTTGCTCTGTATCGCTTACTGTAAAAGAGCTTTTCTCATTATGGAAAGGACAAAGCATTCCGCCAGTAATCCGCCTTCTTTCTAAATATAATACCTTCTTTTCTAAATAAATTCCCTTTAAATCCGCACCATTTTTGATTTGTGTTTTTTAAATCATTTGAAATTCTGTAATCTTACTCATTTAATCTCTTTCCATCCCATTTCATTGATTAAGAAATTTTCTATATCTTTTCGTTTATAAACAAAATGAGTTCAATTACAAATCGCTCATTACTAAATAATGAAAAATTTCTGTTATATATTTCTGTATCTTTTAATCTATCACTCCTTCATTCGCTTCGCTCCCTTAATATTTTTCTTAACTGAATTGTCGAAGATACTTTTTTTAATGATGCTATTACATCATCTTTATTTATCGCCAAATTTTCATATGACATCATTTCATTAAATCGTTTAATATTGACTCTAATCTTTTCTTGATTTAATGTCGCTCGAATATCTTCAAGAAATAATATTCATCATCAAAAGATTTTACCCAGCTCCGTATACCTATTATAAATAAATCAAATAGGGAAATGTTTCTAATTTTTTTCAACTGACAATTTCTTTTTCTAATTCTTTTCAAATGTTTTCAAAAACTAATTTTGAAATATAAGGACATGTTCAATCCTCTACATTTATTTCTTTTTAAGATTTCATAGATTTTGAAAGATAATCTTTTTAGAATATACTAAACAATAATCATTACCAATTATATTGTTCTTTAATTCCACAAAAGAATCATCACTCAATGAATTTGAAATTACTTTTCAAACTATTCTTTTCTAAAAATTACATAAAACATTTTTAACCCTCACCTTTACAATTTTTTTCTATAGTCTTTAACTCATTGAAAGTTTCCCTAATATATCGTCTTCGCTCCCATGATTATAATTTTTTTCTTTTTGTTTCTTGCTTACCATAATTAGGATTTACAATTTTAATTGCCCCTCTACTGCTGAAACATCAAATGTTCTATAATGAACTCAATGAAAAATGTTTTTGAGCTAAACATCTTCTAATGATTTCATAATCATATTGAATACTACTTTCCACTCAGAATTAAATCTATACTTTATTGTTTTTACCAAATTTCTTTAATTCTTTATACATTTTATTATCAATTTCTGAAATTGATAATTTTGATTTTTTTAGAATCGCCAAATCAAATTATTTTTTTGTGCATTTTTCTTAACTCTTTCAACCATATTTTTTTATAATCGTAATTGCTACACTCAATATATGTATTACTTTTTCATTTGGAATAAATTTCTCATCTGAAAGAATATAAGAAATTTCAATTAAATCATTTTTTTAATACTTTTCCGTCTTTATCGTTCTCTAGACCAATTCCCTCAACATCACCAAATAAATAATATGTTGTATACTCTTTTGTTTGTTTCTCATTTTTTTATAATTTTCACTTTCTAATCTTTTACCATACTATAGTTTCAATCAAATATATATAAATGTGATTTGATTTTTTTATAGACTTATTAAATTAGATTTAACTCCTCATACTGCCACCTACAAATGCTTCTACACTCTCATTATACAAATTGAGTGATACTTTTATAATGTGATAAGAATTGGTCGTTTCATCATTTCTTCTGTTTTTCTTATCTCTTTATATGCTGCTTCATCTGAAACTTTTCTCATTATGTTACCGCCACCATTTAAGTCAGCATTCCATAAATTACCTTTGCTATCTTTATATAAACCACGGCAAACTCTTCTACCCGAGAATTTATGATTATCGTTTTCACCATAAACAGGTAATTCGTCCTTATCAAAGAAACTCGCTTTGGAAGTATAACTTTCTTCTGTGAAGATTACTTCAATTCCATTTAACAAACCCTTATATAACAGTTGATTAAATAATTTTGTATGAGGAATATGAACAAAATTTTGGTTATTTCTTCTGCCAATATTTATTTCACTTTTCCAACCAATATTGTTACCAATAATGACCTTTGAAATATTGTGTCTTATTGCTTCATTGATAATATGATTTGAGATTTTGTTCATTTCATAATCAATTTTTATTGTTGCGTTTTTAAAGATAATTGTTTTAATTTTTTTAGATGATTTAATATTATTAGTCAACTCTGACCTTAATTTTTGCATGCCTTTTATTGTAATATTGATTGATACTTTTGATCGTCTGCCATTGTATAATAATGTCTGATTCCAATGTTATTGTAAATAGAAACAATATTATTTAAACTCAGCTCAATTGAGAAATACCTAGAATTATCTTTCTTTAATTTGGGAGCTCCAACTTCATAAATTTTTGAAACATTTGATTAAATCATTTACTTCGTCATAAAACAAATTTAACCATCTTCACATTATGTTTTTGTTGATTTGATTTTTAAGATTATAACTTCTTTTTACATAGATTTTAAACTACAAATTTGTTTATCTTCATCAAAAATCAATTTGTTTTAGAGATACTATTTTTTTGGGAAAAGTAACAACGTTATAGCCCATTTTTTTATCTTTTTATATTTAGGATTCTTTTCTTTTTATTTGATTTGTTATTGAAAAAAACTGAGAAATTGTCTACCAACTTGCATCAAGACTTGTTGTGCCAAATGAGATTGAATTCATAATAATCGGAATTATTATTTTTTTACCAAAAAAATAGGATCCGTGATTGCCATGTTCTATATGATTTGCCTCAAAGTCAATATTGTCTAACATCATAAAGACTTGCATTATATAAAGTTCTCTACTCAAAATGACATAGCCCTTTAATTAAATCAAATCTTTCATCTGTTGAATAAATTATCTCTTTTTCTGTTAAAATCATGTTGCACTCCTTTGACTTTTTTTATACACCATTTAAATACCGTATATTTATATTATTCCATTTTTTTATTTTTTTATTTTTACCACCCCCAATCGACTCTAACTCGTTTTTTTCTGCAAATCGATACATTTATCGAAAAGTGCTCTTAACTGTTTTTACGTTTGCTATATGACGATATAACGACATTCAAAACGACTTAGTCAAAGAAAAAGTACTCACTTTTTCACCATACCTTTAATCTTTTAAATGCCTAATCTCTTTTACGTTTGAGACCGATTGCTCCACACTTTGAAATCTGATACCCGCCATAACAATCCCTGCCACTTTCACACCCACCACTGCCAACACTTCTGCCCCTTTGTGCTTCCCTACCTGGACTCTGTTTTTTTGAGTCTCAGCACTGCTGTCTCAATGCTAGATTCAACTTCAACTCCATTTACCACGTGACTTGTTTGTTTTTCAACTTCACCTGACTTGATACGACTCATTTCAACAAATACTCGCTCTGAACTCTGAATCATTTGTAATTACTCTAAGAACTCTTCTTTAAATCCAACTTCAAATTCTGTCTTTTATCCCTATCTTCTTCAAGAATGAATATGAAATCTCAAATCGTCACCTTTCTTGAATGTTTTTTTCCATCAGAAATTCCTTGAAATCCCTTTCTTAGAGATTACTTTGTAAACACCATCGAATCTATCGTACTTCTGCCAATCATCAACGAATTTGTATTCAAACAAATCTTCGCCCCCATGCCCACCAGAGAACCATCGAATGATTTCAGAAGAATTTTTTTGTCCTAGAACAATTTCTTTACCATCTTTAGATTCGCCATCACCAACTTTAATGACAACATCTTTCTTAGCCTCAAACTTAGGGAATATTGTTTACTACTGTTACACTCATTTCCAAACACCAAAGTTCACTTGATATGCACCATTTTTCATACTTACCACCGCCCTTTACTGAATTTTTTTCTTTGACTTTCATTAGCCTCGATAATTGTAATTGTATCACCTGTTTGAACATACTTGCCTAAAACTCTGCAGGATTTTCCGCTTCCCAAACTTGAATGCTCCTTTGCTTAAATCCACGCTCACTCAGATCCCTACGAACACCCTCTGCTTTTTCAATACTTTTCATAAACATGACTTTCAAACCTTTTTACATCTTGACCCTTAGACTCAGAAAGTTCTAATACCATCAGAAATTCACATCTAACACATCTTCTAGCCAAATCATCGCAATGAAGAAACCTTGTGCAATACGAGATTTATCGCCCTGATACCCTTTGTATTGTACTCAATCGCTCATATGCCCAATTGATAGAACCTGCAAATACTTGCTTGCCATCAATATTCACCCAGCCCTTTGTTGAATTCCGCTTTGTTTTCGCCTTTGACTGCTCACCATTTACTACATCCCACCAACTTTTAGCTCGAACCAAAAATCTAATTGATATGTACCATTTTCATATTTTTCCACCGCCCTACCCATTTTCATCCCTTTAACTTTCATAGGAACAATGTAAGTAAAATTTTTTTCTCCACTCACAACGTACTTATTGAACCAATCGTTCATATCATTTTGACCAAATACTTGAATGCTCCTTTTGCTCTGAACCTTGTTCTTTTAGACGTCTTGAACTAGCCCTTCACTCTCTTCTAATGATTTGTAAACTTTAGAATCTCACACCTTCAACGCTTTTACCTTTAGAATCAACAATCTTGATGTTTCCTGTTTCAATGTCAACCGCTTGTTCTAGCCAATCATCTACAACGAATAACCCCTTTACGGTCCTTTTTCAACAACCATTCCTTTGTATTTGCTAAATGCCTCATACCTTTCTCACTGACCCGCTCACAACAGTTTCCTACTGTTGATGTCAACACCTTTACTATCTCAAATTCTTTTCTTAAAAGCTCCCTGTTACAACATTATTTTTTTAACTAAATCGCCCTCAGCCCATTTCCAAAATCAATTTGCCTTGTTTTCGTAATTTCGCTAAATGCAGATTTAACTTTCATTAGCCTCAATGATTGTTACAGAAATACCTTTTAGAAACATACTTATCATAGAACTCTTGTAGCCATTCGCCATAAATACTTGAAAGTTCCTCGCTCTGATTTTGCTTTGCATTCAAAAAGCCTCTTAATTTGAAAGTCTTTACTCTTCAATAGATTTGAATTGCACCCAATCCCTTTTTACTTTTTACCACTTTCTGTTTCTACATATTTGATTTTGCTCTGAACCAAAATTCATGCTTGTTCTAGCCAATCATCAACTGCGCCAAATCCTTTTTGAATTGCATCTCAGCCCACTCTTGATACCTTTGTATGCCCCAATCTAAATCTCAATGCCCACCTGTAGAACCGCCAAGAACTTGTTTGCCATCAATTTTAACGTCCTTGTTATACCTTAACTTTAATATTCTGATTTGACTATCTTTTGACGATTTAGCCCCACCCATGTTGTTACACCCAAATACCATTTGAATAAACATCAAATTTGTTATTAACATCTGAAACCCTGATACTATTTGTGAAATTTCATGTCATTCATAACTGTACCATACAATTTCAATGTTGGAACTGTATAACCAACGTTACTCCTTATGCCTTTTACAAACCTTCTGCTTTTTGTATCACCCACAACTTTGAATGTGCTGCACTCATATTTAACATCAAATTCCCCAGCCTTACTCAGGTTTTACCCACATCTAATTGATAACCTGCCAAATCATCGCCCACATTGTAAAACTCAGCCTCTTCACGTCCGCCCTGCAAGATTTTTGCTTCCAATTCCCATACAACTCCTGCCAGAATGATTGTTTACATCTTCACCTTTTGTTGTTCTTAACGTGTTTTTTTCAATTTTTACATTTGTTTTTTTAGATTTGTATATTGAACATTAACTTTAGGAGTCCACTTTGCCATGATTGCATCGTATCTGTTTCCCATGAACTACAATACTTTAATCTACTGAACTTCCTCCCCTAAAATCTGAAATCACAACCATTTTCAAATAATTCCTTATCTGTATATTTTCAGTCTTTTTTTCGCTTTGTCTCACCAGAATATCTACTACCACACCCTGTCTTTCACTTTTAGTTCCACATAATCACTTACATAATATCTAATATTGTGTTTGTGACCCACCAATACTTAATAAACCACCTTCTGCCCACGTCATTCACATTAACATATCCCAGCCCTCACCGCCTTGTATTGTTCAAGACCTGATGCCTCATCATAAGACCAAACACCATCTGTTTTCACACCCATCCACCTACTCTTTCCATGTCTATTAACTTCTACAACTTTAGAATCCTTTTGATTGATTACTGTACCAACATTATCTTCGCCCATTATATGTGTAGTCTTAGATATTGTGCCCATCCAATGTCAGAATAAATTGAGTCTCGTTCCCACTTCTAGAGTTTCTCCACTGTTTCACTGTTCATTCAATATCCCATTCTACATTTAAATACTGTACATATCAAATCCAATGTCACTCTTACCACCGCCCTTAATCTTGTTTTTCGTCCCATCTTACTTTTTGTACTCGTTACCATCTTTTGTTGACACCACCTTGTGGGCAAAGACTTGATTTGACTCACCAATAGATGTGAATCTGCTTTAGTCCTTTTTCCTGACTTTCGCTTCCCCACCAACATTATGTAAAATAAATGTTGAACCCTTTTCAATTCCTGTCAACAATGTCCATTACTGTATTTGCACTCAACACCGCCTCAGATTATCTCTGCCCATCATATTTAATTTTATCTACTAATTTAGATCTGTCTTACTTTGTTGCACCAAGACCGCCTTTTTATACTCCCAAGATTATTGTCTTTATTTTTTTGAATACAACAGACAAATCAGTATCTGGCATCCAATGAACCTCTTTTTGATTCATCGATCTCTACTATAAACTGTAACTCTGCCTCATTATCTCACAAACACACCTTGCCTCTACATCTCTTCTTGTTTTTTTGATTTCACTAATTTTGCTTTTATATTTACGCCTCCCTGTTTCTCTTTTTTCAACGATTGTTACTCTGTTTTTACGATTGCCCACATCTTCTTTTATATTTGTCTCAGCCCTTTTTAACTTTATCGCCCTGTGTTTGATAATCCTTTTCGATGCTCTTCCCTTGCTTCATCAACTTTATCAGAGCCCCAACTGTTACTTCTTTGTTTCCTGCTTCAACAACTTCTACACCGCCCCTTTTTGCTTTTTTGTTAATCTCTGTTCTTTAATGTATCGTTGTTAACTGCTACATCTAATGAACCTTTTTCATCCCAGCCCCTGCTCTGACTCTCACGCTTTGCTGTTGGAGAATCTTGTAATGGAATAGACTCAGCCAGCTCTGATTAACCTTTTTCCCTCGCCTGTGCAACACCGCCATCCATAGATAATGACAATGTACCCATACCGATGATTACTCCACATGCTCCATAACTCTTGAATTTACGATTGAACCGTAGCCTCCCTACTCCACCTTTTGTTAGTTTTTGTCTCTTTATATTAAAAAAATTTCTATACCAAATATTATTCTCAAAAATGTCCTTGTTTTTCACAAATCTTTCATGATTTTTACTATTTTTTTAAAACTCATATTTATTTATATCAGAAATGCTCCAAAAATCCCTTTTACCACTTTTGATAATAAAAGTTCCCTCATTTTTATATGCTCACACTGATATTGTGAAATTTACTCTATATTTATTCAAAATAAAAAAAGATGCCCTAGTTCATCTTTTTCTTTTTAATCTTCTACATAATCAATCAGCCTATCTTCAATCCATTTCTTACGTGACTCACATCTTTACCCATTGCAACATCAAACTCAATGTTTGCCCTCTGACCTCGTCTCCAATACGATTTACTCAATACACGACTCCCTCAGTCCAAACCTGTTGCTCTACATCACCAGAACCGCCTCCACCCAAACCTTTGACACGAATCAATTCGCCAAACTTTTGTTACGACTCTTCAAATCACGCCACCGCCATTATCATTAAACGCATAATGCTCAATTGCTTTTTTACCTTTACCTTCTATAAATATATAAAGGACTCATTCATCTTATATAATCTACCTTGACGAATTGAAATTTCTGAACAAATTATAGAATAACAATACAGCCCCAATGAAATCGATTTGACCACTCGTCCAGCCTCTTTCGATAATAACTCTTTGATAACGATCACTATCTAAATCAAAAATCATCACCGATACCTGCATTTAAACATTTACCAATATCTTGTACTCTTGATTTGCTAAAACTTTTTTTAATGTTTTCTTTAGAAGTCATTAACAATCTTACCTCTAATTGCCAACAATGCTTTGGAATCGTGATCACGACTCTTTTAACACCAGAAAGCTTTAATCACCCCTCAACGATAATCAATTCTGAATCTGTTTCATATACATACTCACAATCTACCAATTTAATCGCAATGAAATTCATTGCTTTGTAAATTCTTGTTTTTTTCACGTTTTAATTCTAATTGTTCTTTTCTTGATTGATCTACCTCTGCCCGTGCAATAACTTTTTTTCACCAATACGTTTTTACTACATCAACATTTTTTTCTTATCTTCTACAAAAATCTTTAATAGATTCATAAAGCACTCTGTTTACTGCACGTTTTACTCACACTTTCCACCCAATTCTTCCTTAATTTGTGAAATCATATTGATTCTGAAATATAAAGAGAAAGTCACCGTACCAAATCCTCTTTATAATCATCAATCGTAGCCACCAGTCCCTGCATCAATATACCTTTCATAGAAGAAAGTTTCCCTCATTAAATGCACTGTAATTGCTTCTTCAAATGCTTCAACATGAACCCCACCCAAACGATTCTAATTGTATTTACATAAGAATCAATAGACCAATCATACCACTATCATAACCGAATGCTAATTCAATGTCGCCCTGTTCTTTCTACATCTTTTGAAACCATTTTTTTACCTTTTGAGTCCTGACTGCTACGTTCTTTTTTCAATATACCCTTTTGTTTCAAATTTATAGATAGGATTGATGTTCCTTTTGATTGTATTCTACTAATTGAGGAATACCATCTTCAAAATCTGGAAAAATTTCATGTTGATACATCCATCTTCCATTACTCCATGTTCGTTTACGATTTCGATACCAACACCCGCAATAGGAATGCTACACCTTTCATACGGAGAATTAAATCGTCCACATCAACTGGATATGATGAAAAGACTTCATTATTTTACCCAAGATTTTTGCACTGTTCCTGACTACTCTCTTTTCTTCAGCCGTCCCATCGTCTTTTTTTCTTCTTTAATGTAAATTTCAAATCTTTAATTCACTTTTGAATTTTGCATCTACACCATCACCATCAAAGTTCAAACCAGTCTCACCGTCTTTAAATGATAGATTTTATTTCTTTTTTTATTTTTATAAACACCAATGTCAACACGTTTACTTTAACATTGTAGAGTTCTTCCTGCCCCCTAACCCGTTAGCCAGAAACTCTGTTTTTACTATCATCATCTGATTTACCTAATTGTTCACCAGATTGTAATGTTCCTAATGTAATGATAAATCCACTAACTTCTTCACCGTGTGCATTTTTAGTCCTACCTGGAAAGTCCACGACCATTATCTTGTACAGAAATGCACCGTCTTTATAGAATCTGGATTCTCATACGTCACCGAATTTACGAATTAACTCACCAACAGACTTATCTAAATACTCACGAATAGCTCATGGATTTTTTTGACTTGAGAATGGATGCCCTCATCACCCAGCCCTTGTGAGAATGTCAAACTAATTCTCTTAATCAAACCGATTACGTGAGATAGTTCGTAATATGTTCTGCCTGACTAAACTCCCCTTTATTACCCATTTTTACCTCTTTCTATGTTTATACTCTTTTCTAGTCTCAATTGAAATTCTCGAAGATTTTTAATTTATATTTTTTTGAACCAAGACTGATAAATAATCTTCTAAAAAAATATTCAATCTTTTCTGACCAAATCTTTATATCGTAATATTCTATCTAGTTCTTAATTACACTTCGTATAATTAACTGAAATATATTCATCATCTGAAATTCCGTTCATTATTCATACCAAGATAAATAAATACTAATTTATAACCACCTTTATCTTTGAAATGTTCTTTATATTTCTTTAATTGATTTTTCTTTCTTTGATTGTATTTTTGTTTTCTATTACTATAATACTCCCATGTTTATATGACATGACTGCAACAAATCAACAAATCCATTTGAGCTAGAATATTCTCTTTTTACACCACAACTATCATCTAAAAATCAACTGTAAATCAATATTAGAGTTCTTCCAACTTCATAACAAATCCTTTAAGAAAGTTCATCTTTAAATTATGACTTTCATTGTTATCAAACAAATAAATTCAATACATCTGAATGTTTAATCTCTAAATGAGAAATATTCAATACTTCAAAAAAATATTGTTCCTTCATAATTATATTATTCCAAAACTAAACTAAAAAAAGACCCAATTATGCTCACTTTTTTTACCAGATTTTTAGCTCATAACGAGACAACACTTTCATCATGTATCTGCACGAGTCTGTTCTCATTTGCCATGACATCTTCTACCACGCCCTTGAGAAACCCTGAAACACTCTCACATTGTCATACTTAGAAATCTGGAATGTAACTTTGACGCTCAACATTCCAATAGACAATTTCTGCTCACTTCAATCCACGTCACCAAACTTATCTTTCCATGAATCCATTACTGATTTAGTACTCAATTATCTACTCCATAATCAAATTGCATATCTGAAATGATTAAGATTGTGTCTACTGTTCTTCAACTGCCAAACCGAATGATGAATCATAAATTACCTGCATACCACCCATGTTACTGCATACTTCTCCATTACGATACAATACATCAAAATTTCTTTCTTTCAAAGTTCCTTAACCTTCGATAAACTCAACAAATCTGTGGACGACCGCTGAATGTAATGAAATGCTCCTTGAATTTACCACCAAACGTTCAGAGATCTCAAACTGCCATAGACTCCCACTCAATAGCTTTCCTACTTCAAGACCCCAACCACCGTACATACTTCCACTTCCGTCACACAACAATAATGTTACCGTCAACTGTCCCTAGGATACTCTCCAAACTCTCACCCATTTGTTTCTCACTATTTAACTTACGAATACTTCGTATGGATAAAGTTCTCATCAACTTTCTGCCGACAACTGATGCTCATCACGATTTGATTTTTTTGAACTCATTATAACGCACTCCATCATTACGAATGAATGCTTGTGTATATTTCATCATACCCTAGAATCTTAGACCAATCAAAACTATAATCACTTTTCTACTAATTTGCTTTTCGATAATGTTGATTTCATCCCGTAATTGTGATAGATCTCTACGATACTCATGTTCACTAAACCCAAAACGACTGCCCAGAAAAGACCCTAATTTACGACGTTACCACCTTTTGTATTACGATGATCCATTTACCAGCAATGTAATATTACCTGATTTCAAACTCGCCCAAATCTTCATTAAATACACCAGAAATAAATTTACAACAAATGCTTGTGCTTTGCTCGCCAAATCCTCACCAATCATACCCAAATCATCATAACGACCATACATGCCCAAGAACTACTAAATGTTTGAAATCTTCAACATTTTTGTTAGCAAGATATGTCAAGATTTGACGGAGTTCCCTCATTTTTCAATCCCAAACCACCACGAATATCACTGCCACATTTTTTAGCTTTCATCCCTGAATCTTCTTCAGTAAATCTATTTGAATAAATTCATAACCATCAGAGTCAAATTTCTACTTACTGAATTGAACCGTCCCTCCAAAGAAAATCTAGTTCTGCATTTAGACTCCACCATATGCTATATCACCATTTGTTGTACCTTGTTTTCCTCGTTTTTAAGATTATCAATAAAAAGACATTTTTACTCACCTTTTTCCTTTTACTTTTTAATATTGTTAAACAAATACTATCATAATATCAAAAATCTGTCAACCATTATTTTAAATTTTTTTCAAATTTGCTATTGTTTGATTTTTTTAATGACATTTTCATTATAAACCCTTCGACTCGACCACATTTATCAATGTTTTTCTGTCGCACCATGTCTCAATAAATAACAAGATAGATTTCTTTTTATTAGAAACTTTTTACTCAAATGCCCATAAACACTCCATTCACACATGATTCTATAAGAATCTTCATTGTTAATGCTGCCAAAAATTCTCATCATAGAAATTAGGAATTGTTGTAGCCAATTTCTGCTCTTTTGATTTAATAATCTATCATGTCTCGCCCTTGTAAATCTTTTTTTCTCCCCCTACCCACATTTTATCTAATCTATTTTTTTAATGTCAATTCTTTCTGAATTAGAAATAAATTGATTAAACATTTTCAATACAGAGAAATCTTATTTTCATCTTCAAATCGTTTAATAACTCTAGTTCTTCCCTTTGTGATTCTGACCATTCACTATAATTATCAACAACTTTATTTTTGGATAAAGTTCATTTTAGATTATTAAGACTTCTATTTTCCAATTGAGGAACAAATGCTTTTGCTACTTTCAACTGTTTCATCTTCAGTTCATATCTCAAATCTTTATACTCATCTTTATAATTATTTAATTCTAACTTATCTTCGCTCAAAATTCTACGCCATCCAAATTGTTTCTGTTTCAAAAAAACTGTAATCTTTTTCTATTTCACTGCCACCCTCATTTGAAATACCCTTTTGTTTTTTCTCTCAACATCCTTTCTGCCCTCACTTTTAATTTCTTCTTTAGGATATTCAGAAACGCCCCTTTTTTTCATATTGAACAAATCACTCCATGCCCATTAGAATCTCCACTTGCATCTTCACCACCCTCTGTTCTGAAATCTTTAATTCTTCATATAATGCTATGCCAATCCATATTCTTAACAATATTGATAATCTTGAATGTTCCATTTTGTCTCATATCCCTAATTTAATACCAAAGATTTCAAATAGACTATTAAATAAATTAAAAATCATGACTTCTACTGTTTCTACTAAATCAAAATGGACTTTGCTAATACATCAAATAAAACTCAGAATAAGATTCTTTACCATTCATATTGTTTTACTAATTCTTTTCATTAAATACTGTTTCTTTTAATAATCCAATAAATTTTGAAAAAGTTCCTTTAAACAATTTATAATATTTATTTTCGCCATCACTGCCTTTAATTTCATCTAGTTCAAAACTCTACTATCTCCGTATTTAATATTTAATGTTGTTGCATCTTCTTCTGAAAATCCATGTCATTTACTAATTTAGGATTACCTGAAATTACAACTCACTGAAAATTCATAATTTTCTTTATCTCGCCCCTTCCATTTCTTCAAACCAAATTATCTATAACATTTGTGAATTTTTTTCATCTAAAACTCACATTACTCAATTCAGATTTTTAGTTCAAGATTATCTACTAATTCTTTTCTTAATGTATCAATAACATACTCATCATTTTTTCATATTTATTAAACTCAATCTTCTGATTTAAGAATGTTCTCATTTGAATTCAATTATTTCTTTCTGCCCCCAAATTCTTCCACTCTTCACGCCCTCTTCTGCTGATTCTGTTCCATATTCAACTTCTTCTGTATTATAGAAATCTTCTTCTGAAATTTCACCATCCTTCACTTGTTTGTTGGAAAGTTCAACTGCAGATCTCGCCAATACTTCTTCTGTCATATTGTAGAATTTAAATTTTTTTGAAATTCCTTCTTCAAAAATTATAAACACCTTCTAATGATTCTAAATCTCTATTTTTTTCATTAACTCTAATCGTTTATATAGTATTTATTTATCAAAGAACTCTTTATCTCTGCCCCTAACTTTGAATTTTCATAACATTCTTATATAAAATGTTATCTTTATTATCTAATCTAAACTCAACGTTTGGGGAGTCTCAATCCCTAAAGTTCTGAATCATTTTTATCTAAATCCCAATGACTTTTGTATTTTTTGAAATTAAACCACTTAATTTTTTTATCTCCATAAATAGATTCAATAAAATTGCTATTTACGAAAAAAAGAATTTTTCAGTATCCTGTATAATCTGGTCCACGCTCAAAAAGAATAAATGCTCTTTTGTAAACCAAACTGATTTCAAATCTTTAATTTTTCTAATCTCACTTTTAATATATTGTGAATCTTCATAATGTAAATATTCTCTTCCCTTCATTAACTCTAACTTTAAGATGCCTCTCTTAATGGACGATTCCATACTACTCAAACTCATCAAAAAGCACTCAACTTTATCTCCACCATACCATTATAAAGATTATTTTTTTAAATTTCATAATCATATTATCAACATTATCCCTCCTTTTTAAAAATTTTAATGTCTTTACAATATGCTCCATCTAATAAACTTTGAACTAGAATATCCTTTTCCATCATTACAATCAATTTCTGTCAACATCATTAAAATATGAAATCGTTCTACCAAACGCCCCTTCCATTTGTAAAACCAAGAATTGATTGTTCTGAAAAATTTGAAAATCCCTACTAATAATGTATCATTTAATGCAATTTCTTCTAATTTCTTATTTTTGTTCATCCTCAATTACTTTCCTTTCTACCTGTTTTTGAAATGCCCCTTTCTTTTTTTGTTTTTTTCTTACTTTTATTATTCCATTTATTTTTTTGTAAAAATGAAATTTTTTTCCTTGACAAATTAAAATTTTTGTTGTAATATATGAATTGTGCATGGAAAAAGTCCCAAAAACATTCATCTCATCATGCACTTTTCTAAATTCCCTAGACTTCTGTCTAGCCTTTATTTTTTGAAAAAGTCCCAAAAAATACTTAAAAAATATTCCAAAAAAATACTGAAATCGTGACAAAATACTCAATTTTCTACAAAAATACTGACAAAAAGGCCAAAATACTGTTTTTTTGATATTACGCCATTTTACACCACTGTAACCGTTAACAACAATACCGTTCGATTTCCAAAAACGCTTTTTTTCTCCAATAACTATAAACAACTACTAAACAACAAAATAAATAACTTATTAGATTAACCTGTTTCGTGCCACATGTTCCCGCCGACTTGTTTAGCTCAACTTCACAGAAATATATCCATAAGGAATGTTTCTGTTTTTATAACTGTATTATATACTCTTTATATAATCGATATAAAAACTAAAAAAATAAATAGAGTTTCAAACTATGACTAAATACCATATAAATAATAATGTTCCTACCTACTTTGCTCAAATCTGCAGATGTCCTTTCGCTTCAGAAGATGATCATTTAGATAATTTTGAATCGCCAATATATGTCTGATTTTAAAATGCAAACCAGAAATAGACCCAAATAAAGTTCATGGAATACCACCCATATGAAAAATTTGAACAATAAAGAATTAAGAATTTATAGAAGAATTGTTTTTAGATGAATTAAACAAAGTACTCAATGCTATTGAAACCAATCAAAAACCCAGCGCTTGTTCCCTTATCCCAAGAACAATTACAAGAATTATATGACAGATCTCAAAATGAAATCTCACTGAAAAATCAAGATTATGTAAATGAAAGTCTACATGCTAGAAAAAAACTTTTGATTTTTCGCCCATGGAAAAAAATAATATTCCAAAGCTCTAATTGAGAATGTAACTAATAATAAAATACAAAACTATTTTTGTGATGACTCATTTTCTTGATGAAAAATAATCAAATAGATTTGAATAATAGTATCTCATTTACATGATAGATTTTATAATAGATTCCCAACTTCAAGATACGCACAAAATTTTTAAAGAAATTCAGCTATTTATAAAAAGAAATTGATAAGAATGTGGAAAAATATAAATTACCAACTATTACTGATGAAGAACTCAATAATCATTTAGAACAACATGCTCGTTCAAGATTTGAAATGTTGAAACAAACTGCTAAACCAACTGTTCAATTAAAACGTGCAAATAAGATTGTGCTTAGAGATTCAAATAATGCTAGAAAAAGAAATTCTTGCTAAATTAAATAGAGAAATTTGTCAATTAGAAACAACTTCTAAATATATTGATGAAGAACCAAAAATTGTTAAACGTATCAATTCAACAGATTTTACCATCAACTCCCGATTACGACTTAAAAACTTAATCCAAAAATGAAAAAAATAATGAAATTGATAATGTTTATTTAATTTTTCGATGATAACAAATTATATAAAATCTGTCACTTTTCTGCTGATGAAAAAACTTGATGTCATTGATTATGCTGGATTTAGAAAATCTTTAACTACAAGAAATTCTGATAAAAGACTGATTTACATGACAATTATACTTTCTTAGAAATAGAAAGAAATGACGAAACTCTACAACCGTGGTGCTTTCAAAAAAACTATACACTTCGAAGATAACAACAAATAACAACTTTTTGTTGTTATCTTTTTGACTTTGCCGAGATTTTTTTGTTATAATATAATTACAAACGAAAGCGAATACATATGCAAAAAAAGAAGAATTGCTAGAACTATTAAAAAAATGCTTCTGAGTTCTATTACAATAACCAAGAATTACTTTTAACTGATGAAGAATATGACTCATTGACACACTGCTCGAAGAAAATGGATCTAATCCAAGATACTGAAATCAATGATGCATTGAAATTGATGTTAATAATGAAATTCATCATGCTAAACCAATGAAATCATTGAAGAAAGTTTCAATTCCATTCAAGAAACCAAATAAATACTTTGATGAAACTAAATCTCATGGACTCAAAACTTATTCTAATTGAACCAAAATTAGATTTTCCGCCTTATCATCCATTATATTTCTGATAATGAAATTCTATCTTATCAACTCGTGGAAATGGAGAAATGCTGAAAAATGTAACTTATCTTATTGAATCTGACAAACTTACTATTGAAAAATTTACCACTAAAACGACCTAATGTAAATATTAAAGAATTACGTGAATTATATAGTACCAAATCTGATTTGATTATTAACAATCAAAAATAAAGTTCAATGATAAATATTCAAATGAACGAATGCTCGTTGCTGTCATTGTTTCAAAAAGGAAAAATTAGGATTAGATTTTAATGCTAAATTATCTTTTTGCTACATATTTTGTACTCGACCAAAGTCGATGAATTTACAGAAATTCCAACTAATGTATTTTTCTGCTAAGGATTTATTCCCTAAAAACATTGCTACAACATTTGAAGAATTGTCTCGAAAATATTGAACAGCTCAAGATTTTGCTGAATGGAATGTTCTGCTCCAACAGATCATTGTAATTGAAATTCAAATGAACAAATCAAAATCTTGAAACTACTCACCACCCTAAAGAATATATTGCTTTCAAATATCCAGTTTTGAACAAAACCAAACAAAACCAGAAGATATTTCATTCACACTGCCAATACTGGAAAGATTATCCCTAGATTTCAAGATTGCTCCAATTACAATCGATGCTAACAATTACTAACATTACGCACACTCAAATGTCACAAGAAAAAGAAAAATCTCTAAAGGACTTTGTTCCTGTTAAAACGTGCTAATGATGTTATTCCCTGCTATTGTTATGACAACTAAAGAATCAAATGAAGATTCTGAAATTCCTAAAGTTCTGTCCTTATTGTAACAATGCACTTGATTACAAATATAATGAACAAGGACAAGAGAGTAAAGATTTGTTCTGTTTGAATCCAAATTGTGAATCAAGAAAGAGTTATATGATGACTAATATTGTTGCTAAGCAATGTTTAGATATTGACGGTTTTCCATCGTTTTGAAAATTCCCAGTTCTACTGAAATTGGAATCTGTACTGATTTAATGAACTTGGATTTAAAAAGAATTAGAAGAAATCTCAAATTTGATCTCAAATCTTTCATCTCTGCCAAAAACTGTATCTCAAACTTATTTATGACAATATTCAAAAAGTTAAAAATGATACCCAACATTATCGTTGGTTATTATCTTTTGGTATTCCAACACTAGGAAGTGTTACTGCTAAGAAAATCCTTAATGAATTTGATTCGCTCGAAGAATTATTCTCTGACAAGAATAAATCTATTGAAAAGATTAAATCAATCAATCTTTCCAGCCAATGCTTTTGTTAAAATTCCTTGAAGAATACTTTGAAATTGCAAAACAACATTCAATGAATTAAACACCACCTGTGTTATGAATAAATCTGATAATATTACTGTTAGCTTCATTACATGCTATTTCAAAATCCCTCAAAACTTTAAGAATAGAGATGAATTGATTTCAGAACTTGAAAAACAAGCTTTCGATTTTTTACTAAATCAATCAATAAAGACACTAATGTTTTTATTAACTGAAGATAAAATAAAAATGTCAAAATCCCAAAATGAAAAAAGTTCTACCTCATTAAATATTCCAATTATGAATTTTGAAGAATTTTTCAAATGATAAACTATAAAAAAAGCATTCATAAAATATACCCTTTTTTTCTTTTTTTGTCTTAAACTGTAAAATAGCTTTTCTAACTCGTTTTTTTCATAAAATCGATACATTTATCGAAAGTTCATTTTTACTGTTTTTACGTTAACTATATGACGATATAACAACCCTTATATTTAATTAGATCACTTTATTAAAAAAATAAAAATACTCGTTGTTCACTCACTTTACTATTTTCCACCCGATGCTCGTAAGCACTCACGCATTTTTCTGTTTATTGAAATTCTTTATTTTGTTATTTACCACTGTTTATACTGATGTCCCGAAAATGCTGTTTTATAAACTCGCTCCGTCTGTTACACCAACTTTCCTACCACCTGTAAATGCCTAATGTCAAAAAAAATACTACTTTACCCCTTTTTATCGCCACTTTTAGTCTCGAAATTACTCATTTTACTCTGATTTTGAAACTACTTTTAGCTCATTTTTACCAATTTATTCTTTTTGTTTCAAAAAGAAAAGGATTAAAAATCCTTTTCTTTTTATAGTTCCTGATTTCTGCCCGTCGTCTTTTTCAGAAATGATAATATCTGAATATGGACTGCTCACAACCATTCATTTGAAAATGATTTAGTGAACAAATTTCAAATCTGTTTCTGTTTTGAGAATTTACCAGAACAAATATAATTAACAATTGTATTATCTTCTTTGATAACATAACCCACCCAACTCATTCAATGGAATAAAGATTGCTCCAGAATCAACATTCATGTCATAATGACTCACCCTCTTTTGTTGCTTCATTTACACCACCACTCAACGAACCATTTAATACTTTGATAAATTTTTTTCTTGCTTGTTTGATGTATGAAAAACCTCTTAAAACATTTTTTTATGTGAGATTGAGCCAAAAAAACTTCTTCTACTTTGAAATCATCTCCATCACAAAATATTTAATGTGATTCCTCTTAAATCTTTAGTTCATGATACCAAAATTTCATTTTTACCAAACCTTTCTTTTTTTATTTTTTTATTATTCCAAAACTCACGATATAACTTTTTCAAATATATCCCAATAGGATTTGAATTGCTATCCATTTACGGAAATATTTAATTAAATAGAGTTTATAAAAAGAAGTTCAACTATATGTTCGCCCTTTTTGTTGTTTAGAGCCCATTCCTCACGTACTCCCTTTTAATCTTCTGTTGCCACCCTCACGCCTCCCGCCCCTATTCCCAAACATGATTTGCCAAATGTAAAACTGTCTGTACCTTTGTATATCTTTTTCTTTTTCATAATACTAAGAAATCTTTTTAATTGATTTGACCCATGATAATCATACTCCTATCAATTCCCCATTTTAAATCTGACTCATCATCAACTTCTGAATCCCATTCAATAGGATTGCCATTCCAAAACTTATTATTACCAAAATCTACATGATCCCTTTTACTTTTTTATCTCTAAAGAAGATTGCTCTTTGTACCATCTTGAATATCTCGATTTTTTTCTTTTTGATAAATCACCAAGAACAATCCCTCCAGCTGATTTTTCTGTATATAATAAATTATTTTCAATTTTTTTGTTACTTTAGATCCTGGAAAATTTTGTCCTCCAAACCTAAATAATAAAGATTATTGATTTCACCATTTTCATCACCAACAGACTCGAAAAACTTAAATGCCTCGTCACCAACAACATATTCAAAGTCTCATATGTATCAATACTAATACCCTAATTCATGCTTCAATCATTTCTTGCCATTTCTATTCTTCTTGAACATCATCATAATATACAGAATATTTTTTTGCTCAGTCCCCTAAATGCTTCTGTACTCATCCATAATTCTGCTAACATCTGAAATGCCCCCTGCTTCTACTTCATCAAAATTATTCAAAAGGAAAGACCTGTTATTATCTTTTAGTTCATTTAACTATTCCTTTTGATGTGCTAATTGATTACCAATTTCATCACCACCAAATTACAAACAACTTCTATAATGTCTATTCATACCTTTCTATTACCAACTATATTTTTTTACTTTCTTTAATCACTGTTGAATCTTGATAATCTCTTTCACGTCTGCATAATATTTATCACCGCCCTATCCTTGTAGAATAGATTTAATTTTAAATTCATAGCTTCCCATCCGCCCTCCCTGTATGCCCTCAAATTGTGTTCTAAACGTTTATCTTTAGAATAAGCTTTATGACGAATAAATGCTCTACATTTTTTTAACTTCTCCCTGCTTTCAATATGATACATTTATAAATGCTCCTTTTTACCACATCAGAAAGAAAAACTCAAAATGCTATCACAACTCAATTGAATTCATAAACCATACTACAACAAAAGTTTCCATGATTGTAAACCAAGAAAATGATTTGCCCAAACTCAAAATTTAATTTTTGCAAAAAAATATTTCAACTCTCCATAAAAAAATTTGAATATGGAAATCAATATAATGCACTGTTCATTGCACCTAATACATAAAAAAATATACCATTGTTTGATAACCTCTTTTTAAATTTTTTTATATCAATAAAGAAATGATATAAACTTTCAAAAACTAAAAAAAGGAGAAAAGAAATGAATAAAAAAAATATAATGCTGTTTTTAGTTTTTCAATTTATACTATTCATGTTCCCAAAATCTTGATGAAGATTCTGCAAGAGATACGTTTCTACGCCAACAAATTATCTTACCAAAAGATTACCTGTAAAATATACACCGTATGTTTATGAACTAGAACAAATCAAAGCACTATCCAAAATGAATATAAAAATTATATTTTACCTTTTGAAACATACTTAATAAATCTTCAAGATGACAAATTATGACTTATCATGTTAGCCCAAATGGAAAACCAAACTCATTTGTAGTTCAAATTTGCCCAATTGTCCTTATGAAATTCATTTCCCCACATTTTGATACAATAGAGAAGTTCAATTATATCTCTGATAATCTAAATGCCTTTATTGCCAAAAAGATAACAACAGAAACTGAATTATCTAAACATTGCAAAATAAATGAAATTATTGAAATCAAGATATGGAAATTGTTTGGAAAAATATAGTTCTCAAAAGAAGATAATGTGTTAAAAACAGCCTGAAGAACAATATATAAAATTAAAAACTTATGGATAGGATCCCAAAGAATGCCCATCAAAAGAATCTTTTATGCCAATTTTCAACAGAATGACCCTGTTTTTATGTTCTTTAAAACAGAAACAGAAAAAAACTTTATAAAGAATTTAATAAAATTATTGAATATAGATGCCACTCAAAAATTTATCTTCAAAATAAAAAAAGAACATTTCTGACAAATCATTCTCTCGACCACCACCTTATTTCATTTTTTTGAAAAATCATCATTAAAAGATACAATAGACTATCTTGACTGAAATGTCTTTGAATATAAGATTAGTCCGATATTCAAGATTCCCTGATAATTTCTACCAAGAATTTCAGACCATAATCCAAGCATTCTATATAATCACACATGACAAAACTGAAACTGTTTGAGATTATACAGATGCTTCTATTCTTGTATCATTTCAAAAGATTCAAAAAAATGCACGTAACTAAAAAAATCGCCTCAATAAAAAAAATAAAAATATTACAAACAAAAGATATTTGACATTTTCAAAAACTTGTTGTATAATATTTTTTTATAAATGAAATAGAATTAAAGGAGTATGCAAAAATGATGAATAAAAAAATTTGATTAAATTTCACTCAGCTGATTTAGGGATTTCACTTTTGATAATGTAATTACTCACATAAATTATTTTTTCCTACCATTAGGAATCAATGAATACCCCTGAATATTCTTTAATCTCAAATGCACTCTATTATCAAGATGAATTGAAAATTACTACTGAAATTGTTGTACTCAAAAAGATGAAATTCGTACATATTAACGAATTGCTAGAACAAGAAGAAATCTCGACAAACTAATTCATTCATTAACAAATAAGGAAAAAAATTCTTTAAAGGATTGCCACCAAATCTAACTGAAGAAGAACTAGAAACTGTATTGTTAAAATATAAATTTGAAATCTGGAATCTTATGTAGAAAAATACTTCACCTGAAATTTTTTTGATTTGATTTTTGATTAAAGGAACGCTTCATTCATTCTACAAAAAAACTTGAAAACGTTACTTACTTAGACTTATTTTTGATATAAAAACTAATAAAATCTGTATTTTCTAAAAAAATTGTACATGCTCTCTTAGAAAATACATATTTTTAAAATACAAAAATAAAAAAATATACACACCCTAAATGGAGAAGATAAATTATGACACTACGTTAAAGATTTACCTTGCAGATGAAAACGTGAAATTACTCAAAAAGAAACTCTTTAGAAAGAATTGAAGATGTGTTCTCTACCATTGGAACACCTGAAAGATAATAATCAAACCACCTCTTGATATTTTGAACAAATCACCAAGACCTGCTCGTAAAGGACATAATCCTCAAACTCAAACCAATCGAAATCTAGATCACGTGTTTTGAAATCTAAAGTTCCATCTTCACTAAAAATTCATTAAATTAAACTAAAGAAAAACAAGACTCAATATTGATTATTCTTGTTTTTTTCTACCAATTTATTGTATAATATAATTATAAAAACTAATACGACTCTATATATGTCTCAAAATTGTAAAAAAAGAAATTCAAAACAATGTTTCGCTCCCTTGAAGACCAAGATTATTCCAAAAAAACAACTAACACTCACAAATTTGCAGTGTTTACTCACCAAAAATTTGACATTCTGTACATGGATGAAGATTATGAAAAATGCTAGCCATGACATTTACTGCTCAAGAATTGATTGCTCTAAAAGAATTGTTAAATCAACTCCATTAGAAGATTACTTAGAAGAAGATGAATAAAAACTACCAGAGAAATCTACCACTTTTTTATTTTTTTATTGAAAATTTTGTACACCAACAATTACTGGATAAAGTTCAGAATATTCTTCCATGTTTGCACTTGTTCTACCAACAGAAAGTTCGCAAATGAGAAATATTCATAATCATCTGAAATCATATTCAAATAATGCTCCCTTACCTTTTTTTCCAAAGATTAAATAACGTTTCACCAATTTTCTTTTCAGAAATCTCGCTTTATATGGATTATTAGATGAAAATTGACCTGTTTTTCGCCTAATTCTTGTTCTTTATCTTTTAATCCACCTCTATTTAAGTCACATGAAAGTTCTCCCAAATTCACCACTGTCTGCCCTTGTGTATCTCTTCCATTACTCTTAGATGATCCAACATTTGCTTGCTCGTCTGCTCTTTTGCTGATTCCCTTGTTGTAATTCTGCTTTTGTATTTTTAATCTTTTCTTACCTAATGAAGTTCCCTCATTCATTGATGTATTGTTCCATATACATGCTCAGAAGATTACTATCTAAATGTTCGTTAATATAATCTACTCCACCTTGAGATAATGGAATGCCAGACTCAATATATAAACCTTCTGCTCTACTATCATACTGTTGTAATATTCTTTGTCTGATTTTTTTGATAACGCTCATCTTCAATGTTACAATCTTTTCTAAAGGACTACCATCACTATACCAAACCATTGTACTGTAATTCCATTAGTTTTTCCAAATCATAATCATCTAAACCTTGTTTACACTAATGTCTCTACTTTCTTTCCTAAATCAACAACGTTTCCATTCTTAACTGCACCTGATTGATAATTATTATTAGAATTATCTTTAGAATTATCTTGAATAACTTTATTCCAACAACTTTTAATTTCTTTTTGTTGCTCTTTTATTCTATGATCAGAAGTCTCATTTCTTTTTGATACAAGATTGCTATTCATATATGTTAATTCATATTCTGTTACTTCTGAACCCCTAAACCTTCTTGTTTAGCATAGCCCTTCTTCCAAATAGATCATCATCTTGAATTGTTTCACCTCAAATGGAATTTTTGTTATACCATTGTCGTAAGATTTACCTCTTTCCACCACCTCTTTAACGACACGACTACAGCCCTACTTCATTTCTTCATTGATTTTTTTCTTTAGAAATAACTTCATCATTAACAGAAACTGATTTTATAAATTGACTTCTGTTATTTCTGCTTCGCCATCTTCTATTACTCTTCATCCTCCACTGTTTCATCATAAATAACTCAAACTTTTAAATCTTTACCACTTGTTTCTTTTTTACAATTTTTTTGAACTGCTTCTGCACCACGGGATCCTCTTTATCTTCATGTAGACTCCTCTAACTTCTTCACTGTCCCATTCCCTTTTGTTTCATCTTTCTTTGTGCCATGTCTTTCTACTTGATTTACTATCCCCACCAAATTCCTGATTATACTCAGAAGATACAAGATTGCCATCAACAAAACTCATCTGCCAAACATCATATTCAGTACTCATTCATTCCTAATTGTTCAATAACAACTGTCCTCCAATGTTTCATCTTCAATGACTGTACCTGAATTGTAATACTTTAGTGCCCATTTCTTCTTCTTACCATTTCTCTTTGTTGTAGCCCACTTCTGTTGTTTCACACCTTTCTGTACCTGCTGTACCCTGTAGAACCACGTTGTCCTTCTGTTGTTTCTTCACTGTATTTGACTTTACTCTCACCTTTCTGACTTTACTCTTCACCATTGTTTGTTATTGTCTCCCTCCCACTTTAATTTCTTTTAAATCTTCTGAGTCCCAACTTTTTATTGTAGTCCCTTCTGAAATATAAATCCAACATCATGAATTGCTGGATTGATTACTCTTCATGGATAACTTCTTTATGAACATCAACACCATTAACTGATACACCACTGCCACCTACTTCCTTTTAATCCATCTTCACCCTTAATCACCATATGATTCATCTTTACTTAAATTTCTCATCAACGCCATAGATTGTTTCTTTTAGGAATACCTCAATAACTGTTTTAGAATCTAATTCTATACTAGAATTACCACCATTAGAAATAATTTCTGTTGACTCATTGATTTCTCTCGTTTGCTCGATATTTTTACGCCACCAATTTCAATGATTTGCTTTTGTGTCCTCATTTTTCTTCAAACTGTCTTTACAGATTGAATGATTTGCCATTTTCATCAAATGAATCAATGAAAGTCCCACCATCCGTTACTCTCTTGAATAAGATTTACATAATTAGATTTTCATCATCATTATATTTGATTTCTGTTCCAAAAAGTGCCACCCTCATTTTTCTACTCTTGTAGAATTTTCTAAATTTAATGAATTTAATTCTACTTTTTTTATCGCAACCAAAAAAATATTAGAATCTACTCAGCCCGATTGAGTATCCAAAAATACTTGAAACCTTTTTGAGCCAACAAAATTTCTGAAATTGTATTCAATTCTGTTACATCTAGATTACTGGAATTTTCTTTTCGCTTCTGCCTCACCACCAATCGCTTGATTGATAACATGATGCTCAACTGCTCCAATTCCACCAATCAGCCAAAATCCCATTGCAACTTTTGTACTGCTGATTGAGATAATAGAAATTTTTTTGCTCAATGTTATTCTCCTTTGTAAAAAAATTTTATGAATCAGTTCCCATATCAAAAAGTTTCACTTATCGTTGCTATACCAATATTTACCCAAAATGTTAAAAAAACTCAATAAAAAGCTGATGAAAATAAATATTTTATGAAAAATTTTCACCACCAAATTTGAATAATATAACTATAAGGAATGAACTTATAACAATAAATCCTGTACCAACCAAAAAAAGAAAAAAAAGAAAAACACAAGGAAAGGATTTATGGAAAAATACTGAATACATTGAACTAATTGTCAAACCTGATCAAAATTAGATGAGATTGCTGATAACTTGACCCAACAAATATAAAATGCTCAAAAAAATATTCTAAAAGAATATACTACAGCTTCAAAGAAATCCACTGCCACCCTTTTACAGAATCAATTAACCCTAATAAATTATGTAATAGAAATGAATCCCAATTGAATTATTACTGAAGAAAATAAAACATTTGAAATCTGATTGATGCTGAATATCTCATGAATATTCGTTTTATTAAGACTTTCGCTCTTGCTCATCAAGACACAATTTTTGCTTACAAGATTTCAAAAAGCTTTAAAAAGAACAAAAATGGAAAATAAAATTGATTCAGAATTCGTACCGCCCATTGTTATGCCCTCAAAATGCCTATGGAAAGGATTATGTTGCAATTTGATTAAAGACAACTTTTTCCAATGTTGAAAAATCTCATTTGCTGACGCTTTAAAAAGAAGAAATCTGAATATATTATCAATTTAATTAGAAACAATTCAAATTTAGAACACATTGCTTATGAAATGAACGTATCAAAAGACGAAATAAAACCATTATATATGCCAATGATTGCTTTTTAAAGATATAAATGACTTAACTGTAAAAAAAGAAAAAAATTCAACTATACGTTTTATGCTTCAATATTGTCACTGATGTAAGAAGAAAGAATAATGAAAAATTATTAAAGTCCAGAAAATACTGATAAAATTTTTAGAAATAAATAAATTAGGAAATGTCCCCTCATAACAGATGCTTCTCAATGAATTGCATGTTTCTACTCTAATGGAATTACTATTCAATTGATATTTCAAAAAGAGAGTCCCAAATTGAAAATCTTTTGAATCGAGATTTTCACATTACCAAATAAAGATCACTTTAATCACCCAAACTTTGAAAACAAATTCTATTTAGAATATAAAGATTTCAATTTAATTTTACTGAAGATATTTTTGTCAGATAAGGATTTAATCCTTTTCTAAAAATTAAGAAAACGATTGACAACAAAAGTCAAAAAAATTTGATAAAATAAGATAAAAATAAAATAGAAAGCTTTGAACCTTATGAAAGATTTTTAAAGTTCATTGTAACTTTTAATCATTTAACTAAACAACATACTGAAAAACGTTATGTACTCAGAAACTCAAAGATGATGTACTAGACACTAATGACGCCAAGGATTTATTTCAGAAAAATAGTTCATTGTTGCTTATTCAAAGAAACATGGAATTAAACTTGAAAAGATTTAGAACGTGTTGAAGATGTTCTATCGTCACTCCGTAAAATTTCTCAAAAAAATAGAAAGGAATATAAATAAAATGATTTTTTTACACGAAAAACAAAACAAACAGAAACTGGAACTCAATATGAAATCTGTACATTAGGGACATAATTTTTTTGGATTGATGAAAAAGAATTTAAACATCACATGAATGCCAATTTATTCTACAGTTCAAACATCATCCACCAACGCACATTCCTAAAACACCCAAAACTGCTTAAACATTAAACTCAATAACAAAGATAGCTTTCAACTTTAATTCCTATCTTTTCTTTTTATCACTAAAACCAGAAAAATAATGAAATTTCTTTGCGATATACTCCACTATAAAAAAATTTTATAATAAAGGGATTCCAAATGAAGAAAAACAAACTTTTTACATCTACCAACAATGTTCACAACCTTATGATCTTTGAAATCCACCTATAACGAGCTCACAACTTTGAAAATCTGAAACTCCTGAACCAAATCGAATTATTTAAAACCAATTGAAATCTCAATTGACTTCCCAAAACTCAGATTTAGAAAAAAACTTTCTAAGGAATCTAAATCACTTCAAGAAATTCCATGACAAACTTAATACTGATTCTGAACAAACAAAAAGATCTCACTAAAAATGCACATGACAAGACAAAGATTGAACAAGAAAAATTAAAATTATCTGATTGTCAGAAGAAGAAATCAACAAAGATACTGCCAAATTGTTTGAAAAATACAAATACTGGAAATCTTTTGATTTTCAATGAAGATTCAATCACTCAACTATAAATTAGAGTCTCACTACTCAATTTAGATAAATCTACAACAGAATCTCGATATCACTGTTTAGACGAGTTCGTTACAAAAGAAAAAGATAAGAAACAAGAATCCCAGACAAAATTGAAAAAGACTACAATAGTTCTTCCAGAAGATGCAAAAACAAGAGTCCCCTCAATATTATGCTAGAATTTTATATGTTTCTGAACAACATCAAATCCATCCCTAATTCCTTAAATTAAACTCAAATTATTGATACATCTATATCACCAACATACCCTTTAGCTCAATGTACTGCATGTATATAATATTCTGCACACTGCACTCTATCTCGTCCCTACTATGCAAATCTGAGACTGAGATTGAAACCTTTCACACTGTATCAAACAAACCTGAAATTGCTGACGCTTTTGTCATTCGCACTGCTTTCCCAAACTGCTATTGATTTTTGTCACGTTGCTTTTTGTAGAAGATGTAAGACCTGATTCCCATCTTAATTTCTGAATCTAATCTGGCTTCAGGGACTGTATCATATAGACTCATTTGATGCTGCTTCCACCAATCTCTTATGTTAAAGGACATAGATAAAATTAAAACTGTTTTCCATTAACTACTTGACTTTTTTTACTCAGAAAGGAATAATAAAACTATAAGAACAAAAATAGGAAGAATGAATTATGACAAAAATTAACTTTAAATTTCATCCCATTTATGATGCAGAATGCTTTTGTATGAAGAAAAAGAGATTCTGAACATCTTCTTGATTTTATTTCAAAAATCAAAACCCAGAACAAATCTTAGCTCTGATGATGTAGACTTCAAAGAAATTGTTTTTCAAATCCATTTATATCCCTATAAACGAACTCAAACAGTTTTGAAACAAAAAAATAAAGATATACCTGACGAATTGATGTTCTCACACATACTCCTATAATAAATCAATCAAAAAAATAAAAAAAGAAAGAATTAACTTCTACCGTATTGATGAAATCTTTTGCTTTAGATACGTTGATAAATACGGAACATATAATGAAACTCTGTTTATAATATTTTTTTGAGAAATTACTTGTGCCAATATACCAAATATTTGACCAAGAAACTTATTTTGCCCCCTACCGCAAAAACACAAAAAAAGACTGAATATAGAATTACGCCAATATGAGAAGTTACTTTGATCAAATCCTCAAAAATTATAAAATGTAAATGTTTATCCTAATCCATTATCGCCCTTAAAAATGATACAGAAAAAGAAATCTTTGTCACGCTGATTGGAACTATTTGAAACATACTATACTAGACTCACAGATTTATTCTTTATCAAAGAGGAAACACTTTATAATGGATATGAATACTTCCCACGATTAACATTACGATTTTACCCAAGAGAATTCAAAATCCATGAAAAAGAATTTAGAAAAATCCATTGATTTAACTTTAACTCATTGGAGAAAAAAATTAAAAATCGTAAATTGAGATTAAGACCAAAACAAATATTCAAATGGATTGATCTCATCAAAATTTATTATAGGAAATTTATTTGAGCTATGAAAAAGATTATTGCAACAATTATTATTTCACTTGCTTTTATTACTGACTTCTATTACTTCATTTTTGCTTTCGATGATTGATACTAACTTACAATTACTCGATGTTAGAGATAGATTGAACACGTTAAACTTTTTAATCAATGATGAACTAGAGAACTTAAAAAAATAAAGAGTCTCGAATTGCTCAACAAAACGCAAAAAAAATATTTTTATTATTACTTCTGCCAACTCTATTTTTCACTGTTGTAGCCCACTCTTTATTTAAAATTGAAGAACTTCGAAAAAAAGTATCAAATTTTTATTTACTCTTTTTCTACGCTGATTTTGGCGCTCGATATATCGTCATATAGCTCAACGCTAAGACTGTAAAATCATAAATTGATAAATGTATCGACTTTTAATAAAAAAATGCCCTAGAAACGCTTATTTTTACACTCTATGATAAAAAGAAAAAAAAGTACTCATATTTTATGCCTCCTTTTATATTTATTTTGCTTGTGTACATGAGTCTCCTGTTTCAGAAATCTCCCTGATACTCACTGTTTCACCATTTTTTTGTGATTTGAAATTCATTGTTCAATCAACATTTTTTTAAATGCTTCATCTTTAACTTCTACTTTATATTCTTTGAAATCCCCACTCTGATACAACTTGTTTTACGCCAATTTTATCGACGATTTCTTGTTGATAATGTAATCTTTTAGGATTGATTCATAATCTTCCAACTCCCTTTTTACCATCTTCTACCAACTTTTACAATGTAATAAATACCCTGAAACCTTTTATTTTTCCATGATTGCAATCGTCCTGATACTTTATTAACTTCCATTGACCACCCACGCACCCAACTATTCCCACATCTTTGACCAGACCAAAATCTAATTCACCACCTCGCCCTTGATAATGTACATATTTACCAACAACTGTCACCGTCTCTTTTTTTGAATTCATCTACAATGCCCTGCTCTGTCTTTGTTTTTTTGTTTTAACGAATTTAACTGTCATATTTGCTATAAGATTTAAAAGTTCTTCATAATCGTCCCTTTCAATTCTTGTTCGCCCGTACCCTTAATGCCAATCACCAACAGATTGCATTTCCACTACCCCTTTAGTAAACTACTTCACCAAACCACGAAACATCCCAGATTGAATTGTTCCATATTGCTCTTTCATTTTTTTCGTATTCTTTTTCTACATCATCAGAAATTCAACTTTATCACTATATTTATCTTCTAGTTCTTCGAAATAACTTTTATTTGAAAGTTCAAAATTTGAACTGTTGGATTTGATTTAATTTCTGTAAAGAATTTCTCACTTGTAATGTCACCTGTTTTCATAGATACAAGAACATCAGATTTATGACTTCACCTGCAAATGTTACTAATTGATAACAACGTCCCACCGCCTCACTTTTTTTATTCATTTTCATACCATTATATACCTCTTTTCTTATTTTTGCCCATCAGACTGTATAATAATATTATTCTACAATAAAAGTTCCCCTTAAAATCAAACAAAACAACTTTAATGAATACCAACAATATTGAACAAAAAAAGGATGCCTCTGCTATCCAATTTTACTAACTTTTAATTACTCTTTATTTATTACTGTTTAGAACGTAGGAATGTTGAAATACCGCCCACCAGAACCACCGCACCAATTGATACTAATGCGCCCCCTACACCGCCTCAGGGATTTTTAACAAATTTCACTAGATTTATCTTTTACTTGAATTGAACCATCTGATTTAACTTCTCCACTAACTTTTTTTCTGTTTTTCAAACAACAGAAATCTCCCACCTTTGTCGTTACCAACAATTACTTTGACCTTTGTCACCGACCCAACAATTTTATCTCCACGTTTGTTTTCAACCGCCCTTTCGATTGTAGGATTTACAACTCCGCCTTTCTTCTTCTGCCTGTCGCTTCCTTCTGCTTCCTAGTCCCAGATGCCAGCCTACATCATCTTTCTTATCTGTTGTAGAACCACTGAAACTCACCAAATGTCCCACATCATCTTTTTTTCATCTTCGCTTCTTCTGCCTGTCTCACCACTCCTGCTGTTGTTGATCTGTACCAGAAATCACTCAGAGCTGTTTCATTACTGAATTCACCTGTTGCTTCACCTTCTGCACTAACATATTTGTAATTTTCGATTACTTCAGCCTGATAACAAAATCTTCCCCTGATAACACCTTCTTTATAACCTTTACCAAATCACGTCAGCCTTTTTACTTTATAAACGTAATTAACACGTCCAACGTTTTCGCCTCCTTCACCATTATCTGCACCTGGACTCTGTCGCTGAAAAATGCCTCGTTGCTTTTCAACTGTTACTAACATACCGAAAGTTCTTCCATACTAATTTTTTTGAAATTTGTTCATTTGAAATTCTTCTCCCTAAATTTTAATTTATTTAATAAAGATAGAAATAATATCGAAAAACTTATTTTTTTACTCCCTTTACTATATATATTCAGAAATAAATTCTACTTTTCACCAATTCTTTTCTGTAATAAATTCACTTTCATTCTTTTATAAACTCAACTTGTTATGATTTTTCACCCTTCTTCATTAATTTGTTTAATAAATCTTTCAATCTCTTTAATAGAATTTCTGCCCCTACCAATATACCATATAATTGATTATAAAGATAAAATGTTTCTGTTGTTGATTTTTATTTCATTTCTAAAGTTCAGAATGATAATTCTTTTGCCAATCCACTTGCTGATAAGATTTTTTTAATTCATTTTCATACCAAAAAAATTTCTCTAGTCTCAAAATTAACTCTTTGTCTGAATGTAAGAAACTTGCTATATCTTTAAATACCAAAATTACCAAATTCTTTTGGATATATTCAAATCTGTTTTCCTCTGAAAGATTATAGACATCGTTCCCTTTTCAATCAAATTTTTTTGAATTGTTATTCTGTTTAAATCGCTTTTAAACCAAACGTTGCCAATAATAAAACTGCTTCCAATTAAAAGTTCTGCCCAAAATGATAAAAATATAAAAATTGCCATCAATTAGAGAATTTGAGATAACTCTTAATATAGAAATGATTGTTGCTATTGCACTACCACAATTCCCTATTTTTTAGACTATATTAGACTTTTCTTTTTACCTTTTCTAAATCTTCATTTGATGTTCTCTTAAATTTGTTTAATATTTCTTCTTGAATCGTATTCATATAAATCCCTCAAAAAGGATTCCAATAGTCTCCTTTATTTATGTTGTAAATTGACTAAAACCAAATATTGATTTCATTACTTTGATTTTACACTATCTCACCCATGTACAAGATTTTTCATTACTCCATTACTTGTAATACCCCTAAATCACCTCCATTAGTATTCCAATTCTGCTTTCTAGGATTACCTGCACCCATCATTTTTTTCTCCAGTCTGAAATACCATATCTCCACTTCAAGATACCAATAATAGAATTACCTTTTTGTCATGTATTCTTCTATTCTCAGCCAGAGTTCTCATTAACAATGTGATTATAATGACTCTTCAATTTATTAGGATTTAATTTAACTAATTCTAATTTACCAATTTTAATCCTTTCTTTTCAATACGAGAAAAGATTTCACCAACTGAAATCTCCCTTTCTAGTTCATCCCGCTCTAATGATAAAGAATGTTTGTTCTAGCCACATTTCACTCCTATTTATTTTTTTATTTTATATATCTACTATTCCAAAAATCAGTTCTATATTGCGATATTCACCATATAACAATAAAAAAATTTATAAAATAGGAGATAATAAATCGCTCATTAAAAAAAGGACCCTCATTTCCGTAAATCTAGTTCTATGCCCTTCAAATTGTATTGTTTTAGGAACAACTTTGATGTTGACTCACTGTTGTATCTGCTCAAGAAAAATACACAAAATCTGAAATCAAAACAGATCACCTGCTAAAACAAGAAACTAAGAAAGACACACCAACAACTCAAGAAGATTCAAATTCTAAATTATTAGAGTTCACCAAGAAGTTCTCAAAAGAAAATCATGTACTGTTGAATTAACTAAAGATGTCAACTATAAAACTGCAAATGAGCTCAAATGCTGACATTGAAAAATCAGATTAAATCTATCAATGCTTTAACAGAATTACCATCAAATGCTAATGAACGATTAACTGTCTCATTGAAGAAAGTTCCCCCAAATCGACTTTCAAATTAGATAAAGAAATTAAATTAACTTTAACACTGCCAAAGAAGATGAATTTAAGAAAGGACTGAACAGCTCGAAAAGAATTTAAAAGATTCTATTACAAAACAGCCCAACTATTTCTAAATCATTAACTGAGTCTCATTGAAAAGTTCAAAGAAAGATAAAGTCTGAAATCTCACTGTTAGTTTTGATGATTCTGTATCTCTCAAAGATTCAGACTGATTCACTAAGAAAGAAATAGAAAAGTTCTGAAAAATCTAATTTCAGAAAAATAGTTCAATCAAGAAACTCCCATCATCATTAAAAGAATTTTCAACAAATCAAATTCTGAAAAGATTGCTGAAGAAAATAAAAAAATCTTAAATCTAAATTGACTTCTAAATCTACTGCTAAGGATAATAGCTGTTTATCATCAAATCCTAGAAAGCCAAATCATTATTAGATGAATTCAACTTCAGAAACACCACAAAGAAAACCAATGGATTTGATTGCTATTGTTGACTTTATTCATCATTACAGCCCAAACGACCTGAGTTCTTAGACAATTAAAAACTTTAATTGAAAAGAATTTAAACACTGCGATAAAGTTCTATGCTCTGGCTTCATATTTATAATAAAGACTCATCTTATGCTCCATGATCTCAATTAGACTTTTTTTCAAAACTTACCAATTTGATTGGGAAACATTTCCTCAACAAAAATTACCATAAAAAGAAGAAAGTTCATTATCTATTATTGACAAATGCTCTGTTATAAATCCACCTAATACTCCTAATGGATCTGCAAATTATTCTGAATATTTCAATTTGCTGTAAGCACGACGATTTAGGATATAAGACAGATGAGTCGATGTACCCCGCCTCAAGAAATTCCCATTTGAGGAGAAATTCACACTTCACAACCAACTAAAAAAATCAAACTGTTTCTGTAATTCAACTTTACTGCCAAAGTTTGACAGAGAGGAAATGGACCCAACATTTGCAGCCTCAGCTCAAGAAAAATGCTAAAACTTTCATGTCGCCCACTAACAGAAATCAACCCATCTGCTGAAGACAATAATCTTTTAATTTTTCAATCAAATCAATGCGCCAATATGTCACCCTAATATTTACGATTCAACATCAAAAGATAAAGAAATCTGTTATGAAAGAAATTTTAGAACAATTCAAAAACACTGCTATTGAAACATTCAAATCTAAGAAAAAAATCACTTCAGTGCTTTTTAATCAACATTACTGCTGATGAAAATACAAAATTAATCTCTGTTAAACTTGTTTCACCAAATCTCAAAAACAAGATTTGAAGATTGAAAAGAATTCACCTGTCTTGTCTCTGAATTGACAGAAAAAGCTGATTACACTGTTGACTCATGATTTTGATTCCCGAACAATAGCTCTGAAACCAAATATCACATTTACTGTAAATACCAAAGAAGAATCCCACTGTTTATCAAACAACAAATCCAAAAGATTTATCATCACCAAAGATGAAAAACCAGATGAATTAGTACTCAACACCTTTAAAAACCTCTCTGAAACTCTGAAAAACCAAAAAGAACCTAAACCTGTAAAACGCAGAAACTCAGAAAAACATTGTAATCTCAACAGAGAAACCTGTTGTTGAAGATGTTAAAACTACTGCTCATAAAACAACTGTAACTAAGGAAACTCCAAAAAGAAACTCCTAAACCAGAAAAACAATTACCAAAAAAACTGTCAGAAAAATTCTACTACCATTAACAATGTTAGGGATCATCCATTGCTTTTTTTCTAACTGCATTCTCTATTAAAAAAAGAGAAAAGAACAATAAATATAAAATAAAAACTCAATCGTTTCAGCTTGAACTTTTTACCACGGATAGAAATTTTCAATGAAAAATTACTACGATAGAAAGAGACTTTGACACCATGCTTTATGGAGTCCCTCACTTTATATACCAAAACCAAAGATGATATTCTTTTTGGAAGAACCAAAACAATACTAAGAGCTACATTGATCGCCTTGCCAGAGGAATTTATTTATAGATATTTTGACAAAAGAGATACACAATAAACTCGCCATTTTTAGGAAATGTCATGCCTCCAAAGCATCCAACAAACACAAAATCACTCAATTTCAAAAATCCCTAAAATCCCTATGAATTCTTCCCTTGATCTGCCAAGATATATTTCAAAAAGTCTCGTAAATATTCAAACAATTATTCCCCATAGAAGATTTCGTTTGAAATAGAATCTATTTACAACATTTTGCCAAAATCTATGATAAGGAATTTGCTTTTTGATTCACTCCTGAATAAAATTAAAAGAACTTGGACTGAAATTTGAAATTCCCACTGAATTGAAGAATAAATTTATTACTTAGAACCATATGAAAACCAAGAATTTATATTGAAATTCAAAAGAAAAAAAGACAATCAAGACGCTAAATCAGAAATGAAAAAAATAGATTAGAAGAAATCAAACAATCTGAAAAGTTCAAATGCAGAAACCAAAAAGAAATGTCATCTTTTGATGATGACGAGGACGAAGAAACTTTCAGTGCCATGGATAGCTCCTTCTCACTCTTTTTAATTAAAATGATATAAAAAGAGAATAAAATAAAGGACTTTTTCTGCTTCAGAAGAAAAAGAAAAAGTTCACTACTGTCAAGAAAAAACCACTACTACTACAAAAACTACCAAAAAAAGAAAAATATTAGATTAACTAAGAAATGGAAAGAATTATATAAGGATAATAAAATTTTCAGTTTGAACCAATGACCGTTGAACAACATAAAGTCTCAATTGATGAACTTTATATTGTTTTAGCACTCAGATAACAAAGATTTAATGCCTCCCATAAATTTAAAAAAATAAAAAAATAACATAAAATAACAAAAAAAGAAACACTATGAAAAATGCGTTTTTTTGTTCCAAAACTGATTTTTAATGTCGTTATATCGTCATACTCCTAACGCTAAAAACACTAAAACTATTTTTTTCGATAAATGTATCGAATGTAAGAAAAAAATGCCCTGGAAATGCCCTTACCTGCAAAACTGAATTTTAGAATAATATAATTAAAGGACTCAAATGTAATGACAGATAAAAAAAGAATTTATTTTTAATTGATTTTACCCATGTAATTTACACTACTATTATACAATCGACTTAGAAGATGAAACTGATTATGAATACAAAGATAATCACTTAAAAATTTTAGATACTGGAATGTATAAAAGCTTTTTTTCTTTTGTTGATAAAATCGCTAATTTGAGCCTCAAAGCTTTATCTTTGAAGATACCAAACCAATTTCTCGTAATAAATATTTTGAAGAACACTTCCCTAATGGATATAAAGATAATCGTAATAAAAAGAAATGATGAACTTAAATTACTAAAAGAATCAATCACTCAATTATTAAAAAAACAATATAAACAACCAACAATCAAAAAAATTTAACTACGAGTTCTTGATGATTTAATCAAAGAAATTCGTTAGCTTTCCCAAAAAGCACTCAAAAAAATACAATCATATTTACATCTTAACAAACGACTTTGACTTCCACCATTGATTGATGATGAAATCCAACTCTGTATAGAAGAAATCCCCAGAGTCCCACCCTTCTCATTTAGAACCACACCCATTTATTTATAACTATGAAATGATTACCAAAGGAAATTATGAATCTTATTTCAAAACAATTGAATGACAAAAGAATTCATGTTCCTTACTAATACTATCTCTACTATTCAAAATGATTAGATGTTTCAAATCTGATAATATTGCTGGACTGTTCCAGCTCATAACAATTTTATTTCACAAATGACAGATGAAGAAATTCAGAATTTAAATATTATGATTGCCAACTGAATTCATAACAAAACAAAAGACATTATTTATTATGATTATGACGAAATTCCTTTAGATGAAATTAAATTCAGATGAATTTAAAGTCTCAGATATAAGAACCAAAAGTACTCAAAAGAATTGGGCCCCTCATTATTAAAAAAATATTTTTTTCTACGGAAACTGCTAAGGAAATAATTATTAAATATAGATGCCCCAAAATGCATCCCTATAAATTTGATGATCTGAATACGATAGAAAACCAATTCATTTGAACAAAAACCTTACTCACCTAACTTTAATGTCCAAAAATTTCTTATGAAAAACGTTATAAACATTGACTTATCCAACTTTTTATGATAGAATAATATATAGAAAAAGTACTCATTTCATGCTCTTTTATCAATAAAATAGGAGTTTGCCAAATCTCTTATTTGCAAACTGCTTTTAGATAATACACTTATTTTTTTCAGAGCCTTGTTAAAAATGAAGATGTAATTGTACCAGAATATAAAGATAATAAAGAATTGTCTTATATGACAAAGTTCTCCTTGATACTTTTAAAAATCGCTAAATGAAGAAATTACAATCGTTCCAATTACTTGTTCCTTAGAAGAATTTGAACTCAACTTACTTTTTTTATAATCTTTTGAACATGCTATCTTGTCTAATGGATTGCCACTTTCTATAAAGGATTACTGAGGATTTTCACCGCCAATCAATTATCCAAAAAAGAATTTGATAAAATGGATCTGTCTCGATGTTGAATCGTTGCTATATAATTGCTCGTCATTATTCAAATCTGATTTTTGAATTGAAAAGCCACTATTATTATGCAGAAATCAAAAGATCATCAAGAAATAATCCATTAAAATTACTTAAACCATTCTTACATAAAGATTGGAATTGCTTTGCACAAGATAACAGTTCTATGTAACTCCTAAAATTGTAAACCAAAGAAAAATGCTTTGAAATATTTGACTTTTGGAAAACATGATTTAGATTTACTACATTCTTTTGGACTCATGATGCACTCGATAGCCTTTTATAGATTTAACTATGAATAAGATAGCTTTGTAAATTCTGACTGAGATCTCATTAAAAGAGAAAGAAAAAAATATAAATATTCAATATTCTTTTTAGGATTGTCTGTCCAGAAGAAATGCTTAAATTGATTGTGATTTTTAAGAATGGATTTAAAAATGCTTGAAAATTCAACTTCAGAAAAAAATTTTTGGAAAAACAAATCGTTCTCAATAGAACAAAGATTCAAAGCATCCTTTGATAATTATTCTAAAAAGATTGATAAATCAACTTTTCTCAACGAAATTTCTTAAATGGAAAAATTTGTTTCACCAAATTTTCATGTAAGAGATGAGTTCTTGATTCTTATGTGATTTAAATTTAGATTTTTCCCTCTTAATCCCTAGAGAAAGTTCTGAATTTTTTTCAACTGAAATCAGATTCATTGCCTGAAATTAGAATTTTGTATAAAGACACAACTTATAGAAACTTCATGAAACTTACAACAGCTCCCAAAAAGAGATATAAATAATAAAATCAAAGAATTAAATTTAATGTTAGCTCAATTAGAAAATAGCTTTTAAAAATTCGCTATTTATCGCAACTTTCTTTTTTATTTAACTGACTCTAATGAAATCAAAATCTTCTTCTGACATGCCCCTTCCATTAGAGTTCACTTTGATTCCTTTACTCTCATTTGAAATCATTGATAAATGATGAATTTTCATGTCTCCCTTGATCTCAACCTTTCTCTTTTAATATAACCGTCAATCCAATCGCCAGTGAGAATAGAATCCTTTACCGGATAACATCACTTTGACTTGAACTTTTAATCCAATTCTACCTTTAGGATTACCCTTAACTTTTTGACCTTCGTTATTTTTCAAATAACATTTGAGAGATTGTTGCCAATGAACCCGCACCAACTTGTTGCTCATATTTTTGCTGAACTTGCATAGCCAACATCTGATGATTCCCTTACCCGCACAAACAAGGAATACACGATCTGCACGACCAAGACGATCAATACTTTCAAAAGTTCTTCCCACTTTGTCTGCCATTCTTGATTGCCCTTTGAAATTTCATCTTTACCCTTGATTTTCGCCACCACCCCTCGTCCCCGTCAACAGCCTCATAGGATTGTCCGTCATACTCTTTTCGAATATCTTCCCACTATTGATACCAAAATCCTTCCATAAATTCGTATCTATCCATCATAACTTTTTGAACGAAACAAGAAATGTCGCAGCCCATCTTCCATACTCCAATCAACCCCATATTGTCTAAATTTCTGACTCGTTCCACTTTTTTTCATGTCTATACCAAATAATAACCATTTATCTGTCCGCTCAAACATGATCCATATATTCCATTACCAACAGATTTACTCACCACCACCAACACCGCCAATAATCGTCATGAAATCGATAATATCTGCTCCAATATGAATACCATTCTTATCACAATATTTCTTTTGATCCGTCTAAACTCCCCAAATCCCTACCACGTGTTCAATTTCACCTGTTTCACTTTTAATAGGAATCCACCCTCTAGAAGATATCCCAATGGAATAAAACCCATTGAACTATAGTCCTCTAAATGTTTATCCCATTTACCCATACCAGGAAATCTTTTGTAAAACCAATTGTCTACACCCTTTATCACGTCCCATCCTGATATTCTTTTATCTTCGTACCACTTCAAAATGCCGACCCCTACCGAATTGACTCAGAGAAATCAGATAAGAAATCACTGCCCTGTAATGCCCCAAAATTAATATTTTTAAGAACAATCTAATTTTAGATTTTTCCCTTATCTTCTAGCCTCATTTTCTAAAAATAATAAATTCTTCACCATAATCCATGATACTGCTTTTATTATCAATCAAATTCCCATTTTTGAACGTTTAAAAATCAAACGCCACGAGATAAATTTGTCCTTTCTTCAATTCTGCACTTATCATATTATGAACAATTCCAATAAAAACAAATTAAAAATGATAAAAACGTCCCCCAAAGGATCTGTTTTTAATACCAACGATCCGATAAGAATACTAATACATAGATGATCCATCACTATCTCTTATTACTTGCTTCTTTTTAGTTCTAAACTTTTCTTTTCACGTTTAATTTTTTTGTTTATAAAATTTCAATTCTTCACCTGCTTCGTTTATTCTGCCTTATATTATTTCTTCTTTTCTTTCTAATTTGATAGCTCAATCCAATCTTTTAAACCAAAAACTGAATGCTCACTGAGATGAAATAGTTTCTGAATTAGAAGAATAGATTGAATACCCAAATTCATCTAATAACCCTTTAAATACCATAGCCATTGTTTGTTTTTTTATATCGCAATCAACTGTTTTTTTGAACTTTTTGTTGACAAAATAGAAATTTTTTTGTAAAATAGAATCACCAAAAATGAAAGAGACTCTTTAAATATGGAATATAAAATCGAAAAAAAGAAATCACCATATATCTCAAGCTCCGATACTACAAATCAGAAGAAGAGCTCAAGAAAGTTCAATTGAATATAGAGAAATCACTCAAAAAAATGATGATTTTTAAAACACTTATCAGAATGACTAATAGAGATTGTTTCATTGACTTTCAATTTCAAACAAACTGATCGCCTGTCTGAATTAGCCAGAAAACTGAAATGCTGCCCATTAAAGATTTTTGAAAAAGCAAATATTGGAATTAGATACTTTAATAAAGAAAATAGCTCATAAAAAAATTCATGAAAGATGATATAGAGTATCATTTAAGAATCTTTACTTATTCAAATTGTTATGATGATTTTTACTGCTCATTGAATTATGAAAAATTACAAAAATCTTAATATGGACTTTGCCACTTGTTTAATTGAAGAAATCTCATGAATGGAATACTTTTCAGATACATTTTTATTAAATCGACTTCAAAAAGGAAGAATTCAATCATATTGAGGGCCATGTTATTAACTCTGTTTCAGAGCTGATTTTATCTTTTTGCCCACGATGAAAAACTATTATTTCAGCCAACAAAAAGAATCCTAATGCTTCAGAACTTAACAAAGTTCCCATCTGATTATCAAATTGTTCTTGAAAAAAAGATAAAGATTATTATATTGAAGATGATGCTTATTCTATAATAAAAACAAAATCTTTTCATTAGGACGAAATGCACCCCGAATTACTTATTACTAAATTAACTCAAAAAAACTTAAATTGAATCGCCCTAGCTTTTCCTGAATATTTGTTACCAAAATAGAAAGAATTTGATTGTTTATGCCATATCCATACATTTACAAGGAAAAATCTTAAAAAAAGGACGCTGTTGCTATTATGCTGTACTAGAGAAAACAAAAGATGTCAAATTTCTGACTTTCCCTTACCCCTGACACAAAAGTTCAAATCTGTTAGAAATTAACTTGATAGACTCTATCCTATTGAAGAAAAAAAGCACTTTTATATACTGCAGAGAAGATACGCTCTCAGAAATAAAAACCAAAGAATTTGAGGATATGCTACTGAATTAAGAGAAACTCATTGATGAAGATTATTGCTTCAAAAATGGAATTGAATACAATCTAGTTTTTCAATCGAAAGTCCTCCAATTGAAATTTTAGATTTACCAATCTGTTTTGTTAATAGTTCAAGAAAATAAAAAGAATACTCAAATTGACTATTCTTATTTTTTTACCGCCAACCTTGTAAACATTACCGAATTTCTTTATATTTATTATACTTTTTCCTACTAATCCTTTTTTTAGTTCCTTTGCAACTAATTCATCTCATATACCCTTTTATCTGAAATTTACCCATAACTTATCTAAAACCAACAATGTTTCTTGATTTACTAATTTAGCCCAAATTTCCACCACCATCTCCTTTGAATAAATGTATTTCCGTCACGATACAAACAAAATTTCCACATCGCCAATCAGCCATTACTATAATATTTCTCCCATAAACTACGGCTCTGATTGATTCTGAGTCTCATTACCGTAGAACCTTTACCGTATTTCAATATTGAACCATCATCATTGAATTTATAAGAGTTCTTGATTTCCATCCTTGAATCAATGATAACAATCTTGTATTCAATAATAACCCAAATCTGTATCACCTAAAATCTCACTGACCTTCTTCTCCGTCAACCTCTGCTCCATTTTTTTCTTCTGATTGCCAAGAGATGCTGTCAATCAAAATACAATCTGCTCTGTCGTCAATCCATTCTCTAAATTCACTAGGAATCTCCCTTTTTCTCCATCAATACCGCACTGATAAATTTAATATTAGGATTGAATTGTTTGTATTTTAGCCCCGTCTAATTGATTTTGTAATGAAATTTTCCTGCTATACCAAAAAAATAATGTCTCATCATTCTTTAGGAGTCCTCTGTTACTTCCATTACCTACTGTTTACATCATTAGGACTTCCATAGATAAAATATTTGTTTTCACTCATTTGTACTATCTCCTTTATCGTAAATCCTCTGCTATTTCTCTTTCGATCTCGTTTTGCTCTTGCTTCTGCAATTAAACGTTGTGTTTCAGTCCCTCATCATCATTAGCCATATTTGATCTTCAGATTCATAAATGAATGAACTCCACCCATAATATTGCTTTTGCTCTGCTGTTTTCTCCGCCATATAATTTATCAATCATCTTTCTATATGTTTCTTCTTTATCTTTACGCATCCCCTCATTGCTTTTTTTGGAATCAATCAATCTCATATATAATTTTTTTCCAACGCTCTGTTTCTCTAATATTGATTTCACCTTGACTCATTTCTTCTGAAACTCGTTTTCAACTTTGGATTTCTTTTTGCACCACTTTCTACCTCTTTAATTTGCTCTAATTCATTTTAATATATGTTATATCGTCACCACTAGCTTTCAAGATACCAAAAATCTATTTTTCGATAAATATATCGACTCTTCACCAAAATGCCCTAAAAATGCCCACTACAAAAATCATTTACCACCAAATAACTTTTTTGTTTGTTTTTAAATGTTCTTCTATTTTTCAAAATCCTTTATCATCACGTTTTAAATCTGTTATAAAACCTTTGGAATCAAAACCAACGTTTGAACTATTCAAATAGACATCAAAAATCATCTTTTGATTGTTCTCACTACTTTCGTTCATTATGCCCTTTATAATTCATTATTTCTAAAAATCAAATATGAAGAAAGAAAGAATGCTTTCAGATGAAAGATAAAAAAATAAATCCATTTACAAAAACATAAATGCCTGCTATAACATCAACTATAACAAGAATCAATTTAATGCCACTAGGATAATCTAAAGTTCATTAAATGATTTAAGATTGAAACGATAATCATGCTTATTACAACTGGAATAAATTTACAAAAATCTTTTTAAAATGATTTTTGCCATTTTTTTCTTTTCTTACTTCATATTTTTTTCTGTTGGATTTCTAATAAATTTTTTTAAAATACTATCTCAAATTAGGATAACCAAATTCTACTATATTATTTTTTTCATACTGTAACTCCAATTTTTATTCAACTTATTAAGAGTCTCTACTACCTTTATCTTGTAATCGTTTTTTTCTAAATCCCCGCCAACAGCACTCCCTTTATTTATTCCACCAATAAATCCTCTTGATCAAATTCAAAAACAAGAAACATCAACATATCTTTCCAAAAATCTTTCCAAATCTTTTTACCATTTTTTTACTTTCATTTTTAAAATTTTAAATGCTAAAGTTCATTTAAAATACCAATTTTTATTGCTTGAACAAGAAATAAAGAAAAAAATAAAAATGCTAAGAATATTGCAACAGAACCAAGACCAATTATAAATTCGGCCATGACTTCTGAAATTCAATAGTCAATGTTTCACTGAACTGAAAAACTTAAACTGCATACTTATTACAATCCAATCAAAAGAATTATTCCCACAAACCGATCTGAATCAGAAAAAAATTTTCTTTTATAGAACTCCAATAACATTTCCTTGAAAAATTCTTGCTTGATAAAGTAAGTCCTTGAAATAATTATCTAAATTAGGATACTGATTTCTACTATGTCATTCATTCTTTTGTCTAATTTACGTTCTGCTTCGCTAAACACTTTCTTGTTTTTCATTTGTGCTCAAATCGTCCCAATCACCATACCGTATTTATCAAAGATGCACTCATCTTCTCTTATGGAATAATTTAGATTGTATCTCAACATAATAGTTCACTTTCTGCTTTTGATTTTTACCAAAATATTTCTTCCTTGATAGAATTTTTTGTTACTTCTCTTGTTTCAACACTCGTCTTGTCCCCGTCATGCTCCTTATTGCCCTAATATTTACCCAACCAACAAAAATAACACTAACAAATGTTACTAATAATGGGATTATTCCCTCATTTGCTAACTTAATAACTTCATCTGTAATTCTGTGCCCACCATAATTAGTTCTGCTTTTCATGAACCAAATTAGTCTCAAAACAGAAAGTTCTCAATCATAAACAAAATAATTGAATAGCCCTCTAATACTCGGGTCTAAGATTACTAACATATATCTTTTTCACTATTGTTTTATTGTTTTGATACTCGCTCCCATATTTAATTATCATTTCATCAAAGAATCTTTTTGACTCTATCATGTTTGACTCAATTAGATTGTTGCTCATTTAATTTCAACTCTCTTTCTATCTGTTTAAATAATTTAATGTTTTCATTACTACTTTAAATTTCCCGCCATAATCAAAACCATATGCATCAAATATAAAATGCTATCTTCACCAAATCAAATTGCTTTAATTCTGATTGTATTTGTCTAATCATAATGTCTTTAACTTTTTGTAATATTCTCTTGCCGTATATTCACTACTCCCTGCTATGAATATTTTTTTAAAAACTCAATAAGACTAATCACAATTAAAAAAAGAAAAACTAATCAATAAAACAATAGATAAAAATATTACTAAAACCATTGCAAAACTCAATTCAAACTTCCATTGTTGTATTATTTGAGATTTGACTATACATCATTCTACTCATAAGAAAACGCAATCATTCCAATAAAACCAAAGAATGTTGCTAATTAACTTTTTTTGATACTAATACTAAATGACTTTTATTACCTTTGTTAAATTCATAATGAGATTTATATTTTGTTTTGAATTTTTTTCAAAATACCCTATCAATCCCTATCAAATTCTTAATTCTACTAAATTATTTTTCCATATCCTTTTGCCCTCTCAACTCTCCAAAAAAATCTTTTTGCCATCATTACTACTTTAGATTAGGGACTCACTAATCAAACTCATTACCACCAAAGATGACCATGCTTTTCTGTACTACCAGCAATTCTTTCTTAACTCCCTCACATCCTCCAATTTTTGCATAATACTTTTTTTCTGTATATGTTACTCTTCTTCATAACCACTTCTCATGAAATCTATAACACCGCCAATGAATACCATCCCACAATTAGAACAACATTTCTAATCCATGAATTGAAATCCCAATCAGGAATACTAGACCAACCAGATGATCTCAGCTTTCAGCTTTTCAAACTTAATAAACAATAATAATACTGGGACTACGAACATTTTTCTGAAAAATTCCAACAAATACGACCGTAATTACGACCCACATAATGACTTTCTTACATTATTATTTTTTTATAATCTTCTTTGTATTTCTGTTTGAATTTTTTTCAAAATATTCATTTACTTTTATCGTACTTGATTCCCTACTAAACTTGTTTTCCATTTTTAAATCTCTTCTATTTTATTTAATTGTTTTTTTCGTCTTTAATATTAAGACCCTATTATAATATAATCTTCATTAAAAATCCCAAATCTGATTTATTTACTCCTAAATATCTACTCACTGTTCTAATATTTTTTTGATTTGTATGACGTTTGAAGAAGTTCCTTTTGACCTTTTCAAAACCAAAAATTCCAAAATATACTCTTAAAGAAAAATTAAAATTAGGACTAAAAATTAAAATTCCTAAAATTGAAAAGAATATATAATTCCAAATTCCTTATGACTCAATGTTCACAACAAATGCTCAACCCCAAAAATTAGACCTAATACCCAACAACAAAGTCTCATATTTAACTTCACCAAAAAGATACTGTCATAATCTTTCACGATTCATATTTTTTTCTAATTGCTCTTTGTAGCCAATCATCAAAAATATTTTTTTGAATTTCACCATAATCATTTTTTTAATGATTTCATCTCATTGCCCATACTCCTTTTTAGATAATCATAGATTTCTGTTCGCATAAACCCCCCTCCCTACTGCACGCAACTTGTCTATATTTTTGATTTTTTTAAATCGCCAATGAATAATCCATTACCATTATGATACGTTAATAAATTATGTACCAAACATGTTAATAGATAATCATTGAATTTCTCAACATTGTTTAAATATAAAGAATCAATGTACTGCCATTAGGACTTGCTCTAATTGTACTGAATAAACCTGATACTTCAAGAATTGTATCATCTTTTAATTTAACGCACTTTAACACATCATCTTTACTAATCAATTCTTTTTACTTCATTGTAAATGATTTCAATGTTTTCTGTTTCTTCAACCATTTTACTCAAATGAGATTTTGGCCCCTAATCTTATCTCTAATTAAAAAGATAAACTTTGTTAGCCAAATCCAGATACCACTAATGCTGATTCCATTGCACTATCTCCACCACCAACAACGTCCCGTATTCTTGCCGCCAGAAGTCACCGTCACAAACTCCCAACAACTAATTCCCATACCCTAATAACTCATCATGTTGCTCAAGAATTAAATGATTATGTTCTGTACCTGTTGCTAATAGAACGCCTTTGCATAATAATCGTTTTTGAACACTTTCGTCATAAATTCCACCTGTTTCTACTTTTATATAAATTATTTTCTTTGCTAATTTTACTACATTTTCAAATCTCTTTTAATTCTGTCTGAACTTGTCTTTCATCTTCTCCTCATTTTGTCTGCTAATTCAGAGTCATTTATGGAAACACTACCCTAAATCCCAATTGTCAATATGTTCTGTTTCGTATAATTGAGAATCCCCACTACATTCTTTTTCAATAACAAGAACTTTTAAATTGCTCCCTAGAAGTCTTATAGTTCGCACTTAATCCGCCAGACCACCACCAATAATAATTACATCATATTTATTATCCAATTTGTACTCCTTTTAAATTTCTTCTTTACTATATTATTCTTTTTATTTGCTCAAAAGAAGATTTTCGCCCATAAGAACTAATCTTTCTTTTTACCCTCGTAGGAAAACAATAATCATATCTGATTTGGGACCAATTGTTACTCCATTATATCCCATTTTCTTAATAATTACTGATAAATCTTGATTTTCACATATGTCTTTTTGTCAATATTATGCTCTTTTGCAAATTCCTGTTCAAACATTTCAAAAGTTCTTCCCGCATTTTTTAAAGCGATGTTCTTAGATGCCTCATAATCAACTGTTCTAACTTCACCAAATTTAGATGCGTATTTTCTGTTTTAGCCTGCATCATCTTCCTTGACCGTACATGCCCACCTGTATTGAAAGCTCACGATTTTCTTTTTGCTTTTGTTCACCACGATAAACTGATTTATACATATCTTCTGAGAAATGCTTTCTTTATATAAACCAATTACTTTCATCTCTATATTTTTTTAGGGTTTCTAAGAACTCTTTTGTTTCAAAAACTTTTAGATTTTCTGCTAATTTTTTTCTTTTTACTCCCTTCTATTTCTCTTCTTTAATTCTCTTTGTCTTCGAAAATCCTTCTTTAGATTTTTCAGCCACTGGAAACGTCGCCATCTTGTTCCAAACCCAATGCTTGATTTATCATCCAATTTCTTTCTTAATCTAATTCTACTGTTGTCACCTTTTTAACTCTTTTTCAATTGAAATCCCTCCTTGTTGTTTAGATTATCTAAACCCATTCCATCTCCCTTCCCATTATCAAAAATGTTTACCACCCAATGCCGCCCACTCTTTCCTGTGCTTTACATACACTGTTCCTTTTGATGATACATGATAAACTCATTGTTTACTCCTTTTACTGTCTCATATCAACCTTAATCCAAGAAAAAAATCTTTTAGATAATACCAACCAATTTGTTCTCATAGCCAACAACTTCTCTTATCCATACCAAGGAATAACCAATTTATATCCATGAATTTTCACTGAGCTCTACTCCCTTCGCAAAGTTCTTACTAACATTTGAACATCAATACCATTATCTTTATTTATAACACAAAAAAATATTTCTATTGTTAATTTTTATTTTTTTGTGCCTATCATAATGTTTAATGCCTTATATACTCGATAAATCATATTTTTTTGTTGCTCATTTAAAATATATTTTCATATCCCACTACCAATGGATTGAATACCATCTGTAAAGAAAAATGTTGTAAATATTTTTCTTGCTCTTTTCATTTCACTATATTCATCTAGTTCAACAATTCTTTTGTTCTTACCACCGCCATCCATCTTTTTTTATAAAATTTAGGAAAATTCTGAGAAAGTCCCTAATTTATATTTAGGATAACCAAACCTTTTTTTCACCAATTTAGTTCCATTTTTCCATAAACTCTTGCCTCGAAACATATCCATGAATTACTACATGACTCAACTTTTATTCAAATCAAAAATCTGACTTGTATCTATTGACTTTTGATAAACAGATAAATACACATAATAATCAACTCGCCATTCATGAACCCATTTTTTTAATAAGAATATTCTTACCAAACAAACTATGATTTGTTTTTAAATCAATACTTTCTTTTGACTTTTACTACAAAAAGAAATCTCCCATATCAGATTTTTTTACTGCCCTGAATTGTAATCATGCCCTTTGTTAATTACCCTCTTTCATCATCACTTTAATATAAATTATTATCGCCTCAAATATTGTCTAAAAGTTCAATTCCCTAATTCTCCTACACACTATTAAAAGATCATCCCTCTGAATCTGCCACAATCTTTTCCATATTGCTGAATTTTTGTTTCCACTTCTATTTTTTCATAAAACTTCGCTTTGATTAAAAGTTCTTTAATTTTCATAATTGACCAACATTTACAATCACTCATCCATAAATTCTAAACCCTTTTCTATTTTGCGCCCAGACGCCTGTTTCTCATCTCGTTTTAATATTACTTGTAGTTACTTATATGTGATTTTACCAATCTTCGTGCCTGTTTTTAAACTCATGTTTTATAAAGGAAGGAAAAACAGAATAAACTGCTTTTCCTTTTTAGATAATTTTTACTCTCACCATTTTTTGCTTCAACTTCATCTTTTTCGTGTTCCCACCATTCTCTCTATCTATATACCATTGAATACCTTGTCTTAGACCTTCTTCAAAATTACCATATTTTTGCCTCCAATCTCAATTCTTTGTACACCTACTGAATCACTGCTGCTGCAAATCATGACCGCCCCATCACAAATATTCATAGAAACTCATTGTTGCATTTCTTTTTTAAGGATAAAATTCTAATACTTCTTTTTATTATTCTTTTCTCCATCGCTCCAATTAAACTCAAAACTTTCCCGCCAATTTTACCATCATTATGATAGACCAAACTGCAGAAGACTTTCTCCGTTTGTATGAATCCAATCTCTAACATTTTTTTACCATTTCCATATAATTTTTGCCTAATTCCACTTAAAATGTTCGTAATTTGTCTAGGAACAAATTTTTTCAATATAGCCAAGTCCGTACCTTATGTATGTACAATTAGAAATTGAGCCCTTAATTCCCAAAAATGATTTAATCCATGCTCTAACTATCAAATCTGAGCCCTGCCTTTGTTGATGAATAAGGAGAACTAGGATTATACTTTGTATCTTCACCAAATTTTTCCCCCACCCGCCATGACTGTTTTCAAATCTTCTTTAATGCAATCGCCATAAACTTCATCTGTTGAAACATGATGAAAAACGTAAATCATATTTACGTACCTTTCCCTAATAATGTATATGTACCAACAAAATTTGTATAGATAAACTGATGCTCATTAAATTGAATTGTCATTACACTCCGCTCGCATAATGAACAATGTCTGCTTTTAGAGCTCAATTTATCAACCAATTCTTTATCCATATCGTCACCGACAATCAATTCTACTCTATCTCCAAGAATTGATTTAACATTATTTTGATTTCCACCAAATCTAATTTATCTAAAATTGTAATATGTACATTAGGAAACTCTGTTATGAACGTAATGAACGAAATCTAGATCTCGATAAAACCTGTTCCACCTGTAACTATAATATTCTTATATTTAACCATCTTTTTCTCCAATTATGCGAAACGCAACAGCTTCCATATTCATTTTTTTCTTTAATTTTCATCACCTAAAACTTTCTCACGACTCAATATAACCCATACGATGATTTCCTACCCCTTCAAGATTGCCTCACTTGAATATTTTTGTAATCGTTGGACTGTTTCAATATAACGTAGTCCCCCAACAAACTTCTCATGTGTTCCTGCATCTCAACTGCATCCCCAAATCCATAATTCATTACTCCCACTGATAATTCACCTTTTTCTAAATATGCTTTGATTACATCGCCCACTTTCTAATTCTCCACGTACCACCCCGCCTAAGAGATTTTTTGAAATTTCAATGCCCCATTGTCAAAAAAACATATAAACCACCAATGCCAATTAGAACGTTCTTCAGCCTTTTTCTTCGATTGAGATTACATTCATGTTATCATCAAATTCGATAACTCCAAATCGTCTAGTCTCTTACATTATCAACCAAAGATACAGAACCAGATCTTTTGAACTGGGTACGTTGTAAAATTTCTGACAATCCAGTTCCATGATAAATATTATTATCACCCTAGGATTGGACTCAACACTATCATCACCAATAAATTCTTCTCCAATAATAAAGTTCTGAGGAAGACCCACATGTTTTATTTTTCTGTTCTTTATAGGATATGTTGATTCCATAACTACCCATCATTAAATGCAAAATCTTTAAAACGCCAAACCTTTTGACTCAGAAATAATTAAAATGTCTTTAATACCTGCCAACATTGTCTCGACAACCAATAAATCACGCCTGTCATAGATTGCCAAATCTGTTTTGAATCTCCACCACTTTTTGGATATAAACGACACCAGAACCGCCTGCAAGGATCAATACCTTTCATAATGTTCCCTTTCTTGTTTTGTTGAAGTTCCTTTAATGTTTAAAATATGGAGAGAATGGGATCTCGAACCCACGCGCCGAATTAACGACCCAATCTTTTCCCGCCAAACCGTCCTCTTTAACCAGACTTCACCCTCCGAAAACTTATAAATATCATTTTTTTAATATTGTATCACAAATAATTTTACTGACAACCATTAAGATTAAAAATTATTCATAATCAATATATAAAGATAGCACTTTTGATTAACTCCTCTTTATATATATCAAATTCAATTTTTATTTTTTTAATGAATTTAAGAATGTTCCTATGTTTTTAGTTCCCAAAATTTGAATAAATAATATAAAGGACTAATTGCCAAATCAAATTCATTACAAGAATCCCTAATTTCAGCTTTGAATTTTTTTGTTCTCACCAAATGACCATCATTTTCACTCCACCCTAAATTTACATATTTAAGATTAGGATTGATTTCAAATGCTTTCACAATTACTCACTCCAAGAATAAGAGTCTTTGAATTGTATGATTTGAATTTATCGTCAACCACCAGACTCAATCCGCCCATCTCCATAGATTACACCAAGATCTGCCTGAAACCGGAATATTTTCAACTTGAATATATTTGAAATCCTTCTAATTTCTTTGTTTTTACTTTTTTTCACTGTTTGATTTATTGTATTCTTCATCTAATTTGCCAATTTGTTTTTTTCCTTATCAATATAAGAAACACCAATAAATGAATCTAGCCATCCCATATACCAAATTGTCTGAAATAATCTTTTATTTCTCAATTTAATACTCTTGTCTTTTTTTCACTAATTTACTCAAAGAATAAAAAAATCATGTAATAATGTTTCAAAAGAATTCCATTGTCAATAGATCCAAACAGAACGTACATTTTTATTTTTCTGTTGTTCTTCTTTCTTGCTTCATTCTTTTACTCATTTTGAAATCTTTTAATTACACCACTTAATTTTGCTCTGAATAGAATCAAAAGATTTTTTTCAACATTTTTCACCCAACCGTTATTTTTTTGAAATCATAACCAATAGATTCATCATTAAATACAGTTTTTGAACTACTTTTTACAAAAAAATTGCTTTTATTTTCTTTTACCAATTTTCTTTAAACTTTCTGTTACATAGACAAATAACTCTTTATTAGAATAATCAAAAGCCCCGTAAGGAATATAAACAAAGTTCCTTATGAATACTTGATTTCCAATGAGAATTAGATTCCCTACTACTTTTTTTCATTTTCATAGAACAAAACCTTTTTATTTCCCCACATAGCCCTTTACTCATCCCATTCTCACTTTGAAACCAAAGAATAATCATCAAACTGTTTCACATAAATTCACCAAAAATCTTCTTCATTATACCACGACTCAACTATATTTCATTTGTTTGCCTTCTTCACGTTTATAATGACATCACTCACTAATTTTCAATCCTTTTGATTGTAATTACCTACCCTTTACGCCTGTCAATCGGAAACTGTGCTTACGATCTGAACCCCCCAATTTAGTCCAATGATCCTATGTGATACCTTTTCACTAACTCAGTATAATGTGCTTAGACAACATGAGGAAATATTGTCTCAGCCATGAAAACAACGAAAAAAATCAAAAATAAACTTAATAGGAGTTCATTTTTGATGATTTTCAGCTGCTCATTCAGATAACCCGCTTTATAGGGACTTTGATGCCTCGACCCAATTTAACTTCACAAGAAACCCCTTAAATCAAACTAGGAACTTTTTTTCAAATTATTATTTACTAATACTGTTTAGAAAACTCATTGTTGTTCGTTCCCTGAAATTCTAGACTGTAAATCTGTTTTTAAAAATCGTTTTTAAAAAAATTGCATGACTGTATCTTTTTATATGTTTTTCCTATATTAAATGAGATGCTGTCCGATCTCACCCATGCCCGTGAGTTCCGAACCTACAACCGCACGCTTAGGTTTTCTGTGCTCCATCCAATCACCTAACGCTCATCAGAAAGGAATCATTTAGATTCCAAAATTTTATCGACATACTTATTATATCATAATTTTTATCAAATTCCTAATAGAAAAATTTAAAAATTTTTAAATTTTTACTTCCTTGTTTTTGAATCGAACCCACATTC